>R14__coassemble_21302_pt1 | contig 1562 bp, 1 predicted proteins | sample R14__metabat2_low_PE_019 | metagenome-assembled genome bin R14 | reverse complement strand
CGGTCAAGAAGAACACGGCGGAAAAAGTCTTCCGTTTTTGCCCTCGTCAGATCGAGCGCAAAGGCGATCCGATACATGTTGAGACGATCCTGATCGCCGTATTTCGGCGCGGTGTTGCCGCTAAACCAGTTCTTTACCGTGTTTATGCTCCCTGGGATCTCTCGCTCCCGCATCCGCCGGTTCAGTTCCGAAGCGGCCTCTGCGGGCGTAAAACTTTGGCTGAGCTCGTCCTGCATAAAATGCAAAAGGCGCTCTGAAAAAGGCCGAAGAAAATCGTCCGAGTTCAGCTGGTCGAAAAGATATTCCAGATCATTATCCTCTTCTTCCTCCGGCAGCATCTCCCAAAATCTGCCTTCCAGCGTCTCAGTATAGGAACCCATACGGAAAACCTCTTCTCTTGTGTGAATAAAAACATAATAGCACAGATTCGGAATTTGTACGAGAGTCATTCTGAAAAAGTGGCCCCGCTGTTTGAAACGGCGGGGTCCCTTTCCTGTCAAGCAAAAAGACAAATGCCAAAACCGAGAGAATATACTCACATCATAAACAGGCAAAGTACGGAATCAAAAACGTAAAGGAGAATGAAAGCATGTTTACTTTGCATTATCTGGATCGCGCATATGAAAGAGCCGGGCTTGCGTTCGAGTCGGCGGGAAGCTTTGAACGGGACGCCTATCGAAAAGGAAAGCGTGCAGCGCAGATGCCGAAAAGAGAACGCGAATATATGTCCGAGAAGGACGGCGTCGGCATTACCAGCAGATACTATAAGGGGCGGATCTTCATCTACGCAGACGAAAAATGCATCACCATGTACAATGCCCCGGAATGGTTCGGAAAGAGGCAGAAGATCGGCCAAAGCAACTGCTGCAACCCTCGCAAACGGATCCGCAATCGGTTCGACGGCCTCAGCTTCGCCTGCTGAGTATGAACAACGAAAAAGGAGAATAATGAAGATGTTCTACGAAGAAGACCATATGAAAATTTTCAGTCACAACCTGAATGCTTTCAAAATCTGCAGCAATCGGTATCTGAGCCGGGATGTGGACGGCTTTTATCGGGAGAATTATCTGGGTTTTAAAAATCCCGACAATCCGAGCTATCTGAACACCCTGAAAAATACATTTGACGGCGAAAAACAGTATAAGCTCGATCAGGCCCGGAATACCGTGGTAAATATCCTTTGCGAGGATCTGCCGAAGGTCATGAAGGCTTGCGGGATGCAGAGCTGCATCGTCGTTTCGATCCCGCGGGCGAAACGGCTGGAGAGCTATTCAAAGCGGCAGCTTCAGCTGATCGAGGCGGTCCGCCAGGCCGCTCTCCGCGTCCCGGGAGCGACGGACGGAACAGCCGTGATCCGGCGCCATACAGATACGAAAACGACGCACTTTTCATCAAACGTCTCTCGCACTTTGGCAGACGGGACGCGGGAATATAACACGGGCAGAGCACCCTATGTCGGAATCACAAAGGACACCTGCAGCATTGCGAAAGAGCAGATCAAAGACCGTGATGTGATCCTGGTGGATGATATTTATACCTGGAATGTGAATATTGATGAGGAT
>R14__coassemble_20670_pt1 | contig 1592 bp, 3 predicted proteins | sample R14__metabat2_low_PE_019 | metagenome-assembled genome bin R14 | reverse complement strand
TTTAATTCCCGCGCTATACTGCAGACAGTTCCAAGGGGAACGAAAATAAATCAAACGAAAGGACGCGACGATCATGAAAAAGCTGGAGAAGATGCTGAAGGCTTACTACAAAGAATTCGCAGCGAAATAAGAAAGGATCGATATGAAAAAGAGAATACAGGATGCCGGCTGGCAGAGCCCCGACATCAATTAAAGCACAGTTCGTTTACGGTGGGACCGATAACGGACTGTGCTTTTTATCGTGCAAATTTGTTCTGTCAATCATCATCTCTTTGTATTCCTTTTACCTTAAATGGTAAGCTCTATCTGATTTCCTTCTATTCCAACAATACAACTCTCATAATACCCATCGCCGGTAGTACGGGGACCGCTGACCACCTCATATCCGTCCTTTTTCAGCTGAACCGTTAATTCATCCACTTTTTCTTTGCTTCCAACAGAAAATGCAATATGAACATATCCGGTTCTTGCACGATCTTTTTCAGGATCTGACATTCCGGGCTTATTCATAATCTCAAGTCTTGCTCCATCATCAAAACTCAGAAAGTAAGATCTGAACTCTGTATTCTTATTATGATATCCAGTGTTTGAGCTTGCTCCAAGATATTTCACAAAGAAATCTTTGGCCTTCTCCAACTCGATAACATACATTGCAATATGCTCAATTCTCATTGTCATCACACTCCAAATTATAATTATTATTTCATCCGTTTGCTCATATCATGACTGCTGATGACCGGAATAAACTCAAAATCTGTTACATCATTCCAGTTCGATGCCCACTCCTGCAATAACTCCGGATTTGTCTTCCTGCAGTCAGGCCGCGTTTATCCTTCCCAGTCATCCCCCGGGTGTGCCCACTTGTGTTTCTCCCGGTACTCCCGGGCTTTCTTCTGCCGCTCTTCTTCGTGGTACGCTTCCTTCTTCCGCTTGACGACGAGCTCGGCGCTCTCGCGGTCAGGGAAGATCCTGCTTTCGGGCAGGCGGACGGCGCCGGGGCCTTCCCAGGATTCGAACTTCAGGACGCAGTCCTTCCCCGCCGTGCGGAGCACTTCGGCTTCCTTGACTTCCATGCCGGAGATGATGAAATATACGGTCTGCCCGCGGAGATATCTGCCCATAATGACCTGCCTTTTCCGAATCCGTGACTGCTTCTGACGACTACGGGAATCATTATACACTTCCCTGCCGTCGGTTTTCAAATGCGGATTTACTTTCTACGCTTTGCACAAATTCGGGGGTGGGAAATTGTGCAGGGTGTACAAGGCGCTCAGCTGAGCGCCTTTCTTACGATCTCCTCGATATTCTCCGCGACATTCTTCGCGCCGGTGTGGCCGAAGGCGCGGAGGCACTTGAGGAGCAGGGTGCCCTCCTCCCGGACGGCGTATTTCGCCGCGCGGCGGGCGATCTCGTCGATCTGGGCTTCGGTGAGCTGTACGGTGGTCAGATTTTCCATTTTTGCATTCTCCTGTCTTTTATTTTATGTTTTTTGTTTTAGGAACGTGCATCGGCGTCTGCTTCGAGCTCGAGGAAGCAGTCGTCGGTGCACATGCGGAAGACGGTATTGGTGATGTAGCGGTTCACGGCGTCAT
>R14__coassemble_15180_pt1 | contig 1955 bp, 2 predicted proteins | sample R14__metabat2_low_PE_019 | metagenome-assembled genome bin R14 | reverse complement strand
ATCACGATAGACCTCCGTGACCACATATCTCCCTTCCGGGCTCTTGTCCATCCGGAGCAGGCGACGGTGATCGTCGATATATGTCGAGAGAGCTTTTCCCCGAATTGCGGACAGATCACGCGCTCTTTTAAGGATCGTGTCGGAGTCTACCGCTCGGCCCCGCTTATCAATCTCAATGCCGTGTAATGCCTTCAAAAACATTCGTATAACCTCCATGTCATCCGGAGAGAGGGATCGCCGAGGGTGCCGACGATCCCGCCCAGGGTCCTATGTTTAAGGATGTTCGCCCAGCTTATTCTGGGCATTGCAGCGGCCCCGCAAGCATTCTCTCGTCATTGCCGGAAGAGCGATGAAGCGGGGAGCGCATTCGCTCGGGTTTACAAGCTCGTTCTGGACCTGATCCGAAAGAGCATAGTGAGCCTGAAGCAGATCAAATGCCGCCCAGAATGCCGCGGCGATCTTCTCGCTGGAGCTGTCAATCACTGCGATTTTCTTCCCGAAATCGCCGGAGAGGAAGCTCTCCTTTTCCGCGGACCACGCTTCCGTGATCTCGTTCACGGAATACAGATAATTCCCGGTGCCGGCTGCCAAAGCTTCAAACTTCTTGAGCTCAGCCTGTGCGGCATCCAGAGCAGAACAAGCCGCATCATATGCAGCACTGTCTCCGTTCCGGAGAGCTTCGTCGAGCGTTGCCTTCGCCGCTTCGACAACTGCGGCCTTCTCCGTCACTGTCGCCTTGTAATCTTCGTGCAGCTTGTCCGCTGATTTCTGATTTTCCAGCATCTGCTGGATTGTCAAATTAGCCATCTTTGTGGCCCTCCTAAAAATAAAAAATTCTCGGCCTGAGTGATCCGGTTCGGATCGTCAAGTCGAGTTCGTCGAGTCTGTCAAGTTTGTCGAGTTAATGTTGCCCTGACCGGGCTCAGCTGCCGTTGCCGCCTGTGCTTTTCTTTCCCAGTAACGCGCCCGCTGGAGCTTGATTCGCTCAGCGTTACGCGCGTAATACTCGCGGGCATACTCCCGCCGGGCGGCGCGGGCTTCTGGGGATAGTTCCATAAACCTCGCCTCCTTGGATAGCAATAGAATTATACCATATATCGAGTTAAAAGTACATGAAAACATTGAAATTGAAATTAGAAAATACAGAATTGCAGGCACCGGAACTGTATGTTATTATCACACTATAGTTTTTACAATTTCCCTCGGATCTTCTTCTATTTCTACCATCTGTTTCCAAGTCTGCTCGTTGTCGTTTCCTCTATAGGAAGAAAAAGCGCATGGGTTAAATGCTCCCATGCGCTTTCATTTTATTCTATCCGGATATCATCGACGGAGACGGTCCTCTCCTCCAAAAGCTGCCGCTTGTATGCATAGTAACTGCCGCGTGATATGCCTGTGAGCCGTATAACCTCCGTGTCCGTCAAACTGCCGCCGAAAGCTTTCGCCGTCCGGACCATCAAAGCTTTGACTTCTTTGCTTTTCTTCGTCTCGTAGTGACTTCCCGTCTTTGCCGCTGAGATCTTCCTCCCGGCTCCGCTTGCCTTCATGCCGTCGCTGGTGCGCTTGTGCAGCGAGTCAACTTCCTTCTGGGCTCCGTCAAACGCGGCCTTGATCTGCCGCTCGGCGAGGAGCATGAGCACGTGATTAGTGGCATTGATGTAGGTGTCGGCGATCTCGTCGCCCACAAGAGCGAGCTGCTGGATCTGCCGAAAGTTTTCGGTATTCAATGCGGATTCCTTCAGGAAGACCAGCGAGATCTGCGAATCATATAACCGCTGGTATAGACGAAAGCCATCCTCCGCGTTTCGGCTCATGCGGGAGAGCTCGTCAAATACTACGGTGTCGCCCGGGTGCAGCCGCTTCAGGAGCTTCTTAAATTCCGGTCGAGCGTCTGCTGTTTTCGTGCCGGAATAGATCTCCGTGTAGATTATGGCATCCGGAGCATAATTGCGAAT
>R14__coassemble_12933_pt1 | contig 2175 bp, 1 predicted proteins | sample R14__metabat2_low_PE_019 | metagenome-assembled genome bin R14 | reverse complement strand
TTTTCCTTATTTTTCTATTGAGGGCTATCTCTCCCATTTTGAGACAGCCCCTTTTAATACTTAAAACAAGACCGAATCGGCTGTGGGGAGACACAACAAACGACGGAATAGCGAAGACCATCATCCCCAAATGGGGACTTTTCAGCCAAACTTAAAATTTTATGCTGGTAATACCGTCTGTAAAATGATATTATAAACTATCTATAACTATACCCTTTTAGAGGTTGCAAAAGCTGATGCCGTAAATGACAGGAGGAGTCCACGATGGCGCGGGAAAAGACGCCCAATAATGTGAAATCCGAAAAGTCAAAAAGAATCGATACAAAAAAGCAGACGAAAAGCTATACTGCGGCCCGCAAAAAAATAGTCGCTCTTTCGCATGAGCTGTATGTGCTGCTGAAAGACGCGGATATGAAAGATCTTCGCCTGGCGTTGATCGATGAAGAGATCAGCACGATCGAGCAGCTCCGCAGCATCGGAAACATTTGGGTCTTTATGAATCGGCATGATCTTTATGGCATTGAAAAGCGTCAGGATATTGCTGCCCGGGTTGCACAGCGACTGGAGGCATTGGGGAAGGATGAGACGAAATTGTATATTCTGAAGACAGACAACGGAGAATATAAAGGCGGCACTCCTTCTGAAGCCCTTGTAAAATACTGCGAGGCAGTGGAAACGATGGCACCGTTAAAGTTCCGCACGTCTGTTGTAAATAAGGTTTGTAACGGAGTCGTTGTTGTTTCCAAATCAGAGCCCTCAAATGCATGCGTAAGGATGACAAGACCGATTGCCTACATCGATGCCGGCCTATCCGCGGGCAGGGCACTGGCGTACGCCAAGTGGATTGCCACTGCCTGCAAAGTAGCGATCCTTCCTTTGGAAATGGTTGAACCGCAGCCAACGCCGGCTGTTTTGAAGACGCAGGAAGTTCCGTATCATGCTGCCCCAAAAGCAGTTGAACCGGTTGCTGCTCCCGTATCTGTGCCGAAGGTAGAAGACTCGCTGGCAAAAAAGGCGGAGGAGATCGTACTGGCGGCGGATCTTGATGGCATGACAATGGCGAAGCTTGCGGAAAAGCTGAGAACGTCTGTTCGGGCGGCCCAGAATGCGGTGAATGCCTCGCAGAAGATCATTTCGGTCGACGATAAAATTGTCCATGAAGAAGCTCTTGTTGACTGGGAAGAAGCTTCCGACACGATGGAAAATATTCTTGAAAGGCTGATGGCAAGGAACAACGGGTACACGACTGCGGCCCAGCTTTATGAATATGCCCGCATGGATATGGCGATGTTCCTCAACCTGAATGACCTCGATTCGGAGCGCTGTGTTTTTGACCTGGCAGAGCACCTGTTTTCAAAGGTCAAGTATCATGGCAAGGCCTATTCGTTCGATTCAAGGAGCCACATTTCAAAAATGGACGACGGCGGTCTTCACACCAACATGGACGTGTATCAGAAGTTTGCGCGGGACATGGGCGGAGTATTTACCGAAGACGAGCTGGTCGATTATCTTGGCAAGGTCGGTCTGAAAACGGGTAATTTGCATGTGATGATGTATCTTCGTGCAAGGCCGGTATTCCTTTATTATGACGATCAGACGTTTATCACATCGGAAAGCATGGGTATCGACGATGCATGGCTGATTCGGGTTGGCGCGGCACTCAGAGTCCTGTTTGACGACATGGGGGATCATGTTGTTTTGAGAGAGATCAACTCCACATGGTTCCATCTGCTTCCGGCTCTTCCGGGCGGCAGAGAGTGGACGCCGTTGCTGCTCCAAAGCGTTGTTTTCCATTATGGGAAGAAGCTGGGCGGAGCGCGTACGATCAAGATCCAGGATACGCAGAGTCTTGGCACGCTGGATGCCATGCTGGTCCGCGGAGACAGTGAGATCCAAACGTTTCAGGATGCGGTTGTGGCGTATGTGGTGGACAATATGGAAGATCGCCGCAATTTTGAGCGAGATGAACTTCGGCAGATCATCGCGGATGGTGGGCTTATTTCGCAGGGCGCGCTCGTCGGCGGACGGCTGAAAGAAGTCTTGGAAAATGATTCGCGCTTTGCCTGGGATGCGAACGGTGATCATGTCACGGTGAGGGTATAAGCATGGCGAATGCAAATTTCACAAGAGATGAAATAATTTTATCGTTAGATACATATTACAATACAGACTGGA
>R14__coassemble_8725_pt1 | contig 2879 bp, 2 predicted proteins | sample R14__metabat2_low_PE_019 | metagenome-assembled genome bin R14 | reverse complement strand
GTCCCGGCAAAGATCATGCAGCATGCCAATGCAGGATCCTGTTATACTTATGCCGCAAGTGAAAGGAGCTCTGCCATGGCCAACTGTTGTTTTACCGAATACGCAATCTATATCGCGCCCGATGCAGCAGGCGCGAGTGGCGATTTGGAGCGGCTGCATGCTTCCTTTCTGCGGAAATCGGAGAAATGCTTTTCAACGCTCACGGCTTTGATGCGCTCGGAACACGTCTCCCCCGAAAAACTGGCGGCTGCCGCCGGGCAGGATCTGCAGGAGAGCGATATCGCGTGGCATTTTGATTCCGGGAATGCAATTCCCTGCCTTCGCCTTTCCTGCGTTTCCGCCTGGGCGCCAAAGGAGCGGGTCTGGGAGACATTTCTCCGCGAAAATTATCCGGGGCTCTCCCTCGCCTGGACCTGTGCGGAGGACGGGCAGGAGCTCTATCTCCGGCATGATCCGACCGGCATTCTCTTTCCGTCCCGCTGTATTCTGGACTGCGGCGGAGTTCTGCTCCGCGACGGGGCCTATTTTGAAGGCTTCTTCTCTTTCCCCTCTGAGGAAGCCCTATTGGTTTTCGCCCGGGAGCGGCTGCAGCTGCCGGTCTTCACCGGCGAGGAGCTCATGGCAGCCCTGGAAGATCTGAGCGAAACCACGGGAGAGGTATGCGAAGTGCATTGGATGAGAGAAGTATGAAAAAACCGACGCAAACGATATCCGTTTATCGGCTTTTCAATGGTAGCTGACTCGGTTAACAATATATTCCCGGAAACTTATACCGCTCTTGCGGTCAATAAATGTGGCTGTATTGATATTCAGATCGATTAAATCCGGTTTATCCTTCCGCACAAGCAGGCCCGGCTTTTCATCGGATTGAACCGAAAACGTTTTTCCGGGAATCTTCATTGTTACGAGTTCCATTGTCTGATTGTTGTTTAAAACAATCCACCACTCCTCATTCAGGAGCTTCAACTGCGGATTGAGCCAAAACTCATCCTTTTCTTCGCTTTTTACGGCATAGGTGGCATTTTTCCCGACATGGATCTGTTGATCCTTGAGGAAATTCAGCGCCTCTGATTTTGCCCGTTTTCCAAGCGCAAGCTTTGTTTTGACATCCAGTGTTTCTATCAGCTTTCCCTGTTTCTTCCCGCTGAACACGGTAATGCCGATCAGCTGCATCAGGAACAATGCTTCTTCCAGATATTGATCCAAAGTCACCTTCCGGAATTTGCTGACCTTCGGATCATTCCCTTTTGTTTTGTTCTCGCAGTCCAGGCGGCCGATGCTGTTTGCCTTTTCAATCAGCATTGCCTCAAGATAATCGATATCCGCATGGTTGAAGCTGTCGTCTCTTGTCGTAAGAATGACAACGCTCTCCCACCAGTCTTTTCCGACAATATGCTGCGTAATGCGTCTTGCTAAATCGGATGCCTGGCCGATGTATACCATGCTTTTGGAGAGGAGCATATAGACACCGTATTTCTTGCAGGCATCTGTTTCAAGAAGTTCCTTCACGGAATCTCTCGGCGCCGAATAAAGCTCGCCGGAATTCCAGCTGGAGTCTTCCATACTGATAACGCCTTCAAGATCTCCCTCGTGAAGCAGCAGGTTTATGGTTTTTGCCTTTGCTGTCGGCATTTTATGTAGCACTCCTTTTTTATTTCATAAGCAGTAACAGTATAACAGTATTTGCATTATTTTCCCATGTTTTTTCAGGCAAAGCACAATAAAGCCCGCTTCGGGCGTTTCACGTCTTTTTTTCTTCCCTTTTTCTCAATACGTCGTTGGCCAGCATCCTGTTCTCATCAAAGAATCCGATGAAGTGAAATACCTTACTTCAATATCACTTCAAAGTCAACTTCAAGATCACTTCAATTTGAAATTGAAGTAGATGAAGATCCGCTTCCTTCATCTGCTTCTCTCTTCGCCTTCTGCTTCTCCAGCGCCAGAAGCGGGGCGAGGAGCTCCGATTCCTGCAGGATGCGGGTGTCGACCGTGTCGTAAAAGCTGCTGATGGCGAAGAGGAGCATGACGGAGTAGGCATCGCCGGAGAGGGCGCGGAGGAGAATGTCAAAGGCCAGGACGGCATTTCGCGTCGGGAGGAGGGCATAGTCCTCCGGGAGCGAGACGGAAGGGTCCTCCGAGCGCGGGAAGGGGCCGAGAAGCATAGTGTCCGCGATGCGCCGCGTATCGGAAAGGCAGAAGAGCCGGCGGTCGGGCTCGGGCCAGGGAACGTCGCGATAGGATTCGTTGCGGGCGATCTTCGTGACGGAGTCGTGGGAGAGGCCATAGCGTTCGGCAAGGGCGGAGAGCGTGACGCCGCCATTGACGAGCTCCCGGCGGAGCTCCGTCACCTGTTCATCCGTCAGCTTCCGGCGTGCGGAACGGGGGCCCGTACGCTTTTCTCCGGCCGGAGCGGCAGACGGAAGCGGCCACAGGTCCGGGGGGAGCTTCGACGTGACGTCCGAATAATATCGGCCGGAGCGGATGGCCTGGACGGTCGAGGCGGAGACGCCGAACTCCGCGCCGATCTCCCCCGCCGGGCGGCCGGAGCGCAGAGCGCGGACGATCTCCGCGACCTGCGCGTCCGTCAGCTTCCGCTGGGCGCGGTTCACACGGCCGCGGTGCGCTTCCGACTGGCGGGCGCGCGTCTCGCCCGAAGGGAGCCGGCCGAGGCGATGGAGGCGCGTATGATCCCCACGGGACATCAGGGCAAGGTTCTCCGGACGGTTGTCCCTTTTGTTGCCGTTGAGATGGTGCACCACCTCGTCTTCCGTCAGCTCCCGGCCGAGGAGCTGCTCCATGACGCAGCGATGCTGCGGCTTCTGCACGCCGTCGCGGCAGATCTTGAGATAATCCGAGGACACCGTTCCTCTCTCCTTTCT
>R14__coassemble_8319_pt1 | contig 2986 bp, 3 predicted proteins | sample R14__metabat2_low_PE_019 | metagenome-assembled genome bin R14 | reverse complement strand
GATCATGTATTTGAACGTATGGCCGTCGACCTGAATGCCGGAGAGACACCGGCCAAAGACCAGATATTCCTTTTTCGCTTCCGGCGTTTCGCGGAAATCATCGTCCTGCCGCAGAACGAAATTGCCGTCCTATTGGGACAACCTCTCCACCAGCTGCGGCATCTGCGTGATGACGCCGTCGCTTCTGTAGCATACGCCGTTTTCATCCACAAGCATCGTGATGCTCTTGGTGTAATGCTCGTTGTAGATGCGCAGCGTATCCAAAAGCTGCTTTTCCGTCCGGACATCATTGCCCTTCAGCATGGACGGGAGGACCTCCAGGCTTTCCCATTCATCCTCCAGGATAGACGTCAAAGAAACCGTGTCATGGACCGCCATCTCCGTCATGGTCTCGATATTCGACTCCACAAGTGTCCGGTTGACAAGCGTATATACGCCGACGGACAGCGCCAGCACGATCAGGATGATCAGGAGCAGGGTGATTACAGGAGCAAACCGCTGCTTCTCTCTCTCGCTTTTTATCTTAGCCGTCATCTTGAGATCACTCTTTCACAAACTCTTTCATAGAAAAAGGATCCGGCTCGCAGGTATAATAAACCTGCGGATCCGAATCCTATATCAGTCAAAGTATTTATTTGGAAAAAAGGGCGCAGTACGGCTACGCTCGCTTGCTTGCTTGCTTGCTTGCTTGCTTGCTTGAGAATACGCGGCCGAACATAACTTTGCAACCCCTTTCTGAAACTTTTTCGAAATGAGCACAAATACCCGTATTCTTTATTTTAACATATCGAATTTAAAAATACCACTATAATTTAAGATCACATTGCACTTGCAAGCATTTATTCTGTCTTTTCTGCGGCGGAATACTTTTCGCCGCCGTGAATGTATCCCGGGTGTTTTGTGCTGATGATGTCCGATTCTCTCGGGTCAGACTGCATCAGATACTGTTTGCTGCCCATAAAAAGCTTATAAAACCATACTCCCGGCATGAAGACGATATATACCCAAAGGCAGGAGAGGAACACCCGCAGCCTTCCCGGCTCGCTGACCTTGACGGCCCGGGATTCCGTATACTCCATATGGCCGATCTTGCCGGGGCAGGCGCTCTCGCAAAGGCCGCAGCCGAGGCACTGATCGAGATCGATCCTGCGTTCGCCTTTTTCGTTGAAGCTCATGGCGCCGACCGGGCATGCCTGCACGCACTTTTGGCAATGAGTGCATTTTTCTTCCTCAAAAACCGGCAGATACGGGCCGTTGTAATTGACAAAAGGAACTTTATATTTCGTTTTCAGCGTCAGCGGCATGCAGCAGCAGGGGCAGCAAAGGCAAAGATTGTCCTGGTAAGGCTGTACGCAAGACTCCACGACCGAGATCAGGCCCCTTTCATGGGCCATATCTGCCACCGCGAGGCATTCCTCCACCGACACTGCGCGTTCGCCGGCCTTCTTTTTCATGCTGCCGTAAAAGTTCAGCCCGAAGCAGGTATTGATCGGATTGTCGCAGTTCCCCCGAACACTGCGGCAAACGCAGGGCGTGACTGCAATGTCCGTTGTGTTGCGGATAATATCCTTTGCCACTTCAATGGGAACCACAACGGAATTGGTATGGATATAGCGGTAATGCCATTCCAGGGCTTTGCGAACCAGCGGGCCTATGACCGGCTTGACCGCCAGCTTTCCCATCATGTAGGAAAAGCGGACCACGTCCACCGTGTTGTGCATATGCTTTTTCAGAAAATTTTTGCGAAAACGGGCATCGCTGTCATACAGCGTAATGCCGTCAACCTCCACTTTTCTGGATGTATATCTTCCCTTTGAATTCTCCATGATCTTCCCTCCGTCTTTTTTTGGAACCGGGAAAAATAATACCTTACCTTTCCTGAAAAAGATAATATTTTGTTAAATCAAGTTCATAACTCCCGGGTTATTGATAACCCGGTTTCCATCTGCTATAATCGGGAGAAGAAGGGAGGGATCGCCGTGGAACTGAGAGATCTCCGATTTTTCTGCCTGACAGCAGAGCTTGGCAGCGTTACGAAGGCTGCCGAACAGCTTCAGGTATCGCAGCCGTTCGTTACGAAGGTGATCCATAAGCTGGAGGAAGAGCTTGGGACGAAGCTCTTTGATCTGGAAAAGCGCCGGCTGATCATGAACAGCCAGGGGACCTATTTTTACCGGGAAGCAAAAGAGATCCTCGCGCATCTGGACCGCACCGTGGAGGATCTGTCCGCCATGCAGTCCCAGCCGGATTTTACGACCACACTGATCTATAATAACGCAGGCTATCTCAGCGCTCTGAACAACGCTTTCATGGAAAAATATCCGAACTGCGTCCTTTCCGAGGCCTATGCCAAACGGGAGGACATTATTGAAAAGCTGGACACGAACCAGGCGGATTTTGCCATCGAGCTGCCTCCGATCACCGGCGAGGAATCCCGCATGATCGAGACGATCACCGTCCTGAAAGACACCGGAAGCATCATGGTGCCTCCGGACCATCCTTTATATCAGAAAGACGTTGTAACGCTGGAAGAGCTTGCGCCTTACCCCGTAATTATCGCGCCGAAGGGAAGCGGGATGCGGGCCACGATCGACCATATCTTTGAAAGCCATGGTCTGCGGCTCAATGTCGTCTACGAGACCAATGACATGGATCTGCAGCAAAGAATGGTTCTGGTCAACAAAAAAGGGATCGCGTTCATGTCCGTCACTCACATCCGGGACCCGCTGATCGGCCAATACTGCCGCAAGACTCTGACGGATCAGTGCTTTGGCACTGTGGGGTTAAGTTATAACCGGTTCCGTCCGGAAACGGAATCGACGAAACGGTTCAAGGCTTTTGTATTGGAGTTTTTTGGCGAATTGCAGCAGATCGCGGATGCGCTATAAACAGAGATAATAATAGAAAAGAAGGCCGCGGCTGCGGCCTTCTGTTTGTTTTACTCCTCTTCCGCCTTGCGAAGGATCTCAAAGCTGACGTCCAGCTT
>R14__coassemble_8084_pt1 | contig 3048 bp, 1 predicted proteins | sample R14__metabat2_low_PE_019 | metagenome-assembled genome bin R14 | reverse complement strand
GCATCCGTGCAGAAGGCCGGGCAGAAGAAAGGGCTCGTTATGCAGAGGAGCGTGCACGCATGGAAAAAGACAACGCACGGAAAGATGCCGAAATCCGCGAACTCAAGGCAAAGCTGGCTGCTTTGCAGATGTAAGAAATCGCAATCGGCGCGAAAGGACTCCCTCAGTCCCAGTGTGCGCACTGGGCCAGCCCCCTCAAACGAGGGGGCGCGCCTGCTGGCGCGAAGAAGGAAACGAAGAGTGCGCTACTATATGCCTGCTGAAATATCAGCTGGAAGTGACCCGTTTAAAAAACAAAGAAGTGGAACAAAATTTCCCGGCCGCCTGCTCTGCAATTGACGCAAAAGTAAAAGAAAGGCTCGCATCCCTCCACGGCCCGCAGGCCGCTCCCTCGTTTGAGGTGTGCGTCAGCCATGCCTTTGGCGGAGCTGGCGCCGAAGGCGACTGAGGTGTGCGAGCTTGCGAGCCATGCAAAGCAGAGTCCCCCGTCAACCGCCCCCTCCGGGGGCGGTTTTTTAGCGCTCTTTCTACTATATATATTACTCCCCCTCCGCCCGTCCCACAAAATGTAACTGAAATGTAACTATAAAATTGTTGCATTTTGCCCCCGATGAGCGTACTTTTATAGTGTATAAACAGATGATCAACGTGGGACACTTTGCCCGGTTGAAAAATTTGTGGAAAAAGGTCGAAAATTTTGAGCCTTTTTTTGATTCCAAACCCTCTTTTTAAGTAGAGGGGAAGGTCTGTACGTCCCCGGAAGTTCCAAATCTGTAAGTAAGTCATTCGAAAGGATGGGTAGACATATGAACGAAGCTACGAAACTCAATCTCAAACGCGGCCTCGCTGCGCTGCTTGCCGTGCTGATGATCCTCAGCCTCGGCATCATCGCGAGGGATTCCTCCCTCAAGGCCGATGAAGAGGCCCCGGCCACGGAGGCCGTCCCCGAGCAGGCCGACGCCGTCGAGCCCCCAGTGACGACGGACCCGGTCGAAGTGGTCCAGGAAGTCGTGATCGAAACGCCGGCCGAAGAGCCGGCCCCCGCTGAGGAAGCCGCTCCCGCTGAGGAAGCCGCTCCTGCCGAAGAGGCTGCTCCTGCCGAGGAAGCCGCTCCCGCTGAGGAAGCTGCTCCTGCCGAAGAAGAGGCTCCCGCTGAGGAGGCCGCTCCTGCCGAGGAGTCCGCTCCGGCCGTAGACGAAGCGGCCGTCGAAGAAGCCCAGGCGGAGGCCGAAGAGGCCAAGGCCGAGGAAGCCGCCGCTGCGGAAGCCGCCGACGCGGCCGCCGAAGAGGCAGAGGCCGCCGGCTTTGACGTCGAGGAAGCCTACAAGCATTACATGGAGCTTGGCTCCGAGGAAGAGAAGCAGGCATATCTTGATTCTCTTTCGGAAGAGAACCGCGAGATCCTTGTGAAGTACATCGAGGCCAAGCTTGCCGAGGCCGCCGCAGCGGAAGCTGCCGCAGCCGCCGAGCAGAAGGCCGAGGAAGCCGCCGCTCCCGCCGAGGCCGTCGAAGAGGCCGTCGAGGAAGCTCCGGTCTACGCCGGCGAGGAGACCGCCGAGGTCGCCGAGACCTGGGCCGGCCGCGAGACGAGCACGCCGCGCACGGTTACCGTCAATATCTCCGGCGACGACGGCTACAAGGAGACCCTCACCTACTCCGAGAACAATTCCGTCATCAAGTTCACGCTGAACCTCTCCGGCTATGAGGTCCTCGGCATTGACACCAACGGCGGTCACCTCTCCGGCTCCAACGGCTCCTACGCCGTTGACATGTATGACTGCAACGAAGCCGTCGTCACCGTCCTCCTGAAGAGCACGGCCGTCGAAGCTCCCGAGGCCGAGGAAGCCGAGGAAGCGGAAGACGCCGAGGCCGTGGAAGAGGTCGAAGAAGTCGAAGACGCCGAAGCAGTGGAAGAGGCTGAGGAAGCGGAAGACGCCGAAGCCGTCGAGGAAGAGAGCGATGAGCCGGTCGAAGTTGCCTGCGCCATCACCTTTGAAGATGTGAACGGCGACGAGATCTACTACGGCGACGAGCTGATTCTCCATGCGGTCCTGCTGGACGAGATCGAGGAAGACGCCAATGTCACCTACGTCTGGGAAGAGACGACGGACGGCGGCATGACCTCCTTCATCATCTCCGGTGCTGATTCCGATACGATCCGCATCGTTGCTACGGAAGAGAACAGCACGCACATGTGGCGCGTCACCGCCATGGTCGGCTGAGGAATCGATAAAAGATCAAATTGTGCGGGGGCCGCAAAAGGCCCTCCGCACCTTCGCAGTTTTCACAGCACAGCGTATACAAAATGACAGATTTGAAGTAAGGGAGAAAATGTCATATGAAACATACATTTAATCGTTTCCTCTCCATGTTCCTGGCGGTCATGATGATCGTCAGCATGTTCCCGACCAGCGCCTTTGCACAGAGCGAATTCTATGGATTCAATGCAATGGCGAATGACAGCAGCGATTCTAATGCCACCACGCTGAATCTTGTTGTCGGCGAGAAACACACTGAACAAGTAACTATGCGGGGGAACAATAGCCGCACCCCCAGTATTGTATCCAACGATCTGAATGTTGCCGATGCAACGATGACAAGTGAAGCACTCAACCAGAACTCTGATACAACGCGTACGATCACGATCGAGGCGAAGGGCGCCGGTACAGCTACGGTTACGCTGAGGTATTGGACGCGTAGCTGGAACAGCTGGAGCGAAACCACCAAGACGTATACAGTGAATGTTACGGCCGGCTCCGTCACGGTCGACAATTCCTCCGTTACGCTCGAAGCCGGCAGCACCGCCACGGTTACGGCAACGGCGGTTCCTTCCGGCAGCACGGTCACCTGGACGTCCTCCGATAAATCGGTTGCCACGGTCGACAACGGTGTCATCACCGCAGTAGCCAAGGGCACGGCGACCATCACGGCAGAAACGTCCGCCGCTTCGGCCACGGTTGCCGTCACGGTCATTGCCCCCGCCCCCTCCGTTACCCCGAACGCCCTCTCTCTCGTCGTCGGCGAGACGGGCAGCATCACGGCTACGGA
>R14__coassemble_7073_pt1 | contig 3383 bp, 1 predicted proteins | sample R14__metabat2_low_PE_019 | metagenome-assembled genome bin R14 | reverse complement strand
TCAACGATGCTGTTGCCGGCCATATAACCGGAGGATACCATCCAGCCGAGGGTCGTGGTATCGACAAAGTAGGACGTGCCGACCCAGCCGAGAGCATCATAACCGGATGCGTACAGGCCCGGGATCAGACGGCCGTCTTCGCCGTAGACGCCAAGGGTCTCATCCGTTTCCAGACCGCCCCAGGTGCCGAGGTTGCGGACCTTGGTGAAGAGAGCATAGTAGGGGCCGGTCTCTACACTGTAAACCAGGGTCTCGGGATCGCGGCCGAACTCTTCATCGACACCCGTCTCAACTGCGAGGTTGTACTTGTCAACTTCGTTCTGCAGAACGGCGGCATCCAGGCCGAGGAGCTCGGCGAGCTCTTCGATGGTGTCTGCCTTGTAGGCATACGGCGTATTGGCGGCGATGACTTCATCGAGCTGCTCCTGCAGATTCAGGCCGGTATAGTCCGGATTCTTCATCGGCTCTTTGTACAGGCTGGATCTCCACGGACGCGTCTGGGAACCGTTCTCCATCAGATCGTCGATGGTGGCCTGGTCCACGATCACGACAGCGCCTTCGCTGACCATGCTGCGGTTGCCCTGGTAATGCGGCGTATACATGATGGTCTCGTCGGAAATGCGGCGGCCGGTCTCGTGGCTGACGCGGAGCATCGGCTCATAGACGAGGTTTGCGTAGAGGCAGTTGCCGGTGGTGATATCAAAATCAAAGAGGTCGTGGAACTCGACGGGGAGGCCTTCGTTGTGGCTCTGCGTGCCGACCGTGCCGACCTTGGCGCCGGCTTCCCAGGCCATCTGAGCGCCGTCGCCGTTGGCCATGGCGCCGCCCCAGTTCATGTACATCTCGTTATAGTCGGCTGCGTACTCTTCCTGCAGCTCCGTGTTGTTGGACATACCGCCGGTCGCGAGCAGGACGGCCTTGGCGTATACGGTAACGGTGGCGCCGGTGTCGAGATTGGTGGCGATCACGCCGCCGATGGAGCCGTCGTCATTCAGGATCAGATGCTGGCCGCGCGTAGCAAGCAGGATCTCGGTGCCCTGTTCCTCCAGCTTTTCCGCGATGGCGGCAAAGCGCTGGCCCTTCGTGCCGAGACGCAGGCCCGTGATACCGGTGCCGGCCGCGGTAAATACCATATCATAATTCTCGCTCATGAAGTCGGCGGCATCGCCGCTGGCCTCCAGGTAACGCTTCAGGATCAGCGGGTTCTCCTGGTAATGGCAGGAATCCTGATACATCTGGAAGACCTCGTCAAAGGTCTCTTCGATCGTCGTGCCGGCCTTGTCATACATGGAATAGACCTCGCCGGTATCCTTGTCCGTCACATTCTGCTGGATGTCGGTGCCGATGGCCATAGTGCCGCCGCCGGCGATCTCGGAAACGCCGCCGACACGGTCAGCCGCTTCCAGAACCAGGACCTTCAGGCCGGCATGCGTCGCGACCGAGGCCGCGATCAGGCCGGAGCCGCCGCCGCCAACGATGCAGACATCATAGTCCTCATAAACGGCATCTTCGCCTTCAAGCTGCACGGAAGGCATGGACTTGAGCTCCGTAACGGCATCCTCTCCGGCTGCCTGACGGACGCATTCCGCAACCGCATTGATCACAGCATTGCTGCCCCAGGTCGCGCCGGCGACCGTGTCGACGTTCAGGCTCTGCTGGTCAACGATTTCCGCGCTGATCTTCTCGGCCGCGAGATCACGGAGGTAAGGCGTCTCGCCGCTGTTGTCCGTCACCGTGACGGAAAGAATTTCATTGTCGGAGAACTCCGTCTCCACCGTGACCATGCTGCAGAAGCCGAAGGCCGTGCCGGTATAGGTGCCGGCCGTGTAGGCGATCTCCGCATCCAGAGCAGGGGCCTCGCCCTCCACCCGGTTGGCAAGCGCCGCTTCTACTGCTGCGCGGACTGCGTTGCTCGTTCCGGTTGCGCCGGCAACACCGTCAACATCCGTTCCGTTGGCCGCAACGATCTGTGCGGGCATCTCCTCAATGGCCACGCTGCCCTTGCCGATGGTCTCATCCGGGCCGAGCAGCTTGACAGCTGTAATCGTGCCGGAACCGTCGACCGTGACATAGGCCGTTACCAAGCCGCCGAAGCCCTGAGCTTCGCCGACATAGGTCTTTTCCCCGTCCGCATAAGCCGCCATAGAGGCAAGCATCATGACGACAAGGATCCATGCGATCAGTCTCTTCATTTCTTTTCTCCTTTTTCAAATTTTGGGTTTTCACCCTGAAATAAAAATAGACTATCAAGCAGCTTGATAGTCAAGATATTTTTTATTCAATTCGCAAGAGGCGCATAAAATTCGTGCAGGCAGAGGATCTTCCCGCCTTCTCCGTGGACGGAAAGACGCATGATGCAGAAAAGATCGCCGGTCGGCTCTCTTCCCTGCCTCCGGATCCAGTTCAGGGTTCCGGCGGCATCCGGCCGATGCATTCGGAGCGCCGGAATCACGCCGCAGGCACACTCTCCGAGATCCAGATGCCGCAAATTTTTTTCATCCGGCAAACCAAGCTCCTTAAAATCCTGCAGTGTCAAGACGCTTCCTTTTTCTTCCTCCCCGTTCCCGTAATAAGCCGCGAACATTTTCACCCGGGGACTCTCCTTCAGCCACAGATTGTTAGAGGCTGTAAGCCCTGCCGGATATCGGATCACTTCCCCGTTTTTCTTTTTCGGAAGAAAGACCAGCGGTTCCGGAACCGTAAAAGAATAGCCCGCTTCTCCCGCCTCCGCCAGTTCGATGGCCCGGGACTGCAGGCGAAGATCTTCTTCTGCCAACTGCATCTCCCGCTTTCTCAGTTCCAGTTCTTTCAGCTTTTCCTGATAGAGCTCTTTGGTATCCGGGAGAGACAGCTCGCCGTCCAGCATTTTGCGCGCTTCCTCAAGAGAAAAGCCGAGCACATGGAAGCCCTTCGCCCGCCTCAGGCGGACATAATTGTCATATTCAAAGCGCCGGTATCCGTTTTTCGGATCGCGCTCGGCATGGATGATGCCGGCCTTTTCCATATAGCGGACGCCCTCGTTCGTCAGGCCGAACATCTCGGCCAGCTCGCCGGTCGTATACTTCATTGTGCCGGACTCCTTTCCTGTGGATCTGCGAGGACAGAATAGCACGCAAGGCGAAAAAGCACAAGAAGAGCGCAAAAAAAGAAGTGACTCCAAATCGTCTCATTCCACCGAAACGATTCCGAGTCACTTCTCAAAGTGCTTAATATCTAACATCTTTGAATAACCTCTCTATTCTGTTTTATTTGAGATCCTGTTCTCCGCCTTATACACTCATGATATAAGGCTCCGATTCAGTACATCGGGGGTGCCTCCTGTTTGATCTAGATTCTTTCTATGTAAATCTTTGTTCTGGCATTATAATAGCAGATCCGGTATT
>R14__coassemble_6669_pt1 | contig 3546 bp, 4 predicted proteins | sample R14__metabat2_low_PE_019 | metagenome-assembled genome bin R14 | reverse complement strand
ACCATCGAGATCCACAAGAACAGCATCACCAACGTCCACACCGACGCCATCGTCAACGCGGCCAATTCCGGCCTGCGGCAGGGCGGGGGAGTTTGCGGGTATATCTTCAAGGCGGCCGGCGAGGCTGCGCTTGCGAAGGAATGCAATGCCATCGGGCACTGCGACGAGGGCAGCGCGGTCATTACCTCGGGCTGCGGCCTGAAGGAGAAGAACGGCAACAAATACATCATCCACGCCGTCGGCCCCCGTTACAGCGACGGGCGGCACGGCGAGCCGGAGCGCCTGCGGGGGTGCTACCGGAGGTCCCTGGAGCTGGCCGTGGAGAACGGCTGCCGGTCGGTCACGTTCCCGCTGATTTCCGCCGGCATCTTCGGCTATCCCGTCCGGGAAGCCTGGACGGTCGCCCTGTCGGCCTGCAGGGAGTTTATCGGCGAGCATCCGGATGCGGATCTGAAGATCGTCTTCGTCGGGCTCGACCGGGATGTGCTGGAGGTCGGGAAAGAGATCCTGCAGGGCTTGTCCTGAAAAAATTTCCCGAAAATTCGGAAAATTTCCCCACCTGATCCCTGCAGGGAACAGCCTTCGTGCTAAGATAGGCTCAGAAGCCCAAAAGGAGGCGGGATAAAATGACAATTTCGGAAGCGGAGCGCATCAAAAGAAGCTTTTACCGCATCGAACAGCCCACGGAGGACGACATCTTTCTCTTCACGGAGGCGATGGAGTTCCTGATCGACAAGAAGCACGACCCGAACGACATGCTGGACCTCGGCGGATATTATTACGGCGCCGAGAACTTCCGCCTGGCGCAGAAATACTACGAGATGGCCGCGGAGTACAAGCTCCCGGACGCTTACATCTGCCTCGGCTATATCTTCTATTACGGGCGGACCGGTGAGCCGGACTACGAGAAGGCGTTCCACTATTATTCTCTCGGCAAAGAGTCCGGCAGCATCACGGCGGCCTACAAGCTCGCGGACATGTACAAAAACGGCTATGCCGTCGAGAAGGATCCCGCCAAATACAAGGAGATCATCGAGGAACTTTATCCCAAGGTGGCGCGCGTGCAGTATCTGAGCGAGCCGCTGCCGGAGATCTATACGCGCCTTGCGCGGATCCGCACCGAGGAGGGAGAGACCGAGGAGGCCGAGGACCTCTATTGGAAGGCCAAGGATTTCCTCGCCCAGAGGATCTCCTACGACGCCTTCTTCGGCAACCTCAGCATCATGAAAGGCCTGATCCGGGACCTCTATCAGCTGACGGAGTTCGACGAGGACGATTTTGACCTCTTTGACCTCTATTACCTGCTGCGCTCCCCGGTCACGGTCCGCTTCCGGTACAACGGGCAGCCGTACGAGATCCGCGCCGAGGAGGAAGACGGGGAGTTCAGCATCTTTTTCAACGGCCGGTATTTCCGCGACTGTGACGGCTTCTTTTCCAAAGCCGAGATTGGCGGGAAATATCTTGTCTCGATCAACGGGGAACTTTATGATTTTGAGGTGATCTGATGGAGATCGTGCGCATTACCGACGGAGACTACGCGCAGTATGAGGAGCTGCTCCTCCGGCGCGACCGGCTGGAGAAGGAAGCCTCGGCGGCGCAGCTGGAATATATCCGCGAGTTCGGCGAGGCGGTCACGGCCGTGTTTCAGGAGAAGCTGGAGTGCATCGCCCTGCGCAAGGCGATCGCCTTCTGCCAGCAGGCGAAGAACCGTGGCGACGCGGCCGATCCCGCGGCGCTGCAGGCGTATCTGGACGTCCACATGGCGTCCTATTATGCCGAGCTGCAGGATATGCTCGCCCGCAATTCGGCCGCCAAGGGCGCCGTGCCGATCAGCGACTATCAGGCGGAGCAGGTCAAGCGGATCTACCGCCGCCTGGCAAAGCTGCTGCACCCGGACATCAGCCCCCTGACCCGGCAGGACCCGGAGCTGATGCAGCTCTTTCAGGAGGTCCTGACGGCGTACCGCGGCAATCAGCTCCAACGCCTGCAGGAGCTGGAAGTGCTGATCCGCAAGAAGCTCGACGAGCTCGGCGGGCAGCAGCTCGAGCTTGTAATCGAGGACATCGCCGGCAAGACCGAGGCCCTGGAAGAGGAGATCCAAACCATCCTCACCACGGAGCCGTATACTTACCGCGAGCTCCTCGCGGACGCGTTCGCCGTGGAGGAGAAGAAGCAGGCGCTGGAGAAGGAGCTGGAGGACTACCGCCGCTATCATGCGGAGCTTCAGAAGCTCCTGGACGGCCTGCAGGCCTGAGGAGAAGAACATGGCAAACGAATCGCTGACCCTGCGGCAGGACGACCTCGTCCCCTATATCGAGCAGAACGGCCTGACGGATCTCATCAAGCCGCTGATCCGGGAGATCGACCTTTTTGATTCCTACATCGCCGGAACGACGCATCTCAAGGACCCCTCCGTTCTGGCCGAGCTTCAGCTCGGAGACAGGCTCACGCTGCAGCGGGAAAAGAACAAATTCGACGACAACGCGATCCTCCTCCTGGACCCCAAGGGCCGGAAACTCGGCTACGTCCCCGAGAAGGACAACATCGTCTTCGCCCGCCTCCTCGACGCCGGCAAGATCCTCGCGGCGAAGGTCAAGCATATCGAGAAAAAGGGCAGCTTTACGAAGATCGAGATCGGGATCCTGCTGGTGGACGTGTGAGGGGAATAGGATGAAGCGAAAAACGCAGCCCCACTGGACGCGCCACGAGCATTTCTTCGGTGCGGATGAATACGAATGCTCTTCCTGCGGCTTCCGCGCCGACCGGGCGTATTCCGAATGCCCGAACTGCGGGGCGGAGATGACGGGGAGGGGCAAGACCGACCCCGTCTGGGTCGACGAGCTGGAGATTGCGGATATTTTATTCGGGGACGATTAAGGGACAGAACAGGAGGCCGGTGTGCGCTCGTTCGGGAAAAAGTTCATAGCCCTGCTTCTCCTGCTCCTTCTCTTCGCTTCGCCCGTCCCGGCGTTTGCCGAGGAGGCGGGGCTGGAGGTGCATTTTCTGGACGTGGGCGAGGCGGACGCGACCGTCGTCTTCTGCGAGGGGCAGACGATGCTCATCGACGGGGGAAACGTGGCCGACTCGCAGTTCATCTACGCCTGGCTCAAGGAGCACGGCGTGGAAAAGATCGACGTCATGGTGTGCACGCATCCGCATGAGGATCATGTCGGCGGCCTTTCCGCCGCGCTGAATGCCGCGGAGTGCGGCATCGCCTACATGTCCGTGACGGATTACGGCACGAAGGCCTGCCAGAGCTTCCTCAAGTATCTCGAGGAGGGGAGCGTGCCTCTCGTCATACCCGCGGCGGGCGACCTGTTCACGCTCGGCTCGGCCGAGGTGACCGTCCTCGGCCCGGTGACGTTGGACGCGGAGAATCTCAACAACTGCTCTCTCGTCCTGCGCCTCGATTACGGGGAGACGGCCTTCCTCTTCATGGCCGACGCCGAGACAGAGGAAGAGGACGCGATCCTCGCCTCGGGCGCGGACGTCTCCTGTCAGGTCCTCCGCGTGGGTCACCACGGCAGCGGCACCTCCAGCGGCAAG
>R14__coassemble_6386_pt1 | contig 3664 bp, 5 predicted proteins | sample R14__metabat2_low_PE_019 | metagenome-assembled genome bin R14 | reverse complement strand
TGGAGCGACACGGATCAGCTTGCTGAGAACGAAATCCGGACTCTCAAGGTCTTCGAGAAAGATTGGCCTCAGCTGCTGCCGCTCTGTTTCCATTGCGTGTGCATCTCGGGTCTCTTTCAGTGTCTGAACCGCATTCTTTGCGGAGTTCCCCAGAGTGTCCTTGATGACAGCGACATCTTCAAGGTCAAACTGGCCGTCTGAGTTCTGGTCGATCGCGCTCACGATCTTCTCTTTCGCTTTATCCAGCGCACCGCTCACAGCTTTTAGATTGAGCTTTTTCTTTCCGTCTTCCATGCTTTTCTCCTCTGCATTATTTCCAGCTTCAGTGAATCAAGTATAAACGAATCTGCACAAATTTCAATCAGAAATCGCACACCGTCTCCGTCGGTCTCGTCACGCAGCCTAGGAACACCGGAAGGCCGGTCGGTTCGTGCAGGATGCCGAAGAGGAAGGGGCGGTCGAGGTTGACGGGTTGAGTGCCCTGGAAGAAATCCATAAGGCCTAAGATCTCGCATTCCCCGGTCGCCACATAGGTCCAGGTGCCGGCGCGGTCGACGGAGATGTGCGTCTTCTGGAGGATCTGATCCACATGCGTCTGTTCCCGGTCCGTCATGCGCGCGAGGTTGGCCGACTTCTCGTCAAAGAGGCTCTTCACGCCGAGCGAGCGGAGCGTTCCGCTCAGTTCGGCCGAGTCGTCAAAGGTGAACTCCGGGATCGTCACGTCCACATCCTCGTTTTTCGCACCTGCGATGAGCTCTGTCAGCTTCTTTCCGTCCAGAAGCTTCAGGATCTTCCGAGGCTCGTAGAGTTCCTTTCGCGGCAGGAGCGCCAGGAAGGAATAGTCGCTGTCCTTGTACGGCCGCAGGAAGCCGACAAAATCCTTGGAGGCGAGGTAGCGGGACTCCGTGCTGCTCAGCATCGTGCAGTCGAAGGTCTCTTTGGGATCCGCGGAAGGGTGGAAATCGTCAAAGTCGATGTCACACCTCTCATAGGCCTCCTTCCACTCGCTTTGGAAGGAGCCGGCATTGAGGAGGCAGACGTCTCCCACCTCTTCGGGGCTGTTGACCAGCTTTGGGATCACGCCGTCCGTCTGCTGCCGGACCCAGGCGTTGATCACATCGTCCGGCTGCTCTCCCTGCGGCTTCAGCAGCGCCGCCCCGTACTCCTGCGCGAGGCGCTCGAGATAGGGCTTTTTGATATCGCCGGCAATGGAATCGGAAACATAGGCCGCATTCGCGCACTTCAGGGCTCCGCCGTCCGATCCGAGCCTGCGGATCGCCTCGCGCAGAGCGGCGCGCGTTTCCGGCTTCTTCCCGAGGAGCGCCTGCAGTTCCTTCTCCGTCTCCCCCGCCGCGCCCGCTTCCGCGAGCTGCAGGGCCGCGAGGAGCGAATAGGGCGAGATCAGGCAGTTGCCGCTCCCCGTCCGAACCCGGTCGGAGAGCGCCTTCAGCGCAAGACCGTTATACGCAATCGCCGCTTCCTTCGAGACGGGGAGCGGCTCTGCTTTCTTCGCCGGCATTCTCCGGAACCGGACCGCCGGGCGGAGCTTCCAAGGCTTTCTGAATTTTTTCATCGTTACAATCCTCCTGTAAGTTGATCCTTGGGGAAGAGTTCTTCCCGATACAGGGGCTGTAATTTTTACGGATTTTCTTTCTCCGTCTCCACCCGGACGCTCTCCCCGTCGCTCCGGCACACGATCTCCCCGCACTCGTCCGTCCGGTAGACGGCGGCGCCGAGGGACTCGTAGCGTGCGAGGATGTTCTCGTGCGGGTGGCCGTAGGTGTTCTCGCCGACGCTGACGACGGCGATCTCCATCTCGTCGACCCAGACCGGGTCGGTCTTGCCCCTCCCCGTCATCTCCGCCCCGCAGCCCGGGCATTCGGAATACGCCCGGTCGGCGCGGAAGCCGCAGAAAGAGCATTCGTATTCATCCGCGCCGAAGAAATGCTCGTGGCGTGTCCAGTGGGGAGATTGGCTGCGTCGTTTCATTTATGCATCAACCCTTTCTTCGCCCGTTCCAAGCCTTCCGCAATGCACGGCTGACACACGGCCACATGAGATGTTGTTAGATCTTATGTTCCAAAACCCATTGCAGCAGTTCGTCATACCCCATTTTTCCCGCTGCAACTGCAAGGCCGGCAGCAGCAACTTCTTCATTTGTAGCCTCGATATGAATTCCGTTGACTTCGAGGAACGTAAGCATCACATACATGCCGATCCGTTTATTTCCGTCGACAAAAGCGTGATTTGCAATCAAAGTATATCCCAACCGGGCCCCTTTTTCTTCCTTCGATGCATAGAATTCTACCCCGCCGAATCCGGAGAATGCATTTTCCAATGCCGACTCCAGCAGAGCCTCATCACGAACTCCTTCGCTGCCTCCGGTTTCTTTTGCGATCAGCGCATGAAGCAGGAGAACTTTTTCCTTAGAAAACTTGATCATTTCGCCAGTTCGAGAAAGGCAGGCCGGTATTTTTTCAGTATGCGGGCCGCAATCACATCGATCTTCTCATCGTCCGTCATGTCGATCACCGGTGAACTGTCGATGTCGATCAGGACATATTTGGGGCGGTTATTTTTGAAAATCACAGCTTGCCCATTCTTTTCTGCGATCCGGGTAACGCGAGAGAAATTTTGGTTTGCTTCGGTTGCTGATATAATTGTATTCGTATCAATTGTCATTATCATCACTCCTTACCGTACATTATATCACTAAATAGCTAGAATTCAACCTATATCCGGCTGCCGGAACTTATGCAAAACGGTTCCGCCCTGAGACGTTTTTATATTCTCAGGAAATGGGGACGTTCCCCCACGATCCGGTTGACTCATCCTGATGCGTCGACCGGAACCGTCCCACTGACTCTTATCAGCCGTGTAAACTTATTAAATGTCCGGCAGGGCATACCGCCTTCTCGTCACCGACATTTACGCTGAATATGGCGTAGCACTTGGGGCAGCACACGGACACCTTCTGCGCGTACCCTGCCTCTCCCGCTCCTCCGGAAACTTTTGAGAGCTCCTCCTGCGTCATTTTTGTTTCAATATTCTGCATTTTGCTATCTCTTTTCTTTTATTTCAATATATGTCGTCCCCGAACAGAATATCCGCCTCACCCCACCACCAGCTTGTTCGTCTTCTTCAGATACTTCGCCGGGATCGGGGATTCGAGGCGCCAGGTGATGTTCATGGGGCGGCTGCCGGTGTGGGAGACGTAATGGACCGGGCCGAGGCAGGTATAGGGGGCCGTGCCCAGATTGTCCTGCTTGAACTCGCGGACGAACAGAAGGACCCTGCTCCCGCCTCTGCGGTGGTGGATATAGCGCTGGCCGGTCGCGGAATTTTCGGCCGTCGTGCTCTGGCTCTGCCAATGGAAAAGCTCCGAATTGAGCGAGAGGGCCGGCAGCCCGTGTGCGTTGAAGAACTCCGCCATGAACCGGGCATGCTCTACGGAGACGCAGAAGCCGATGCCACGTGCCTTTTCCGGAGCGGTCAGATAGCGGTTGACCGAGTTGACGATATGGCTCGCCCGCTTCTCCGCGACCTGGCGGCTGAAGGTGTAAATATTGCTCAGCTCATGCCGGTCGTATCCGCCTCTCGCCCATTTCAGCTCGTTAAGGTCGACCGTGTCGGAAACGCCGAAATACTGGAAGGGGCAGAGCAG
>R14__coassemble_5815_pt1 | contig 3945 bp, 5 predicted proteins | sample R14__metabat2_low_PE_019 | metagenome-assembled genome bin R14 | reverse complement strand
GCTCCACATTTTATCTTCACTATGAAACTGTTTCGGATCTTCTGTCGGAAACGATCGAATATACGCTCGGGCAGTTCATGAGCAGCTTCCTTGTATCATCGGAAGAATTCGTACCTGGGATCGAAACGGCGAAGCTGAACGATCTGATTCTGATCAACAAACAGTATCTGCTTCCTTATCTGAACTTTATTCGTGAGCATTGCAGCCTGTTTCTGGCGGCATTTAAAAACCCGGCTGCCATGGAAGTACAGCAGCAGATGGACGGTGCTTCCCGGTATGTTCTTATGCCCATTATGAATCGCTTCCGTATCCCGGAAAATGATCAGCGATATTTTATTGCATACTACATCCGGGGCTGCATGGCTATTGTTCAGGAGTGGATGAAGAAAAATTGTTCCGATCCGTCGGAGCATATTGCCGAAATCATGATCGCTTGCATTCGGCCTTACATGGATGGAACCGGGTTATCGGCGGAAGTGGACAGATGAAGGCAAACATAAGGGGGCTGGTTGCCCTTCCCAAAAGCGATTATCAGCAGTGGACCATGCTCTCATCCGGATTTTCCATAGCTTCAGGATTTGCATTCACGGTTTATAACGCAGTTCTGGGAATCCTTTACGGCGCTTCATGGAACCTATCCATCGGCATTTATTATGTTCTGCTGACGGCAATTCGAAGCATTATCGTTCTCTCCCAGAAGGATCCCGCGCACCGGAGCCTTTCGGAAGGAAGCGCATACCGAAATAAAATCTGCCGTTTAACTCATATCCTTCTGCTTTTCATGAATGCGACCATGATCGCTCCGATTGCGATCATGGTAAAAGGCGGGCGGAGCTATACCTTCGGCCTGATACCCGCCATTGCGGCCGCTGCTTACACGACTTATCGGGTAACAATGAGTATCCTGCATTACAAAAAGACCCGTAAAAACGAAAATGTGCTCGTGGCGGAGCTGCGGACGATCAACCTGGTAGACTCATGTGTCTCGGTACTGTCTCTGCAGAACACGCTGATTGCGGCAACCGGCTCCATGGCAGACATGATTCAGCTTACCGCATGGACAAGTGCGGGAATATTGCTGCTGATCATTATCATTATATTGAAATCATTCAGATCGGTTAATCGTCAATGATTTTGAGAATGCTTGGACCTCTTCATATTAAATTAAAAAAATCCGCCATAAGTGATTTCAAAAGTGATTTTTGTTTCGCACTCAGGTGGGATTTGTCACTTTAAAGTCTGCGTCAGAAAGTGAAAAACTGAAATGAATCACGAACGAAAAAGATGTTTCTGGTGCAACCTGAAAAATCCTATATACATAGCCTACCACGACAGCGAGTGGGGCGTATTTCCGGAAAACGAACAGAAGCTGTATGAACTGTTCCTGCTGGAAACCTTTCAGGCCGGGCTTTCCTGGGAGTGTATTCTGAACAAGCGGGAGAACTTCCGCAAGGCCTATGACAGCTTTGATCCGGATAAGATCTGTGCTTACGGCGAGGAAAAGATCGAGGAGCTGATGCAGGACCCCGGCATTATCCGTAACCGCGCAAAGATAAAAGCCAGCATCGGCAACACCCGTGTTTATCGATCCATCGCTGAGGAGTTCGGAAGCTTCAAGGCATATCTGCACAGCTTCACCGGCGGCAAAACGATCCGTGAGCCGGATGTGAGCATCACCACAAGCCCTCTGTCGGATGCCATTTCCGCAGATCTGAAAAAACGCGGCATGACCTTTGTCGGCTCGACCACGATCTATGCATTCCTTCAGGCAGTCGGAATTATAAATGCGCATCAGGAGGACTGCTTCTGCTGTAAAAAAGATTGATAGCTAAAAGGGAAGGCGTCAGCTATGCAAAAGACATCCATACGATTTTTTGAAGATATCCCGGTCAGAGCTGTTTGGGATGAGGAAAGTGCCAAATGGTGGTTCTGCGCTACGGATATCGCCGAGGCGCTGACAAAAAGTAAAAATCCGAAGGTCTATTGGGCAACGATGAAAAGGAGAAATACGCAGTTGATTGCAATTTGCAAACAGCTGAAGCTAAAGGCTGCCGATGGAAAATATTACCTCACGGATGTAGTCGACGAGAGCGGTCTGAACACGGTCATTGCATTGATTCCAGGGAAAAAGGGCGACGTGTTCGTGCGGTGGATGAAGAACCTGGAAACCTCTCTCGACGAAAAAAGCAAGCAGAAAGCCTATGAGCTTTTTGACAGGGGTTTTATCGATAATATTGAGATCGGAACAGTGAAAGGGCTGCAACAGATACATGGTTATATTTTCGGTGGTCTCTATGATTTTGCCGGGCAGATCCGTACGCTGAATATCGCAAAAGGCTGTTTTGCCTTTGCTCCGCTCGGCGCTGACTGCCGAAGTGAATAATCGTGAGATCATCATGAAAGGCATCGATTATTCCTATTACTATGAAGTTGAAGAATAAATTCTTGTCTTCGGAGGGAACGATGGAAGAATGCAGATTTCACGCCGGGGATATCGTCCGGCATTTTAAAAGGGAAAACGCAGATCCGGAGACGGCGGAATATCTTTACCGGATCCTGGCCTTTGCGCAGCATACGGAGAACGGAGAAAAGCTCGTGATCTATCAGGCGCTGTATCCGCCCTACAAGACCTGCGCCCGGCCGTTTGAGATGTTCTGCAGCGAGGTGGACCGGAAGAAGTATCCGAACGCAAAACAAAAATACCGCTTTGAGGTCGTGCCGGTGGAATTCTGGCCGAATTGAGGAAATTTTATGGAAGAAACGCTCGTCCACCCCTTCCCTCCCCTCTATGACCGGGACTCTCGCGTGCTGATCCTGGGCTCATTCCCGTCGGTCAGATCCCGCGAGCAGAGGTTCTTTTACGGGCATCCGCAGAACCGGTTCTGGAAGGTGATCGCGGCTGTGACCGGTAGGGAGGTTCCGGGCAGCATCGAAGAGAAGAAGGAGCTGCTCCACGCCTCTCACATTGCGCTGTGGGACAGCATCGGCTCCTGCCGGATCACAGCCTCTTCGGACGCCAGCATCCGGGACGTCGTCCCCAACGACATTCGCCCCATTCTGGAGGGCAGCCGGATCCGGACGATCTTCACCAACGGGAGCAAATCTCACGAGATGTATGAAAAATACATTCTCTCTCCGGCCGGGATCGCGGACATCCGCCTGCCGTCCACGAGCCCCGCAAACGCGGCGTATTCTCTCGAGAAGCTCATCGCCGAGTGGGCCGTCGTCGGAGAACGGCTGCGGGAATAAGGAGGGTATACCCCCTTTTACCCTCTTCCCCTGCAATACTTTTAATTTTATGAGGGGAAAAGGGTAAAAGGGGGAGAACCCCGGCAGGATTGAACGGAGGACTGAGGCGATGAACTCTTTTTTAAGATCTTATTTTCCGATCGCCGACGCGGCGGCCGGCGCCTTCGGAAGGCGGTGCGAGGCCGTGGTCTACGACCTGACGCAGGAAAGGGCGCCCGCCGTATACAGCACGCGGGCACGCGGCACAGAATTTCTGCCGGAGGAGCTCGCCTTGTTCCGCGCTTCCGGGCAGGAGCACGCAGAGAACTTTGTCCGCACGGAACGGGACGGAGCGCCGGTGCGCGTCTCCGCTTCCCTGCTGCGGGACGCGCAGGGAAACGCCGCCGGGATCCTGTGCCTTTATATCGACACCGCGCTTGAACAGCTGATCTTTCGGGAGGCCGGGCAGTTCTGCCCGGCGGAGGCCGCACAAGCTTCCGCCGCCCCCCAGGAAGGCGATATCTTAAGCCTCACGCGGGAGAAGATCCGGCGGATCATCGGTTATTCCGATGCGAAAACTCTCAGCCGCGCGGAGAGCATCGAGCTCGTGCGGCAGATGGAGATGGGAGGGATCTTTCTTGTGAAAGGCGCCGTCGACCTCGTCGCCGAAAAGCTCGGCATCTCCAAGGTGACCGTATACAGCTATCTTGACTGCGT
>R14__coassemble_5651_pt1 | contig 4035 bp, 4 predicted proteins | sample R14__metabat2_low_PE_019 | metagenome-assembled genome bin R14 | reverse complement strand
CAAGTCTTGATTTCGCTGCAGATTAAGGTATAATCAGCTTTGAAAAAACCGGAACGACTGTGGTAAGAGGAGGGGCCCATGCTTAACAAATTTTTAAACCTGATCCTGTATATGGGGCTTGAGAAAGAGCAGTACAGCACCGTCCAGCGCGAGATCGACGGCAGCAACAGAGGCAATGTCGTCGTGTTTTCCGGCATCGGCGCTGCCTTTTTCCTGGCGCTGACCGTGATCGCCGCCCTGCCCGGCAGCACGATGCGGCCCAATATCGGTATTTACGGGACTGCGGCCGTCCTCATGGTCCTGGTCTTTGCCGCCAACCGCTTCTGGGGCGGCAAGAGCAAAAGGATCGCCCGGTTCTCGGCGCTCTTTTTCATGCTCGCCCTGCTGGGTTTCGGCATCTATCTGGCTGTCATCGTTGCACCCGGTGAGCGCGCTGCCACCTACCTGGGCCTGCTGATGGCGGTATCCTGTGTCTTCTGCATCGCTCCCTTGAACTACGCATTTGTGATCTGCGCGGTCAATCTGACCCTGGGGATCCTGCTGAGGCGCGTCCAGACCGGGGACCTGCTGAGGGAAAACCTGACCAACATTGCCATCTTCGGCCTTGCCAGCATCGTCGTGGCCACCTACCTGATGCATATCAAGGCGTCAAAATTCTGGGCCGACCATCTGAACGAGCACCTGATCGAGGTCGACCAGCTGACCGGCCTTTATAACCGCCGCAGCTACGATCACCGGCTGGACGTGCTGCGCTGCGAGAAAATGACCGCGGGCATCGTCATGCTGGATGTGAACCAGCTGAAGAAGATCAACGACACTCTGGGGCACAAGGCCGGTGACGAGCTGATCTGCGGTGCCTCCGCCTGCATCCGGCAGGTCTTCTCCCAATACGGCACCTGCTACCGCATTGGCGGAGACGAATTCGCGGTGATATTGAATCCGCTCTACGAGCCCCTGCCGGTCATCACCGAGGAGTTCGACAAGATCACCTACGGCTGGCGCGGGCAGACCCTGAATCTGCTGTCCGTCTCCTACGGCATCGCCACCCCGGAGGAATATCCCGACCTCAGCCAGGATGAGCTGATCCAGAAGGCCGACAAGCTCATGTATGCGGCCAAGGCCGACTATTATCGCCAGGCCGGCATCGACCGCCGTGCAAGATAAGCCGCGCATGAGGAGATCGATAGCATGAGAGTATTCATCAGCGCGGATATAGAAGGCATTGCCACGACGGCTCTGTGGGAGCACTGCACCAAAGGCCAGTACGGCTATGATGAGGCCCGCCGCCAGATGACACTGGAGGTAGCCGCTGCCTGCGAGGGAGCCCACGAGGCCGGCGCAGACTATATTCGGGTCAAAGATGCCCACGGGTCCGGCACGAATATAATTCCGGAACTCTTGCCCCGCTATGTGGAACTGACGCGTCACAGCTGCGGCTCTCCCTGGAGCATGGTATACGGAGTAAATGAAGGATTCGACGCCGCCATGTATGTAGGGTATCACTGCGCGGCCGGACGTGTAGGAAATCCGCTTTCCCATACGGAGACAAAATCTACCGTCTATGTGAAGCTGAACGGGAAAAAATGCTCGGAGTTTCAGCTCTATTCCTGGGCGGCAGCCACGGCGGGCGTTCCGTCGGTGTTCCTGTCGGGGGATCAGATGCTTTGCGAGGACAGTGCCGGGCTGCATCCCAAACTTGTCTCCGTTCCTGTAAAACGCGGCTTTGGCGGGATCGTCACAGAGCTGCAGCCGGAGGAAGCCTGTGCCCGGATCCGCGCGGGAGCCGGACAGGCCCTGCTGCAGGGCCTGGATCAGGCCTTGTGCACCGTGCCGGACCACTTCGAATTTGAGATCTGCTACAAAGAGCATACGCAGGCGGTGGCGGCATCGTTCTTTCCGGGCTTTGAATTGATCGATGACAATACGATCCGCATGCGTACCGACCGCTACTGGGATGTGTTGACGGCGGTGGTGTTCGTCCTATGAAAAAGATTGTCATCCGGAACGGACATGTGATCGACCCGGCCTGCGGCCGTGACGGCATCGGAGATGTGTTTATCTGTGACGGGAAGATCTCGGATCCGGATCCTTTGAATGAGAACGGAGCGGAGATCCTGGATGCCTCCGGAAAGCTTGTCTGCCCGGGATTTGTGGATATTCATATGCATGAGGATCCGGTGGATGCGGACGGAAGAATCGAATATAAGGAAAAGACTTCGATCTTCGGATGCATGCTCCGCATGGGCGTGACAACAGCCATCGGCGGCAACTGCGGGGAGAGCAAGTATCATCCGGCGGATTACCTGGATATCGCGGATGAATTTGGAGCACCGGTAAACATCGGGATGCTGGCGGCGCATGAATATTTCCGCGTCCGCTCCGGCTGCACAGACAAATACGCTCCGGCCACCCCGGCCCAGAAGGCATGGACGGCGGCAGAAATGACAAAATGTGTGGAGCGCGGCTGCCTGGGGGTCTCCTATGGAATACGGTATGCCCCCGGAACGGACGCAGCGGAGATCCGAGAGACGGCGGCAGGGTGCGCGGCCCTTGGCGGCCTGGCCGCTGCCCATATTCGGGATGACGCGAAGGCTGTATTTTCTGCGCTGGAGGAATATCTGGGAGCGGTGCTTCCTTTGAAAATGCCGGTCCAGATCTCGCATATCGGCAGTATGGCCGGCTTTGGCCAGATGAAGGAGTTTCTGGCGCTGCTGGAAAAGTACAGAGAACAGAATCCGGACATTGCCTGCGATTGTTATCCGTACGATGCCTTCTGCACCGGCATCGGCTCGGCCTGCTATGATGAAGGCTGGCTGAACCGTTATGACTGCGGCTATGATGTGCTGGAGATCGCGGAAGGGGAGTTCCGCGGCCAACGCTGCACGGAAGAGCTGTTCCGAAAGATAAGAAAAGACTTTCCGGATTATAAAACGATCTGCCATGTAATGGACGCCGATGATGTCAAACTCGCCTTTTCAGATCCGTATGTTATGCTGGGCAGTGACGGCACGCTGAGCAGCGGCCAGGGCCATCCCCGCGCGGCGGGGGCGTTTCCGCGGTTTTTGTCGCAGTATGTCAGAGAAGGCGTAGTCAGCCGTTACGAGGCTGTGAGAAAAATGACCCTCCTGCCGGCGGAACGTCTGGGCCTGAAGTCCAAAGGAAGGCTGACGCCGGGAGCGGACGCAGATGTGGTGATCCTTGATCCGGAGAAGCTTCGGGATACGGCCACGTTTGAGGATCCGATCGCGGTCCCGGAAGGGATCGACCGTGTGATTCTCGGCGGAGAGACGGTATGCCTGGAAGGGAAGATCCTGCAGCCGCGTGCCGGCCGTTCGGTACGACTCGGCAGATAATAAGGGACATCGGAATAAAAAAGCACAGTCCGTTATCGGTACCACCGTAAACGAACTGTGCTTTAATTGATGTCGGGGCTCTGCCAGCCGGCATCCTGTATTCTCTTTTTCATATCGATCCTTTCTTATTTCGCTGCGAATTCTTTGTAGTAAGCCTTCAGCATCTTCTCCAGCTTTTTCATGATCGTCGCGTCCTTTCGTTTTGATTTATTTTCGTTCCCTTTGGAACTGCCTGCAGTATAGCGCGGGAATTAAAATAAAACAGATCCACTTACAAAATAATTTAATGAATGAAACCTTTGCCGCTCTGTCCGAAGAAGATCTGACCGCCGTTTCCGGCGGCACGAGCACCCTGGGAACCACCCCGTACTGGAGAACGGCCCCGTACTGGAGAGACGCGGAGGACCGCAAGTTCGTCGCTACCGCGCAGCGTTCCGACAATACCCGCTTCGTTCCGATCTTCGACTGAGCCGCATATGAAAATTGCCTCCACCCTCCGGTGGAGGTATTTTTTCGCCCGGGCAGGGAAAGACGAACACGTAGCCCAATCTCACGGAGGCTTTACAACACAGTTGTTGACATACCCTAAATCTTAGGGTATGCTATTTTCAAGCCGTAGAAATTCTGGAGCTTTCGCTCGAAAAGCAAAAGGGAGGCCGGTAATGAGCAGATACGATGAGAT
>R14__coassemble_3786_pt1 | contig 5491 bp, 6 predicted proteins | sample R14__metabat2_low_PE_019 | metagenome-assembled genome bin R14 | reverse complement strand
ACCTGATCCGGCCGGAATTTCCCGGACACAAGACGACCCGGCTCTGCCTTTTGCGGCAGGGCCGGGTCGGTTTCTTTTTTTTGTCCTCCGAAGCCTCAGGAGGTCTTCTTCTCGAGCTTTTCAAGGGCCGAGATGCCGAGCTCGTCCTTGACCTCGTCAAAGTAGCCCAGTTTGTCCATGCGGTCGTAGACCAGCTGGCCGAGGAGCCTGTAGCCCGAGGCGTTGAGCTCGGCGCCCTTGGCGGTGCTCTTCAGGGAGGGCGGGACGCGGCCGGAGGTGATCTCGGAGGTGTCGTCCTTCGTGGCGGAGAGGCCGGCGTCGGTCAGGCCGTCGGAAATGAGATACTTGCGGAGGTTGATGAAATGGGAGCCGTATTCCTGGAGCATGGCGGCCTCGTATTTTTCAAACTCGGAGAGATAGCCGCCGCTGACATAGCTCAGGCGGCTGAAGTAATAAAGGCCGACGACGATGTAGCGGTCATGGTTGCCGATCTGGCGGTCGATGAGCTGCTTCTGCTGGGCGACGAGCTCCTGCACGGTGTCGTAGCCGCCGTAGGTGCCGATGAAAATGACGGGGATATAGTCCTTGTAAAGCTCGGCGTCCGCGGGGACGATCTCCGTGCCGGCGGGAAGCGTGAGCCCCGTGCCGGGCTCGGAGCGGGTGAAGAGGTAGGCGGTGGTCTTGCTCTCGACGTCGAGCGTCAGGCGGCCTTCAATGCCGCCGATGGTGACGGGATTGATGCCGACGTCGCCCTGCGTGAGGGGCTCGACGGCCGAGCCGTCCGGCGCCGTGAAGGAGATGGAGACGGCCTCGCACTCGGCGGGCACGATGAGATCCTTGGAGAGGACATAGTTCGCGACGCCGCTGCGGCCGAGGATGGTCTTCGTGCTCTCCTCGCCGGAGCCGAGATTGACGACGGGAATGTCGACGGTGTAGCTGTCCCAGTCGACGCCCGTGTAGTTCGTGGCGTTGGTGAAGGTGCTCTTGAAGTCATATTTGTCGTTGATGGCCTCGTCGAGCAGATCCTGCAGAACGTAGGGGAAGCTGACGTTGCCCGCGGAGCCGGCCGTGAGCGTGTCGCCCCAGCAGACGATGCCGGGGAGATATTCGGCCACGCAGTCCAGATCCTTCTGATATTCCGCGGAGAGCGTGTCGAGGCTGGCCTGCTGGACCGTCGTCGTCTCCGAGAGCTCCTGCTGCTGGTTATATTCCGCGATGAGGGCGGCGTCCTGCGCCTCATTCTGTTCCTTTACATACAGATAAGCCTTTACGAGCCCGAAGATCATGCCTGCGGCGAGCAGGACGAGAAGGATCTTCAGCCCGATGTGGCTTTTCTCTTTTTCCCACATGGGTGCACCGCTCCTTTTTCCACATAAAATGAGTACTCTATATTATAACGGATAATATGTCTGAAAACAAGGAAAACATTTGCATAATTTCTTTGCCGATGCTATACTTGATTTCATTATGGGATGACATACGTCTTTGACGGAAAGGAGAACCCTGCCTATGAGAAACAATTCCGCGCCCGAGGAGGACGTGATCGATCTGCTGCAGCTGGCCCGGGCGCTCTGGCGCAATGCCCTGGTGATCCTGGTGGCGGCGCTGATCTTTGCCGCGGCCGCCTTCGGCGGCACCTTCCTCTTCCTCTCGCCGACCTATGAGAGCACGGCGACGTTCTATGTCAACAACAGCACCGTCTCCGTCGGGAGCACGAGCTTCTCCATTTCCTCGGGCGAGCTGTCCGCGGCGTCCACGCTGGTGAACACCTATGTGGCCATCCTCGAGAGCCGGACGACGCTGGAGGAGGTCATCGCCGAAGGGGCCCTCCCGTATACGGTCACGGAGCTGACAGACATGATCGACACGAGCACGGCCTCCGGCACGGGCATCTTCTCCGTGACGGTGACGAGCAGCAGCCCGGTCGAGGCGGAGCTCATCGCCAATACCATCGCCAAGATCCTGCCGGACCGCATCGCGGAGATCGTCGAGGGCTCCTCCGTCCGCATCGTGGACTACGGCATCGTGCCCTCGCACCGCGCGGGTCCGAGCTACGTGAAGAACACCGCCATCGGCGCCCTGCTGGGCATCGTGCTGGTGTGCGGCATCATCGTCGTGCGCGAGCTCGTCGCCTCCGGAGAGGACGAGATCATCCGCTCCGCGGACGATCTGGCCGCTCTGTATCCGGACATCCCGGTCCTCGCGACGATCCCCGACATGCGCAGCGAGGGCAAGAAGGGCTACTATTCCTCGTATAGCTCCTATTACGGAGACGAGGGCAGGAAGAAGGAGGCGAAGTGACCATGGCAGAAAAGAAGACCTCCCGGCGGGAGGAAGCCAATCTCGAGAAGCAGAAGGCCTTCCTCTGCGAGAACCTCTCCTTCGCCGGCAAGGAAGCCTACAAGCGCCTGCGGACGAACGTGCAGTTCTCCTTTGCCGACGGCGAGAGCTCCCACATCGTGGGCGTGACGAGCGCCCAGCCGTCCGACGGCAAGAGCACGTCCTCCATCAACCTCGCCTATTCCATGGCGCAGCTCGGCAAGAAGGTGCTGATCGTCGACGCGGACATGCGCCGCTCCTCCGTCCACCTCCGCCTCGGCATCGAGGCAAAGCCCGGGCTTTCGAACCTGCTGACGGACGTGAACAACGTCGGCTCCGCCGTGCAGGTCTATGAGCCGTCCGACGGGAGCGAGGGCTTTGACGTCCTCCCCGCGGGGGACGTGCCGCCCAACCCCTCGGAGCTGCTCGGCAGCGAGCGGATGGAGCGCCTGCTCGGCAAGCTCGCCAATATCTACGACTTCATCGTCATCGACCTGCCGCCTGTCGGCGCGGTGGTCGACGCGCAGACGGTCTCGAAGCTGGTGGACGGGATGCTCGTCGTGGTGCGCGAGAACCACTGCGCGAGGTCCGTCATGGATTCCTGCATCCGCGAGCTCTCGCTCACGGGCACGAAGATCCTCGGCTTTATTGTCAACGGCTCCGTCGCCGGCGCCTCGAAGAGCGGGAGCTATAAGAAATACGGCAGCTACGACAACAAGTACTATAACAGCTACAACAGCTACACCGCCCGATGATCGATTTCCATTCCCACTTTCTCCCCGGCATCGACGACGGGGCGCAGGACGCGGAGATGTCCGTCGCCATGCTCGCCGAGTCGAAGAAGCAGGGCGTGGACGTGATGTTCGCCACGCCGCACTTCTATGCCGATGAGGACGACCCCGCCCGCTTCCTCCGCCGCCGCGCCCGGGCGATCGGGCGCCTGCAGGAGGCCTACCGCGCGCTCGAAGCGCCCCCGGCGGTGCCGGAGCTGTACTTCGGGGCGGAGGTGTATTACTTCCCGGGCATCTCGGCGTGCGAGGAGATGATCCCGCTTGCCCTCGGCAATACGGGCATGCTTCTGGTCGAGCCGCCGGTGGCGCCCTTTACGGAGAGCATGCTGCGCGAGATCGCGCAGATCTACGACCGCCTCGGCCTCATCCCTCTCATGGCGCATCTGGACCGTTACTGCCGCCTGCTGCGGGACGAGAGCCTCTTTGACCGCGTGGCGGACCACGGCATCGACATCCAGGTGAACGCGGCGTTTTTCCTCCACCGCGCCTCCGAGCGCTTCGCCCTGCGGATGCTGGAGGAGGAGAAATTCTCCGTCCTGGGGTCGGACTGCCACAATTTGACCTCCCGCGTGCCGAATCTTTCCCTTGCCCGGGAGAAAATAATTTCCGCGGGTTTTCAGGAAAGGCTTGCAAAACTCGACGAGCTGTCGTATAATGTCTTAAAATCTCAGCGATAGAAGGAAATTTATTTGGAGGATATCAATATGAAGAAGATCCTTGCACTTGCCCTTGCATGTGTTATGATGCTGTCTCTCGGTGCCGCCGCCATGGCCGTTGCCCCCGCTTCCGACCCGGAGCCCACCGCCACGCCGGTCGTCAAGTCCGAAACGGCTGCCGCCTCCCAGACGACGGTCACCACCTATACCGCCGCCAAGGCCACGCAGAAGGCGGAAGAGACCTCTGCCGAGTTTACGGATGCGGACAATGCCGACCTCACCAAGAACGTCACTGTGACGGCTATTGAAGACGTAAAGTCCCTCTCCGAGGCCGATGCCGCCGCTTTCCAGGCTGCCTATGACGATGCTGCCGCCATGGAGAATGCCGTCGTCGTCAGCTGCTTCTGGATCAGCTATGACGGCTCCTTCCCGATCTACTATCACTTCGCCTGCGAAGGCGAAGGCGTTGGCGTTCAGGTCAACGGCAATGAGATGGAAGTTGCTTCCGAGGGCGAGAATGCTTACGTCGCCACGATCACGGAAGCCGGCGCCATCGTTGTCTACACGGCTGAATAATTTCGGATCAACCCAAACAGTCAAAGCGGAGAGCTCCGGTTCTCCGCTTTTTATTATGATTATGAAAAAAACGACACGAATGATCCTGATCCTGATCGTGCTCCTCCTGTGCGCCGGGCTCGGCTTCGCGGCCTACCGCGTGCAGAAGCTCTCCGAGCAGGAGACCATCGCGGAGGCCGGCTCCTCCGAGCATGCGGACCGGCCTGCCACCTCCCTCACGCTCTCCGACGGGGAGGAGCTGCCGCTCAAAAAGCACATCTCCACGCTCCTCGTCATCGGCATTGACGACATCGAGGGCAAAGCCGGCCCTCAGCCGGAGGACGGGCTCTTCTATAATCTGAACCTCGCGGACTTCCAGACCGTCCTCGTCTTTGACGACGACGCGAAGACCGTCACGCCCGTGCAGCTCAACCGCGACACGATGGCGGAGGTCTCCTGGCTCTCCATCAACGGGAAGATCGGCGGCTGGGAGACGATGCAGATCACCTTCGCCCACACCTACGGCTCCGGCGGAAAGGACAGCTGCGAAAACTGCGTGCGCGCGGTGTCCCGCTTTTTGTACGGCGCCCCGGTGGATCACTATATCTCCTTCACAATGGACGCCATTCCTCTCCTCAACGACCTGGTCGGCGGCGTGCAGGTGACGCTCGAGGAGGACCTGCCGGCACTCGGCGAGGAGTATACGGCGGGAGCCGAGATCCTCCTCAAGGGGCAGGCGGCGCTCCGCTTCGTCCGCTACCGCGACATGTCCCGCACGGACGCCAACGCCCGGCGCATGGTGCGCCACCGGCAGTATCTCAACGCCTTCATCCCCGCGGCGCGCGAGGCCGTGGCGGACAACAAGGACTTCGTGCTCGACGCCTTTCAGGCGCTCGACTCCTATCTCTGCATGGACATGACCGTGAACGACCTCTCGGACGCCGTGAACAAGCTCTGCGAATATGAGATCCTCCCGGCCGTGACCTATGAGGGGACGTATACGCAGGGCGAGTGGGCCGAATTCCGCGCCGACGCGGCGAGCGTGGACGAATGCGTCCGCTCGGCCTTCTGCAGCTGAAAAATATCCCATTTCTCCGGAAAGAAAGGCAGGATGAAGATGTACAAGAGAAACGCGCAGGGCTGGTCCAAGCATTTTGACTTTATGGTCGT
>R14__coassemble_2817_pt1 | contig 7015 bp, 5 predicted proteins | sample R14__metabat2_low_PE_019 | metagenome-assembled genome bin R14 | reverse complement strand
TATCTGACAAATAAGCGCAAAAAGGGAGTCTCCGAAGAGGCTCCCTTTCCTGCTGTAACTCATCAATATGTCAATGCGTTTCAGCCCGACGCTAACAGCGTTCAGTTGTTCTCCGCAACAAATCTCAAAAACTTCCGTGCCTCCGAAAGCGGATGTTCCGGGAACTTTTCATCCAGTTCGGCTCTCTCCGAGGCGTTCATCCGCAGGCCTTTGCTGAACTCCGGATCATACGGGTCGCAGGACCAGCCTTCCGCTTCCTCCATGCTTCCGATGTTGTTCTCTTTCATATACATGGCCATGCCGATGGAATCGCGGATGCCGGTCGTGCCGGCTTCGGCGAAGGAGCCGTTGATGAAGCGGATGGAATCGTTCTTTTTGACGTTGAGATTGACGGTATATTCCATTCCCATCGGCAGCCCCGTCGGAGTTGTCCGATTATGCTTCAGAATATCGTAAACATAGGGGCAGCCGGAGGCGGTCGTTCCGTTTCCGACTTCAATGATGCCCTCGTTTTCCCCGATCGACGCGTGAAGCCGGTCGATGATGGCCGCATTGTCGTCAAACGGCATGGACTGCTCTTCTGTGACCGGATACGCGACCAGGAGGGCGCTGCATTGCTCCGTATTTCGCCCAAAGGCCTTCGCTTCTTTCGGGATCCCGAGGTCGGCAGGCAATTTCTTTTTGCACAGCACATATTCCTTGGGAAGAATCAGCTCGTCTTCCGACGGCTTTTTCTGCAGCTTTTCTGCCATATTCACGTACAGCTTTTCCGCCGCGTGTGCGGTCGATTTCGCCGCATCGGCAACGCCGTTCCCCGCATCCTTTGCCGCCCGGCTCAGATTTTCCCCGAAATTGGCCCAGCGCTTATGGGCGTCATTTCTCCGGTCGTCCCGTTCGGCGGCACACTTTCCGCAGATGACGTGCTGCGGGCCTTCATCCGCCAGCTTTTTAAAGCAGACCTTGCATACGAAAACGAGCTCGCTGCCGCAGCGGGTGCAGAACCGGTCGTCGGCTGTATACTTATGCTTCTTCCGGTTGCATTCGCAGTCCGGGTTCGGGCAGCCTTTGATCCTTTTATCTTTCGGCACAGGAATCACCTTCCAATTCAAGATAATATACGTTGTTGCCGGCCAACTGCTTCTTCACTTTCCCGATCTCATCGAAGACCGCGGTCCGCCTGTCCCATTTGCCGTTCTGCAGGAGCTTGTCCGTACGGTCAAACTCCGTCAGCTTCGGTGCGATCGGCTTGATCTCCCGGCTGAGGAACCGGCCGTATTCGTCGAAGGTGGACAGCATCGCTTTATACTCGTTCCGCTCATAGTAGATCGCCGCGCGCAGCATGTAGGCCCGGTGGACGACTTCAAAGCATTTGTTGATGTTGTTCATCCGCTCGTCGATCTCTTCCGTGCTCTTCCCTTTCTTCTGCCGGTATCTGCCCTCGATCAGAAACCGGGCATCCGTGCGGATGCTCTGGAGCATCTGCTCGTTGGCGTCGCTCAGCGACTTGAGCGCCTGGGAGACGACCAGCATACGGAACTGCGCATCCTGAATATTCCGCGATTCCAGATAGAGATTCAAACCGCTGTTATAGAGCCCGATTCGGTCATTCATCTGGCCCTGGATCACTTCGGCGACATCGTTGCCGATCTCATCCAGGACGTCCATCATGTCCCCCAGCTGCTTTTGGATTGCCTTCATCTCCAGCGCCTGCGACACGGCCATCGGGTCGATCCCGGCTCGAATGATCTCCTGGGTAATGGGGAATTTGTCGCCGTATTTCCCCGCTTCGCGAAGCTGGGCAAAGACCTCGCCTGCCTTGTTCGTGTCAAGCTTCAAGGTGCCGTTATCAATGGCGGTCTTCACCTCGTCCGACATCTGAACGACCCAGCGGGTGCCCTGCGGTTTAAGTCCGGCTACAACATGATTTGCCGTTGCGGCATCGCCCGCGATTGAAGAAACCGCGCCTAATATTTTGTCCGCTTCCGTCTGCTTCTGCTGAAAAATATTGCGGAAATCGAGCACCTCATACAAATCTTCCGGAACCATCATGGCGTCCGGAAGTTTTGCTTCCAGGCTTTCCGGATCGTGCAGAATGATCTCATTGGCCGCTTCTTTCTCCATCATAGGATTCCTCCTTCAATTTAGACTGGTTTCGTCTCTTCAAGGCACACCTCAAATTTTGATCTCCACGCGCCCGTTTACGGCGCCCTCTATGGCGCCAAGGAAGCGGTTGTACTTGGGGCTATCCGGCTCCAGGTCAACGGCGGCTTGGGCGTCGGAGAGGGCTTCCTCCAGGCGCTTGAGCTTCGTGTAGGCCTCGGCGCGGGCGACATAGAGGCGGGCGTTGTCGGGCAGGGCGTCGATGCCGCGGGAGACGATTGCGACGGCTTCCTCATAGCGGTAGGTCCGCACGTAACGGGAATATTCCATTAAGTACGTGTTCGCGTTTTCCGGATGATGCTCAAGCATCAGGGAAGAGATCTTCGCAAGCTTGCCGAAATCTCCGGATGCCTGGCTGATGTTCCAGGAAAGAGCCAGCAGATCGGCGTCAAATTCGCTCAACTCAAGCCCTTGGCTGCAGCAGAGGGCTGCTTTGTCCATCTCATGCAGGGCGAGATAGATCTGCGCCTTGGCCCGGTAGGCCGCCGGCTCGTTGGGCGAAAGCTCCAGGGCCTTGTCCAGATCGGCCAGCGCTTCGGAATAGCGGTGAAGCTCAATATAATCGTTCGCGCGGCTCAGATAGAGGCGGGCCTCGGCCGGGCAGCGGTTAACGAGCTCTGTTGCAAGTAGAAGAGCGATCGGGTAATTCTCCTGCGCGTACGCGGCCTCCTCGGCCTGCTCCAGCAGGGACTGCGGAACGGTTTTGCGAAGCTCGCGATCCTCCTGCAGGCAGCGGACAAGGTTCTGCTCGTCCGGCTTTCTTCCTCTGCTGCCGAAGCAAAGCTGCGAGACAAGAGCGAGCAGATGGCCGGTATCCTCGGCATACTGCTTCTTCCAGAAGGCGGCGGAAGCTTCCTCCGCATGCTCCGCTGCCGCAAGCGAGCGGACCAGGACGGCAAAGAAACTGCTGCGGTAATGCAGGAGGGAGCGGCGGATCAGGATCCGCTCCTCCTTCGGCTGGTAGATCCCCTTCGAATCGCCGATCGCGAAGGGATCCTCCGGGACCTCCTCGACCAGCACGATACGCTCCGGCGGGAAGGTGAAGCCGCAGAGGCTGCAGACGAAGGGAATGGAGTCATAGATCTGGCGCTCCCAGGCTTCGAGCTGCTCCGCGTCGAAGAGCTTCTCCACGGGCGGGCGCTCCGCGGGAGCTTCCGCTTCGTTTTGCGCCTGAGCGGCGCCCTTCGTCCAGTCCTCCGTCATTTCCGGGTCGGCATAGGCCGCGCCGGGGACGTGAAGATAGATCTTGACGACAATGCTGTAAAAGCGGCCGTTCGTCACTTCCATTTTGCGGACATAGCCGTAAAGCGGGTAGCCCGCGTCCAGAAGGCGGGCAAAGGTGCGGTTCCGGGCACGCGGCAGATAGCCGATGGGGCGGCCGGAGTTCGTTTTCACGATGACGGCATTCTCGTCATAGGCGTTGTCCGGCTCGCGGAAGAGGGAGACCCGGTCTCCCGGCTCGAGCGCGTCAAAGGTCTCGGCGATATTCTCGCAATAATGCGTACCCGCAAGCTCCAGGCCGAGAAGGAAGGTATCCTTCCCGAAGGGCAGCTCCGGCTCCCTGCCGGCTTCGGCATTCAGAAGCGCAAAAAGCGCCGCGTCCGCCGGAAGATGACCCTCTTTGAGGATCAGGCCTTCATCATTCATCGTACATCTTCTCCAGGATCCGGGCGGCGGCAGCGATCTCGGCATGGACCGCCTCGATCTCCGCGCGGAGCTCCGCCTGCTTCTGCGCAAGCTTTTCCGGATCCTCCAGTATTTCTTTCATGTTATAGGGGAAGCCGCTGCGGAGCTCGGCGAGCTCCTCCTGCAGCTTCCGGATCTGCGAAAGGAGACGCAGCTTCTCCTGCAGCAGCGCCTTCAGCTCCCGGTCGGGCGCATCCGCTCCGGCGGATGCCGATTTCCCGTCGATCTGTTCGCAGATCTGCTCGAGCGTTTCGGCGTCTCCCTTTTCATAGGCCTCCATGGCCCGGCGGAAAAGCGCTTTTCCCTCCTCGGTCTGATTCGGGCAGACATCGGGATGCATGACCTTGACGATCTTGCGGTAAAGCTTCTTCAAGTCGCCCTTCCGGCTCTCCTGCTCCTCGCGCTCCTGCTGCTGTTTCTCGTCTTCCCGCGCCTCGTCCATGCGGCGGGAATATTCCTGCTGCTGCGCCTGATAGGCCTGATACTCCTCATGGAGCATGCTCTCCGCCCGCTCCTCGTCCGGCGGCTCCTGGCGGTTCTTCATCGCCTGCAGGAGCTGGATCTTCCTCTGGAGCATACGGAGGCGCATCTTCGCCTCCATCAGTTCCTCCATCAGCGGCCCCAGGCGGAGCATGTAAACGGCCGAAAGCCGCCGGCGCTCGATACCGAGAAGATCGTCCTTCTCCTGTGCCAGCGCGGCCAACTCCTCCCGGAGGCGTCGGAGCTCGTCCTTCAGCAGCTGCCGCTGCTTCTCTTCGACACGGGCCGAAGGCACGAGAGCCGTCTCCCCGGAGGTCTCCCCGGTCTCGGGCAAAAGAAGCGCTTCCTTCCCCTCTTCCAGAAGAAGGTCCTCGGGCTCCGCCTCCGGCTTCTCCGGAATGCCGGCGAGAGCGCGGACGGTTTTGAAATGCAGGCGGAGATACTTGACATGCGTCAGCAGGTTCCAGCCCTCTGCCCCTTCCTCCTCGCAAAGCTCAAGCGCATGAAAGGCGATCTGCTTCAACGCCGAAGAGACCTCCTGCCATTTCACGAATTCAAAGCCGGTCAGGTCCAACGCATCTATGGCCTCCACATGCGCCATGCACTGCGTCGCCGCAGAGAGGCAGTACACCGAGAGCGAAGCGCGCTCCGCTTCCGTAAGGCGCTTCTTCCCGAGTGCGAGAGCGAGGATCTGATCGACCGTATCCCGCAGAGGCAGAAGGGCCTCGGCGGGAGCCTCCGTCACGGAGAGAGGCGGATTCGGTTTTGAGGGGTGTGAATTCATGGCGTCGGCCTCTCTGTAGTGGTATATCGTCTCTGGAAGTTACTCTAATTCTTCACTTCCATTTTCTTTTACATAATCGCCGATAAATTTCAAGTCATTCTCCCATTTTGCGACTGCGGCAGAACGTGCAACGGAGTTTCCTGACAGGTTAATTGCTTTTTCAATGTCTCTGCAGATTGCGAAATAGCTCATTTCTCCGCTGTCATACAGATATTTCAGGATAGCATGCCGTTCTTCTTCGGTTAAAACGCCCCTCCGTACGTTATAGCCATGCTGATGCAGCTCAGACTCATCCGCAAATTCTTCAAAATTCTCGTACTCTGCAGATCCGGCGCTGAGCGTGCGGTGGCGTTTCACCATAATTTTTCCAAATTCTTCTTGATAGAGGTGCAAAGTTTTCGAGCCGATAAAGATCCGGTTGCATGTCCTGCAATGGTGCACCGGCAGCCTGACGATTTCTCCGGTAACCGTTCGTGCCGGGTAACGGATGGCTATGAGATCATGATGGTTCAAGTTGCAGTCTAAATTGTCAAGGGCAGTAAAGACATAGAGGGTATCGATAAGCTTGATTTTATCATCTTCAGGTTGATTCTCTTGTCCGTCATCCGGCTTTTGCAGCTGAATAGGATTGATCTGATCACTCAGATATTTTTGATATTCTTCGATGATTGGTTGATACTCATGGTCCCGTTTATTTTGAGGAAGACGGAATAACGAGCAGTCCATGGTCGCCAGCGTAAGAAAATACGCAAATCTTCCAATGGGAGGAAAGCCGCTAGTAAATAACGGCTCATTCTTAAATGTATGCCCTTCAATGTATATGAATTCCAATGCATTATGATAAACGCGAGATAAAAAATTTTTATCTGATGCATATACCTGAAGTTGGGGCAAAGGATAGCAAAAGGTGGGATAGCGCGCGTAAAAATCATTTAGCGGTTCTACGAATTTCACAACGAGTTCATCGAACGGCAATTCATCATCAGGATTTACAGATTTGGCTACGGCAGACAGTGTTTCCTTCAAATAAGTAAGCGGTTCGAGAAGCCCGCGTAAAATCAGATTCTTTTTTGTAAAAAATTCCAGGTCAATAAGGGTAGCACAGAGATATTCTCTATAGTGAGAGCTGCCATTATTCGTGTTTTGCTCTGATTTTGTTTTCTTTCTTTTTCTCTTCTTCTTTTTTTCCTTTTCGACATAAACTCTAGGAGGGACTTCCGTCTTAGCTTCAACAACAGGCGCATCAATTTCTATACGGGACATACTGGGTCTCGCCGGAGCCTTACAGATTTCATAGCGTGCCTGATCATTGCACTTGCTAAAATTGCTTCTGTCCTCCACATTCGCGCAAGGCTCCCCGCAAGAACTGCAATATTTTAAGTAGATTTTAGCGACATAACTCTTCCGGGGTGATTTAACGCGGACATTGTAAGGTTTCATGTAGTAGGCAGGTGCGTGGCAATAAGGGCACTCGTCCGGACGCATCTGTAAAGGTATGGCTTCATAAACATCCTGGTACTCTTTATAGATCATTTACAGCACCTCCTCTCACCGCGTTAGATTTCCATAAATCTTATTCCTTTTCAATTTCAGCAGCAGGAAGAGCATTCGTATTCATCCGCGCCAAAGAAATGCTCCCAGCGCGTCCAGTGGGGAGATTGACTGCGTCGTTTCATGATTTTCTTACTTCCAAATCCTGCAGGATCTCTTTCCCGACGTCCAGCACAGCCCGGTCGAGCCCGACGAAGACGATCTTCAGCTCCGCGTCCGGATGTTCGACGATAAACTCCCTGCAGGCCGACAGGGCGACCGTCCAGGCCTCCCGGACGGGATAGCCGAAGATGCCGGCTGAAATCAGCGGGAACGTGACCGACCGGCAGCCGTTCTCCACGGCCAGCTCCAGGG
>R14__coassemble_1910_pt1 | contig 9553 bp, 8 predicted proteins | sample R14__metabat2_low_PE_019 | metagenome-assembled genome bin R14 | reverse complement strand
AGCGTACGGCCGGTGCCGCCGCCGGAAGCAACGGAGAAGTACTTCTTGCCCTGCTCGATGCATTCCTTCTTGTACGTGCCGGCGACCGGGTGCTGGAAGCGGGTCGGGTTGGTGGAGTTGCCGGTGATGGAGACGTCGACGCCTTCCTTGTGCATGATGGCAACGCCCTCGCGGACATCGTCGGCGCCGTAGCAGCGGACGTTGGCGCGCTCGCTCTCGGAGTAGCGGATCTCACGGACGATGTTCAGCTCGCCGGTGAAGTAATCAAACTGGGTCTGGACATAGGTGAAGCCGTTGATGCGGGAGATGATCTGGGCGGCATCCTTGCCGAGGCCGTTGAGGATGACGCGCAGGGGCTCCTTGCGGGCCTTGTTGGCGTTGCGGACGATGCCGATGGCGCCTTCGGCGGCGGCAAAGGACTCGTGGCCGGCGAGGAAGGCGAAGCACTTCGTCTCGTCGGAGAGGAGCATGGCGCCGAGGTTGCCGTGGCCAAGACCGACCTTGCGGTCCTCAGCGACGGAGCCGTCAAGGCAGAAGGCCTGCAGGCCGACGCCGATGAGCTTGGCGGCTTCGGCAGCCGTCTTTGCGCCGGCCTTGATGGCGATGGCGGCGCCAACGCAGTAAGCCCACTTGACATTTTCAAAGCAGATCATCTGGATGCCCTGGGCGATCTCATACGGATCGAAGCCCTTTTCCTGGCACAGCGCTCTGCACTCTTCGACGGAAGAAAGACCATACTGGGCGAGGACGCCGTTGATCTTGTCGATACGTCTCTCGTAATTTTCAAACAATGCCATGAATTCTTCCTCCTTCTCTTATTCCTGACGCGGGTCGACGTACTTGGCAGCGGTGTCCCACTGGCCGTAGTGACCGGTTGCCTTCTGCATAGCTTCCTCGGCGGTGCTGCCCTTCTTGATGAAGTCCATCATCTTGCCGAAGTTGCAGAACTCGTAGCCGACGATCTCGCTGTCCGCATTGAGAGCGATGCGGGTGACATAGCCTTCGGCCAGCTCGAGGTAACGCGGGCCCTTCTCCTTGGTGGCAAACATCGTGCCGACCTGGGAGCGGAGGCCCTTGCCGAGGTCTTCCAGAGAAGCGCCGACGGCAAGGCCGTCTTCGGAGAAGGCGGACTGGGTGCGGCCGTAGACGATCTGGAGGAACAGCTCGCGCATGGCGGTGTTGATGGCGTCGCACACGAGGTCCGTGTTGAGAGCCTCGAGGATGGTCTTGCCGATGAGGATCTCGGAAGCCATGGCGGCGGAGTGCGTCATGCCGGAGCAGCCGATGGTCTCAACGAGAGCTTCCTCGATGACGCCGTTCTTGACGTTCAGCGTCAGCTTGCAGGCGCCCTGCTGCGGAGCGCACCAGCCGATGCCGTGGGTGAAGCCGGAAATATCCTGGATCTGCTTGGCCTGGACCCATGCGCCCTCTTCGGGGATGGGAGCCGGGCCGTGATATGCGCCTTTGGCGATGGGGCACATATTCTTTACTTCGGTTGTGTAAGTCATAGAAATATTCCCTTTCTTAAAATAATAAACACAGAGATCGGGCAGCCGCCCGGGCACGGAGCCGCCTTTCCGCAGTTCCGATAGGTGATAATATCATAAAGTTGCCGTCTTGTAAAGAATTCCGAAGAAAATCGGCGCAATTTTTCGCCGAAAGAGGCCTTATTTCTCCATCTTCATCCGGTAAGTCCCAAACGAGAAACGCTTCACCAGGGCGGCGTACTCCTGCACATTGAGCCGTTTCGGATCCGAGGCGAGGACGGAATAGGTCACCTCGCCGTCGCGGAAGCGGAAGCCGGTGTCGGTGATCCCGTTTTTCCGGTAAAACCGCACTCGCTTCTCGCGCTGTTCGGCATTGGCAGCGGCAGGATCCGGCGCCTCCGCGTTCAAGACGAGGATCCTCTCCTCCCCCTGCCTCAGCCGCTCCAGGATCCGGCTCCCGCAGCCTTTGGAGCGGAGCTCCTCCGGAACGGCAATATAGAGAAGGAAGATATACTTTTCATTTTCCACGGTATAGGCGGAGCCGCAGAATGTGTCCCCGTCGTAAAAGGCCAGGAAGCGGTTCCCCTTCTTCCGGGCCAGCAGCCGCAGGAGCCACGGCGAGATCTGCTCGGCCGCCGGAAAGGCGGAGCGCAGAAGCGCGCAGACCCTCGCATATTCCGGCAGCCGGGACGTTACTTTTTCAACTCGAAGGTCCATTTCTTTTCTCCTGCAGATCCGATTTTGTATCTCACAGCACGAGGTCCATCTCGTGCCAGGCCTCTCCGCCCCAGACTGAGGCGGACGCCCCGAGGTCGCGCAGCCCGAGATGCCGGTACATCGGCACCTTTTCCTCCAGGCACGTCAGCACCAGGCGCTTTCTCCCCTTGCGCTTTTCCCGCGCGGCATATTCCTCCAGCAGCGCCCGGGCAAGGCCCTTTTTGCGTTGCTCCGGAAGGACGTCGAGCCCCAGGAGCATGACGTTTTTCCCGCTCTCCCGATGCAGGGAGACGTCGGTGAAGAACTCGTCGCGAAACTGCTCCTCGTCCGTCGCGATCCCGTTGAGAAAGCCTGCGATCTCCCCCGTCGTTTCGTCCTCGGCCACAAGGAACAGCTCCGGCGCGCCCGAGACGCGCTCGCGCATATGCCGAGGCGAGCAGGCCTCGTTGGGCGGGAAGCAGATCTGCTCGATTTCCGCGCACGCCTCCCCTTCCTCCGGCCGGACGCTGCGCAGCACGTATCCCTCGCTGCCGCAGAGCGTGACGATCTTATCATTTCCGATCATAAAGTACCTCGTTAGATGAAATTGCTTCGGAAGAAACCATGGGGCGGCCCCAATCTGATCTGGTCATTACAGGCTGCTCATAAATGCTTTCACTGCATCCTTGTTCGGCATAACCGTGTCGTCCACAATGCTTTTCATGCGGTCGATTACCCTTTCTCGAAATGCAGCAGGCATACAGGCTGCGGACGCTATGGAATTTGCTGTGCATGCAAGCAATTCCCCTTGGATGACCCGGTTCCGGGCAGCATCGTCGGCAATTCCGAGATATTTTTTGGAGAGGCTGTCCCAAACCTTAAGTGCCAGCTCGACCGGCATTGACAGCGTCTGCTCCGCAAACGCGGTTTCGGGGCCCCTGCACATCATGAAAAGGTCTCTGCACAGACACATAAAATCGTACCCTTTCGGTCCAACGGCAAAATCTGCCATGTCAATTACCACCAGCTCATCCCCCTGAAGCATGATGTTTCCGGTATGCAGATCGCCGTGAATCAGCGTTTTGCCATCCGGCATGGCATCATTGAGTTCTTCGATCAGATCTACCCGCTCATCGCCAAGCTGACCTCGCAGGCTCTCCAGCCGTTCATGCTGTATCGTTTTAATATTTTTAAATTTGCCGTCTGTGCTTTCGATGTTCTGAAGCTTCCGGATGAGGGCAACATATTTGTCAATCAGCTCATCAAAGCGCTCCGGATAAAGCTGAAACGCCTTGCCGAGAGAGACGGCGTGAATAAATTCAAAAAGTGTTCCATAGCAGTCGCCGACTTTTACGACTTCGAAAGGAATCGCAGTCGGAACTCCGCTTACAAAGGCATTGCGGGCGCATTCCCGCTCAGCGTTGACCACATCCAGCGATGTGCCGGCGTTATAGACCTTGATGATCATGTCGCCTTCGATCTTATAGATCGTTCCGGTTCCCCCTTTTCCGATCTGCTCACAATGGTCGATGCTGATCTCGTGAAGTTTCTTTTTTACTGTCATAAGTTCGGTAAAGCCTGAGTTGTCCAGAATCTCATAAACGACATCATTGACATTGAGCACCTGAACACTGTTGACCTCCTTGCGCAGCTTGAGGAGCACCCGAAGCCCGGAAGAAGAAATATAACAGACCTCTGAAAAATCCAGCACCGGGTCCGATTCGGAAAATGCCTCCTGAAGCGCCTCATTGAATTGCTCCGCATTGTCGGCGCTGATCCTGCCGCTGACAAAATACGTATTTTCTCTGTGTTCAACCATCTTTTTTCCCCTTTCATTTTTCATCAATAGATTACGGTTAACTGATTCAGTTTCATAACGCTGGTATAGTGGATCTTTTTTGCATTTGTAAGGACGGCTCGAATGCCCATATGCAAGGTCCCGTCTGTCTCGGCATTGGATGTAAAATAATCCTGCGGATTAAATGGATTGCAGTTGTCTCGGATCCGGATAGTAAATGTACGGTCTTCGGAATAGAGCACCCGTATGTCGATCTGGGGAGACGCGATCTTTTCACAGCCGTAAGTAAAGGTGTTCTTGAGAATTTCCTCCACGCAGAGTGCGCACCGATGCGCTTTTTGATCGTCCTCGCTTTTGGAAAGGCAGAAGATGCGGACCTTTTCGGAAAATGCTACGGTCTGTGCCAGATCCGCCACCGACGCCTCTATGTAATTCTCAGCCGGGAGCTCCAACTTCTCCGGAATAAAGGCAAAGTCTTGGAATGTCTTTGGCATGTGCCCGCAGTGGATCCACGCCGCAGCCCATATGACCGCCAGGGTCAGCAAGGCGGAAAGAGGAAATGACATCCACACCCCGACGGCTCCTTTTATCGGTGCCAGAATGAATGCGCAGATAATAACCAGGCCTCCGGTGCTCAGGGCACAGATGATGCTGGAATATCTGACATTCTGCAGTCCCTGCAGATAGCTGTAATAGACAGAGCCCACGGCAAAGCCCGGGACAAAAACCGCATAATACCGAATGACTCTTGCCGCTTCTGCCATTGTCTCCGGATCTCCCGCGAGGAAAATGTGCGCCACATTGTTGGAGAAAAGGAAGAAGACCGCGCTGACGGCACAGGACAGGAAAAATGCGTATTTCAGCGAGCTCTCCAGCAGCTGTTTCAGAGATCTGCTGTCTCTGTCCGCAATAAAGAAACCGGCAATCATCATGCAGGCGCCGGCCACCCCGTTTCCGATCGCATTCATAATATTACCGACGGAAGTATTGACCGAAAAAGCCGCTACCGCCATACTGCCGGCCACCGCAATCAGAATTTTATTGAGGCAAAGAGCCCGAAGGGTCGCCATTAATCTGCTGGTGGCACTCGGCAGCCCCTTTATGAGCACGCTTCCGATTCTATTCCAGGGCAGATCGTGAAAGACCAGTCGGATCGAGCAGTTCTTTCTGAAAAAATAAGAGAGGATGATCAAGAGGGATACGTAATAGCTGATCGTTGTTGCGAGGGCCATTCCCATCATATCCCATTGAAAGACATATACATTGGCCAGGTCCAGAGCCACATCTACGATCAGCATGGCGATGGTTCCCATCATCGGAAGCTTCTTATTGCCGTCAAGCTGCACGGTCCGGTTGACGAACTCCATGATCAGAAGCAGCGGGATCGCCGGAAGCAGGCCCATAATGTATGCTTCCATATAACCGGTCAGATAAGCTGCATCTCCCGAAGCCCCGAGAAAACGGGAGATTGGATCCATGAAGCAGCACACGATCATAATAAATACGGCACTGGTCAGAAGCGCTGTAAATACCACAACGGAAAAAAGCCGGTTCACAGCCTCTCTCTCTCCCTTTGCCATTTGCTGCGATATGTATGTGATCGCTCCGGAACTGAGCAGCCCGCCCAAAAGGGAAGCGACGATCAGAATTGGCGAGACCATTCCGTAAGCGGCCGTTCTGTCAGCTCCCAGAAAACGCCCGATTATCATGCCGTCAATCATCATGCCGAGGATCGACACCAGCATGGAAAACGTCGTTACGACCATTGTTTTTTTCAGAAGGAGCTTTGCGGTATTCTTTTCTTTTTTCTCAAAGCTTCGGATCTCATTGCTGTTTTCCTTCATAATCCACCCCCAGATCACAATTATAATACCGGTTCATTTTTTTACGCTCTCATTTCCGTCACTCAAGCAAAGCAGTCTCTCAAATTTCCCGCGGTTGAAAACTTTTGTAAGCACCATGCCGCAGCAATTGCATGAGTATAGGAACGCATCGCATCTGGAGAGCAGATACAAGGCATAAAAATAGTTGACCAGCACATCCTCCGTATAATTGTCGTAGTCCTCCGGATCCGGATGCCTTGTAATATCAATATCGCTGATCGTCCTTAATTCATCCGTGAAATCGCTTATGCGGTAGCGTTCCTGGGAAACAGCAAGAATATCTCCCCTAAAATTTTCAACCATGACGTCCAGGATGTCACCGTCCTCCGTCGCAAGGAAAAGCTTGTCGAATTTGTACTCCTCCTTCCATTTCTTCACTGTATCGATGATGCTTTCCATGGACGCAGGTCTGCAGCTTCCGCCGAGTGCCGCGGTGATATAATCCGAACCTCTGAGCAAAAGTCCCAGGACTCTTTTCTCCCCAAATACCGCCTCGGCATATGTCCTGATCTCATCCAGAAAGTCACGGTTCAGTATCGACTCGTCCAGATACGGCGCTCTCCGCATTGCTTTAAGATAGATCACGGAATAATAATTGACAACATATACCGTATTGCTCTCGTCGGAATCCGGAGGAGTAAATATGAGATTAAAATATTTCTCCATGATATGATCCGAATATCTCGGCGAACCTCGTTTGACCGTGACGGTCATACCATATTTCTTTTCAAAATATGCTTTGCCAATTCCATAGGCCAGGAAAATGCTGCCGATCCCCTCTGAGGAAGGTATGGTAAATTCAATATATTTGACTTTTGACAGGGGAAGCGGTGTAAGCCACTGCAGGAAAAACATGTTGTGGAACATGGACATGGCGTCCATGTTGTGATAATCCAGCAAAAATGCGGAAGGATAAAATTCATCTGCCACCGTCATAAACGGGCCGTCATAACTGCTACCGGATACTTCGATCCGCTCGTCCTCTAGGAACCATCTTATCCTGTCGTCCCGGAAGATGACCTTAACGCCGGTGTTGTCGAGTATGGCTCTTGACAAGGCCACACTGTACTCTGAAACCTTCTCAAAGCATACGGCTTCCATCCCCTTGAGCAGGTCAAAGTCGATCTTTTCTCCGTCATTTTCATCATAAGAATAATACGGCGGATAGAGGGGCATGTCTCTGTAGAGATCCGCATCCACGTAGTCCGGGCTTGCCTCGGCAAATCTCTGATTCTCGACATAGGACAGATCGTACAAGAGCTCCCCGCCCCTCTGAACATGAAAATATCTTTCCCCAAGGAGCACATATTTCAATGCCTCATGAAATACATTCCCGCCGTGATCCAGGATCCTGAAATTCTTTTTTCGGTTAACTTCACAAACTCTAAGCATAGTCAATCCCTCAACGCTTTCCTGAGCTTTTTCAACAGTTCCGCCACATCGATCGGTTTGGCCACGAGGTCATCCATGCCGGCATCCAGGGCATTTGCCCGATCGGAAGGAAGATAGTTCGCCGAGAGAGCCAGAATGGGAATTCGGGCCTTGTCGGCATCCGGCAAAGCGCGGATCGCCCTTGCCGCTTCGTAGCCGTTCAGATTCGGCATCTGTATATCCATCAGGATCAGATCATAGTGATCCGCGTCGTGATCTTGAAGCATCTGCAGACAAACGGCCCCGTCTTCCGCATGCTCGCACAGGATATCTTCATCCGCAAGGAGCTCCATGGTGATCTCGGCGTTCAGTTCGTTGTCCTCCGCCAAAAGGATGCGGCGCCCTACCAGCGAGATCTGTTCGAGAACGGCCTTTTCTTCCTTCTTTTGGCCTTCCCGGAGGATGAAGGTCTTCTCTTTATCGCCCTCGGATACAGCGGCGTCAAGCATTTCATCGGTCAGTTCAAGCAGGCGCTTTCCGGATCTTCGAATGTGGCCAAGATATTCTTCCTGCCGGCGGATATCCCCGGGATATTTTTCCGCCAGATCCAGGAACCCGAGAATAACATTCAGCGGGGTATGCAATTCATGGGACATACGAAAGAGGAATTCGCTTCTGGCCTGATTTGCTTCCTGCGCATCATTCAGAGCCTGTTCCAGTTCCTTCCGGCGTTCAAACTCCGTGTAAACATTCTCCGTGATATCCCGGGCTCCGAATACGATCCGCTCCGGATCGTTCGTCACCCTGCAGAAGCGGAAGCGGGCATATCCCGGCAGCTGCCCTCCGTGAAACTGTGGAACTGTCCTGCAGACGATGTCCGCCGATCCGCCTGCATTTATCTTTTCCAGGATCGTCTCCAGCGTGGCTTCCTTTTCAAGAGAAGCCCAATCCTCTTTCAGCACATAATTTTCCTTAAAAAAGCGCATCGTGTCATTGTATGAGCTCTCGTCGCCAAAGAGACGGATGCTTTCAAGGAACGGCTTATACTTATAAATGTGAAAGCGGCCGGTGGCGGTATCGATCGTGCTTATCATGCTGTAATCCGAGCACAGGCCGTCTATGATGCTGTACTCCGTCTCCAGTCTGCGGCGCTCGATCAGCCGGCCTGTGCGGGCACGGTCAAGCCGATAGGAATAGAGGATCGCTTTGGTTACTCTTTCGCCGTCCGTTTCGAAGCGTTTAAAGACCGTGCGCCTGGCCTGCCCGTCTTTCATCAGAAAGTCGCAGCTGACAAAAGGATCGTCATGCAGCGCCCGGGACAGAAAAGCGATGCTTCCGGTCTTCCCCCGGATATCCTGAAAAGCTTCGTCTACATATTTCCGGTTATATTCTTCGCTGAAGCGGGAATAGATTCCATCGACGATCATCTCGTATCCCGGAGAAGCGGAACGCTGTATCACCTCGTAAGTATCTTCGGCCAGGTCAACCAGGCAGATCAGCATATAATCGCCGGTGATGGCCTCTATGACCTGTTTTTTGATCTCATCGTTGCTGTTTTGTGTCTTCATGGTTCCTCTTCTCTTCTTTAAAGCGCAATATCACTCTGCCGGTGTATCATTCGATCCGTCTCCCGCAGTTGGGGCAGAACTTCGGGGCGCCTTCCAGCTTTGCCCCGCATTCCCGGCAATAGGCCGGAGCGCTGCGCTGCGCGCCGGAAAAGCCGGCTTCCCTGTAATGGCCTTCGAAATACCCCTTCGGATCCTCCCCGTAGGCATTGGGGCCATGCTCGCCCTCGCGGCAGAAGAAGACCAGCAGGATGATCTGCCCGACGAGCGGGATAAAATTGAGAAACCACAGCGCCCCGCTCTTCCCGATATCATGCAGCCTCCTCCAGCTCACGGCCAGCTGCGGCACGAACAGGACCAGCGTCGCGATGGAATAAAGGCTCCCCGACTCCCCAAAGACCGCCGCGACCCCGGCCTCGACCAGCCAGATGAACAGCGAGAAATACCAGTACTCGCTCCTCCTCGCACGCCCGGAAAAATCGGCAAACTGCCGCATGCAGGATGAAATTGCTTCGGAAAAACTCATGGGTAGCCTCCTGTTGGAAAGATATGTATTTTAATTTAATTATTCACATTCATTGACGCGTCTGACACATTTGACACGTCAATCCCTATTACAACGTATGCGCGTGCGCGTATATATTTTCTATATTTTTTTATTTTTTCAAAAATTCAACTCATAATGCGATTTTTCCTGTCAAATGTGTCAAATTATCTAAAACTAGATGTTTTATTTGACACATAAAATTGGGT
>R14__coassemble_1792_pt1 | contig 10078 bp, 5 predicted proteins | sample R14__metabat2_low_PE_019 | metagenome-assembled genome bin R14 | reverse complement strand
CTGCGGGCCTTTTCGGCCGCGAAGCCGCTCACGAGGAAGAAGGCGGCGCCGGGGAGATAGTGATAATACACGAGATAGGCCTCCGTGAGGTTCGCGATGACGAGGGCGAGGAGCAGCACGGGGAGCACGGCGTCGCGCACGCTGCCGCGCAGCAGAAGGCGCAGGCTCAAAGCGAAAAGCACGAGCAGCCAGGCGAGGAACACGAGCAGCGCCGGAAGCCCGAAGCCGAGGGCGATCTCGAGGAACTGGTTGTGGCTGTAGGTATTGAAGGCGCCGGAGGAGGCCTTCTGAATGGCGGGGCGGATGCCGGAGGGCGTATAGCCGAAGAGGGCGTGGCGCGCGTCGGCAAAGAGAAGAGAGAGACAGTGCCGCCAGATCTCGGTGCGGCCGTTCGTGTTGAGATTCAGGGTGCGGCCGCCGGAGGACTCGCTCTCGCGCGCGGCGATGATCTCCTCGGACTTGGCCGCCTCCTCGGGCGTGACGGGGTCGGGCGTGATCATGACCTCGGCGAGGTCCTCCCCCGCGGAGAGCGCCTCGGCCGTATGCGTCTGCCGCTCGAGCAGGGCATAGAGGCCCGCGCGCAGCAGAAGGACGCCGGCGAGGAGCGCGCCCACGGCGAGCGCCGCCGCGGCGATGCGCCTTGCGAGGCTCCCGAGCCGCTTCTCCTGCAGGAGCCTCACGGCAGCGAGCAGGGAGAGCGAGAAGAGCAGGGCGAGGAGCGCCGTGCGGGAATTGCTGAGGAGCATCACGGCGAGATGCACGCCGAACGCCGCGCCGAAGACGAGCTTCGGCCACACGCCCCGGCGCAGCGCGAGATAGAGGCTTGCGAGGGAGAGCGTGAGCGCATAGGCCCCCGTGGTGTTCCCGTGGCAGTTGAGGCGGAGGCGCAGCTCGGTGTCGAGCCCGACCTGCCCGCCGGGGACGGAAAAGGGCGTGCGGTTCGTATAGAGAAGGAAGAGGACGAGGAGCATCGCGAACGCGAGCGCGAGCACGAGCACGGCGAGGATCACGTCAAAGAGCGTTTCCCGCTGTTCCTTTTCGAGCAGGACGGCCAGAGGCGCAAGCAGAAGGGCGGAGAAGAAAACGTCGTAAAGCGGCGCGTCCAGGCTCTTCCAGGTGCTGCCGGTGCGGCAGGCGGCGAAGGCGGCGAGGAGGCACCAGAGCGCAAAGCACGCCGGGAGCCACAGCTCCGGCCGCCGGCCGAGCGCGGCGAGGGCCGCCCCTCCCGCCTTCCGGGCGCGCAGGCGCCACACGGCACCGCCGAGCAGGGCGAGCAGCAGCAGAAGGGCGAGATACTTTTCCCGCCGGAGCAGGGCGGCATACCAGAATTTTTCGTCATAATACTGCACGACGCTGAGCGCCAGGTGCAGCAGCGCGGCGGCGGCCGCCGCGACGCCCCAGAGCCGCGCGGGAAGCGAACGAGAATGCTTCATATCACTTCAGCGAGGCGAGATAGGCGCTGACGGCCTCCTGCACGTAGTTCGCGGCGCCGGGGGCCGTGTCGCGGCCTTCCAGGTAGCCCTGAATGTTGTCCCACACCAGGTTATAGATCTCGGAAGAGACGGCGTTGGGGACGGCGGCATTGATGAGCGCCGTCAGCTCTTCGCTCTCCTCGGCCGTAACGGCTTCGCTCTCCACGGCGGCGGAGAGGGCCGCTTCATAGGCGGAGCGGTTCGAGGGGAAGTACCACAGCGCGTCGCTCTCGGGGGCGAGGAAGCTCTCGCGGACGAATTCCCACGCCGCGGAGACGTCTTCGCAGTCGGCAGAGACGGCATAGTCGGCAAAGACATTCACGAGATTGCCGCTGCCCTCCGCCACCGGCAGCCCGACGTAGACCGGGGAGGCAAAGAGCGTGTCGACGAGGCCCATGTCCTCGGCGGTGTAGAGCTGCGTGCGGTAAAGGAGCTGGATGTTCTGCGGGATGAGCTCATAGTCGTCCGTATCCCGCGGCTCCGACGGCAGGCGGCGGAGGAACTCGAGGAGGGACGTGAAGGAGGTATTGTCAAAATCGCAGGTGAGCTCCTGCCAGTCGATGAACTCGGAGAAGTGCAGGCCCAGGAGATCGTTGAGGACGGCGGACTGCGTGTCGTAGGCGCCGAAGGGATACGTCCCCTCGCCCATCGTGGACGTGACGGAGTTATAGTCGTTCACCGTCCAGGACGAGATCTTTCCGAGGACCTTTTCCGGGCCGACGACGGTGGAGAGCGTGAAGCCGCTGGCCGTGCCGTACAGGCCGCCGTTGCATTCGAGAAAGGCGAGCACGGGGCTCACGATGTCGCCGCGGGAGAGCTCCGCGTCGGCGTCGAGCGAGGGATAGAGATCCGCGAGCTTTCCGGCGGCGGCGAGCTCCTTGTACGGCAGGCCGCTGAGGTCGAGCAGGTCGGGCCATTTGCCGCCGAGCTCGGACTGTGAAAAGGCCTCGAGGGCGGCGAGCGCATCGTCTCCGGCATCGGGCGTATAGAGCACGATGCGGACGGAATCGTGCGACCGGTTATAGTCCATGACGGCGTCCTGCAGCGTGTCGAGGGGGTTGAAGGAGAGCAGGGAGAGCTCCCGCTTTTCGGGGATGCTGCTCTTCTCCTGCAGGGAGACCGTGCAGAGCGTGGACACGGCGGAATCGGAGGCGGCGTCATATTCGCTCATGCAGAAGGAAAAGCTCCCGTCCTCTTCGGCCTTCGCGGCGGCGACGCGGCTCGGGCTCAGGTCGAGCGCGGTGAAGTTGAAGAGCTTTTCGGATGTTCCGTCCTCCTTCACGCCGAAGAACTCGACGCCGGAGGCATAGAAGCAGAGATAGTCCCCCGCCCCGTCCGTCAGGAGGACGGCCGAATCGGGCAGGACGGCCGCGGAAGCGAACGCGCCGGCCGAGGCGTCCAGGCGGAGGAGCTCATAGCCGTTCCCCGTCCAGGCGGCGAGCGCGAGGCTCCCGTCCGAGAGGGCGACAAGAGAGGAGGCGGAGCCTCCGCAGCTCACGCTCTGCTCGCCGGAGGAGGACGAGACCGTCACGCCCGTCTCCGTGCGCTTGACCGTCTCCCCCGTGGAGAGCGTGCGCTCGTCCTTGCCCTTATTGTAGGAAAGGGCGGACGCGTCGGCCTCGGAGGTCATGGCGGAGAACGCGGAGGCATATCCGAGCTCCGGCGCCGGCGTGGGCTCCGGGGTCGGCTCGGGCGTCGGGGCAGGCGTGGCCTCGGCGGCCGGCGCCTCCGTCACGGCGGGGGCGGAGGCCTCCTGCGCGTCGGGCGCAGCGAAATAACGGACATAGACAAAGGCCAGCACCAGCACGGCGGCCAGAATAATGAGCAGCAGGGCGACCACCACGAGGGCGGAGCCCTTTTTCTTTTTGCGCCGCTGCGCCGGGCGGCGGGCGGATCCTTTTTCTTTCATTTCAGAGCCTCGCTTTTTGTTTCCAATTTGTAACTGTCAGGATGGAAGAAAAGAGGCGGCCAAGGGGCCGCCTCTCTGGAATTTTTCGGGGATCGGTCAGGGCGTGCGGATGTCAAAGGTGAGGTCGCCGTCGTTCCACGCCACCGTGTAGGTGCAGGTGTAGGTGTTGGCGGAGGGCTGCGTGAGGTTGGCCAGGCCGTTCTTTGCGCCGGAGTTGACGGCGAAGCCGGCGAACTCGTAGCCGTCTGCCACCACAGCCGTGAGTGTGATGACGGAGCCGTTCTTGACCTTGTTGCCGCTCGTGACGGTCTCGCCGTTGACCGTGGCCGTCAGGGACGTGACCACATTGGCGCCGTCGTAACGCGGGTTGAGCGTGACGTAGACCCAGTTCTCATAGGTGGCGAGGTTGGCCTTGATCTCAACGTTGGCAGAAGGCATCGTGAAGGAATAGGTGTCGCCGCTGACGAGGGTGGCGAGGTTCCAGGTCTCCGTGCCTGCCACACGCCAGAAGACGTTGTTGGCCGGCAGCTGCCAAGCGGAGTGATCGTAGCTCGGCGTGATATAGACGGTCTCTCCGGCCTTATATGCCAGGCGCTGATACTCGGAGAGGTTGCTCGGGGAGCTTGCGACGGTGAACCCGCAGCCGCTCTCGGAGGACTGGGCGACGGTATAATAAGCGTCGATCGCGTTGAACTCGCAGTAGACATCCACGCTGGAGTCCGGCATGACGAAGGTGTCCGCGGAGGACATCATGACGGCGGCATTCGTGCCGGCATAGCGGACGAAGTCATGGTCGAACTGGTAGCCCGTATCGGCGACCGGAATGATCTTGACCGTCTGGCCGGCCAGCGCCACGTTCTGCGCATTGCCCTCGACCAGGAAGGTGGCGGAGCCGCCGCCGGAATTGGACTTGACGTTCAGGCTGTAGACCGTGCCGTTGCCGAAGACGATGCTGAGCGCCGTGTCGCCGGAGGGCATGGCGAAGGTCAGGGTGTTGCCGTTCCAGTTGATCGAAGAGGAAGGCGTGGTAGAGGCAGCGCGGATGCAGTTGCCGCTCGTCGGCGAGCAGTTGACCGTCACGAGCGTGCCGGCGGCGATCTTGCAGCCGGACGTCAGCGTCAGGCCGTTGGCCTGGACGGTGAAGGTGCCCTTGACGACACCGCTCTCGGTCGTCCACGTGAGGGCGTAGGTCGGGAGATTTTCAAACACGCACTTGACCGTTACACTGTAATCGGGCATCGTGAAGGAATACCAGGTGCGGGCGTCGTTGTGCTTGAGGGTCTGAGTCGGAGTTGTCGTCGGCTCGCCGCTCAGGATGTAGCCCGTGTTCGGGTTCGGGACGATCTTGATCGTGTCGCCGGGGAGAGCGTAGGTGCCCTCGACGTCGTTGATGAGGATCTGGAAGGTGCCGTTCGTCGTCGAATCCTTAATGACAGCCTTGGCATCCGCATAGTTTGCCTCAACGCGGACGGCCTGGGCGGGCATCGTGAAGCTGTTGCCCTGATAGGTCGTGTAGGTCATGCCGTTGTTGGTGTAGACCGTGAGGGACTTGATCGCGTGGCCCGTGGAATCCTTGGAGCCGACGACGACAAGGGAGCCGGCCGCGGCGGAGGAGACATTCGAGCCGTTCACGGTGGCGTACGGCGTGCCAACGGAGGTGTTGATGTTCGTGAAGGAGATCTCATAGGTCGTGGCCGGGGCCGCCGTTGCCGTAACGGCCGCCGTGCTCGTCGTGGTCGTGACGGCGGAGGCGGAGGAGGTGGCGGCGGAGGCGAGGACCGGGACGTAGATCGTCTGGCCGGCGTAGATCTTGTTGAGGTTGACGCTCGAGTTCAGGCCCGTCATGAGCGTGGACGTGGCGCCGACGCTGGAGCCGTAGCTGTTGAGGATCGACGTGACGGTCTGGCCGGAGGTCACCGTGTGGGCGACGACGGCATAGCTGTTGCCGGAGGCCGTCGCGGACGGGACATAGATCGTCTTGCCGGCCCAGAGGCTGTTCGCGCTCTTGATGCCGTTGACGGCCATGATCTCGGAGGAGTAGACCGCGTAGCTCACGCCGTGGGCGTTGCAGATGGAGTTGAGCGTGTCGCCGTACTGCACCGTGTAGGGCACGAGATAGTGCGTCACGTTATAGCTGCTCGTGCCGGAGGCGAGCGCCGTGCCGGCGGAAGTGGTATAGGTCGTGGTGGTGGTCGTGGCGCCGTTGACCGTGGTCGTCGTGGAGACGGCGGTGGTCGTCGTCGTCGAGGACGTGACCGTGGCGGCGACGGCGTTGGACGAGGGGAGCTTGATGGTCTGGCCGACGGAGAGCTTGTTGAGCTGCAGGTCGGACGTGAAGCCGTTCAGGGCCATGATGGCGCTCTTGCACTGGTAATAATCCAGGCCCAGGCGCTTGCAGACCTTGAAGAGATAATCGCCGTTCTGCACCGTGTAGGTGATCACGCCGTCATCCGCGCTCGCCGTGCTCACGATGCCGGTGAAGAGCGACATCACGATGCAGAGGCAGAGCAACAGGCTGAAAAATCGTTTGCTTTTCATGAGTGTTTCCTCCTGAATGGGTCACCCTGCCGCAGATTTTGATGAACAACAAGGACAGGGCTAATACTTCGATACGTATCTTACACTATTTGCAACTATTTTGCAACATAATTTTCAAAATAATTTCAAAAAAATTTCAACGTGCCGTTTGCTCCGGCGTTTTTCCGGGGGCGAGCGCCATCAGAAGCGCGAAAACGGCCGGCGCCAGCGTGCGGTAGGTGAACCAGCTGTGCACATAGGAGTGGTTCGCGAGGAGCAGGATCCAGAGGACCGGGACCGCGGCCGGCAGGAGATACCGCAGATGAGCAGCGCGCAGCAGCTCTCTTCTCCGCAGAGATCCCCCGGCAGAAAACACCGCCAGCAGAACGGCCGCCCGGTTCAGGAAGCGGTTGGAAAAAAGCTCCTTTGCGGTCTCCCGGAGCGCTGCCAGGCGCGTGATCTGCGCCCCGGCTTCATCGGAGGAAGAGACGCGGCTGCTCAGCGAGGAAAGGAGCTCCGCGAGGAAGCCCGGCTGAACCGACGCCAGGAGCCACTTCCCCGCCCACATGCCGGCGTAGCCGAAGCCCCACATCAGGCAAAGGAGCAGCGCCGAGCGAAGGCTCCCCTTCTCCTTCTCTGCGGAGAGGACAAGAACGAGCGGAACCGAAAGCGTAAGCGTCGGGGCCGTGAGGAGGTCCAGATAGGAGGTCAGGATCCCGGCCAGCAGGAAGAAATACGGCAGCGTGCGCCGGTTGAGAAGCTTCTTCGGATCCCACAGCAGAAGGAGCGCTTCGAGCAGCATCAGAAGATAGCAGGAAGAGAACTGCAGGGAAAGCGCGATCGCCGTCGGGGCGAGCAGAAGCACCGTCAAAAGGAAGGGCAGCAGACATTCCCTGCGTTTTTTCAGCATCAGAAGGAGCACGCCGAGCAGCAGGGCGAACTGGACCGTCGTGCCGATGCTGCGGATCTGCGCATAGGAGAAGAAGGCGAGGAGCGGCTTGAGAAAGAGAAGATAGCCGTGCCAATAGCGCCCATAGGGTGCCGGACGGGCGGCTTCGGCCTCTCCGTCCAAATAGAGCCGGACGAGCGTCTCATCCGGCGAGGCGCCGGGAAGCAGCGTATAGCTTGCCGCGATCGCCGCGGAGACCGGGGCTTCCCCGCCGCCGTTTCCCGCTTCCAGGAGCATCAGGGCGTCCGTAAAGCTGTCGAGCGTCTTTTGCGAATAGGGCTCGGCCGGATACCGCCCCTCCCATTGAAAGACCTGTGCGCTCTCCTCCAGCTCGCTTTGGAACAGGCTCTCCGGCAGGCAGTAGACCGCGCAGAGCAGGAGGAAGCCGAGAAGGATCGCGGCGAGCAGCACGAGAAGGCTGTTGCGGAACAATTTCATGTTGTCTCCTCCCCCGCCGCCCGTGCCTCCGAAAACGGCCAAACGAGATTGACCGGAAGCAAAAGCAGCAGAATGAACACATACCGCAGGCTGAAGGCCACGGGCGTCGCGACCATGATCCCCGCCCAGCAAAGGAGCTGCGGCGCATAGTAAAGCCGTTTCCGGCGCTCCGGGCCGGAGCAGAGCGAAAGTGAGCCGGCGGCGGCCCAGAAGAGCAGCCCGCTGCCCAGCATCGGGCGGAAGCTCTCCAGCCGCTCCCGAAGGGAAACGCCGAAGAGGCGCTCGAACAGATCCACGGCGTGGATGCCGAGGCCGTTCGGGAGGATATACTGGTCGATATACCCGTAGCCGTTCTGCAGCGTCGGGTGCCAGAAGCCGAGCGTCTCCAGGAGATACGCCTTGACGTAGCCCCCCGGATGCTCCGGCAGAAGCTCGGCCCAGAGGAGCAGGAACTCCTTTTTATGGCTCTCAAAATAATCGTTGTCAAAGTCCGCGTGCCACTTGACGGAGTCGGCAAGGCAGGGAGTATAGGCCTCCTTCCACTCCTCCGCCGGGAGGAAGGCGCTGAGGCGCTCCAGCTGAGGCTCCGTCAGCGTGTCTCCTTCCTCGGAGATCACATAGCCCAGCTGCTGCAGAGGGATCGAAAAGGCCTCCACGTCGTCCCCCTCGATGCCGAGGAGCCGGTAGCCCGGGCCCTGGATCAGCACGCAGAGGAGCGTCAGCAGGCAGAACCGGCGCACGCCCTTCCCGCGGCATTTTCGGAGCAGCAGAAGCATGCAGATGCCGGCGCAGATATAGATACCGTTGTTCCGCAGGAAACAGACGCCGAGCACCGCGCCGATCCGGGCGGCACGCCGCCGGGGCGTGTCGGATCCGAGCTGCGGGAGGAGAAAGCTCAGCCCGGCCAGGGCGAGAGAGAAGAGCGGATCCTTCCACAGAATGACCGCATAGGACGGGAACACCGGAAAGAAGGCATAAAAGCCCAAAGCCAGCAGGAGCCAGGGCAGGCGCAGGCGCCGGTCGTAAAGCAGCCGCAGGATCCCGGCCAAAGCGCCCGAGAGCACGGCATACTGGATCAGCGTGTACAGGAAAATGCCGCAATTGGCGCTTTTCCGGCTCCCGAGGCGGAAAAGGAGCTGCACATAGAGATTATAGAGCACCGGGTGGTGGTTGTTTTTCCAGTCCAGCTCCAGGGACGAGAGCGAATCTCCGAGCACGGAGCCGGGGGCCAGCGTCAGCAGATACGGGAGCCAGGCCAGGCACAGCAGCGCCCAGAAGAGGAAAAAGACGCGGCTTCCTCCGGCGCGCTGCCCGTCGGGGCAAAACAGAGCGCGGTGAACGGAAGCGCGGCCGCGCTCGAGCAGGCGCAGGGCCAGAAAAAAAGCCGCCGCAAAAAGGAGAAAGAAAAGCGCGTCCTCCCACCCGAGCGGGAGAAACCGGTTCTGTTCCGCAGAGCCGGTGACGGAGCCGCAGAACACGGCCTTCCGGCCGGCCGCCGCGGCAGCCGCCGCAAGCAGCGCCGTCCCGCCCTGCAGGAAAAGCGCCTTACGAGGCATGGTTCTCCTTCTCCCGCGCCGTCTCCAGCCGGATCCGCTCGAGCTCGAAGTTCTGGCGGTTCTGGTGGACGATGTTGGAGAGGACGAGGCCGGCGAAGAGGGACATCAGGGCGGCGATCATCGTAAAGCCGCAGACGACGAGCGTCGGGATCTTGTCCACGAGGCCCGTGCGCAGATAGGCGCGGAAGACCGGGAGGAAGAAGCCGAGGCTCAGAAGCGCGAGCACGAGAGCGATGGCCGCGAAGAACGGCAGCGGATGATAGCTCCGGTAAAGGCGGAGGATCGTGCGGAGGACCTTGAAGCCGTCGGAATACGTATTGAGCTTGGAGACGCTGCCCTCGGGCCGGTCGCGGTATTCAATGACAACGTTTTCCACCTGCAGATTCTTGTCGATGGCGTGGATGCTCATCTCCGTTTCGATCTCGAAGCCCTTGGAGAGCACCGGGAAGGTCTTGACGAAGGCGTAGCTGAAGGCGCGGTAGCCGGTCATGATGTCGCGGATGTCGCTGCGGAAGAGGAGATTGATGCTCCAGCGCACGAGGGAATTGCCGAAGTTGTGGAAGGGGCGCTTGTTCTGCTCGAAGTAGGTCGAGGAGAGCCGGTCCCCCACCACCATGTCCGCCTGATGGTGCAGCACCCGGTCCGCCATCTCGCGGGCGGACTCGGCGGGATAGGTGTCGTCCCCGTCCGCCATGATGTAGCATTCGGCGTCGATCTCGCGGAACATCCGGCGGATGACGTTGCCCTTGCCCTGTAAATATTCTTCCCGGACGACGGCGCCCGCCGCCGCGGCGAGCTCGGCGGTGCGGTCGGAAGAATTGTTGTTGTAGACATAGATGACGGCCTCCGGCAGCACGCGCCGGAAGTCGGCGACCACCTTGGCGACGGTCTTTTCCTCATTGTAGCAGGGGATCAGCACAGCAATTTTTTCCATCGTTCTTCTCTTTTCTCAATCCAGTATCCGGTAAATATAAAATCCGTTGACCTCGCTCAGAAGCTCGAAGGAGACCTCGCCGGTCTCCCGCTCCGAGAGGTCCCAGTGCGAGAAGACATAGTCGGCGTCCAGCAGGGCCAGGTCGGCGACGTTCAGATAGACGCGGAAGCCGTCCGCCCCCACGAGCTCCAGATGCGTCTCGTCGGAGGTGAAGGAGAGGCTGATGTGGGCATAGCGGTTATAGATCACCTCGTCCGCGCCGAACTGCGCCCAGCGCTCGAGGACGGGATAGACATTCGTGCT
>R14__coassemble_1170_pt1 | contig 13906 bp, 9 predicted proteins | sample R14__metabat2_low_PE_019 | metagenome-assembled genome bin R14 | reverse complement strand
CGCCTGCCGAAAAAAAATCACCGGAAGAGCACGGCTTCCGGTGATTGGGAGAATCTCTGGGGGAGAGATTATGTTATATGGAGAATGGACATGTTTGTGAGCAATATTTAAGAAAGGGGGGTGGGGGAGGGAGGATGGTATCAGAAAGGCGCCGTGCTTCGCCTGACTGTCGGGGTTGTGGGTTAGCTCTCGCTAACCGATGATCGGAGTATAACCGATTCTCCCGCAGAATGCAAGCCTTTTTTTCAAATTTTCGAAAAAAATTTTTTGCGAGCCTCTCCCCTGCGCAATTTACACCTCTGTAACTTTCTCGGCGCCGATTCGTATTATACTCGCGGAGAGGAAAAATGACAGGGATTGCCCTTGCGTGAGTGCCTCTTTTATAGTACAATAAGCTGATTGAGAATCCGTTTTCGGACCTTGAGGAGAACATGAATCTGACTTTGAAAAAACTGACCGCGCTGCTTCTGCTTGCAGCGCTTGCCCTCAGCCTCTGCGCCTGCGGCAGCTCTTCCGCGTCCACGTCGGACGCCGCCCCGGCCTCCGCTTCCCCGGCGCAGACGGCCGCCGAGGAGACGGCCGCTCCCGAGTTTACCTATACCGCATCCTTCACCTCCGTCTCCGCCCCGGAGATCGGCAATCTCAGCGCGAAGGTGATGACGGAGGACGGCTGGTACGCCACCGGCAGCGCCGTCATCGGCTCGATCGCGCCGGAGGGCGTGGAAGAGGAATACTACGGGCAATATGACATCACGGAGCCCTGCGTCTCCTTCATCGCGAAGGACGGGACGAATACGCTCCTGGAGGGCTTCGAGCCGATCCTGGCGGGCGAGGCCGAGGAGGGCATGTATTCCTTCGATTCCGACAGCTACATCATGGGTCTGGCCCGCAGCAGCTCGGGCAGCCTCATCACGTTTGAGGTCGTCTACCGGTACTGGAACGATATCGACGGGATCGACTGGAACTCCGACGACTATTACGACCACCACCACTACAGCCAGACCTACTATGTCCGCGAGCTGGACAGCGACGGCAAGGAGCTTGCGCGCACGGAGCTCGAGTGCCCCGTTTCGGAATACCTGTACTCCGTATGCGTGCTCGACGCCGACGACGCCCTGCTCGTCATCCGCACGACGGAGGACGGCTCCTATTCCATCCTCGGCATCCGCCCGGGCGAGGAGGAGCCGGTGTATGAGATCCCCGTCGAGGAGAGCATCAGCAATATCTTCCGCTCCGAGGACGGGACGATCTACCTCACGCTCTGGGGCGCCGGGATGCAGATGGCCGCGCTCGACCTCGAGGCAAAGACGCTGGGCGAGCCCATAACGCTCCCGAGCGACGCCTACGACGTCTACACCGGCGGCGGAGACTACCCGCTCTACTATTCCAGCGGCGTCTACTTCTACGGCCTCGACCCCGAAACGGGCGAGAGCACCCGCCTTTACAACTGGCTGGACTGCGACGTGAACCCCGATTACATCTCCTCTATCTTCGTGACCGAGGACGGCGAGGTGTGTGCCTTCGTCAGCGAGTTTGACTCCTCGGAAATGGAGTATTCCTACTACGTGGCCGACGTGACGAAGATCCCGTACGATTCCGCCGCGCAGAAAACGGAGCTGACCTTTGCCACGCTCTACCTCTCCTCCGCCACGCGCGACGCCGTCATCTCCTTCAACCGCAAGAGCAGCACGGCCCGCATCGTTGTGAAGGACTATTCCGAGTATAATACCGAGGACGACTATTCCGCCGGCCTCACCAAGCTCACCACCGAGATCATGGCCGGCAACTGCCCGGACATCATCGACCTGAGCGGCATCAGTGCCACGCAGCTCGCCTCGAAGGGGCTCGTGGAGGATCTGTACCCCTACCTCGACGCCGACGAGGAGCTCGACCGCGCGGATTTCTTTGAAAACGTGCTGGCCGCGGCCGAGGTCGGCGGGAAGCTGGTGTCTACGGTGTCCTACTTCACGCTCGATACCGTCGTCGGCGCGAGCAGCGTCGTCGGGGACGAGCCGGGCTGGACCTATGCCGAGCTGAAGGCCGCGCTGCGCGACATGCCGGACGGCTGCACCGCCTTCGACGTCACCGTCACGCGGGACGACGTGCTGAACAAGTGCCTCAACCTGGATCTGGACAGCTTCTTCAGCTGGGAGACCGGCGAGGTCAACTTCAATACGGACGAATTCGTGGACATCCTCGAGTTTGCCAACACCTTCCCCGCCTCCTACAACTGGGAGACCTACGACTACAGCACCGACAACGCCGAGAGCCGCATCGCCGTGGGCGAGCAGATGCTCTACAGCACGACGATCTCCGACTTCAACCAGCTCATGTACATCGAGACGTGCTTCCACGGCGCCCCCGTCACCTTCATCGGCTTTCCCACCGCCTCCGGCACCGGCAGCACCATCGGCCTCGACTCGGGCTACGCGATGGCCTCCTCCTGCAAGGACAAGGACGCCGCCTGGCAGTTCCTGCGCACCTTCTTCACGGAGAAGTACTACAAGAACAACGTCTACTACGGGCTCCCGGTGCAGAAGTCGCTCTTCGAGCGCGAGATGAAGGAGCTGACCACCGTCAAATATCAGATTGACGACAGCGGCAACTACAAGCTCGACGCCAACGGCGAGAAGATCCCCGAGGAAAAATACTTTGCCGTCGACTCCTATGTCTACACGGCCTACTGCCTGTCGCAGGACGTGGCCGATAAGTTTGAGGAAGCGCTGGAGAACACGACGAAGACCTCTTCCTCCGACGATTCGATCCGCTCTATCGTGACGGAGCTCGCCGCCGCCTACTTCTCGGGGCAGAAGTCCGCCGAGGAGACGGCCCGCCTCATCCAGAGCAAGGCCAACATCTATGTCAACGAACAGCGGTAAGCCATGAGACAGAAACGGACGAGAGAAGAAAAAAAGAATAAAAGGCAGGACTTTCTCAACAGTCTTGCCTTCCTTTCTCCGAGCCTTCTGGGCGTCGGAGTCTTCTTCATTCTCCCCTTCGGCGTCGTGGTGTACTATTCGCTCATCGACGGCGTCGGCAGCCGGAACTTTGTGGCGCTGGAGAACTTCAAAAAGCTCTTCTCCAACTCCGCCTTCCTCCTTGCCGCGAAGAATACGCTGAGTTTCTCGCTCATCGCCGTGCCGCTCGCGGTCGTCCTCGCGATCGTGCTGGCGCTGATGCTGGAATCCCGCATCCCGCTCAAGAGCCAGTTCCGCACCTTCTTCCTCAGCCCGATGATGGTGCCGGTGGCGTCCGTCGTGCTGATCTGGCAGGTGCTGTTCAACTACAACGGGACGGTCAACGAGTTTCTCTCCCTGTTCGGCGTCGAGAAGATCGACTGGCTGCAGAGCGAATATGCGCAAATTGTCGTAATGCTTCTTTTCCTTTGGAAAAATTTGGGGTATAATATGATCCTGTTCATGGCGGGCCTCAGCAATATTCCGAAGGATCTGCTCGAGGTGGCCGACGTGGAAGGCGCGAGCGAGCTGTACAAGTTCTTCAACATCAAGCTGCGCTATCTCTCGCCGACGATCCTCTTCGTCGCGATCCTCTCGCTCATCAACTCCTTCAAGGTGTTCCGCGAGGTCTATCTTCTGGCGGGGGATTATCCCTATGAAACGCTCTACATGCTGCAGCATTTCATGAACAACACCTTCAAGAGCCTGGACTATCAGAAGCTCTCCGCCGCGGCGGTCGTCATGGCGCTCGTGATGGTGGTCGTGATCTGGCTGCTGTTCAAGGTGGAGGACTGGTTCGGAAAGGATCTCGAGGGATGAAGAAAAAGCATTACTTCAGCCGCGGCACGATGTTCGTGCTGTGCCTGGTCTTCTCGGTGGCCTTTCTGCTGCCGACAGTGCTCACGTTCACGAACTCCTTCATGAGCGAGTCCGAGATCAACTCCAATTACGGCATGATCTTCTCCTCGACCTCCGGCGGCTACGTGTCCGACACCGTCAACCTCAAGTTCATCCCGGACAAGGTGACGATCGCGCAGTATGTCTCCGGGCTGATCAAGACGCCGGAATATCTGCTCAAGTTCTGGAACTCCGTGATCCTCGTGGTGCCGATCGTGCTGCTGCAGGTCGGCGTGGCGTCGGTGGCGGCGTACAGCTTCATGCGCTGGCGCGGCAAGGTGCGCAGCGGGATCTTTTTCTTCTATGTCATCCTGATGCTGATGCCCTATCAGGTCACGCTCGTGCCGAACTACCTCGTCGCGAGCTGGCTCGGCATTCTCAACACGCCCTGGAGCATCATTCTGCCGGGCATCTTCGCCCCCTTCTCCGTCTTCCTGCTGACGAAGTTCATGCGCCGCATCCCGTATTCCCTCATCGAGGCGGCGAAGATCGACGGGGCGGGCGAATGGGAGATCTTCACGAAGATCTGCCTCCCGCAGTGCCGCTCGGCGCTTTATTCCATCGCGATTTTGGTCTTTGTCGATTACTGGAACATGGTGGAGCAGCCGCTCATCCTCCTCGAGGACGCCGACGCCCAGCCGCTCTCCGTTTTCCTTTCGAACATCACCTCGGGCGAGATCGGCCTGGCCTTCGCCATGGCGACGGTCTACATGGTCCCCTCCCTGCTCCTGTTCCTCCATGGTGAGGAATACCTCATTGAAGGCATCGCCGCCAATTCCGGCAGCGTGAAAGGATAACCTTTATATGGAAAACAAGCCGAAAAACCGCGAATGGGTCAAGACCGCCGCGATCATCTTTCTTCTGATCCTCCTGATTTTGACCTTCTTCTCCAACACGATCCTGAACCGCACGCTCCCCCAGGTCTCCACCTACGCCGTCACCGACGGCTCCATCGCCGCCCGCGTCCGCGCCACCGGCAAGGTCTCCGCCGTAGGCAACAACCAGGTAAAAGCCACCGGCACCCGCACCATCGCCGCCGTAAAGGTAAAGGAAGGCCAGGAAGTGAACGAGGGCGACGTGCTGTTTGTAATGGGAAGTGGAACAACGGAAGAAATCGAAACTGCAACGGACGCAAGAGACAGCGCATATTATGCGGCAAAAAGAGCCAACACAAATTGGCCAACCGCCCCTACAACTGCAGACGCTTCTCTAAATGCAGCTTATGATGCTTTGAATCGCGCTCAAGTGGCTTATGACGAGACTTATGCTCGCTATGCTTCCCAGCTTCCAGATTCCGCAGAAGCCCAGCAGCTTGCTCAGGAACTTGAAGATGCCCAAAATGAGCTTACAAATGCATGGGCCATAGCAAGGTATGAAATCGAGGACGCAGAGCTGGCTTTTTCCGAGGCCGCAACAAATCTGGCTGTTCGCGATGCTGAATTACAGGCAGCACAAGCGCAATATCTTATTGACCATGATGAAGCTGCTTTTAATGCAGCATTAGCTGTTTACGACAGCGCAGTAACTCAATATAATCAAGCAAAAACAATCCGCGATAATCTCGTTACAAACGGAACGGTTGATTGCCAGCTTGCGCAGGCGGCAGTGAATTCGGCACAAAGCACATATGACGCATATATGTCTTCTGCATCTACAGCTTATAATGCAATTCAATCTGCCGAATCAAATCTTGCTTCTGCACTCTATTCCTATGAATCGGCCGAAGCATCCTATTATTCAAGCTATTCCAGTTATGGCCAGCAGTCTGCAAGTGTCGCAGTCGATGTTGAAGAGGCACAGAATACCCTTGCGAAGAAAGAAGAACGTCTTGCCAATCTCACTGGCGAGGGTGTGGATGTCAATGTTTATGCAACGGTGAGCGGCATTGTCGAGACGGTCAACTTCTCCTCCGGGGATACCGTTACCAAGGACGACGTCATGTGCGTCATTGAGGTTCCCGACCAGGGGTATACTATGACGGCCACCGTTACCAAAGACCAGGCTTCGCGGCTCAAGGTCGGGGATGAGGGAACTGTTTCCAATTATTATTGGGGCAGCACCATCACCGCCAAGATCACGGCCATCAAGTCCGACAAGACCGACCCGCAGGGCAAGCGCGAGATCACGTTTGAGATCGACGGCGACGTCACCAACGGACAGGAGCTCACGGTCTCCGTCGGCTCCAAGAGCGCGACCTATGACATCGTCGTCCCCAAGAGCGCCGTCATGAGCGACAACAACGGCAACTATGTTCTCGTCATCACCTCCAAATCCTCCGCCCTCGGCAACCGGTATTTCGCCAAGCGCGTGGACGTGGAAGTGCTGGCGGAGGACGACTCCTACAAGGCCATCTCCGGTGACCTCGGCGTCGGGGACTTCGTCATCACCAACTCCTCCACCAAGATCAATTCCGGCGACCAGATCCGCCTTGCCGACAACGCCTGAGCCATGCACAAAAAGCAGACGGAAAAAAAGCATAATACCCCTCTCATTCTCGTCGTGATCGTCCTCGTGCTCCTTGCGCTTCTCTGCGTCGGGCGGGCGTATTACTGCACGAAGGTCCTCTCCAGCCAGTATGCCTACGAGCGCTGGCAGGGGGACGGGGAGCTGAAGTTCAGCCAGGTCTCCTGCTTTCTGCCCGCGGACGGGAAGCTCCAGCTCTCGGATATCTACACCTTTCGCCTCGCCATGCTGAGCAAGTTCTCTGAGGCCTCCATCGACACCTCCTCCGGCTACCAGTTCACGGACTGCTGGAGCTGCAGCGGCTCGGGCAAGGTCTACGGCGAGCGCAACGACGGCACGGCCTCGATTATTGCCGTCGGCGGGAACTATTTCCTCTTCCACCCGCTCAAGCTCGTCTCCGGCAGCTATATCACCGAGGACGACCTCATGAAGGACAACATCCTGCTCGATGAGGACCTCGCCTGGCTCCTCTTCGGCGGGGACGACCTCGAAGGCATGACCGTGCATCTGTTCGGAATGCCGTTCCGCATTGCGGGCGTCGTCGCGCGGGAATCGGACTTTGCCAGCGAGAAGGCCTATAACGCCGGCATGGGGCTCTATATGAGCTACGACACCTATATCGACCTCAGCGGCGAGGAAAACGCCGGCATCACCTGCTACGAGGTCTGCCTGCCGAACCCCGTCAGCGGATTTGCGCTGGGCGTCGTGCAGGACAAGTTCCCCATCGGAAAGGGGACGATCGTGGAAAACCGCGGCCGCTTCGGCTTCTGGAAGCTCATGAACATCGTCCGCACGCTGCCGGAGCGCTCCATTCACGAGGGCGCCTCCTACCCCTACTGGGAAAACGCCGCCCGCTACGCCGAGACGAGCGCCGCCATCTTCCTTGCTCTCGCCATTCTTCTCGCGCTCTGGCCGGAGCTGCTCTTCCTCTTCTACTTTATCGCGAACCTGCGCTGGACCGGCAGCCGCCTCAGCGAGGATCTTCTCCCTGCCGCGCAGGAAAACGCGCAGGAGGCCATCCGCCGCCGGCAGCGCAAGGCTTGGGAGCGGAAGCACGGCTACACTCCCTCCGACTCCGATTCCTGACCTTTTCGCTTTCCTCAGCTGCAGAGCCCGAAAAAATTCTCTGCAGCTGTTTTTTCATATGCACTTCTCTTTCATTTTCAACCCGTAAGGAGACTGATCTCTATGCTCCGGTATAACGTCAGCATTGCCGTCGCCCGCGCCAACCCCGCCCTGCTGCGCACGATCTCTCTCGCCGGCAGCTATACGGCGGGCGAGCTCGTCCGCCTCGCCTGCCTCTCGCTCGGCATCGAGCCGAAGACCGCGGCGCTCGAGTGGAACGGCGAGACCGGGAAGGACACGCAGCCGCTCTCCTCCGTTTTCTCCTCCGAGGGCAGCGGCGTCATCCGCATCACTCCTCCGCAGGCGCGGAAGGGGCGGGACTGCCTCACGCTCTTTGTGGATCTGCTTCTCCCCGACGAGGCGCCGGAGGGCACGATCCCGAAGGTGACGCGCGCCATCGGCGGGAATCTGCTCGAAGGCTGCTATGACATGGCCGACTTCAACCGCATCCGCGCCCAGCTTGCCACGCAGAGCGTCCTCCTCGACGGAGGAAGCCGCTATTCCGCCGCCTCTCTGGAATATTCCGAAAGGCGCACGGCAAACGCCATCTGCAAGCTCTATGCCCCGGAGCAGGCCTACGCGGAGGTCAGCCACACGCTCGCGCTCCCGCTCCCGCAGATGCTCTCCGAGCTGCGCATGCCCGAGCTCCGAGAGCTCTGCACCGCGCTCCGGCTCTACCCGCCCTCTCCGGTGCGCAAGGCGGAGCTGATCTCTCTCATAGAGAACAACTGCGATGTCCGCTTTCTCCGCGCGGTGTTTGCGTCGATGTCGCTGCAGGAATATCTGAGCTTCCGCGCGCTCGTTCTGCAAAGCGATGCTTCCGCCGATCCCGGCGATCTCTCCCTCCGCCTCCCCCTGCTCTGCCGCACCGGGCTTGCCTCCGCGCAAAACGGAGGGCACATCGCGCTCGAGGCGCTGGAATATTACGAATCCTGGTTCGATACCGCGCGGGCGGAAAGCTTTCTGCTGGAAAAGACCGTCGAGGCTGCCCTCAGGGCCTGCCGGGCGATCTACGGCATTTTCTCCTATGAGATGTACCGTTCCGTCCTCGCCGAGCTCTCCCCCGCCGCCGCGGACAGCGAGGAAGCGCGGGACGCTTTCTCGGAAAACCGCTCTCTTGCCCTCGCCCGGCTGGAGGAGGGCGTTCTCTTCAGCTCCATGGATCTGACACAGCGCGAGGCCCGGGCCATCTGGTCCCGCCGCCCGAAGGGGCTTTCCTGGTTCCTTCCGCCGGCGGAGACGGTGCTTTCGCTCTCCGCAGGGGCCGGATTCTCGCTCTCTCCGGAGCTGCGCCGGGAGATCCTGGAGCTCATCCACGACAGCTCCTACGCCTCCTATCGGGACGTGGAGGATCCGAGCTTTCTGGATTATTACGACATGATCCTCCACCTGACCCATACCGGCATCGACCCGGAGCAGATCGCCTGCGCCGCCGCCGAACGGGCCGACTGGCACATCGGCATCAGCAGCCGGGAAAAGTTCGTCCGCGGCCTGCAGCCGCTTATCGTGCGCGCGCAGCGGGAGCTGCCGCTCATCGTGCTGGCCGGATACACCTCCGCGAACTGCCCGCCGGAGCTCTTCCGCGCACTGCAGGCGGAGGCCGCATCCGCGCCCGCGCCGCGCATCCGAAGGAGGAGGTATTGACGCATGAAGCTTTCCGAATATTTCCGCGCCTTCTCCGAGGAGGAGCTGGTGCGCGGTGCGGAGCACTATCTCTCCGGAGACCTCCGAAACTATGCCTGTGAGAAAAGGAAGGACGGAACCGTCCTTCTCACGGGTTCCTTCCTTCCCGCCGGCAAGGCCGGGAAGCGGCAGGAGCAGACCTGCTCTCTGCGCCTCTTTCTCACGCCCTGCGTCCCGGCGGAGACGGCCTGCTTCTGCGACGAGCACGCCGCCAACGGCTACGGCTGCGAGCACACCGCCGCCCTCCTCACGGCCTATCTGACGGAGGAGCAGGGGGACGAGGCGCTCCGCGGCACCTGGCTGGAAAGCCGCCTCAGCACCCTCGCCGCCGTGGACGACCCCTTCCTCCCCGGCGTCCTGAAACGGACGGACGACCGCCTGCTCTCCCTCCTGCACGGCGAGACGCAGATCCTCCCCAGCTGGCAGCTCCCCTCGGGAGAGACCGTGCGGGAAAAGCTCTCCGCCGCCTGCACGCTTTACTATGAAAACGGCCGCGCCTTTATCGAGCTGCGGCTCGGCGCCGGCCGGAAATACATCATGAAGGACCTTCCCGCGCTTCTCCGCGCCTACCGCAGGCGGGAGCACTTCCCCTTCGGGAAAAACGAGCTGACGGTCTCCCCGCAGGCCTGCGACGCCTTCGCCGGCCGCCTGCTGGACTTCTTTGCCGAGCTGCAGGAGATCGCCGAGCGCGCCTCCTATACTTCCTCCCTCTTCAAGGCGGACGGGCAGCAGGCCCGCTTCATCGTCCTGCGCGGCGCGAATCTGGACCGCTTCATGCAGCTTTGCGACGGGGAGACGCTGACCATCGAGGCCGAGGACGACGTCCCCGTGGAGCTGGACCGCAAGGGGCTCTCCGCCGTGCTGCGCCGAAAGGCGCACGGCGCAAGCCTGCAGGTAACGCCGGTGCGGACGCTCTTCTTCACCGACGCGGGCGTCTACTTCAAGGACAAGCAGGGCATCTTCTTTGTGGGGACCGATACGCCCGCGCAGCGGAACGCGCTTCTCTCCCTCACGGGCTGGACGGACGCCCTCTATATTCGCGAATCGGACATCAGCTCCGTCACGCGCGAGCTGCTCCCCTTCTTCACCGAACACGGCACGCTCACCGTCAAGGGCATCGACCCGGAGGACTACGCCCGCGAGATGCCGAAGTTTGAATTCGGGCTCGACCTCTCGGAGGAGAACCGCCTCACGTGCACACCCTTTGCGCTCTATCCCAAGCAGGACCTCCGCTGCCTTCTCTATGACAGCAACGCCTTCCCCGCCCGCCGCAACGGGCAGCAGGAGGCGCTCGTCCACCGGACGCTGCAGAGCATCTTCCCCTGCATGGACCGCTCCACGCTCTCGCTCTATATCGACCTCACGGAGGACGGGCTCTACCGCTTCCTGAAGGACGCCGTCCCGCAGCTGGAGGCGCTCGGCACCGTCCTCGTGACGGACTCGCTGCGCGAGGCAAAGGTGCGCGCGCTGCCGGCGGCCAGTGTCGGCATTGCGGTGCGCTCCGGAAATCTCATGCTCTCCCTCAAGGGGGAGGACCTCTCTCCGCAGGAGCTCGACGAGATCCTCTCCGCCTACAGCCGCAAAAAGAAATATTACCGCCTCAAGCGCGGCGCCTTCATCTCCTTTGAGGACAGCTCCGACGCCTCCTCCACCTGGGAAACGCTCGCCGAGCTCTACCGGCAATACGGGCACAAAAATCCGGAGAACATCTCGCTCCCCGTCTACCGCGCCCTCTATCTGCAGGAGATGGTGGAAAACCGCGAGGGCGCGCTCGTCTCCGCCTCGCGGGAATACCGGAAGCTCGTCTCCGCGATGGACCCCGCCCAATACGCCTCCGCCGCCCTCCCCTCCTCGCTGCAGGGGCAGCTGCGGCCGTATCAGGAGGAGGGCTACCGCTGGATCACCATGCTCCGCGCCTGCCGCTTCGGCGGCATTCTGGCCGACGACATGGGCCTCGGCAAGACGCTCCAGGCGCTCGCCTTCCTTCTCTCCGAAAAGGAGCAGGGAAAGAGCGGAGACGCGCTGCGCACGCTCATCGTCTGCCCCGCCTCCCTCGTCTACAACTGGCAGAAGGAGCTCGAGACCTTCACGCCCGCTCTCACCTCCGTCGTCATCGCGGGGACGGCGGGCGCGCGCAAGGCTCTCATGGAAGCAAGCCGGGACACCGACGTGTGGATCACGAGCTACGATCTCCTCAAGCGGGACATCGCGCTCTATGAAGGCCTGCCCTTTGCCAACGAGATCATCGACGAGGCCCAGTTCATCAAGAATCAGAACACGCAGGCCGCGCAGGCCGTGCGCGTGATCCAAAGCTCCTTCCGCCTCGCACTCACGGGCACGCCCATTGAAAACCGCCTCAGCGAGCTCTGGAGCATCATGGACTATCTGATGCCCGGCTTTCTCGACAGCTATACCCGTTTCCAGAAGGACTACGAGGTGCCCATCGTCACGCAGAAGGACGAGAACGCCATGGCAAGGCTCCGCACGCTCGTGCATCCCTTTATCCTCCGCCGGCTGAAGAAGGACGTGCTCAAGGAGCTGCCGGACAAGCTGGAGGAATCCGTCACCGTGCGGCTCACGGGCGAACAGCGGAAGCTCTACGACGCCGCCGTCAGCCAGATCCGGCTCGATCTCGACAAGGCGACGCCCGAGGAATTCCGCACCGGCAAGCTGCAGCTGCTCTCGCAGCTCACGCGCCTGCGGCAGATCTGCTGCGATCCCTCGCTTCTCTATGAAAATTACAGCGCCGAGAGCGCCAAGCTCGAGGCCTGCCTGCAGCTCATCCGGCAGGCCGTCGACGGCGGGCACAAGCTGCTGCTCTTCTCGCAGTTCACCTCCATGCTGGACATTCTCTGCGTGCGCCTACGGGACGAGGGGCTTGCCTACCACCGCATCGACGGCAGCACGCCCAAGCAGGACCGCATGGCGCTCGTGGACTCCTTTGCCAACGACGACGTGCCCGTCTTCTGCATCTCGCTCAAGGCCGGGGGCACCGGGCTCAATCTCACGGCCGCCGACATCGTCATCCACTACGACCCCTGGTGGAACCAGGCCGCCCAGAACCAGGCGACCGACCGCACCCACCGCATCGGCCAGACGCAGCGCGTCACGGTCTACGAGCTCATCGCCGCCGACACCATCGAGGAGCAGATCCAGACCATCAAGGCCGACAAATCCCGCCTCGCCGAGGACGTTCTCTCCGGCGAGAGCATCCGCTCGTCGATCCTCAACAAGGAGGATCTGCTCGCGCTGCTGGGGTGATTGACTTCTTTTTTCATTCTCTGTATAATGAAGTAAAAGAGATCACTGCACGGGGAGGAATCGCGACATGAAAAATCTATATACCATTCCGCAGATACGTTCCATTGTGAATCATTACGCTTCCCGTTACGGGGCTGACCGTGTTTATCTCTTTGGCTCTTATGCCCGCGGCGATATGAATGAAAGCAGCGATATCGATCTGCTCATTGACAAAGGAAGCATTCGCGGGCTGCAATTTGCCGGTCTGCTCTGTGATCTGGAGGATGCCTTCGGCAAGCATGTCGATCTGATCTCTACTGCCGGTGCCGATGCGCATTTTCTAAACACGATTCAGAAAGACGAGGTGCTTCTCTATGAGCGTCCAGGAGCGTGATGCCAGTATCCTTCGGCATATCATTTCATACTGCGAACAGATACAGATGGCAATTGCGCACTTTGGAGATGACTACGCGCTCTTTGAATCCGATCCTGTATTTCGCAATGCCGTTGCTCTCTGTATCCTTCAGATCGGCGAACTTGTCGGGATCCTTTCTGACGAGTTTCGCTCCGCCCATCCCGGTATCCCATGGCGTCAGATCAAGCAGATGCGAAATATCGTTGCCCACAAATACGGCAGCTTTGATGCCTCGATCACATGGGACGTTGTCCAAAACGACATTCCAAATCTTCAGGCTTTCTGTACTGACGTGCTGAAATAAATACAAAATCCCCGGGCACCGCGCCAAAAACGCCGATGTCCGGGGATGATTTTTGTTTTACCCGCCCGTTGCAAGCAGCTGGACGATGCCGAAGAATTCGCGGACGGTATAGTGGATCCCCAGCGGAAGCAGAGCTTTGGCAGGGATGCCGCGGACGTCTTTATGACCCTGCTGCTCACAGATAAGCAGGGCACGGCGGACGTGGAAGCTGCTCGTCACGACGCCGACAGAGGCATTTTCGTCTTCCATGAGGCGGAAGCTGTTGCGGATGTTCTCTTTGGTGTCCTTTGAGTCGGGTTCCAGGAGGATCCGGTCCTCCGAAATGCCGTTTTCCGTGAGGTAGCGCCGGATGCATTCCGCCTCGCTGATGCTCTCGCCGCTGCCCTGCCCGCCGGAGGCAATGCAGAGCGTCTCCGGATTTTCCTGCAGATATTCCAGCGCCCGCTGCATCCGCAGCAGCATCGGGCTCGTCGGGCTCTCTCCGCGGACGGCGGCGCCGAGCACGATGATCACATCAAGCCCCGGCTCCGCCTCAAGCGACATGGCGGAGACGATGCTCGCCTCGCCCGCGGCAAAACACAGCAGCCCCGCCGCCACGAGCCCCGCCCAGGTCCGCCGGACCCAACGGGGAAAGAAATACCGCTTTCTTTTATATTCCGCGATCAGCATGCCGGCACGTACAAAGCAGAATCCGCTCAGTCCCGGCCAGAGCCACAGCCAGGAGACGCCGATATGCGCCCAGGCGATGCAGATGCCGTAATAGACGAGGCTCAGAATGCCGAGCAGCAGAAGGAGCGCGGCACGGATGGGATGGTGTTTCAT
>R14__coassemble_1041_pt1 | contig 15358 bp, 14 predicted proteins | sample R14__metabat2_low_PE_019 | metagenome-assembled genome bin R14 | reverse complement strand
CCCATGGAATTTTCAGAAGTGATCCGGAGCCGGTATTCGGTCCGGAAGTTTCAGGCGAGGCCTGTGGAGCAGGAGAAGCTGGACGCGATCCTTTCTGCCGTGACGGCCGCGCCGACGGCGTGCAACAATCAGCCGCAGAAGGTCTATGTCCTCAAAAGTGAGGAGGCGCGGGAGAAGCTGAAGGAGGTCTGCCCCTGCACGTTCGATGCGCCTCTCGTCTTCGTCGTCGGCTACGACGAGGATCTGCCCGCCGCCGGGCGCATCCGCCCCGATTACCGCTTCGGCGAGACGGACGCCGCCATCGTCACCACCATGATGATGCTGACGGCGCAGGCGGAGGGGCTCGGCAGCTGCTATGTCGGCTGGTTCTGCTCCGAGGAAGTGAAGGAGGCCCTCTCCCTGCCGGAGAAGCTGCAGGTCACGGCCATCCTGCCCGTCGGCTATCCGGCCGAGGACGCCGCCCCTGCCGACCTGCACGGGAAGACCCGCCCCGCGTCGGAGATGATCTTTGAACTCTGATGAAAGACTATTGCATCATGCATCTTGAGCGGCATGTGGCCACAGTCCGTTCCGACGGCAGCTGCACCGTGTATTATCCGCAGTTCATGCCCTACAATCTGTATCTGGAGCGTGCCGAGGGCGCAGATCTGTCGGTAAGGATGGAGAATATCGGTAATTTTTATTACTGGTGCGCCTCCCGGATCCTGACGCCGGACCGGAAGTATGCCAAGGAGATCATGAACGCGCTCGGATTGAAGCAGGCCGTGACGGACCGGGACCGCGCAGAGATCGCCATCAGCTATCACTGCCTGTCTTTGACCGATGTTTACTGGGTCCGGGAAAAGGGCGAAGCGATCCGCTATGCCGACGTTAATCTGTATGAGCACTCTCTTTCCAACGCGTTTGTGGATGTTGCGCTTTGCGGCAAAAGCCTGACAGCGCAAAATGCCGGAATGCTGAAGGCGGAGGACGCCGCAGGCGATGTGGCCACGGCCGGCGTTGCCCCAAAGGCATGGGTGCGCCGTGACGGTGTCTTCTGGCTGTACAAGGACGGCGACCGGAAGGAAGTGGAGGCGGAGCTCCTGGCCAGCCGGATCGCGCAGTGCTTCCGGGTAGATCAGGTGGAATATATCCCGGCTGACTTTGAAGGGGAGACCGTCAGCGCCTGCCGGCTGATGACATCGCCTTCCCAAAGCATCGTCCCGGCGGAGTATGTCGCGGTCTATGCCGTGAATCACGGCACGAGCCTGTCCGCGATCGTGCAGAAAAAGGACGCCTACGGTTTCCACATGATGAATGTGATCGATTACCTCGTCGGCAATACGGACCGCCACTGGGGCAACTGGGGCTTTTATACCGACAACCGCACCAATAAGCTCACAAAGCTCCATCCTTTGATGGACCTCAACAAAGCCTTTGCGGCATATGACACGCCGGAAGGCACGCGCTGCCAAACGGTGGAGGGAAACATCTCACAGCTGCAGGCTGCCCGGGATGCCGTGTGTGCCGTCGGGCTGAATCAGCGGCAGGAAGTTCCGGAGTTCTGGTTTCAGGAAGAAAAAACGTATGCAATGTTCGCCGCGAGGCTGAAGCTCCTGAAAGCTGCGGCCGCGGCGAATTGAAGGAGAACCGTTTCCGCCCGCCCCTCCGGGGGCGGGCGTTTTTCATTGTGACGAATTTGTAAACAAGCAAAATCCGTGTTGACAATGCCCTCCGAAAATGGTATATTGGCACTCGAAGGAACGGAGTGCTAACAGACTGACGAAGAGAGTGCCAGATGGAGATCAGTGAAAGAAAAAAGAAGATCCTTGCCGCCGTCGTGGAAGAATATGTCCGCACGGCCGAGCCGGTCGGCAGCAAGGTGCTTGCGGCGAATGCCGGTCTTGGCTGCTCCTCTGCCACGATCCGCAACGAGCTGGCCGAGCTTTCCAACATGGGATATCTCGAGCAGCCGCACACGTCCGCCGGCCGCGTTCCGACCCCCCTGGGCTACCGCCTCTATGTCAACGAGCTGATGCTCCGGCAGAAGCTCTGCCTGGAGGAGACGGAGGAGCTCAACGCGAAGCTGGAGCAGAAGCTCAGCGAGCTGGATCATACGATCAGCAATGTCTCGCGTCTCGCCTCGCAGCTGACGGATTATCCGGCCCTGGCGCTCTCCGCCTGCTCTCGCGTGACGATCAAGCGCTTCGATCTGATCTACGTTGATGCGAACACCTTCATCATCGTGGCGATGCTGGACAACAATACCGTCCGCAACAAGCTCGTTCATCTGCCCATCTCGGTGGACGAGGGGCTCGTGAAGAAGCTCTCGATGCTCTTCAACGCCTCCTTCACCGGCCTCACGCAGGACGAGATCACCCCGGTGCTCATCGCCTCCACGGAGCGGGCGGCGGACGATTCCGTCGGCCTCACGAGCGTCATCGCGGCCTTCGCCATCGAAACGCTCACGCAGGAAGCGGCTCCCTCCTCGTTCATCACGGGCGAGAACCGGCTGCTCAACCAGCCCGAGTTCCGCGACCCGGACAAGGCGCACCGCCTGATGAGCTATCTCTCCGGCGGCGGGTACATTCTTCCTCCGGGAGAGGACCTGGGCGCCGACACCGAGATCCGCGTGCTGATCGGCCCCGAGAATGTGGCCGAGGAGCTGAAGGATTCCAGCGTCATCGTCGCGAGCTACGACGCCGGCGACGGGACGCGCGGTCTCATCGGCGTGGTCGGGCCGACGCGGATGGACTATTCCGCCATTGCCTCCAAGCTCAGCTTCCTGGCGCAGGGCCTGTCCCGGCGGCTGGGCGGCGGAGAGACTCCCGTGGAAGGGATGCATAACAAGCTGATTATAAAGGGAGATGATTCCGATCGAAGATAAAGAAAAGCAGCCGGTAACGGACGCCGCGGAAGAAACGAAGTCCGCCGCCGAACCGGAGGCGGCCCCCGCCGAAGAGGCGAAGCAGCCGGAAGCCAAGTCCGCCGAAGAGTTTCTTGCGGAGAAGACGAAGGAAGCGGACGTCCTCAACGACAAGTATCTCCGCATCTGTGCGGAATACGATAATTTCCGCAAGCGCAGCCAGAGGGAAAAGGAGGCCATTTACGGCGACCTTCGTTCCGAAGTGGTCGCAAGCTTCCTCCCGGTCTATGACAATCTCGTCCGCGCCCTCGCCGCGACGACGCAGGACGAAGCCTACCGCAAGGGTGTCGAAATGATCATGAATCAGTTCAACACCACGATGGAAAAGCTCGGCGTCTCGGAGATCCCGGCGCTCGGCGAAAAGTTCGATCCCGCCCTTCACAATGCGGTCATGCACGTGGAAGATGCGGAAAAGGGCGAAAACGAGGTCGTGGAAGTGTTCCAGAAAGGCTTCCGCCTCGGCGACAAGGTCATCCGTTTCGCGATGGTCAAGGTCGCCAATTGAATCTGTTTAAAAAATTTGGGTATATAAAGGAGATTTCAGAATTATGAGTAAGATCATCGGTATCGATTTAGGAACCACCAACAGCTGCGTAGCTGTTCTCGAAGGCGGCGACACCGTCGTCATCCCCAACGCCGAAGGCGCCCGCACCACTCCGTCCGTCGTGGCTTTTGCCAAGGACGGCGAGCGTATGGTCGGCCAGGTCGCAAAGCGTCAGGCCGTCACGAACCCGGACCGCACCGTTTCCTCCATCAAGCGCGAAATGGGCTCCAATTATAAGGTGACGATCGACGGCAAGGCCTACACCCCGCAGGAGATCTCCGCCATGGTCCTCCAGAAGCTGAAGGCCGATGCGGAAGCCTACCTGGGCCAGAGCGTGACGGAAGCCGTCATCACCGTCCCTGCCTACTTCACCGACGCCCAGCGCCAGGCGACCAAGGACGCCGGCAAGATCGCGGGCCTCGAAGTCAAGCGTATCATCAACGAGCCGACGGCCGCCGCTCTCGCTTACGGCCTCGACAAGGAAAACGATCAGAAGATCATGGTCTATGACCTCGGCGGCGGCACCTTCGATGTCTCCGTTCTCGAGATCGGCGACGGCGTCATCGAAGTCCTGGCCACGGCCGGCAACAACCGCCTCGGCGGCGACGATTTCGACGCCTGCATCACCAAGTATCTGGCGGACGAGTTCCGCAAGGCCGAGGGCATCGACCTCACGACCGACAAGGTCGCCATGCAGCGTCTGAAGGAAGCGGCCGAAAAGGCCAAGATCGAGCTCAGCGGCGTCACCACCAGCAACATCAACCTCCCGTACATCACGGCCGACGCCACCGGCCCGAAGCACCTGGACGTCACGCTCACGCGCGCCAAGTTCAACGAGCTGACCCGCCACCTCGTCGAGAAAACGGTCGGCCCCGTACAGCAGGCTCTCAGCGACGCCGGCCTCAAGGCCAGCGACCTGTCCAAGGTCCTCCTCGTCGGCGGTTCCTCCCGCATTCCCGCCGTGCAGGACAAGGTCAAGGAGCTCACCGGCAAGGACGGCTTCAAGGGCATCAACCCCGATGAATGCGTTGCCGTCGGTGCCGCCATCCAGGGCGGCGTCATGTCCGGCGACGTCGAGGGCATCGTCCTCGTCGACGTAACTCCGCTTTCCCTCGGCATCGAGACGCTCGGCGGCGTCTGCACGAGACTCATCGAGCGCAACACCTCCATCCCGACCCGCAAGAGCCAGGTCTTCTCCACGGCGGCCGACAACCAGACCTCCGTTGAGATCAACGTCCTCCAGGGCGAGCGCGAGATGGCCGCCTACAACAAGAGCCTCGGCAAGTTCCATCTCGACGGCATTGCCCCGGCCCGCCGCGGCATCCCGCAGATCGAGGTCTCCTTCGACATCGACGCCAACGGCATCGTGAACGTCTCCGCCAAGGACCTCGGCACCGGCAAGGAGCAGCACATCACCATCACCTCCTCCACCAACATGAGCAAGGAAGACATCGACAAGGCCGTCAAGGAAGCCGAGATGTATGCCGCAGAGGATGCCAAGCGCAAGGAAGAGATCGACACCCGCAACCAGGCCGACCAGATGGTCTACCAGACCGAGCAGACCCTTTCCGAGAACGGCAGCAAGCTCGACCCGGCCGACAAGAGCGAAGTGGAGTCCAAGCTCGCCGCTCTGAAGTCCGCCCTCTCCGGCACGGACACCGCGGCCATCAAGAGCGCGACCGAGGCTCTGACGCAGGCCTTCTACAAGATCTCCGAGAAGATGTATCAGGCCGCCGGCGCCGCCCAGGGCAACCCGGGCGCAGGCTATGACCCGAACGCAGGCGCTTCCGGCGCAGGCAGCGACCAGACCTATTACGACGCGGACTACACGGAAGTCGTAGACGACGACACCAAGAAGTAATTCGGTCGAATTCCACAAACGGATCTCAGAGGCGGAGCGTTATCACTCCGCCTCGTGATGCGTAGACAGGAGTTTTTATGGCAGATAAAAGAGACTATTACGAAGTCCTCGGCGTCAATAAGGACGCCACGAAGGACGAGATCAAAAAAGCCTACCGCAAGATCACCAAGGAGAACCACCCCGACCTCCACCCCGGCGACAAGGCCTGCGAGGAGCGCTTCAAGGAGGCCAACGAGGCCTACGAGGTCCTCTCCGACGAGGAGAAGCGGAAGAAGTACGACCAGTTCGGCCATGCCGCGTTCGACCCGAACGCCGGATACGGCGCCGGAGCCGGCGGCTTCGACTTCGGCGACCTGGGCGATCTCGGCGATATCTTCGGCAATATCTTCGGCGGCGGTTTCGGCGGAGGCGGCTTCGGCGGCTCCTCCCGGCGCGCCGACCCGAATGCCCCCCGGAAGGGGAGCGACACCCGCGCCTCCCTCAACATCAGCTTCGAGGAGGCCGCCTTCGGCTGCGAAAAGGAGGTCCAGGTCCCCATCATCGAGTCCTGCCCGGACTGCAAGGGCTCCGGCTGCGCCGAGGGGACGACCCCCGAGATCTGCCCGGACTGCAAGGGCTCCGGCCAGACCGTCACCCAGCAGCGCACGCCCTTCGGCATCGCCCAGTCGATGGGCCAGTGCCAGCGCTGCGGCGGGCGCGGCAAGATCATCCACCAGCCCTGCAAGCTCTGCCGCGGCATGGGCAACATCCGCAAGCAGCATAAGATCAGCGTGAAGGTGCCCGCCGGCATCGACGACGGCCAGGCCATCCCGCTGCGCGGCAAGGGCAACGCCGGCGCCAACGGCGGCCCAGCAGGCGATATCTACATTTCCATCATCGTCCGCCCGCACGCCGTCTTCGAGCGCGAAGGCACGAGCATCTATCTCTCGCAGGACATCAGCTATGCCGAGGCCGTTCTCGGCGCGGAGCTCGAGGTCCCGACGCTCGACGGCAAGGTCAAGCTGACCGTCCCGGAGGGGACGGAGTCCGGCGCCACGTTCCGCCTCAAGGGCAAGGGCGTGCCGTATCTCAACGGCAAGGGCGTCCGGGGCGACCAGTTCGTCCAGGTCAACATCACGGTCCCGAAGCGCCTCACCGGCACCCAGAAGGATCTTCTCCGCCAGTTTGCCGCCAGCATGGGCCAGGCGGACAACCTCAAAGGCGGCGGCATCTTCGGCAAAAAGAAATAAGCGCACGATGCTCCCTCTGCTTTTCGCAGAGGGGCATTTTTTTGCCTGCCCTTCGCTGCAAATAATTCTTGTGAAAACGATGGCTTCAGAGTATAATATATCCTGTTATAAAATTTATTATGGGAGGTGTGCGAATGTCATTTGATGCAATTACAGGGATCGCGCAGGCAGAGGATGCCGCCAAGGTCGCGGTCCAGTATGCGCGCGCTCAGGCAAAGCAGCTCACGGCGGATGCCGAGGCGGCCGGCCGGGCAAGCGTAGATGCTGCAATTGCCAAGGCGGAAAAAGAGCTTGTCGCGCTGCGGCAGAAGTCCGATGCCAAGTCGGTGGAAGACGCGAAGAAGCTTCTCGCTTCCACGGAAGAAGAGAAGTCTGCGCTTCGCAAAACGGCGGAAGAGCGGCTCTCCTCCGCGGCGACGCTCGTAGTGGAAAGGATCGTGAACGGCTGAGATGGCAATTGTAAAAATGAAGCGCCTGACTCTGGCCGTCCTGCGCGACCGGAAGGATGCGCTCCTGAAGGATCTGATCCGCTGCGGCTGCGTCGAGGTCTCCGAGATCGGCGAAGAGGTCCGCGCCTCGGAGGCAGAGAGCGTGCTGAAGAGCGAGAGCTCGGATCTGATGAAGTTCCGGGAGGCGCATGCTTCCCTGCTTCACGGCGTCGAGCTGCTCGACCGGTATGCTCCCGTCAAATCGAAGCTGCTCTCCGCCAAGCCCGAGATCAGCCGGGACGAGTTCCTGGACGAGACGGGCATGTGGGGCTGCGTGCAGTTTGCGGAGAAGATCGCCGAGGAGGATAACCGCATCCGCCAGATCGCGGCCGAGGAGAGCCGTCAGCGCGCGCTGATCGAGAGCCTGAAGCCCTGGATGGACCTGACGATGCCTCTCGGCACCGAGGGCACGCAGTATGCCTCCGTCCTGCTCGGGACGATCCCCTCCCGCATCGCCCTTCCCGACGTTCAGTCGGCCCTGGAAGCGGTCACGGAGGAAGCCCAGCTCTACAGCGTCAGCGACGACAAGTCAACGCACTATGTTATGCTCATCTGCCTTCGGGAAAAGCTCTCCGAGGCGCAGGAAGCGCTCCGCGGCTTCGGCTTTGCCCCCGCGGCCGTCTCCGGCATGTCCGGCTCGGCCCGGGAATGCACCGGCCGCGCGGAGGAGGAGCTGAAAAAGCTTGCTTCGGAAAAGGAGCGGCTGCAGGCGGATATTGTTTCCGAGGCCGTGCGGCGGGACGAGATCCGCGTCGCGGCCGACAAGATGAACGCGAAGGTCTCCATGGCGGAAGCGGAAGAAAAATTCTTCGGCACGGAGAAGGCCGTCCTGATGGAGGGCTGGATCCCCGCCGAGCAGGAACCGGCGCTCGAAGAGATCTTCCAAAAGTATGAATGCGCCTATGAGACGCGCGAGCCGGCGGAGGAGGAATATCCCTCCGTTCCCGTCCAGCTGAAGAACAACGCGGTGACGGACGGGCTCAATATGGTCACGAACATGTACTCCCTCCCGGCGTACGGCTCGCTCGACCCGAACCCCCTGATGGCCCCCTTCTTCATCGTCTTCTTCGGCCTCATGATGGCAGATATCGGCTACGGCCTCATCATGATCGCGGCGGCCCTCGTCGCCATGAAAAAGATCAAGCCCGAGGGAGGCACGCTCTCCTTCTGCCGGCTTCTCCTCTGGGGCGGCATCTCGACGCTCGCCTGCGGCTTCCTGACCGGCGGCCTCTTCAGCGACGCGCCCAAGCAGCTCTATGATCTCTACTGCGCAGGCAAGGGCGTCGAACCCGTCTGGCAGGGCCTCCCGAAGCTCTTCAGCCCGACGGAGGACAGCATCGTCGTCCTCATCGGCTCCCTGATCCTCGGCTGGCTGCAGCTCAACGTCGGCATGGTGATCTCCTTTGTCCGCAAGTGGAAAAAGGGTGACAAGGCGGGCGCCGTCTGGTATGAAGGCTCGCTCTGGGTGCTTCTCGTCGGCGCAGGCGTATTCGCCCTGAAAAAGCTCGATATCGTGCCCGCGATCCCGAATGCCGTTGCCGTCGGCGCGCTTGCCGTCGGCGTTGCGATGCTCCTCATCGGAGCCGGGCGCGAGTCTAAGGGCTTCGGCAAGGTCACGGCCGCCTTCGGCGCCATCTACAATGAGGCGACGGGCTGGTTCGGCGACATCCTTTCCTATTCCCGCATCATGGCTCTGATGCTGGCCGGCGGCGTGATTGGGCAGGTCTTCAACACCGTCGCTCTGATGCCGGCCAAGAGCAGCGGCATCAACGTCGTGACGATCCTGGCCTTTGTCCTGATCTTCCTTCTCGGCCATGCGATGAACTTCGGGCTCAACCTTCTCGGCTGCTATGTCCACGACCTTCGTCTGCAGTGCCTGGAATATTTCAAGAAGTTCTACGAGGACGGCGGCAAGCCGTTCCGCCCGCTGAAGCTCAGCGGAAAATTTGTTCGCGCAAAATAATTTCAATATAAAAATCATTAACTGGAGGACGTTATTATGGAATTCCTGAATGCTATCGGCGGAAAAGCTCTTGCCCTTCTGGGCGCAACTCTCGCAGCAGCTCTCGCATGTGTCGGCTCGGCCAAGGGCACCGGCATCACCGGTGAAGCCGGCGCCGGCCTCGTTTCGGAGGATCCCTCCAAGTCCGGCAAGGCCATGATTATGCAGGTCATCCCGGGCACGCAGGGCCTCTACGGCTTCGTTATCTTCTTCCTTGCCTACTCCAAGATCACCGGCCTTGACAGCATCACGGTCGCTCAGGGCATGGAGATCATCTCCGCCTGCCTGCCCATCGGCATTGGCGGCCTCCTCTCCGCGATCGCCCAGGGCAAGGTCGCTGCAGCTTCGATCAACATTCTTGCCAAGAAGCCGGACGACTGGTCCAAGGGCATGATCATGTGCATCATCGTCGAGTTCTACGCCATCCTCTGCCTGCTCGCCTCCTTCCTGATGCTCAACGCCATCTGATGCTCCCGCATTGGTTGAAAGAGGTTGCTTATGAAAGGCACTGAAAAAATTATCGCGCATATTCAGGCGGACGCGAAAGCCGAAGCCGACGCGATCCTCGCTCAGGCGGAGCAGCAGTGCGCGAAGATCCGCGAGGATTTTGAAGCCAAGGCCAACGATGCCTATGCCGAAAAGATCCGTGCCGGCGTAAAGGAATGCGAGGAGCTTGCCGACAGCAAGGCCCGCATTGCCCAGATGGAGAGCAAGAAGAACATCCTCGCCCTGAAGCAGGAGCTCGTCTCCAAGGGCTTCGGGCGCGCGCAGGAGCTGATCCTTGCCCTTCCGAAGGAGCAGTATCAGGCCTTCCTGACGAAGCTCGTCGTGAAGGCGGCATCGGACGGCAAAGGCGAAGTGATCCTCAATGAGAAGGACCGTGCCGCATACGGCGAGGCCGTGGTCAAGGCGGCCAATGCCGAGCTCGGCGGCTCCCTGACGCTCTCGGAGACCGTCGGCGACTTCGCGGGCGGCGTAAAGGTAAAGAACGGCGATGTGGAGGGCAACAACACCCTCGAGCTGCTCATTGACCTTTCCCGCAGCGATATGGCAGCCGATGTCGCCAAGGCGCTCTTCGGCTGAAACGCCCGACGGGAGGGGATAACTTGCTGAGTAAAAAAGAATCCTATATCTGCCTGTCGGCAATGCTGCATGCCCGCGAGCCGAAGCTTCTCAACGAGGAGCGCGCCAACCGCATGCTCGATGCAGCATCCTATGAGGATGCTGCCAAGCTTCTTGCGGACTGCGGTTATCCGGACCTGTCCCAGTGCAATGCCGCGGGGATCGAGTCCGCTCTCTCGGAGCATCGCGCGGAGATCTGCAGCGAGCTTCAGAGGCTGGTTCCCGACCCCGAGATCCTCGATCTCTTCCGCATGAAGTACGACTATCATAATGCCAAGGTGCTTCTCAAGGCCGAGGCGATGGGCGTTGCGGGAGACCGCCTTCTTTCCGGCGCCGGCCGCATCCCGGCCAAGGACCTGAAGGAGCTCTACCACGCGGAAAAATATTCCTCCATGCCGGGCTCTCTGGGCAAGGCCGTGGAAGAGGCAAAGGCCGTCCTGGCCCATACCGCCAATCCGCAGGAGGCGGACTTTCTGCTCGACCGGTCTTATTTCCGCGAGCTCTCCGCCCTCTCGGCGGAGACGGGAAATGCCTTCCTGCAGGGCTATGTCCGCCTGCTGATCGACGCGGCAAATCTCAAGAGCTATGTCCGCACGCTCCGCATGGGGAAGGACCGCTCGTTTATGGCCTCTGCGCTGATTCCGGGGGGCTCCGTCACGGAAGACCGCCTGCTGGCCGCCGGCGACAAGGACGCACTTCTTGCGCTCTTCACCTGCTCCAGGCTTGAGAAAGCGGCCGCCCTCGGCGCGGACGCCATGGCCGGCGCTGCCCTGACGCCCTTTGAGCTCGAGTGCGACAATGCCGTCAATTCCTACCTGCGTCAGGCCAAGATGATCAACTACGGAAGCGAACCGCTGACCGCCTATCTTGCGGCGGTGGAAAATGAGATCACGGCCATCCGCATGATCCTGACCGGCCGCCTTGCCGGAATTCAGGCGGATGTGATCCGGGAAAGGCTGCGTGAACTGTATGCTTAAAATTGCAGTGATCGGCGGGGCCGGGACCGTTATGGGCTTCAAGGCTCTGGGCCTCGAGGCCTGCCCCGCGACAAATGCGGACGAGGCGCGCGCCGCCCTCAAGCGCCTGACGGCCGAAGGCGAGGAATATGCCATCATCTACATCGAGGAGGGTCTCGCTCTTCAGCTCCAGACGGAGATCAATCGTTTTAAAGACAGCCTCACCCCTGCGATCATTCTGATTCCGGGGAGAGACGGCTCCATAGGCCTCGGCCTCTCGGCGCTCAATGCCGCGGTCGAGCGTGCCGTCGGCACAAATATCTTAGGAGATTAAGGAGTTAACAGAAATATGAGCGGAACTATAACAAAGGTCTCAGGCCCGCTTGTCGTTGCGAAAGGCCTCGCGGACGCCAACGTCTCCGACGTTGTGCGTGTCGGCCGGCAGCACCTGATCGGCGAGATCCTGAACATGACCGGTGACAGCGCTTCCATCCAGGTCTATGAAGAGACCTCCGGCCTCGGCCCGGGAGCGGAAGTTATCACGACGGGTATGCCGATGTCCGTAGAGCTCGGGCCCGGCATGCTGGACAATATCTATGACGGCATTCAGCGCCCGCTGCCCGAAATGCGCCGCCTCTCCGGCGACTGCATTACCCGCGGCGCTGAAGTCCCATCCCTCGACCGCACAAAGCTCTGGAACTTTGTCCCCGTAGCGAAAGCGGGCGACAAGGTCGTTCCCGGCGATGTGCTCGGCACCGTTCAGGAAACGAGCGCGATCCTGCACAAGATCATGGTGCCCTACGGCGTCAAGGGCGAGGTCGTCTCCGTCATCCCGGAGGGCGAGCATGTGGTAACGGATGTGGTCGCCGTCGTGAAGGACGAAAAGGGCAAGACTCATGAGCTCACGATGATCCAGCGCTGGCCGGTCCGTATCGCCCGCCCCTATGCCAAGAAATATGTGCCGAGCCGCCCGATGAACAGCGGCCAGCGCATTATCGACACGATGTTCCCGATCGCCAAGGGCGGTACGGCCGCTGTTCCGGGCCCGTTCGGCTCCGGCAAGACAGTCGTGCAGCATCAGCTGGCAAAATGGTCCGACGTTGACATTGTTATCTACATTGGCTGCGGCGAGCGCGGCAACGAGATGACGGACGTTCTGATGGAGTTCCCGGAGCTGAAGGACCCGCGCAACGGCGAGCCTCTGATGAAGCGTACGGTCCTCATCGCCAACACCTCCGATATGCCGGTCGCGGCCCGCGAGGCTTCCATCTATACCGGCATCACGATCGCGGAATATTTCCGCGACCAGGGCTATGACGTCGCCGTCCTGGCCGACTCGACCTCCCGCTGGGCAGAAGCCCTCCGTGAAATGTCCGGCCGTCTGGAAGAGATGCCCGGTGAAGAAGGCTATCCTGCCTACCTCGCCTCCCGTCTGGCACAGTTCTATGAGCGCGCCGGCGTCGTGGAATGCCTCGGTTCCGACGAGCGCCAGGGCTCCGTCACTGCCATCGGCGCCGTGTCGCCTCCGGGCGGCGATATCTCCGAGCCGGTCTCCCAGGCGACGATGCGCATCGTCAAGGTCTTCTGGGCTCTGGATTCCAGCCTCGCCTACGCCCGCCACTTCCCGGCCATCAACTGGCTGACTTCCTACTCCCTGTATCTGGATTCGCTTGCTCCCTGGTATGCCTCCCAGTTCGGCGAGGGCTACATGAAAAACCGCGAGAGAGCCATGCATATCCTCCAGGAGGAGAGCGAGCTCCAGGAGATCGTCCGCCTCGTCGGTCAGGATGCCCTGTCTCCCGCCGACCGGCTCACGATGGAAACGGCCAAGATGGTGCGCGAGGACTTCCTCCAGCAGAATGCCTTCGTCACGGAGGACGCCTACTCGTCCTATGCAAAGCAGTACCGCCTGCTGGATCTCGTATTGAAATACGACGTCGCCTGCCGCAATGCCCTGCTGGAAGGCGCCGATATGGATGCTCTCTTTACGATCCCGAGCCGTGAAAAGATCGGTCGTGCCAAGATGGCAGATCCCGACAATTTCGCTCCTGCCTATGACGCGATCGAAGCCGAAATGCTCAAAGAGATCGATGCTGTGACTGCGGGAGGTAAAAACGAATGATCAAAGAATATAAGACCATCAAAGAGATCGTCAGCCCCCTGATGATTGTGGAAGGGGTCGAAGGCGTCACTTATGATGAGCTGGGTGAGCTGGAGCTCCCCAATGGCGAGATCCGCCGCTGCAAGGTCCTCGAGGTCGAAGGAAACCGTGCCGTTGTGCAGCTCTTCGAAGCGGCACAGGGAATTAACCTGGCCGAGACGAAGGTCCGTTTCCTCGGCCATCCGCAGCAGCTGGCCGTGTCGGAGGATATGCTCGGCCGTGTCTTCAACGGCATGGGCAACCCGATCGATGGCGGCCCGGAGATCCTGGCCGAGGCCCATATGGATATCAACGGCCTTCCGATGAACCCCGCTGCCCGTGCCTACCCTGCCGAATTCATTCAGACCGGCGTTTCCGCCATTGACGGCCTGAACACCCTGGTCCGCGGCCAGAAGCTGCCGATCTTCTCCGGCTCCGGCCTCCCGCACGCCGCCCTTGCCGCCCAGATCGCCCGCCAGGCCAAGGTCCTGGGAGACAATGAGACCTTTGCCGTTGTCTTCGCTGCCATCGGCATTACGTTCGAGGAATCGGAATACTTTATCAACGAATTCCGCCGGACCGGTGCCATCGAGCGTACGGTCGTTTTCTCGAATCTGGCCAATGACCCTGCAGTCGAGCGTATTTCGACTCCGCGTATGGCGCTTACGGCAGCCGAGTATCTGGCGTTCGAAAAGGGAATGCAGGTCCTCGTTATCCTGACGGACATCACAAACTATGCCGAGGCTCTGCGTGAGATCTCCGCGGCCAAGAAGGAAGTTCCCGGCCGCCGCGGCTATCCCGGTTATCTTTATACCGACCTTGCCACGATGTACGAGCGCGCCGGCCGCCGCCAGGGAAGAAACGGCTCCATCACGATGATCCCGATCCTTACGATGCCGGAAGATGACAAGACCCATCCGATCCCGGACCTTACCGGTTACATTACCGAGGGCCAGATCATCCTTTCCCGCGATCTGCACCGCAAGGGCATCGTCCCTCCCATCGACGTTCTCCCGAGCCTTTCCCGCCTGAAGGACAAGGGAATCGGCGAAGGCAAGACGAGAGAAGACCATGCCAATACCATGAACCAGCTCTTCGCCGCCTATTCCCGCGGCAAGGATGCCAAGGAACTGATGACGATCCTGGGCGAAGCGGCTCTTTCGGACGATGACAAGCATTACGCCAAATTCGCGGAAGAATTTGAAAAGCGCTATGTCAGCCAGGGCAATCAGACGAACCGCACGATCGAGGATACGCTCAATATCGGCTGGGAGCTCCTCAGCATTCTGCCTACGCGCGAACTGAAGCGAATCAAGCCGGAATATATTGAAAAGTATCTTCCCAAAACGGACGACTAAAAAGGAAGGGGAGAAGCAATGGCATCAAGCGCTGTTACCCCAACCAGAATGGTGCTCAATCAGCTGAAAAACCGCCTGAAGACAGCAAGAAGAGGACACAAGCTGCTGAAAGACAAGCGAGATGAGCTGATGCGCCAGTTTATGGACGTGATCCGCACCAACAAAGAGCTTCGTACCAAAGTGGAAGAAGGACTCACGGCTGCCTTCGGCTCCCTTCAGGTCGCTTCTTCGATCATGTCTCCTGAAATGCTGGAGCAGGCTCTTCTCTATCCCAGACAGAGCGTGGAACTGAACATGACGTTTAAAAACGTGATGAGCGTAAACGTTCCGAAATACAGCTTTTCCACCAAGAGCAATGATCCTTCCGAGATCTATCCCTATGGCTTTGCCCAGACCTCCGGAGAGCTCGATGATGCGCTGGAGAAGCTTGCGCAGGTATTTGAGGATATGCTGCAGCTGGCCGAGGTGGAAAAGACGATGCAGCTGATGGCAGAGGAGATCGAAAAGACCCGCCGCCGCGTGAATGCGCTGGAATATTCCACGATCCCTCAGCTTGAAGCAAACATCAAGTACATCACGATGAAACTGGAAGAAAATGAAAACGCCACCAAAGTCCGCCTGATGAAGGTCAAGGACATGGTACTGCAGAAGGCACACAATTACAGCTGAACCTTTGGGAGCCTGAAAAAAGGCTCCCAAATTTTTGCAAAAATCAGTTGACAAGCGTTGGAGAAAGTGCTAATATACTCAAGC
>R14__coassemble_816_pt1 | contig 18689 bp, 15 predicted proteins | sample R14__metabat2_low_PE_019 | metagenome-assembled genome bin R14 | reverse complement strand
CCTTTTCCCACCGCCCCCGGCCCCGTTCGGGCGTCGTGTCCGCAACCGCCGTCCGCGGCGCGGCCGGCGCGCGGGGGGGCTTAGCCCCCCGAGCCTACGGCGGAACCGACGCCGGAGCCAACCCCGGAGCCGACGCCCTCCTTCCGCACGGTCTCGCTTGCGGGAAAGACGTTTACGACGGCCGCCGAGATGCTTGACCTCAGCAGCATCACGCCTTCCGAGCTGCCGGCTCTGGCCGAGCTTCTTCCGGAGATGACGAATTTGCGTTATGTCAACCTCGGAAGCGAATCCTCCGGCCTTGCGCTCTCGGATCTGGATGCGCTCTATGCGGCGGCGCCCGATGTGCTGTTCGCCTTTGAATTCAGCTTCCTGGACCGCAGCGTGAATACCTATGACAAGGTGCTGGATCTGAACCATGTGACCATGACGGACGAGGGAGCCGCCGTGCGCGCGATCCTCCCGTATATGCGCCATCTGGAAACGCTGGATATGGATACCTGCGGCGTTTCGAACGAAGCGATGGCTTCCATTCGGGACGATTATCCCGACGTGGAAGTGATCTGGCGCATCTGGTTCGGCTATGACTATACGGTCCGCACGAACGTGACGAAGATCCTGGCCTCCAAGCCCAGCTGGGGCGGCGAGATCACGAATGACTCCGCCCAGGTGCTGAAGTACTGCACCAAGCTTCAGTTCCTGGATCTCGGGCACAACGAGAGCCTCTCGGACATCTCCTTTGTGCGGTATATGAAGGATCTGCGCGTCGCTGTCATTTCCATGTGCCCGGTCAGCGACCTCTCGCCGTTTGCGGAGTGCCCGAAGCTCTGGTATATCGAGGCGGGCAACTGCGATCTCTCGGATCTCTCGCCGCTGGCCGAGTGCAAGAACCTGGAGCACCTGAACGTCGGCACCAACTTTGACGTGTCGGATATTTCCTGCCTCTATGACCTGCCGCTCAAGCGCCTCTGGCTCGGCGTCTGCGACCCCGTGCCGGAGGAACAGGTGAACCGGATGACGGAGCTGCATCCCGGCATTCTGATCGACACGACGGTTCCGAGCGGACTCGAGAAAAACGAAAAGGGCGAGGCGGCCAACGAGGGCTTCGTCATGGGAAAGTGGAAGTCCTACAAGCAGTGGCTCTATAAAGACTGGGTCTATTATGAATGGTACGGCACCTTCCCGGCAGCGCGCCCGAAGGACGTCTACCGCGTGATTTACGACGGCTTTGAGTATGAGCTTGTGACCTATGCCTATGCCTTCACGGCAAACGATCCTCTGGTCAATGCCCATGAGTCGATCTATGAAGAGACGGTCCTCCCCGAGGTTCCGGAGGAGGGCAGCGTTAAGGTGACGTATCTCTGTTCCGATTCGGAGCAGGCGGAGGCGTGGAACGATCTCGCCCAAAAGTTCACGGAAGAGACCGGCATTGCGCTCGAGATCTCCTTCGCGGAGAGCGACGGCTATCTCGACCGGCTGCAGAGCACCGTCGAAGACATTGACGGTCCTGCCGTATTTGAACTCACCGGTGCCGTTGACCTTGCGGTAAACGGCTTTGCGGACAAGTGCGAGCCGCTTTCCGATACGGAGGCCGCTGCGGGGCTGATCTATGACGGTTTTGCCATCCACAGCGAAGGCGAGAGCGTCGGAATTGCGGCGGATGTGGACGCTTACGGCATTATCGTGAACAAGACGCTTCTGGCCAAGGCCGGATATTCCATCGACGATATCCAGAGCTTTGCAGATCTGCAGCGCATCGTGGAGGATCTCGGCCAGCGCTACGGAAACGATGTCTGGTTCTATCCCTTCGTCGTCCCGGATATGAAGGACGTTACGGATACCGGCTTTACCACGATGGCGGCGAATCTCCCCATCGCGGCCGAGCTCGCCTCCCGCGGCCTGGAATTTTCGAAGGATCTGGAAGGAACATATTTCTCCGATTTCCAGGCGTTCTGGAATCTCGTGATGTACCACAGCTGCGGCTCCAACTATAATCTGAGCCCGGCCTATTCCTATATCTATTCCCAGGGAGACAGCCGCTCCGAGTTCATCCAGCAGGAAGGGGTTTTCTATCTGGCGCGGACCGGGGAATATGATTACCTCCTGCAGAACAGCTCCCTGACGGCGGATGACATCGGCATCATCCCGGTCTATCTGAGCAGCATCGATCCTGCCTCCCAGACGCTCTGCACCGGAAGCGGAAAGTACTGGTGCGTCAACGCGCTTGCTTCGGAAGAGACAAAGGCGGCTGCGAAGGAATTCCTCTCCTGGTGCACGACTTCTGCGACCGGGACGGAGCTTCTCACGGAAATGGGCTATGTCCTGCCGTATGAGAATGCGCCCGAGCCGGAAAACCCCTTCCTGCAGCAGGCGCTCGACAGCATCCGCAGCGGGAAGACGCCGATCCTCTGGGCCTTCTCCGCCATGCCCTCGGAGGCGTGGAAGGACGAAGTGAACTACGAGATGGGCGCCTGTGCCGCCGACCTCGGCGACTGGACGGATATCTATAACGAGCTCTACGGCGTATGGCACGCCGAATACTGTGTCCGATGAGAAAAAAAAACATCCCGTACCGAACCGGTACGGGATGCTTTTTTCAGAAACGGATCACTCTCCGCTCTGCCCCTTGCGGAACACGAGCAGCTTGCTGAAGATGTAATTGAGCACCATGACGATGACGGAGTCGATGATCTTGGAGAGCATAAACGGCATGTGGAAGCCGTTGACGCAGAGCACCATGATCAGCTCTTCGATCAGAAGCGTCGAGAGGCGGGAGGAGGTAAAGCCGATAAATTCTTTTCCCCAGTCCGGATTCGTGCTTCGGAAGACCCATTTCCGGTTGAGCGGGAAGGACACGAGCACGGCCACGATCCAGGCGATGATGTTGATGAGCGCGTTCTGAAGCGCAACGGACGAGTCAAACACAAAGGCATTGAGCACATAGCTTGCGACCCAGTTCACGAGCGTCGTGATCACGCCGACAATAAAGTAGACAATGAGCTCGCGGTATTTGACGCAGAGCTCTTTTATTTTTTCAATCATGGTTCGAATTGGTTCCTCCGCATTCTTCCGAAATAATAAACCGTGGGCGGCCCTTCAGCTCGTCGTACATTTTTCCAATATAGTAGGCAATGACGCCGAGCGAGAGCATAATGATGCTGCCGGTGAAAAGAAGCAGCAGGATGACGGTCGTAAAGCCTTCGGCGGCCGTCCCGGTCAGCTTCTGCACCAGCGAGATCACGGAAAAGACAATGGAGATGACGAGCATCAGGGCTCCGAGCATCGTGATGCAGTGCAGCGGCAGGGAGGAGAACGAGGTGATATTGGTCACGGCATAGCGGATCAGCGAGCGGGTGGACCACTTGCTCTCGCCGGCCGTCCGCTCCCGGACACAGTAGGAGACCTCGGCCTTCTTGAATCCGACCCAGTAGGACAGAGCCCGGAAGAAGACATTGCGCTCCGGCATCCGATTGAGTGTGTCGACGACCTTGCGGTCGAGCAGCTTGAAGTCGGAAGAGGAGGCCATGTTCATGTTCACGGCCTTGCTGATAAGGGAATAAAAGGAATTCGCCGCAAAGCGGTGAAAGGCGCTCTCTTCGCCGCGGTCCTCTTTGATCCCCTCCACGACCTCGTAGCCCTGCTCCCAGAGCCGGTACATTTCCACGATCTTCTCCGGCGGATGCTGGAGATCGCAGTCGAGGACGACGCAGCAGTCTCCTTTGGCGCGCTCCAGCCCGGCGAACATGGCCGCCTCCTTGCCGAAGTTGCGGCTGAAATGGACCCCGCGGACTTCCGGGCGGCTTTCCGACGCCGCGCAGATCTCCTTCCAGGTGCCGTCCCGCGAGCCGTCGTCGATAAACAGAAGCTCGCAGGGGATCGAGGCCTCCGCAAGGATGCGGGAGATCGTCTCCGCCGTGACGGGGATCATTTTTTCTTCATTAAATGCCGGGATAATTACAGACAGCATAGGGAAACCTCCTTGTAAAGCCTATTGCCGTGTCAGAACATAGCATTCGGACAGCCCGCCGTTGCCTTCAAAGCTGTAGCGGTAGAGCAGCTCCGCATGGGTAAAGCCGAGATTCTTTGCAAAGGAACGGAGTACCTTTTCCGCATCGTAACCGCTGGACCAGTCCTCATCTGTGTCGATATAGAGAACGATCTCCTCTTCCTCCGCAATATAATCGGAAAGCGTTTCGGAGAGCGTGGAATTCGCAACGAGAAATTCCGGGAAGAGGCGTAGCTGGAGCAGATCCTGCGTGACGGAGGAAAAGTAGCCGTCGGAATAATAAACGCATTTGTCTTCACAGTGCGCTTCGATCGCCTCGTCATACTCGGTCATGGTCGGGAAAAGCGTGGAAGGCGGCATGGCCTTTGCGGAAAGGACGGCGAGCGCCGCCACGAGCAGAACGGCTCCCTTTTTGCCCCAAAAGGCAAGCCGCCCTTCGCCCAGCGCCTGAACGGCCGGCATGAGCACAAAGCATACGCCGAGCACAAAGATCGGAATGAGATTGTAGATATACCGCAGCTCCTGCACCGGCGAGACGATCGCCACAGCGAGAAACGCGAGCGGTGCGGGGAGCAGAAGGATCAGCGCCTGCGGGGAAACGGACGGCTTTTCTTTCCGCCGATGCAGCACCCAAAGCGCCGGCAGAAGAAGGCAGACGCTTCCCCAAAAGACCTGCCGGACCGCCTTCATTTTGTCCTCTGCCATCCGGAAATCATCGATATGCTCCCGGAATCTGGCCGTGTCGCGGAGCGCCTCCAGCACGCTTGAGCCGCCGACGACCTGCCCGTTTCCGACAAACAGATGCCGGACTGCAGCCGGGAACACCAGAAACATCAGCCCTACGCCGAGCAGCGCAGCAAGCGAAAAAGCGCCTACGCGGCGCCACTGCTTTTGCGCCGCCAGGAAAAAGAACGCGATCGCGCAGAGAAAGAAGGCGTAGAATACAAAATAATACTGCGTCATCATTCCGCAGAACATCGTGAGCGTCAGCAGCAGATAGCTGCTTTTCCGTCCGCCCTCCCGCAGGACGCGCAGCACGGCGAGCGCAAGAAGCACTGTGAAGAGCGTCAGAAGCATGTACATGCGGATCATCATGACGGTAGACGTCCCGATGACGCTCAGCCCGTAGAGAAGAACGGCGATCGCCCCGAGCTCCTCGCTTCCGTAGAGCCGGAGAGCGAGAAAATAGAGCGCGGCCAGTGTAAGGAGATAAAGCACGACATTCACGCCGAGCCCGATCCACATCGAGCTGCTGCCGCGGAAGAGCGAGGACACAAGGTGGATCAGCATATAATAGAGCGGGGGATGAACGTCCTGCGTCTGGTTATAATAGACCGAGCCGAAGGAAAACGCATCGTTCTCTCCGACGGTCAGATATTCCTGAATGTCCTCCTGCGTAAAGACCTGGTCGATCAGTTCTCCGTCCCTGAGGTCGGAGAGATAGGGCGCGTACGCACTGTTGGAGAGCCCGTAGGTATAGATCTCGTCGATGAACATGCCTTTTTTGCGCGTGCAGAACAGAAGGCAGACGGAAAGGCAGAGCGCGAGCGCGAGAAGAAAAGAAACATGTTTTCGGATCAGGCGCATCATTCTTCCTCCGATGCAGAAGCGGAACCGCGGTTTTTCCTGTTTTGATAGATCAGCATGAAAATGCCAAACAGAGCGAGCAGGATCGAGAGCGCCTGGGAAACGCGGATCCCCGTCGCCCCGAGCATCAGGCTGTCGGTCCGCAGGCCTTCGATTCCGGCGCGGCCGCAGCCGTACCATACCAGATAGAGCAGCAGACACTGCCCGTCGTATTTTCGCTTGCCGGCCCGGAGCCACAGATTCAGCAGGAGAAAGCCAAGAAGATTCCACAGACTCTCATACAGAAACGTGGGGTGCACATAAAGGATCTGCCCGGAGGCGTCGGTCAGCCCCATGCGGCAGAAGATCTCCGTCTCCGCTCCGAAGGCCTCCCGGTTGAAAAAGTTCCCCCAGCGCCCAATCGCCTGGCCAAGCATGCAGGAAAGGCTCACAAGGTCGAGCATGGCAAATGCGGAGATCCGCTTCTTTTTGCAGAAGAGGAATACCGTAAGCGCCCCGGCGAGGATCCCGCCGTAAATGGCGAGCCCGCCCTCCCAGAGCGCGAGGATCTCGCCCGGATGCTGCAGGTAATAGTCCAGACGGAAGAGCACATAGTAGCACCGCGCGCCGAGAATGCCGAGCGGGAGGAGAAAGAGCATGAGATCGTATACATCGTCTGCCCGGATCCCGAAGCGTTTGGACGTGCGGGCGGCATAGAGAAGCGCGGCGAGGAAGGCCAGCGCAACGATCACGCCGTAGAAATAGATCTCTCTGCCGAACAGGGAGAAGGAGGCGGGCGGATCCAGCGTCAGATCTCCCAGAAAGGGGAAAATGATCTCGCTCTCCCGCCCGATCGTATCAAGCCCCGAGGTCATCTTTCCCTATCGGAAGGACGATCGAGATCGCGAGCTTTTCCGGTGCCAGATTTTCGGCGATCCAGGCCTCGCACGCTTCCTTCGTGATCGAGCCGAGCATTTCCATCGCGTCAAAGGAGCAATAGCCCTCCATCGTGCTCATCGTCATGGAGACACAGACATCGTCAAAATCCTCCAAGCCGCGCAGGCGGCCTCCAATGGCGGCCTTCCGCGTGCGCTCGAAATATTCGGGCGCAAAGCCGGCGTTTTTCAGGCCGGCGGCCTCCCGCTTCAGCGCTTCGAGGACGGCATCCGGATCCGGGCTCTCGCCTCCGATCAGGGCTGTCGCCGTACCGGCAGCAGTGTCGATCTCAAAGTCAAAGTCCCGGTTCAGCGTGCCGTCCGCATAGAGGCGGGTGTAGAACGGGGAAGAGCTGCCGAGCAGAAGGCGGAGCGCCATGCTCCCGGTGAGCCGCCCGCGGAGGATCTCCTCGGCGCTGCTGCCCGTGTCCTTTACCTTGGCTCCGATCAGAAACTGCGGCGCGCTCACCGGCATGCAGACTTCCTTCCGCACTTCGCAGGGGAGCGGGCCTTCCGGCTCGCCGAAGTCGGCATGAGGGACGGAGGCGCGCTCCTTCGGCAGCATTTCCTCCGCAATTTCCCGGATCCTCTCCGGGTCTACATCGCCCTCCACGCAGAGCACCATATTGGAAGGCGCATAAAAGACCTTGTGGCAGGCATACAGCGTCTCGTCCGTGATCTCGGCGATGCTCTCGACGGTGCCCGCGACCTTGTCGCGGATCGGATGATGCGCGTAGAGGAGCTTGAGAAGATCGTAATAGATCGCGCTGCCGGGGCTGTCGTCGCCCATCTGGATCTCCTGGGCGATGATGCCCTGCTCCTTCTGCACGGTCTCCGGCGTGAAATAAGGCGTCGAGACAAAGTGGAGCAAGAGGCGGAGATTCTCTTCAAACTTGTCCGTGCAGCGAAAATGATAGCATGTCACAGCGGAGGAGGTAAACGCATTGGCGTCGGCCCCGTTTTCCGAGAGGAGCGAGAGGGCATTGTCTCCGTCGGGCAGGTCGAACATCTTGTGCTCCAGGAAATGGGCGACGCCGGCAGACGTGTCGACCGTCTCGCCGTCGAGCGTGAAGCGCCGCATGGCGCCTCCGTAATTGGTGCCGAAGACGGCAAAGTAGGAACTGAACCCGGGCTTCGGGATCACAAGCAGCCGCAGCCCGTTCTCAAGCTCGCAGCGATAAAGCGTTTCACCGATATTCGGATAATTCTGCACGGTCATACTCATTCGGCTTCCTCGACTTTCTCTTCCGCCGCTTCTGCGGCTTCACCCTTCAGAAAATAGACCAGATCCAGCTCAATTCCGGCCGCGATCGCGGCAACGGTCTCCCTGGACACCCGGGAGACCAGGTCGGAGTATTCCTCCGGCGTGATCTCAAGGCCGTCAAGGATATTGCCGATATAAAAGCTCTCCAGCGTGGATGGGCTGTCCAGCATGGCGGCAAGGTCCGAAATGACGCCGGCCTTTGCGCAGGCAAGCTCCTCGTCTGAGATGTTTCCGGCCCGGATCTCCTCCAGCTGCCGCAGGATCTCGGCCTTTGCCTCTTCGTATCTGGAAAAATCGATTCCGGACGCAACGATCATGAGGCCCTTGTGCGCATCGAGAATGGAGCTCGCGTAATAGCAGAGCTGCAGCTTTTCGCGGACGTTGCAGAACAGCTTGGAGGTCACACCGGCGCCGTAGACCGTGTTGAACACGCTGAGCGCCGCCTTGTCGGGCTCCTCCATGCATTCGCCGAGCCGGAACCCGAGCACGAGCTTCCCCTGAACGACGTCCAGCTCCTCCTCGTAATACCGTACGGAGTCTTCGACTGCGTTCATCCTTACGTCGGTGCCGATCTCGTAATCCAGCTCTCCGCGGGGAAGTGTGCACAGCGCGTCTTTTACCGCCGAGGCAATGAGCTTCCGGCTGTCCTGCCCGCAGTAGAAGATCTCGATGGGAGAGGACTGCAGCAGGCTCTGATAGCGGCGCGTGAGCTTTTTGTAGTGGATGTTCTCGCAGTCCTCCGCGCTGCCGAAACGGCCGACGGCAAAGTCCTCATAGCAGCACATCTCTTCAATGCAGCGCGTTACGGAGTAGGCCGTTTTTTCATTGATCCGGCTGCGGATGATGTCGGCCAGCTTTTCCTTTTCACTCTCAACGTAGCCCGGCTGCAGCAGACCGCCGCGCGTTGCCGGCTGCAGCAGCATTTCTCCGAGCAGCGCAACGGTATCGCGCGTGACGGAGACACCGCCGGGGAGGTAGGCGCTCTCCGGCCAGGAGGCGACAAGACCGACCGTCTGAATCTCGCCGATGCGGCGCACCAGCGGGTCGATGGCGGCGCCGTAAAGATCGTCCAGCCGGAGGCTCAGCTGTTCCATGTCTCCGTAGTGGGCAGTGCCGCGGCGGAGAACGAACGGAATCAGCGCGTTCATCGCGGCCGTATCCCGCTGCAGCTGCGTGAGCAGGGAAATGCTCATGCAGGCCGTCTTGAACTTGTCAGACTCCAGGTGGTTCAGCCAGACCCCCGGCATCAGCTCGGTCCTTGTCATTTTCATGGTGTATGATCCCTCCTGCGGCATAATCATCTTATTATATCATAGAAAGCATCAAAATAAAAGAAGAATCGCCTGTCAAAAGAAAATGCTTGACACGGGGCGAACCGTGCGGTATACTCCGTAAAGCAAAAATGCTTAACAGGAGGCGCATGCCCGTGGAAGAGGACCGGCTCCTGCAGATCATGCTGCTTGATTTCTACGGCGATCTTCTCACCGAGAAGCAGCGGGAATGCTACAGCATGTATTACAATGAGGACTTTTCCCTCTCGGAGATCGCGGAGGAAAAGGGCGTCTCGCGCCAGGCTGTGTGGGACAATATCCGCCATGCGGATGCTGCCTTGAAGGAATTCGAGGAGAAGACCGGCCTTCTGCATCGCTTCCGGCAGACGAGAGGATCGCTCCTTGAACTGCGGGAAATGCTCGCAGAGCTGCCTTCCGATGCGGCCGTTGTCCGCGCGGAGGAAAAACTGGATTCCGTTCTGGAATCGTTGTGACAGGTGCTTTTTTATGGCATTTGAGAATCTTTCCGACAAGTTAACATCCGTCTTCAAACGCCTGCGCGGCAAGGGCCGCCTGACGCCGGGAGATGTGAAAGAGGCCATGCGAGAGGTTCGGATGGCGCTTCTGGAAGCGGACGTCAGCTACAAGGTCGTCAAGGACTTTACCGCCCGCGTAACGGAGCGCGCCTCGGGAGCCGATGTGCTGGAGGCCCTTTCTCCGGCGCAGCAGGTCATCAAGATCGTCAATGAAGAGCTCTGCACGCTCCTCGGCGGGCAGACGCAGAAGATCAATATCAGCTCAAAGCTTCCGAGCGTCGTGATGCTGGTCGGCCTGCAGGGCGCCGGCAAGACGACGAACGGAGCCAAGCTCGCCGGATACCTCCGGAAGCAGGGAAAGCGCCCGCTTCTCGTCGCGTGCGACGTTTACCGTCCCGCCGCCATCAAGCAGCTCGAGACCGTCGGCGCCCAGCTGGACATTCCGGTGTTCCAGCAGGGGCAGGGCGACCCGATCGCCATCGCCAAGGCCGGCATTGAGCACGCCGCAAAGCACGGCAACGACATCGTCTTCATCGATACGGCCGGCCGCCTGCATATTGACGAGCAGCTGATGGAAGAGCTCAAAAATATCAAGGCCGCGACCGACCCCGCCGAGATCCTTCTTGTGATCGACGCCATGACCGGCCAGGATGCCGTGAATGCGGCATCGGCCTTTGACAATGCCCTCGGCGTGACCGGCGTGATGCTCACAAAGCTTGACGGCGACGCCCGCGGCGGCGCGGCCCTCTCAATCGCAGCCGTCACCGGCAAGCCGATCAAGTTTATCGGCGTTGGAGAAAAGCTCGACATGATCGAGCCCTTCCACCCGGACCGCATGGCGTCCCGGATCCTCGGCATGGGCGACATGCTGACGCTGATCGAAAAGGCGGAGCAGAGCTTCGATGAAAAGAAGGCGATGGAGGCGGCGGAGAAGCTCCGCGCCAACCGCTTCTCTTTGAACGATTATCTCGAGCAGATGGATCAGCTCCGCAACATGGGCGACCTCGGCGAGCTGATGTCCCTGCTCCCCGGCATGGATCCCAAGGCTCTGGAAGGGGCGAAGATCGACGACAAGGCGCTCAACCGCCAGAAGGCCGTCATCCAATCGATGACGATGAAGGAGCGCGACAATCCCTCCATTATCAATGCCAGCCGCAAAAAGCGCATTGCCGCCGGCTGCGGGCAGACGGTTGCGGACGTCAACCGGATCCTGAAGCAATATGACGCCATGAACCAGATGATGAAGCAGTTTTCCGGCAAGAAGATGAAGAAGCTGCAGAAGCGCATGGGCATGATGGGCGGAAGCGGCTTCGGCGGAGGCTTCGGCTTCTGACGGCTCCACTCTATTTGTTTTGTTTATTTTTATATTTTTAAAGGAGACAGTATTCCATGGTTAAGATCAGACTTCGCAGAATGGGCGCTAAGAAGGCTCCCTTTTATCGTATCGTTGTTGCAGACTCCCGCTGCCCGCGTGACGGCCGCTTCATTGAAGAGATCGGCACCTATGACCCGATGGCAGAGGGCAAGCAGATCTCGGTCAATATGGACCGCGTAAAGTACTGGATCGCAAACGGCGCACAGCCCTCCGACACGGTCCGCGGCCTGATCAAGAAGGAAGAGGCCTGATAGGGAGCTTCTACCGGCATGAAGGAATTATTGACCTATATAGTGCAGAGCCTTGTCGATCATCCCGATGAGGTTTCTGTGACCGAGCGCAAAGCCGACGGCGAAACGGTCTTTGAGGTCCGCGTTGCCGACGGTGATATGGGCAAGGTCATTGGCCGGCAGGGGAGAATTGTCAAGCAGATCCGGATCTTGATGCGCGCAGTCGCTCAGAGAAAGAACAAGAAAATCAGAGTTGACATCCTCGACTGAATGATGCGACCACCCCCCGGAGCTTTCCCAAAGGCCCCGGGGATTTTTTGACAGAGGGGAGAAAGCTATGGAAAATCCGCATAATGAGACAAAAAGAACACTATTGCGCCTTGGCGTTCTCGCTATGTGTTTCGTGTTTTTGCTTTGCGGAGGACTTTTAATTACCGAACTCCGGCAACCGGATGCCGTAAACGATCCTGCCCCGACGACAACTCCAACTGTAACAGAACCTACTGCAGCCCCGACTGTTGCCCCCTCACTTCCTGCCGCCACTGCTGCTCCGGCCTTACAGACTCCGGGAGTGGTACATGAAAACAGAAATGTCTCAATATTAGGCCTGCAAACACTGACGATTCCGGCCGACCAGCAGGAAATTTCCCTGAGTTTGAAGAATTCGATTGAGAACGAAGGCTTTGTGAATCTTGTCTTTGAGTTGAAACTCAACACAGGAGACGGGGAGTATGAAACGGTTTTCACCAGTGATCCTGTCGCACCTGGCGCATTGCTTACCTCGGCGCTTCTGACGCACGGCATTCCCGCAGGATGTTATGAGGACTGCCAGCTGCATATTCAGCCTTATTACATTTCGGATAATTTACCCTGCAATGACGTTAATCTCAGCTTTACCCTGAATGTTGTTTAAGAAAGAGGAAATTACGATGAAAAAGCTCACAGCCATTCTTCTGATCCTGGTTCTTACGCTTACCCTTTCCGCTTATGCCGATGAAGAGAAGACCTATACGATCACATATGTAATTGATAGTACGATCGAGGGAATGGATACTCCGTATCGAATCGAATATCCGGCAAGCATTGAGGCCAATGGAACGGCTACCTTATCTGTGCCTGAAAATCATAGCGGGTCTACGATCAAAGTCACGTTATCCGGAACCAACTACCTTAATGAGAGCGGCTGGTATCTTGTTGGTCAATCAAAAAATGAACGTCTTAATCTTTCAATTACTCAGGGAACTACCCAAATTCCAAGCGGTTATACGTGGACATTGAACGAGGTCAATAATTCGGTTACGCTGACAACGTCAATCACAAGCAGTACTGCATATGCTGCAGCAGACACTTATACTTGCCCTGTTACATTTAACATCTGCTTAAATTGAAAACAAAATTTATCGAAAAAACTTCTTGACTTTTTCGACTTTCCTGTTATAATCAATCCTGCGCTTGCGAGAGTGCTGGAATAGGTAGACAGGCACGTTTGAGGGGCGTGTGTCAACCGACGTGTGAGTTCAAGTCTCATCTCTCGCACCAACCCGGGTTTCTGGTTCCAGGAATCCGGGTTTTTTATTTTCTCTTTTCGGAGGAAGCTTATGAAAAATCGCGGCTTTACGGCCTTTCTTCTTGTGATCTCGCTCCTGCTCTCGCTCGGCATATTCGCGTTGGGCGATTCCTCTTCCACGCCGGAGCTCTCCTCCAGCACGGCCTACGTCCCGCCGACAAAGCCGCCCGCAACTCCGGAGCCGACTTCGGATCTCTCGTTTGCGGAATTCCCGGACGTGGACTATGCGGGCGCGGAAGAGGAGCCGGCGCAGGAGAGCACGGACGATGTCTTCAATATTCTCCTCCTCGGCAGCGACCAGCGGATCGAAGGCACCAAGGACACCGGCCGCTCGGACTGCATCATGCTCGCCTCGGTCAACTTCACGACGGGCGATATCAAGCTTATTTCGTTTGAGCGGGCGATCATCGTCCCGATTCCCGCCTCCCTGACGCCGGACGGCTCGACAAGCGACCTGCTCACGCATGCCTACCGCTGGGGCGGGGCGGAGCTTATGAAAAGCGTATTGAAAGACTGCTTTGGCGTGGAAGCCGATGCCTACGTCCACGTGGACTTTGACACCTTTGTTTTTATCTTCGATGCCATCGGCGGGATCGATGTTGAGCTCACGGCGCAGGAGGCCTTCGGCATGGACTGCGGCTATGCCCTTGGAACGGGGGCGGAGGTGCACAATTATGTCGCCGAGGGCTGGAACCATCTGGACGGGCACGATACGCTCGTCTATTGCCGCCTGCGCGTGACGGACGACGACTGGGCGCGCCAGCAGCGGCAGAGAAACGTGCTCTGCCAGGTCCTGAAAAAGGCAAGCGGACTGTCTCTCACGGAGCTGAACACGCTGGCCAACAAGGTCCTCTATTTCTCCGACACGGATCTTTCCTTCCTGCAGATCGCGAAGCTGATGCTCCATTCCTCTCAGCTTCTCAACTGCGAGGTGGAGGAGCTGCAGGTGCCGGGCAAGAACGAGGCCGGCGACAAGATCAACTGCGACTTTGCCCAGGAAACATTGCGGATCAGCGAATTCATCTACGGATGATCCAAAACCCCTGTCTCGGTCCATACGGAGAGACAGGGGCTTTCTGTTTTTATGTGAGCCTTCCGCCCGGATCCTTTCGAAGCTCCAGCGCAAATGCGGCGCCTGCAAGGACAAGGGAGCACAGCATCGCGACTGCGCCGCGCCCGTTGGTGAGGTAGATGCTGCCGAGCTTATAATAGCGGCCGGGGAAGTAGGCAATGTAACAGACAAGGGAACCGAACTCCGTCAGCACGGCGGAAGCGGCCGCGGCCGGGAGACAGACGGCGAGACAGAGCGTCAGCACATCGGCCGCATAAAAATACCGGTCATGCATATGCGGCAGCAGGAAGGGGATCACGATCGCCATCAGCACGGCGAGGAGGAGAAAGCGCCGGGGCGTGAGCGAGCGGCGGGACAGGATCCCAAGCAGGAGCAGAAGCAGCATCGCGGCAAACGCGAAGAAGATCAAAGCGCGGGAGACGGCCGCCGGATCGGAGACGGAGGGAAGCAAAGCCGTGAGAGAGGGCGAATTATAATTCAGGGCGTCGCCGACGGTCCCCGCCTGGTCGAGATAGAGCGTGACGGCGTCCCACAGCGGCCTTCCGAGCAGAACGGCGGGCAGGACCAGCAGCAGATACGTCAGCGGGAATGCGGCGAACCAGCCCCAGTGATATTTCCTCCACACCCAGAGCACGAGCCAGAGCGGCATGAGAAAGACGGCCTGCAGCTTGAAGCCGAAGGAGACGGCGATGCAGATCATGGAGACGAGCGGACGGAAACGGTCCGAAAGCCGGGCAGGCATGCCATCCGGGGCGGGGAGCGCCGCAGCCAGGCCAAGCAGCGCGAAGGACACATAGATGCTGTCGCACTGGCCCCATTTGGCGCTGTTGAGGATCACGGTCGGCCAAAAGAGCACAAGAAAGAAGCAGACGATCCCGCGCAGGGGGCTTTGGCTGCATTTCTGCACCAGAAGCATCGCGGCAAACGCGAGGACGATATCAAAAAAGCAGCTGAGCAGCTTGATGAGATAGAGATCGTAAAGCTCCGAACGGGCGAAGAGCGCGAGGAAATACAGATAGGGGATGTTGTAGTTCCCGTAGGAGCGGCTCAGCCCGGCAAAGCCGTTCTCGCGATAATAGTCGACCCAGACCTTCAGAAACCAGGTATAGTCGGTATTTGTGTCGTTAAAGAAGCACAGGCGGACGGCCAGGGCAAGAAAGATCAGCAGAAAGCATCGCCCCAGAGCGCGCGGCTTTTGCACGGCGCCGAAAAAATAGAGAAGCGCCAGAGCAAAGCAGCCCTCCAGGGCCAGCAGAGCGATCACGCGAATGTCCATAGAAAGACTCCTCAATAACAAAAAAACGCCGGGAGACCCGACGAAAATCCAAATATAAGCTTGACTTTTTACCCTGCTGCATGATAAAATATCTTGCTTTATGTGCGGGGAAGGGGAAATCACCCCTCTCTTAACAAACTGATTATAGCATTTCGGTTCACATAAAGCAATAGAAAAATTAAGCAATTTGACAACTTACCCGCGCGTCCGCGATATTTACACCTGTATCAGTCTGAATTTACCATAAGGAGAGTGCGTCAATGCCAAAAGATGTTCTGTACGGCAAGACTCTGAGAAAAAGTTTTGCCAGAACTGAGGAGATTATGGATATGCCTAATCTCCTGGAGATCCAGAAGAGCTCCTACAAGTGGTTCCTGGAGACCGGGCTTCACGAGGTGTTCCGGGATGTAGAAGCGATCCGCGACTATTCCGGCAATCTGGAGCTTACGTTTATCGATTACTCCATGAACCCGGAGGACGCCAAGTATTCGGAAGAAGAATGCAAGGCACGCGATGCCACCTATGCCGCTCCGCTCAAGGTCCGTGTCCGTCTCCGCAACCGCGAGACGGAGGAGATCAAGGAGCAGGAGATCTTCATGGGCGATTTCCCCCTCATGACGCCGAACGGAACCTTTGTCATCAACGGTGCCGAGCGTGTCATCGTCTCCCAGATCGTCCGTTCTCCCGGCGTTTACTTTGACAAGGTCCTCGACAAGTCGATGACGAACATCTACACCTCCCAGATCATCCCTTACCACGGCGCCTGGCTGGAGTATGAGACGGACGCGCAGGACATGTACAATGTCCGCATCGACAAGAACCGCAAGCTCCCCATCACCTGGCTGCTGAAGGCCATGGGCGCTTATGTGCCAGAGACTCCGGCCACCTGGCTGAGCTGCATTGACGAGACGGCGGTCGGCGCCACGACGAACGAGCGACTGCGCGAGATCTTCGGCGAGGACGAGCGCATCGTCACCACGATCGAAAAGGACACGGTGGAGACCCGCGAGGACGCGCTCCTTGAGATCTACCGCAAGCTCCGCCCGGGCGATCCCCCGACGGTGGAATCCTCCGAGTCTCTGCTTTACGGGCTTTTCTATGACCGCCGCCGCTACGAGATCTCTTCCGTCGGCCGCTACAAGTTCAACAAGAAGCAGGCTCTCTATCCGCGCATTTCCGGCTGCCGTCTGGCATGCACGGTCGTGGATCCCTTCACCGGCGAGATCATCGCCGAGGAAGGCGAGGTTCTGAACGCCGAAAAGGCAATGCAGGTCTCCGAGTGCGGCGTCGTCTCCGTTGACGTCCTCATCGAGGGCAAGAAGGTCCGCGTCATGAACAACGGCATGGTGGACATTGCCAAGTATATCGGCGAGGATCTCAAGAAGGAGCTCGGCATCAAGGAAAAGGTCCGCGGCATCATCATGAAGGACATCATGTCCCGCTGCGCCGGGGACGAGGAAGCCCTGAAGCAGGCGATCCGCAGCCAGATCGACGTCCTGATCCCGAAGCACATCGTGGCGGACGATATCTTCTGCTCCGTCAACTATCTGAACTGCCTCGCCAACGGCCTTGCCGAGCGCGATGACATCGACCATCTCGGCAACCGCCGCGTCCGCTGCGTCGGCGAGCTGCTGCAGAACCAGTTCCGCATCGGCTTCAGCCGCATGGAGCGCGTGATCCGCGAGCGCATGACCCTGCAGGATGTTGACGTCGTCACACCGCAGAGCCTCATCAATATCCGCCCGGTCACGGCGGCGATCAAGGAATTCTTCGGCTCCTCTCCGCTCTCCCAGTTCATGGACCAGACGAATCCGCTCTCCGAGCTGACGCACAAGCGCCGTATCTCGGCCCTCGGCCCCGGCGGCCTTTCCCGCGAGAGAGCCTCCTTTGACGTTCGAGACGTACACTACAGCCACTACGGCCGTCTGTGCCCGATCGAGACGCCGGAAGGTCCGAACATCGGATTGATCTCCTACCTCGCTTCCTTCGCCCGTGCCAACGAGTACGGCTTCCTGATCGCTCCGTTCCGCAAGGTCGACAAGGCCACGCAGACGATCACGGACGAGATCGTCTACATGACGGCGGATATGGAGGACGAGTTCTGCGTCGCCCAGGCTTCCGAGCCGGTCGACGAGAACGGCCATTTCGTCAATGCCCGTATTACCTGCCGCCACCGCAACGATACCGTTTCGGTTCCGGTCGCGGATGTGGACTATGTCGACGTCAGCCCGAAGATGATGGTCTCCATTGCAACGGCCATGATCCCCTTCCTGGAAAACGACGACGCCAACCGCGCCCTGATGGGCGCCAACATGCAGCGTCAGGCCGTTCCTCTTCTGACGACCGAGGCCCCGATCGTTGCCACCGGCATCGAGCACAAGTGCGCGGTCGACTCCGGCAACTGCGCTCTCGCAGAAGGGCCCGGCGTTGTCACCCGCGTCGATGCCAAGTGTGTCACGGTCAAGTATGACAAGGGCGGCATCAAGGACTATAAGCTCATCAAGTTCGGCCGCTCCAACCAGAGCACCTGCCTCAACCAGCGCCCCGTCGTTTCCGTCGGCGAGCGCGTGGAGGAGGGCGACGTCCTGGCAGACGGCATGAGCACGGCCCAGGGCGAGCTTGCTCTCGGCAAGAACATCCTGGTCGGCTACATGAACTGGGAAGGCTACAACTACGAAGACGCCATCCTGCTCAACGAGCGCCTCGTGATGGAGGATGTCTTCACCTCCATGCACATCGAGGAATACGAATGCGATTCCCGCGACACCAAGCTCGGACCCGAGGAGATCACGCGCGATATTCCGGGCGTCGGCGAGGATGCGCTCAAGTATCTGGACGAGCGCGGCATCATTATGGTCGGTGCCGAGGTCACGGCGGGGGATATCCTGGTCGGCAAGGTCACACCGAAGGGCGAGACGGATCTGACGGCGGAAGAGCGCCTCCTGCGCGCCATCTTCGGCGAGAAGGCCCGCGAGGTCCGCGACACCTCGCTGAAGGTTCCGCACGGCGAGAGCGGCATTATTGTCGACGTCAAGGTCTTCACGCGTGAAAACGGCGATGAAATGGGCGCCGGCGTCAATCAGGTCGTCCGCGTTTATATTATGCAGAAGCGCAAGATCTCTGTCGGCGACAAGATGGCGGGCCGCCACGGCAACAAGGGCGTTGTTTCCCGCATCCTTCCGCGCGAGGATATGCCGTATATGCCGGACGGACGTCCGCTGGATATCGTGCTGAACCCGCTGGGCGTTCCTTCCCGTATGAACATCGGGCAGGTCCTGGAGGTCCACCTCGGCTATGCCGCCCAGGCGCTCGGCTGGAAGGTCGCAACGCCGGTATTCAACGGCGCCAACGAGCAGACCATCCGCGAGACGCTCCGCCAGGCCGGACTGAGAGAAGATGGCAAGTCGGAAATGTACGACGGCCGCACCGGCGAAAAGTTTGATAACGACGTTACGGTCGGCTGGGTCTACTTCCTCAAGCTGCACCATCTCGTCGATGATAAGATCCATGCCCGTTCCACCGGCCCCTACAGCCTGGTGACGCAGCAGCCGCTCGGCGGCAAGGCGCAGTTCGGCGGCCAGCGCTTCGGCGAAA
>R14__coassemble_741_pt1 | contig 20216 bp, 18 predicted proteins | sample R14__metabat2_low_PE_019 | metagenome-assembled genome bin R14 | reverse complement strand
GACTGCCTCGTCATTGACTCGTCGGACGGCTATTCCTGCTGGCAGGCGAAGACGATCGCCTGGGTGCGTGAGAATTATGGTGATACCGTCAAGATCGGCGCAGGCAATGTCGTTGACCGGGAGGGCTTCCTCTTCCTCGCCAAGGCCGGCGCGGACTTCATCAAGGTCGGCATCGGCGGCGGCTCCATCTGCATTACGCGCGAGACGAAAGGCATCGGCCGCGGCCAGGCAACGGCTCTCATCGAGGTCGCCGCTGCACGCGACGAGTACTTTAAGGAGACGGGCATTTACGTTCCCATCTGCTCCGACGGCGGCATCGTACACGATTATCACATGACGCTGGCTCTCGCTATGGGTGCCGACTTCCTGATGCTCGGGCGTTACTTTGCCCGCTTTGACGAAAGCCCCACGCCGAAGATCCTCGTTAACGGTGTCTACATGAAGGAATACTGGGGCGAAGGCTCCAACCGCGCCCGCAACTGGCAGCGCTACGACCTCGGCGGCAGCAGCAAGCTGAGCTTTGAGGAAGGCGTTGACTCCTATGTTTCCTATGCCGGCCCCCTGCATGACAACGTCGAGGGCTCCCTGTACAAGGTCAAGTCCACGATGTGCAATGTCGGCGTGACGAACATCCCGGATCTCCAGCGCGACGCCAAGCTGACGCTCGTCTCCTCCGTCTCCATCGTCGAGGGCGGCTACCACGATGTTACGCTCCGCTCCTCCACACCGAACAAATAAATCCAAAAAACAAAAAAGCTGCCTTCGGGCAGCTTTTTTTATACCGAAACGACGGATACGGTTTCTCTTCCGTAAGCGAGAAACTGCTCCACCGCCTCTTCCGTGATCCGCTCGCCCGGCATCCGGATCGGGACGGCCGGCGGACAGGAGACGGACGGGTCGGCGCAGATGCGGCCGACGGCGTCTTCCACGCGCAGCGTTTCCTGCGGGGCGAGCAGCGCTTCGCGGAGGCGGAGGACCGGTTCCGGCCGGGACAGGGGGAAAACGGGCGCAGTATTGGGCGGACGGACGCCCCCGAGCGCTTTCGTGAGAAGCGTAAGATCGGAATCAGAATTATAGGGCGTCAGCATCAGGACGAGATAGTCCCGGTCGGCATATTCCGGCTCTCCGCCGAAGGAACGCAGGCGCTCCGCGGCGGAGAGACCGTCACAGGAGAGGACGAGGCGCAGCGGGTCGGAAGGGAGAAGACGGCAGCCGCTTTGCTCCAACATCTGCCGCGTCTCCTGCAGCCGGGGCAGAAAGGCGGAAAGGCGCTGCGGGAATTCCTCCGCGAGCACGGCATTGCACCGGTCAAGCGAGGCAAGGATCAGATAGGAAGGGCTCGTTGAGCCAAAGAGGGCGAGCGAGCGGCGGGCGGAGGCAAGCATGGCGTCCGGGCAGCGGGAGGAGAAATGCAGATAGGCTCCGCCCGTCAGGACAGGGAGCGTCTTGTGGGCAGAGTCGCAGCAGAGATCTGCGCCCAGATCCAGCGGATGGCAGGGCTCGGGGAGAAAGTGCAGATAGGCGCCGTGGGCATTGTCAACGGCGAGATAAGTCCCGTGCCGATGGCAGATCTCCGCGAGCGCGGCGAGATCCTGCCTGCCGCCGAGATAGTCGGGCGAGGTGAGGAAGACGGCAGCGGGCGGCGCCTCGGCTTCCGCGAGAGCCTGCTCCAGCGCCTCGGGCGAGACCGGGCAGGAGCAGAGCGGCGAGGGAGCGGAAGAAAAAAGCCAGTCCACCGGAAGGTCCAGCAGCGCCGCAGCCGTGACGAAGCTTTTGTGCACGTTGCGCGCGGCGAAAATGCGCCGGCTGCAGCCGGGGCGGCGGTACAGCGCGAGGAGATGGAGCATGGCACGGATGCAGAGCGAGGAGCCTTCGGCGGAATAGAAGGTCGCGCGCGAGGAGAAGAGCATTGAGCAGTTCCTTTCGCTTTCCGCCAGAATGCCGGAAGCCTCATAAAGCGAGTCCGCTCCCGCGATCTCCGTGAGATCAAGCGCTTCGCAGCCGAGCAGGGGAGAGCCCTTGTGCCCCGGCATATGGAAGCGCGCGGTGCCGGAGGTGCTGTAGCGGGAGAGAAAGTCCCAGACCGGGGTCGTCATTCCTGCGCTCCCAGCTCGCGGTCCAGATTCATCATGATGGCGCACTCGATGCGTTTCTTGAAGAGCTCGCAGCCGGGCTTGTAGACGCCGCGGATGCTGCCTGTGGCGTGCATGGAGTTGGCTGCACAGCCGCCGGAGCAATAGAGCTTGGCCCAGCAGTCCCGGCAGTCGGGGCGGGAATAGGCGTTGCAGGCACGGAATTCCTCACGCAGCGCTTCGTTCTTCACACCTTCGAAGACGTTGCCGAGAAGATAGCGCTCGTCGCCGACGAACTGATGGCAGGGATAGAGGTCGCCCCAGGGGGTGACGGCCATGTATTCCGTCCCGGAGCCGCAGCCGGAGACGCGCTTGTAGATGCAGGGCCCTTCCTTGAGATCGAGCATGTAGTGATAGAAGGTAATGGGATGCCCCTCACGCTCCCGGCGGAGCATGTCGAAGGCAAGAATTTCGTATTCCTTCTTGACGGTCTCAATGTCCTCCGGCGTCAGGGCGGAGGGAGAGTCCGGCGCACAGACGACGGGCTCCATGCTCAGCTCCGTGAAGCCGAGATCTGCCATGTGGAAAACGTCCTTCGTGAAGTCGGGGTTGAAGTGCGTGAAGGTGCCGCGCATATAATATTTCTGATTGCCGCGCGCCTCCACAAGAGCTTTGAAACGGGGGACGATGCGCTCATAGCTGCCATGCCCCGCCCGGTCGACGCGGAAGCGGTCGTTGACCTCCTTGCGTCCGTCGAGAGAGAGGACAACGTTGTCCATCTCCCGGTTGCAGAAATCGATGACGTCGTCGTCGATAAGCATGCCGTTCGTTGTGAGGGTGAAGCGGAAGTGCTTCTTCGCATCGGCCTCGATGCTGCGCGCGTAGGCAACGAGCTGCTTGACGACGTCAAAGTTCATAAGCGGCTCGCCTCCGAAGAAGTCCACCTCCAGATTGTGCCGCTTGCCGGAATTGGCTACGAGAAAGTCCAGCGCGGCTTTGCCGACCTCAAAGCTCATGAGCGCGCGCTCGCCGTGAAATTCGCCCTGAGAGGCGAAGCAGTAGCTGCAGGCAAGGTTGCAGGAGTGAGCTACATGCAGGCAGAGCGCTTTGATGACGTTTCCGCTGCGTTCCTTGAGCGTCCCGGCGAGATTTTCGTAGGTGTCCGGCGTGAAGAGGCGGCCCTGCTCCTTCAAAAGTGCGATGTCGGCAAGGCAGGCGTCGATGTCCTCCGGGGTGACATCCTCCCGGGACGGATATCGGGCGAGGATCTCTTCCCGGATCTCCTCCGGAGAATGGTCGGCATAGAGGCCGATGATGTCATAGGCAACGTCGTCCACGCTGTGGACGGAGCCGCTGCAGGTGTCGAGTACGATATTGTACCCGCCAAGCTTGTACGTATGAAGCATAGATTCCGATCCTTCCGAATATGAAACATAGGAAAACGTGCCGCCGGGAGCTCCTGGCGGCACGCTTGCGATTTTAAAATAGCCTGAAAATTACTTGTTCTCTTCGTTCTCGCACTTCTGGTTTGCAACGCCGCAGCTCGTCTTGCAGGCAGACTGGCAGGACGTCTGGCACTCGCCGCAGCCGCCGTGTGCAGCGGATTCGCAAAGAGGACGCGTCTCAAGGGTCTGAATTCTTTTCATAGTTGGCTTCTCCAATTCTTATTTGATCAAGCGGGAACATATTACCACAGAAAGTGGCTTCCGTCAATCACGTTGCCGTCGAAAATTGTTTACACAAAATCCCATTGCGAAGAGGGGAAGGCGTATGCTATAATAAATAAAATTAAAAGAGAAAAGAGCGAGGTGCCCTGAAATGATCTACAAACGCGTGCTGATCAAGATCAGCGGAGAGGCTCTGGCCGGGGAGAAGCACACCGGCTTCGATTTCGATTTTGTCGCGTCCGTTGTACGCACGGTCAAAAAGGCCGTAGAGGAGGGCGTGCAGGTCGGCATTGTCATTGGCGGGGGAAACTTCTGGCGAGGCGTCAAGGACGGGGCCGGCTATGTGGAGCGTGTGAGTGCGGACCGCATGGGCATGCTGGCCACATGCATGAACTGTCTTGCCGTGGCCGATGTGTTCCGCCAGCACGGCGTTAAGGCCTCCGTGCAGACCTCTGTGGATATCCAGGGCGTGGGCGAGCGGTACGATACGCTCAAGAGCATCGCCCTTATGGAGGAAGGAACCGTTGTCCTCTTTGCGGGCGGCACGGGCGCTCCCTTCTTCTCGACCGACACTGCTGCGACGCTCCGCGCCGCCGAGATCCATGCCGATGCGATCCTGCTTGCAAAGAATATTGACGGGGTCTATTCTGCCGATCCGCGGAAGGATCCGTCTGCCGTCCGGTTTGACGAGATCTCCTACGAGGAGGTTCTTGCCCGCCGTCTTCAGGTGATGGACTCCACGGCAACGTCTATGGCCATGGACAACCATGTCCCTGTCATCGTCTTCGCTCTGGCCGAGCCGGAGAATATCCTCCGCGTTCTCAGCGGCGAAGCCGTCGGCACGACTGTCAAGTAAAAACTTTCACGATAAAATAAAAAACAGGAGGAACTGTCATGTCTGATTACAAGGAAATCGAAGGAAAAATGAAAAAGACCTGCGAGGCGCTCGAAGCTTCGCTCGCTACGATCCGCGCCGGCCGCGCCAACGCCGCCGTGCTCGACCAGATCACGGTCGATTATTACGGCTCCCCCACGCCGATCAACCAGGTGGCGTCCATCGCCTCCCCGGATCCCCGCTCTCTGCTGATCCAGCCGTGGGACAAGTCTATCATGAAGGGCATCGAGAAGGCGATCCTTGCCTCCGACCTCGGCATCAACCCGCAGAATGACGGCATCGCCATCCGCCTCGTCTTCCCGCCGCTGACCGAGGAACGCCGCAAGGATCTCGTCAAGCAGACCAAAAAGTACGGCGAGGAGGCCAAGGTCGCCATCCGCAACATTCGCCGCGACGCCATTGAAAAGTTCAAGAAGCAGCAGAAGGCCTCCGAGATCACGGAGGACGACTACAAGGGCATCGAAAAGGATGTTCAGAAGCTGACGGACGACTATTCCAAGGAGATCGAAAAGATCATGGAAAAGAAGGAAAAGGAACTGACGGCGATCTGATGGCAGAAAAGACGCTCACTCTCGGGGAACGGGCATTGACCGTTCCCCGTCATATTGCAATCACGCTGGACGGCAACGGACGCTGGGCAAAAAAACGCGGCCTCCCGCGCACGGCCGGCCACGCCGCCGGCGCGGAGACCTTTCGGCGCATCGCAACGTACTGCCGGGACATCGGCGTGGATTACCTCACGGTCTATGCCTTTTCCACGGAGAACTGGCGCCGCCCGGAGGATGAGGTGAAGGCCATCATGAAGCTCCTGGACAAATATCTCCATGAGGCCATCGCCACGATGGAAAAGGATCACATCCGCATGAAGATCCTCGGGGACATCTCCGCACTATCTCCGGAGCTTCGCGCCGAGATCGAGGAGACGAACGCCATCTCGCAGCGCTATGAGGGCTTTCAAGCCAACATCTGCCTGAATTACGGCGGCCGCGCGGAGATCCTGCAGGCGGCGCGCCGTTATGCCGAAGACCTTGCCGCGGGGCGCGCGGAGGAGCTGACGGAGCGCTCCTTCTCCGGCTATATGTATTCTGCCGGCATCCCCGACCCGGATCTGATGATCCGCCCGGGCGGCGAGAAGCGCATTTCCAACTTTCTTCTGTGGCAGTGTGCCTACAGTGAATTTTACTACACGGACATCCTCTGGCCGGATTTCACGCCGGAGGAGCTGGATCGGGCGATCGAGGAATTCAATCGCCGGGAGAGAAGATTCGGAGGCGTAAAGTAAGCTTATGACCCGTTCTGTTTCTATTCTGGGCTGCACCGGCTCCATCGGCCGGCAGACCATCGCCGTGGCGGAGCATCTGGATCTCCGCGTTGCGGCGCTCACGGCCAACCGGAAGATCGACCTGCTCGAGGAGCAGGCCCGCCGGCTGAAACCGGAGCTTGTTGCCGTGTTCGACGAGGACGCGGCAAAGCAGTTCCGCATTGCCGTTGCCGACACGCCGATCCGCGTCGTCTCCGGCATGGAGGGGCTCATCGAGGCGGCAACACTGCCGGGAAGCGACACCGTTGTGACGGCCGTCTCCGGCTCCGTCGGCTTGAAGCCGACGCTCGCGGCCATCGACGCGAAAAAGAGGATCGCTCTTGCAAACAAGGAAACGCTCGTCTGTGCCGGAACGCTCGTTATGAAGCGCTCGGCCGAGAAGGGGGCAGAGATCGTCCCTGTAGACAGCGAGCATTCCGCCATCTTCCAGTGCCTTATGGGCCGGAAGAAGGGCGAGCTGAGCAAGATCCTGCTCACGGGATCCGGCGGTCCCTTCCGCGGGAAGGCGCGCAGCGAGCTCGAGAACGTGACGCCGCAGCAGGCCGTTGCCCATCCGAACTGGAGCATGGGCGCCAAGATCTCTGTGGACAGCGCAACGATGATGAACAAGGGACTCGAGTTTATCGAGGCGATGCATCTCTTTTCCGTGACCCCGGACGAGATCCGGGTCGTGATCCATCCGCAGAGCGTGATCCACTCGATGGTCGAGCTCGTGGACGGGACCGTCATTGCCCAGCTCGGTGTGCCTGACATGGGGCTGCCGATCCAGCTTGCGCTGACCTATCCCGAACGGAAGGCCTCAATGTTCGAGCGTCTCAACTTCTCAAAGCTGAAGGATCTCACCTTTGAGGATCCGGATTACGAAAAAACGCCCTGCCTTCGCCTTGCCATGGACTGCGCCCGTACCGGCGGTACGGCAGCGTGTGTTATGAGCGCGGCGAACGAGGTGGCCGTGCACAAATTTCTCCGCGGCGAGCTCGGCTACAACCGCATCTACGATGCCGCGGCGGCCGCTGTGGAGCATATCCCGGTCTCTCGCACGGAGGATCTCGACGAGATCATTGCGCTCGACGAAGAGGCAAGAGCATTCGTAAGAGCCAATTTCTGAGAGCTGATTTCAAATTTCAAGAGGTATCATGGTTTTCTATATCATCATCGCGGTCCTGTTTTTCGGCATCCTGGTCGGTATTCACGAGTTGGGGCATTTCACGGTGGCAAAGCTCTGCGGCATCCGCGTGGAAGAATTTGCCATCGGCATGGGCCCGGCCATCTTCCGCCGGCAGAAGGGGGAGACAACGTATTCCCTTCGATGCGTTCCTTTCGGGGGTTATTGCGCTATGACGGGGGAGGACGGCGAGTCCGAGGATCCGCGCGCTTTTGTCAACCAGAAGCTCTGGAAGCGCCTGCTGGTGCTTGTTGCGGGCGCGGCAATGAACTTTCTGCTTGGCTTCGTTATCGTCTTCATCCTCTATTCCGGGGCTTCGGCCTACTATGCCCCGAAGATCGCTTCCTTCATGGAGGGCTGCCCCTACGAATCCGCCGACGGCCTGCAGGTGGGCGACCGGTTTTATAAGATCGACGGGCACCGCGTTCTTTCCACGTCGGACGTCTCCGAATTCCTCGCGGACGGAACCGTGCACACCATCGTCGTGGAGCGGGACGGAAAAAAGGTGAAGCTTGAGAACTTCGAAATGGAGAAACGCGAATACGACGGATATGACCGCCTGATGTACGGCTTTTCTCTCGGGCTCGATGAGCCGACGTTCTATTATCATGTCCGCCACACCTGGGAGACGACGCTGGATTTTGTCCGCATGGTGTTTGACAGCCTGCATCAGCTCGTCTCGGGCGAGGCCAGTGTCAACGACCTCTCGGGACCCGTCGGCATCGTGGAGCTGATGGCGGAGACGGGCGAGCAGGCGGAATCGACCTCGGATGCGTTCTTTGACATCGCTTACCTCGGCGCCTTCATCGCCGTGAACCTCGCCGTGATGAACCTCCTGCCGATCCCGGCGCTCGACGGAGGCCGCGTTTTCCTCCTGCTCGTGACCGGGTTCATCGAGCTCATTACGCGCCGGAAGCTGGATCCCAAATATGAAGGCTATATCCACGCCGCGGGCATGGCGCTTCTGCTGGCGCTGATGGCCTATGTTATGTTCCACGATGTGTTTCGAATCGTAACGGGAGGGTAAGGGCAAATGGAAAAAAGAGACACGACCCGGAAGATCACCGTCCGCTCGCTCGGAATCGGCGGGGGAGCCCCCGTGACCGTGCAGAGCATGTGCAATACCAAGACCTGGGACGTTGAGGCAACGCTTGCCCAGATCCGCGCCTTCCGCGCGGCCGGCTGCGACATTGTCCGTCTGGCGATCCCCGATGTCCGCTCGGCGAAGGCAATCGAAAAGATCCGCGAGGGGACGGATATGCCGCTTGTTGCGGATATCCACTTTGACTATAAGCTTGCGCTGATGGTCGCCGAGCGCGGCATCGACAAGATCCGCATCAACCCGGGCAATATTGGAGGCGAGGAGAACGTGAAGGCTGTTGCCGAGGCGTGCCGGGTGCGCAATATCCCCATCCGCATCGGCGTCAACGCCGGCAGCCTCGAGAAGAAGCTTCTTGAGAAGTACGGCCATCCCTGCCCCGAGGCCATGGTCGAGAGCGCGCGGAGCCACGCCGAGATGCTGGAGAAGTTCGGCTTCGGAGACATTTGCCTTTCGCTGAAGACGTCCTCCGTCCCTCTTACGATCGCGAGCTATCGCCTCGCCGCCGAGACCTTTGACTATCCGCTCCACGTCGGCGTGACCGAGACGGGAACAGAGTACAACGGCACGATCCAGTCCGCCGTCGGTATCGGGACGCTTCTCTCCGAGGGCATCGGAAATACAATCCGCGTTTCCCTTACGGCCGATCCCGTCCGTGAGGTCAAGGCGGGGCTTGCGATCCTGAAGGCCTGCGGGCTGCGGGAGGGCGGCGTGAAGTTCGTCTCCTGCCCGACATGCGGGAGAACGGAGATCGACCTCATCTCACTGGCGACCGAGGTGGAAAAGCGCGTCATGACGCTCGATAAGGACATCACCGTGGCCGTAATGGGCTGTGTCGTCAACGGGCCGGGAGAGGCGCGGGAGGCTGATTACGGCATTGCCGGCGGCGTTGACAAAGGGCTCATCTTCAAAAAGGGCGAGATCGTCGGCACCTATCCGTACGACCGCCTCCTCGATGCGCTCCTCGCGCTCATTGAGAGCGATAAATAATCATAACCTGTGAAAAGAATCTTACAGAAGATACAGAGGTAACCGGTGCAGGGAATTCCACTATTAACGATGTTCCCCTTCTGCAGCGAGCGAAGCAGCTTGTGCGGAGGGCTGGACAAGGCAACCGTCTTAAATGCCACCGTCAACGAACACACGCGCAGCATCCGCATGCGTGTGTTTTTTGGCGTTTTGCCGTCGCTGTCCGAGGTCGGAATGCTGGAGGAGCGGATATGCACGGAGTATGGCCTCTCGGAGTGCTCCATTGAGCCGGAATATGCCGCCTCCGGCATTCCGACGGGCTCGGCCTCCGGAGAGGCTCCCGGCCCCGGCATCCCCTCGAACCGCACGAAGACCGAGCAGGGAACGCTTCTCATGGGCCGGGCCATCAAGGGCAAGCCGGTTCCCATGAAGGAACTGACGCTCGAGTCCGGCCGCGTGACGATCGAAGGGGACGTTGTCGCAGTGACGTCCCGCCAGATCGCAAAAAAGGGCACGGCCATCCTCGCTTTCGACCTCACGGACAAGACAAGCAGTATCCGCGTCTCCCGTTTTCTGCGCGACACAGACGACCAGAGCATCCTCGACGAGATCACGGTCGGCAACCATATCCTTGCCTACGGAGATGTGACCTACTCCAAGTATGACGACGACATGGTGCTCGAGCCGCGCAGCCTCGTCAAGGGAAAGAAGACGATCCGGAAGGACGACGCCGAGGTGAAGCGCGTTGAGCTTCATCTTCACACCCGCTTTTCCACGCTCGATGCCCTGACCGACCCGGACAAGGTCGTGGAACGGGCGGCCTACTGGGGCATGCCCGCCATCGCTGTGACGGATCACGGAGGCGCGCAGGCCTTTCCGGACATGTGGAAGGCAGGAAAGAAGCACGGCGTCAAGATCATCTACGGCATGGAGGCCTACTATGTCAACGACCTCGACGGCTCGAGCGCCGTCTCCGGCCGGAGCACGCTTCCGCTGGATACCGAGTATATTGCCTTCGATACGGAGACGACCGGTCTCAATGCCCAGACGGACCGCCTCACGGAGATCGGCGGCTGGCGCTTCAAAAACGGGGAGATCCTTGAGGAGTTTAATACCTTTGTCAATCCCGGCATGCACATTCCGTCCGAGATTACTAAGCTTACCGGTATCCGCGACAGTGATGTTGCCGATGCCCCTTCGGAGGAGGAAGCGCTGCGGCAGTTCATTGCCTTTGCGGGCGACCGGCCGCTCATTGCGCACAATGCCACCTTCGATATGAGCTTCCTCGGCGCGGCTGCCTCGCGGCACGGCATGCGGTATACTCCCGTCGTGCTTGATACGCTCGTCATGGCCCGCGCTCTGCTGCCGGATCTGAAGCGGCACAAGCTCGACGTCGTCTCCGACCGTCTTGATCTTCCGAAGTTCAACCACCATCGCGCGAGCGACGATGCGCTGGTGGTCGCCCGGATCATGGCCAAGTTCATCCCGATGCTGCGCGCTCAGGGCGTGAAGACTATCGACGAGATCTCTCCCGCCTGCCGCTCCCTGCAGAAGGCGGAACAGCAGCGCAGCAACCACATGATCCTCCTCGTCAAGAACAAGAAGGGACTCAAAAACCTCTATGAGCTGATCTCGGCCTCCTTCCTCAAATATTACCACCGCACGCCCATCGTGCCGAAGAGCCTGCTGGTCCGCTACCGCGAGGGGCTGCTCGTCGGTTCTGCCTGCGAGGCGGGCGAACTCTACCGCGCCGTGGAGCGCGGCGAGAGCGATGAAAAGCTTGAGAAGATCGCCGCGGACTATGACTATCTCGAGATCCAGCCTCTCGGAAACAACGGCTTCCTCCTCGCCACCGGGCGTGCCGCGAACGAGAAGGTCCTGCAGGACTGGAACCGGCGGATCGTTGCGCTCGGCAAGCGGCTCGGCAAGCCGGTTGTCGCGGCATCGGACGTGCATTTTCTCGACCCCGAGGACGAGCAGTACCGCCGCATCCTGCTGGCGTCCAAGAAGTTCGCCGACGCCGACCGGGAGTGCCCCATCTATTTGCGCACGACGAACGAGATGCTCAGCGAGTTCCTTTATCTCGGGGAAGAGACGGCGAAGGAGGTCGTCATCGACGCACCCCGCGCCATCGCGGACCAGGTCGATGAGATCGAGCTTTTGCCGAAGGACCTCTTCCCGCCGAAGATCGAGCACTCCGCTGAACAGCTGCGGGATCTCGTCTATGAAAAGATGCACCGCATCTACGGCGAGAATCCCCCCGAGATCGTGCAGAGCCGCGTCGACACTGAGCTCAATACGATCCTGGATCACCATTACGACGTTATCTACATGTCCGCACAGAAGCTCGTGCAGAATTCCCTGGAGCACGGCTATCTCGTTGGCAGCCGGGGAAGCGTCGGCTCGTCGATCGTGGCATTTATGTCCGGCATTACGGAGGTCAACTCCCTGCCGCCCCACTATGTCTGCCCGAAGTGCACCCACAGCGAATTTATCACGGACGGCTCCTATGGCTGCGGCGCCGACATGCCGGAAAAAGACTGCCCCGAATGCGGCACTCCCATGACGCGCGACGGGTTTGATATCCCCTTCGAGACCTTCCTTGGCTTCCCGGGCAATGAAAAGACACCGGATATCGACCTGAACTTCTCAGGCGAATACCAGGGCAAGGCGCATAAATATACCGAAGTTCTCTTCGGTTCGGACCATGTCTTCCGTGCCGGAACCATCGGCACGCTCGCCGAGAAGACGGCCTACGGCTACGTCAAAAAGTATCTCGAGGAGCGGGACATGCATGTGACCAAGGCGGAGGAGAACCGCCTCGCTCTCGGCCTCGTCGGCATCAAGCGGACGACCGGGCAGCACCCGGGCGGCCTCGTTGTCGTGCCGCAGGACATGGACGTGACGGATTTCTGCCCTGTCCAGCACCCGGCGGACGACCCTGATTCCGACATCATCACGACGCATTTTGAATACCACTGTATGGAAGCCAACCTCCTCAAGCTCGACGAGCTCGGTCACGATGACCCGACGATGATCCGCATGATGGAGGATATGACGGGCGTCGACGCCAAGAAGATCTCCCTTTCCGACCCCGAGACGATGTCCATCTACATTTCTCCCGCCGCCCTCGGCCTGCCGGAGGATGACCCAATCATCGGCAAGACCGGCACCATCGGCGTTCCCGAATTCGGCACCCCCTTTACCCGGCAGATGCTGGTGGACACGCAGCCGAAGGGCTTCGACACGCTCATCCGCCTCTCCGGCTTTTCCCACGGGACGGACGTCTGGGCCGGCAACATCCGCGACCTCATTACGGGAGGAATCGCGAGCGTCAACGAGACGATCGGCTGCCGCGACGATATTATGATCTATCTTATTGCCAAGGGCATGCAGCCGTCGCTTGCGTTCAAAACGATGGAGGCTGTCCGAAAGGGCAAGGTGAAGAAGTCCGGTTCCTTCCCCGGCGATGCCGAGGAGCAGATGCGCAGCATGGGCGTGCCGGACTGGTGGATCGAATCGGCCCGCAAGATCGCTTACCTTTTCCCGAAGGCGCATGCCGTGGCCTATGTCATGATGGCGTTCCGCATCGCCTGGTTCAAGGTGCATGAGCCGCTCGCCTTTTACAGCGCCTATTTCTATCGCCGCAGCCAGAAGGGCGGCTTTGACGCCACGCTGATGTGCGGAGGGACGGACGATGTCCGCCGGAAGATCGCCGAATTCCGCCGCAAACCCACACTCACGGCCAACGAGGAGGATCTTATGACGACAATGGAGGCCGTTTATGAATTCAACATGCGCGGGCTTGAGTTCGCCCCCATGGATCTTTACCGCTCCCACGCCACGAAGTTCCTTATCACGGAGGACAAGAAGCTCCTGCCGCCCTTCGTGGCCGTGCCCGGGCTCGGCGGCTCGGCGGCGGAGGATCTGATGCACGTGAAGGATCTCGGAAGAAAATTCATCTCGGTCGAAGAGCTCTCTGCGGCCTGCCCGAAGGTCTCCTCCAGCCACTTGGAGATGCTGAAACAGCTGGGCGCCCTCGGTGACATGCCGGAGACGAGCCAGATCAACTTCTTCGACATGTTCGGGGGTTAAAGAAAAGCAAGAAAAAGGAGAGATATTCCTATGACGATCACCTGGCTTACTTATCTTATCGTCTGCCCGCTGGTCTTCCTTGGAGGGGTCATTGACGCCATTGGCGGAGGAGGCGGGCTGATCACGCTCCCGGCCTTCGTGCTTGCCGGCATCCCGGTCCACAATGCCATCGCCACCAACAAGATCTCTTCCTTCTGCGGTACAAGCGTTGCCGTGGCGAGATATTATAAAAACGGGCTCATCAATCTCAAGCTTGGCCTTCCCACGGTCGCCGCGACGCTCGTCGGGGCCTCCATTGGGGCGCATCTCTCGATGCTTACGGACGAGAAGATCATGAATGTGCTTCTTTTCATTATCCTCCCGCTCACGGCCTTCGTTGTCTTCAACAAAAAGCTCTTCCACGACAACCCGGAGACCGAGGAACTGCAGATCGACCTGCGCATGATCGCAATCGGCTGTCTGCTCGCCTTCGTCATCGGCATGTATGACGGCTTTTACGGCCCCGGGACAGGCACCTTCCTGCTGATCGGCTTTACGGTCTTCGCCAAACTCAGCATCCGCAGAGCCAACGGCCAGGCGAAGCTCATCAATCTCACATCGAACTTCTCCTCGCTGGTGGTCTTTCTTCTGAACGGACAGGCCGTCGTCACGCTGGGTCTGGCGGCCGCAGTGTGCAATATGGCCGGCAACTACATCGGCTCCGGCCTTGCCCTCACCAAAGGCAGCCGGATCACCAAGCCCGTGATCCTCATCGTTCTGACGCTGCTGTTCCTGAAGATCCTGGGCGTGTACTGAGAAATATCTCTGTCCCTCCGGCGGCGTTTATGCTATAATGAAATTGTCCCAAAGTTTTGGAGTGAACGAACGCAAGAAGTCAGGACATGCCAATCGAAAAAAAGGAGGGCAAGACTATGGCAAACAAATATACCGGAACGCAGACCGAGAAAAATCTGGCGGCAGCCTTTGCAGGCGAGTCGGAAGCGAGAAATAAATATACGTATTTTGCCTCAAAGGCGAAGAAGGACGGCTTTGAACAGATCTCCGCGCTTTTCCTGAAGACGGCGGACAACGAAAAAGAACATGCCAAGATGTGGTACAAGGAGCTCTTCGGCATCGGGACGACGGCCGAAAATCTCGGCGCCGCAGCCGACGGCGAGAACTACGAGTGGACGGATATGTACAAGGGCTTTGCCGAGACGGCAGAGCAGGAAGGCTTCCCGGAGCTTGCGGAAAAATTCCGCATGGTCGCAGAGATCGAGAAGCATCACGAGGAGCGTTACCGCGCCCTTCTTCGCAATGTGGAGATGCAGGAGGTCTTCGCCAAGAGCGAGGTAAAGGTCTGGGAATGCCGGAACTGCGGGCATATCGTCATCGGCGAAAAAGCTCCCGAGATCTGCCCCGTCTGCGCCCACCCGCAGGCTTATTTCGAAGTGCACGCGGAGAATTACTGAGGAAAACTCAAATGATGTATCCCTTTATTACTTTGGATGATCAGGCGGAGATCGTTCATTCGGAGAAAAAAACGGATGGAACGGTAAAAGTATATGTAGAAAAGCCGGATGAAAAGGACTGCTTTCATCATATGACCTGCTTCCTTCCGGGGTATCGGATCGAGGACGTTTTTGGCTTTACGGAGATGGAAGTAGAGCATTATATGGATGTAATTCAGTCTATGGCGCACCTGATCCTTGAATTTTCCGAGGAAGGCGGATTTGAGAATGCCTCAGGTCTTTAAACTCGGGTCATACTGGGTATATTTTTGGACAAATGAAGGACGTCCGTTAGAACCGATTCATGTGCATATTTCTCAGGGAAGCCCCACGGAAAATGCAACCAAGGTGTGGATCACACGAACAGGAAATTGCCTTTTAGCAAATAACAATTCGCGTATCCCGACCAACATTCTGCGCAATATGATGCGAATGATTGAAGCAAGGAGCTCGGAAGTAATTCAAAAATGGACCGATTACTTCGGCGAACCGGAGTTTTACGTCTGATATAAAATAGGAAACCGTCTTGAGACATGTGCTCAAGGCGGTTTTTGACTAAAAAAGCAATAAAAGGGGCGCATGGCCCTGCTCAAGACCATGCGCCGAAAGGAGAAAAAAGAAGAACATGAAAAAGAGGTCTGGCTGGTCCTCTTGCTTCATGGCCTTATTGTAGCAGGAATACTTAAATCGGTACTGAAAAAGGTGTGAACGGATTGTTAAGGATGAACGTAAAAACGGAGCGCCGGATACGGCGCCCCGCGGGAAGAAGAGACTTTAAGAAAGACAATGAATCGTTTATTAAAAGAGAAAGAGACGGCAGAGAGGTGGCAAGCCTTTCTGACCGGGGTGAGTTATGTGAACCGCGGATACAGCTCCTGCAAAAGAAAGTCTCTTCTTCGGTGAAGCTGTCCCTCGTAACAGCTTCAGTTTCAGTATAACAGACGGGAGATGAAATTCAATGGTCAAAAAGGCGGAATTATTTACGAAAGCGACACAAATACAGGATGTGAAGGAATGAGCAACATCAGCTGAAATATTGTTTCCAAGTGTGGCATACATTGTTGTTTATGAAATAGATATGCACAAAATTGCAAAAACATGGATTATATAATATAAAATAAACATATGGTACAAAAATGTTCACGAAATAGAATAAATCATCAAATTGACGGTCCGAAAACAGAGCTGCATGTGTTGAAAAAGAGAAAGAGTTCGATTATAATCACCAACAGAAAAACCAATTGATTTGGAGGAACAGCTTCCTGCGACCGGGAAGAAACTGTCTATGTCGGATATTCGAACCGTTGTTACGCGCCGCCTGATTCGGGATGCTTTTTTGCATTTTCTTCGAAAGAAGCCTTTGAATGAAATTACTGTCCGAGAGGTATGCACCGAAGCAGGTATCAACCGCTCCACCTTTTATAAGTACTATCGGGATTGCTTTGACCTTTTGGACCGGATCATTGAAGAAGAACTTGAAGAATTTACAGAAGCGTTGAAACAGTATGATCCGTTTGATGACCGCTTATCCTATGTCATTTTTGACGTACTGGATCATCACCGGGATCTCAACGAACTTCTGCTTGCCGGGCGGGCCAGCGAAAATATGATCCGGCAGTTGTTGGCCAGGGCAAAAGATGTCTGCTTTGAAGCATGGAAGCGGAATATGCCAAAAGCAACAGAGCGAGAAGCGGAAATGGTTTTCACCTGCATGACAACGGGAATCTGCCATCTGATCATTTTGGATTTCTATTCCGCAAAACCGGAAGAGCGGAAGCGGCTTGCGGATTTTATTCACCGCTGCCTGAAGAACGGAGTCGCTCCTTACACTTGAAATAAACGGAGGAAAGTATGATGGAAGATAAGAAATATCGTTGCCTGATTTGCGGGTATATCTATGATCCGACAGAAGGAGACGATGGGCAGGATATCGTGAAAGGGACGCCGTTCGACCAACTGCCGGAGGTATGGAAGTGCCCAAAGTGCCGCGTAACGAAAAACTATTTCGAAGAAGTGGATGACATTTTTGTTCCGCTGATGTAATATAAGAACAGAAATGATTTTAATAAAAAAGGAGAAACGACCATCATGAACATTTCAAGACGTGAATTCCTGAAGGGTGCTGCGGCCGGTGTTGCTTCCGTTGCTGTAGCCGGTGTCGTCGGGTTGCAGGGGACGGCGGCTTCTGCCGAGGCAGCGGTCGAGGCTTCCGCCAATCTGACCGGAGACGGCAAGTATGTGACCAAGGCAATGGGCCACGAGAACTATGTCTACGTCAGCACGACGCTCTTTGACGGCAAGATCGCAGCCTGCTCCGTCCTCTCTCACGAAGAGACGATCGGCATCGGCAACTTCGCCTGCGCCCGCATTCCGGCAGCCATCGTTGCCAACCAGAGCATCAACGTGCCGAATGTCCGCGGCGCCAGCACAACCTCCCGTGCCATCAAGGAGGCAGTGAAGGAAGCCATCGAAAAGGCCGGCTATGATATCAATGACTTCAGCGCGGAGATCACGGTTCCCCAGAGCGATGAGGTCTTTGAGGAAGAAGCAGACGTTGTTATCATGGGAGCCGGTACGGCCGGGTTGACCGCTGCCTGCCGTCTTCTTGAGGCCGGCTACAGTGTAACCGTCGTGGAAAAGCGCGATATTCCGGGCGGCTCGATGGCTATGACCTACGGCGGTGTCGCTACGGCCGGTTCCCGCATGCAGACCAATTACGATGTCGACGGCAGCTTCACCGCTTCCACCTACGGCAGCGTGGAAAACATGATGGCCTTCTGGCAGATGATGACCAAGTATCACCGCGACGGCTTCCCCGAAGGCTATACGATGCCTTACATGACCCGTCAGTATGAGACGGCCGGCAAGGTCGTCGACTGGCTCAACGAGATGGGTGTCGGCTTCAATACGCTCGGCACCTTTGAAGGCGCTCTCGCTACCGGCACGACCCCGTATCTTGCTCCCGGCTGCTATCAGGGCGGAGCCGGCTATGCCATGATGTTCCTCGCCCAGCGCATTGAAAAGTATGAAAACGGAAAGATCATCTACTCTACCTCCGTCAAGGAACTCATCAAGGACGAGAACGGCAAGGTCATCGGTCTGAAGGCTGTCGGCGATAACGGCGCACAGTACACCGTCAAGGCCAAGGCAGTCTGCCTTGCATCCGGCGGTTATGCCCGCAACGCAGAGATGCTCAGCGAGTATAACCCGGGCTATGAGAAGTATTTCTTCAACTGCGCTTCCGCCAGCGAGGGCGACGGCATTGCGCTCGGCCTGGAAGCGGGCGGCGTTGTCGAGTGCACGGGACGTGCGCTTCCTGCCTTCCTCAGCTCCTACAAGAGCAAATTCGAGCTGGCCTTTATCCACAGCATCTGCCCGGGCATCATGGTCAATGCGCAGGGCGATGCCTTCGGCAATATCACCTCCGACAACCACTACACGATGGCCAAGGCCAAGCTGAACGAGGACAACGGCGATGTGTTCTACTATGTCTTCGACGATGCCTCTGCCGTCATGCTGAAGGATAACGAGAGCTATGGCATGCAGGGCTATAAGGCCATGTTTGACCGCGAGGAGGCCGTCAAGTATGCTTCCGTTGAGGAAGCGGCCGAGCAGTGCAGCCTTCCGGGTCTGGCCGCTGCTATCGAGGCAAACAATGCGGCCTCTCTCTCCGGCGAGGCCGATGAATTCGGCCGTAAGGGCTGCCCGTATATCGATACCCGCGCCGGTGTCTGGATGATCCGTGTGGATCCGACCTTCTACCTCTCTACGGCCGGCCTCAAAATCGACACCGACTGCCACGTTCTTACCGAAGCCGAGGAGAAGATCGACGGGCTTTATGCCGCCGGCGATGTCTGCGGCTCCATTGAGGAGAAGGACTACAAGCAGTACGGCATGGGCTTTGATGCCGCTCTTGCCTATGGCTACGTGATGGCGGAAACGGTCAAAGCGGAGATCTGATCGTCAGATCTGTAAAAACCAATAAACTGAGCTTCCCTGCAGATCATATTACGGATCTGCAGGGAATTTTTTCGCTTCATCAGCCGTATCTGCCGGGGAGAGCGCAAGCTGCTGCCGGCGGTATTCCCGGGGAGAGATCCCGCAGAATTTATGAAAGAGGCGGGAAAAATAAAGAGGGTTGTCATAACCGACGATGCCGGAGATTTCTGCAATATTGTAGGAGGTGTTTTCCAAAAGATTCTGTGCGTTTCGGATGCGAAGAGAAAGCAGATATTGCGTCGGCGTGGAATCGGTGTAATCCCGAAAATTTCGGATAAACCAGCTGACACTCATTCCACGGGAGGAGGCATAGGCTTCCACGGAGATCGGTTCGTTGTAATGCTCGTGAAAATAGCGGACAGCAGTGTCCAGCTCGTCAATCAGATAGGAACTCCGCCTGGTAATCGGAGAGGTTTCCAGACGGTGGACAAGGACGAAGAGCATCCGGAGATAGGCGGCCGCCATTTCTTCATAGTCTGCTTTGCATAGCTTCAGCTCCTGGATGATCTGCTGATACAGCCGGCGATATTCCAGAGAGGTTCCGGTATGAATCACATGTTCATGATCCGGAAAACCATAGGCGCGCAGAAGATTGGTAACATTGTTCCCGGTAAAATGGACCCAAAAGACCTCAGTGTGATCTGAGCCGAGATAATAGTATTGCTGTACCTCCTTCGGACGGTAGAGCACCATGTTTCCGGCGGGGATGATCTGGTCTTCTCCGTCAAAAATAAAGTGTGCCTGCCCGGAGGCAATGTAGAGAAGCTGAAAATCAATTCTGCCGCGAGGCCGGTAAGTCGGAAGCCGTGGACGGGATAAAAGTCGGTACGTCCCGCAGCTGAGAACAAAAAGCGGATGCGTCTTGTCCTTGAAGACGATGTGGCTGTTGTTCCAGTGTGCACTGTCGGTATACATAGACACCTCCGGAAGATTTTTTGAAATTGTATCATTTTGTGCATATTTTGTCTACGAGCTTTATGCGCCTTAAGTAGGCCAGCCACCGGTAATCTATAACCTCTATTGCTTGAATATCGAAAAGCAGATACCATACCGTCAAAAATAGGACACAATTGAATTGCTTTGAGAAAATCGGCAACAGAAGGTAAAAAAGTGACTGTTGCAAACGTTTTGCAAATTTAATATACTGAAACAGTAGAAAATGAAGTGAATTTGTACAGCTCAGGATAGAAAGTTTTTTAGCACGGCCGGACGGGGTTTTCCTTTCGTGTGTCAATTCTGAACTTTCCTTTCATACACTTCAATTCTTCCGGCTGTGTGCAAGGCACCCGTTCACTCAACGGGTGCCGTTTTATATCGAAAAGAGATTGAAACCGGCAGGCGAGCTGCTCGAGAAATGAATTGCAGATGCTTGACATTGCGGATTCTTCGGTTTAGAATAAACAAAACTTAAAGAAAAACTGAATCGCAGGGGTGCCGGGTGTTC
>R14__coassemble_725_pt1 | contig 20482 bp, 18 predicted proteins | sample R14__metabat2_low_PE_019 | metagenome-assembled genome bin R14 | reverse complement strand
CGCCAGGGGGAAAAATATTTGCAATTCCATCCTGCTGCTGATATAGTGAGACCCAAACAGGAATCAACAGAGAGGAGACAAGATCATGCCATACGGAGGCGGCCCGGGAGGTCCCGGCGGGCCCGGGGCAAGAGGGCATCTGACGGAAGAGGAAAAGGCGAACCGGCCGAAGGTGACGAAGGGGCTGCTGCTCCGCATTCTCGGCTATATGAAGCCTTACCGCCTGCAGTTCGCGCTGGTTTTCGTGACGATCCTGCTCTCGGCGAGCGTCGGGCTCCTTCCCTCAATCATCACGGGAAAGATCGTGGACAAGGCGCTCGTGGACCGGGACATGGCGCAGCTCATCGAGCTCTGCCTCGCGGCGCTCGGCGCGGTGGCCGTGAGTCAGGTGATCAGCGTGCTCGAGAGCTATATCAACTCCTGGATCAGCCAGCGCATCATCTTTGACATGAAAAACGAGATGTACAACCATCTCCAGTTCATGCCGCATGCTTTTTTCACGACCGAAAAGCAGGGCGACGTCATCACCCGTATGAATACGGACATCAGCGGCGTCAGCTCCGTCATCAGCGGGACGCTGACGCAGATCATCAGCAACATCGCCACCGTGGTCACGACGGTCGTCGCCCTCATGGCGATGAGCTGGCGCCTTGCGCTCATCGGCATGCTCGTCATCCCTCTTCTGATCTTCCCCTCCCGCCTCGTGGGCAACAGGCGCTTCAAGCTCGCAACGGAGAGCCAGGCGAAGAGCGACGAGATGAACCAGATCATCAACGAGACGCTCAGCGTCAGCGGCTCGATGCTCGTCAAGCTCTTTACGCGGGAGAAGAAGGAATACGAAAATTTCGTCCGCGTCAACGAGGAGGTCACGCAGCTCTCCCTCAAGGAGGCGAGAAGCGGCAAGTGGTTCTTTGTCTTCGTAGGCATGTTCACGCAGGTGGGCCCGCTGCTCATCTATCTCGCGGGCGGCTGGTTTATGATCCGCGGGCTGGATCCCGCCCTCACCGTCGGCACCATTACGGCCACGGTCGCCCTGATCAACCGGCTCTACCGCCCGGTGGAGAATCTCCTCAACATCAGCGTGGACTTCACGCGCTCCCTCGCCCTTTTCAGCCGCATTTTCGACTATCTGGATCGCCCCATCACGATCCGCTCCCCCGAAAACGGGCAGAAGCCCGACCTTGCGCGCAAGGACATCGTCTATGACCACGTGAGCTTTTCCTACAGCGAGGACAAGCCCCTCCTGACGGACGTCTCCTTCACGGTGCCGGGCGGCAGCATGTATGCGGTGGTCGGCCCCTCCGGCAGCGGCAAGTCGACGGTCGTGAACATGATCCCGCGCCTCTATGACGTTGCGGGCGGCAGCGTGACGATTGGCGGGGTCGACGTGCGCGATATGGACCTGACGCATCTCCGCGAGCAGATCGGCGTCGTCACGCAGGACACCTATCTTTTCAACGGCACGATCCTGGACAATCTCCGCTATGCCAAAGAAGACGCGACCATGGAGGAGATCGAGGACGCCTGCCGCAAGGCGAGCATCCATGAGTTCATTATGCGCCAGCCGCAAGGCTACCTCACCGAGGTCGGCAACCGCGGGCTGAAGCTCTCGGGCGGCGAAAAGCAGAGGATCTCGATCGCCCGCGTCATCCTGAAGGATCCGAAGATTCTCATTCTCGACGAGGCGACCTCCGCGCTTGACTCCATCTCCGAAAGCGCCATTCAGGAGGCGCTGGAGACGATGATGGTCGGGCGGACCAGCATCGTCATCGCGCACCGGCTCTCCACGATCCTGAAGGCGGACAAGATCCTCGTCGTCTCCGGCGGCGTCATTGCGGAGCAGGGGACGCACGAGCAGCTGCTCGCGCAGAAGGGCGTATACTACGAGCTCTACGAGACGCAGTTCCGCACGGCGATCTCCTACGAGATCGGCGGGCACGAACAGGGGCTGGACGTCCAGTCCCTCTCGACGGACTTCAACGTCCGCCGCCTGACGGAAGCGGACATCACGGAGGTCGTCCGTCTTCGCCGCAGCAACCGGAAATATTACAAGGCCATGGATCTTCGCCCGTCGGAGCAGCAGCTGACGGATATTATCAGTGATGTTCCCGAGAGCACCGGCAGCAAGCTCGTCCTCGGCTTCTATGACGGAGAGGACCGCCTCTCCGCCGTTCTGGATCTGATCCTCAGCTGTCCGGAAAAGGACGATGTCTTCATCGGCTGGTTCATGGTGGAGGCGGAGAAGCAGGGGCAGGGCGTCGGGAGCCGCATTTTTGCCGATGTCCGCGCGGCCCTGAGCGCCCAGGGCTACGATTCCCTGCGCGTGGGCGTCTACGAAGAGAACGCGGATGCTTTCTCCTTCTGGGAGAAGCAGGGCTTCCGCCGCACCGGAGAGACGCAGAAGCGGGAGGGGCGCAGCGTCGCCATTCTCGCGCGGGAGATTTAAGCCGCGATCCAAAGCATTTTCCCATTCCGGCGGCCTGCCAAGGATTGAATTGGCAGGCCGCTGATGTTATAATAAAAGATAACGATCTGTTTGGAAAGGAGAAGCCCCAATGCACCGCTGCTCTGCTTCCGGCCCAGCATCTCCGCGTCCCCTGCGGATCCTCGCGGTGTCCGACGAGGTGTCGCGCAGCCTCTATGACCATTACACGCCGGGCAAGCTGAAGGGCTATGACGTGATCCTTTCCTGCGGGGACCTTTCCAAAAAATATCTCGAGTTCCTCTCCTCGGCGGCCAACTGTCCCGTGCTCTATGTCCGAGGCAATCACGACGACCGCCTGGAGTCCGACCCGCCCGAGGGCTGCGAGTGCATCGACGGAAAGCTCGCGGAATTTGCGGGCCTTCGGATCCTCGGCCTCGGCGGCTCCTACCGCTACCGGGACGGGAGCAATATGTACACCGAGCGCCGGATGCGCCTTCGGATCCTCCGCCTGCAGTGGGCGCTGCACCGGAAGCACGGCTTTGACCTTCTCGTCACCCACGCTCCCATCTATGATTTTGACGATCTCGATTCGCTTTCGCACCGCGGCTTTGCATGCTTCGGCACCCTTCTGGAAAAATATCGTCCGGCCGCCATGCTCCACGGGCACGTTCATCTCAACTATGGCCCGAATCTCCCGCGCATTTCGGATTATCACGGCGTTCCCGTTGTCAATGCCTTTGACCATGTTTCTCTGATCTATGAAAACGGAACCCTCCGTCCGGAGAAGCCCTCCGGCGAGGGAAGAAAATGAGGTCCTTTTATGGCTGTTCTCTTTGACCCGGAGCGAAAGCTCTTTACGCTCCACACCCGGCATACGACCTACCAGATGAAGCTCGGCCCCTGCGGCATCCTGCTCCATCTTTATTACGGCCCCCGCGCGGAAGGGGACATGAGCTATGTCCTCTCCTTCCGCGACCGCGGCTTCAGCGGCAATCCCTACGATGCCGGCGCGGACCGGACCGTCTCGGCCGACGTTCTCCCCCAGGAATATCCCTGCGAGGGCAGCGGAGATTATCGCCCGACGGCCTTCTCGCTCCGCCGCGCCAACGGCGTGAGTGGCTGCGATCTCCGCTATGTGTCCCATGAGATCCACCGCGGCCTTCCCGCACTCTCCGGCCTCCCGGCCGTCCACTGCGCCGAGGAAGAGGGGGAGACGCTCGTCATTACTCTGGAGGATCCGTCCGCCGGGGCGACCGTGCACCTGTCCTACGGCGTCCTGGCGGAGGCCGACGCGATCACGCGCAGCGCGAAGATCGTCAACATCTCCGATGCGCCGATCGTCCTGCAGAACGCGGCGAGCTGTGCGCTGGATCTTCCGGGCGGCGCCTGGGATCTGATCCACTTCCACGGCCGGCACGAGGGCGAGCGCGCCCCGGAGCGCGCTCCGATCCGCCATGCCGCCCAGTGCATCGGCAGCCGGCGCGGGATGAGCTCCCATCAGCACAATCCCTTCGTGATCCTCGCCGACGAGAACGCGGGGGAGGACGGGGGGCTCTGCGCCGGAGCCATGCTCCTCTACAGCGGCTCCTTTGCCTGCACGGCGGAGCAGGATCCCTTCGGCCTGACGCGGCTCGTTCTGGGCGTCCAGAGCGAGCAGTTTGACTATGAGCTGCAGCCCTTCGAATCCTTCCAGACCCCGGAGGCCGCCCTGATCCTGACTTCCCGCGGCCTTGCCGACCTTTCGCACCGGTTCCATTCCATGATCCTTCACCATGTCTGCCGCGGGCCCTGGGTCACGCGCCCGCGCCCCGTTCTCATCAACAACTGGGAAGCCACGGGGATGAATTTTGACAAGGAATGCCTCCTGCGGATCGCCCGCCGGGCGGCCGAGCTCGGCGTGGAGATGATGGTCCTGGACGACGGCTGGTTCGGCAGCCGCTCCGACGACAACGCCGGCCTGGGGGACTGGACCGTGAACGAGACCAAGCTCGGCGGCACCATGGGCAGCCTCGCCGGGGAGATCCGCTCCCTCGGCATGAAGTTCGGCCTCTGGATCGAGCCCGAGATGGTGAATGAGGACTCGGATCTTTACCGCGCGCACCCGGACTGGGCCTTCGTGATTCCGGGCAAGGCGCCCGTCCGCAGCCGGAACCAGCTCGTTCTGGATTTCTCGCGCAGCGAGGTGGTGGACGCCGTCTTTGCCCGGCTCTGCACTGTTTTGGACGACTGCCGCCCGGATTATATCAAGATGGATATGAACCGCTCCCTTGCCGACGTCTACACGGCCTCTGCCGGAATGCAGAGCCGCGGCAAGGTGCTCGACGGCTATGTCCGCGGGGTCTACCGCTTCCTGGAGATGCTCCTGCAGCGCTATCCGGCCCTTCTCCTCGAGGGCTGCGCCGGCGGCGGCGGCCGGTTCGACGCCGGCATGCTCTACTACTGCCCGCAGATCTGGTGCTCGGACAATACCGATGCCGTGGACCGCATCCGCATCCAGTACGGAACCTCCTTCGGCTATCCCGTGAGTACGATGGGCGCGCATGTCTCCGCCGTCCCGAACTATGCCACCGGCCGCGTGACGCCGCTGCAGACCCGCGCCGCCGTCGCGATGTCCGGCACCTTCGGCTATGAGCTCGACCTCGATCTGCTCACGGACGGGGAGAAGGAGCAGGTCCGGCAGCAGATCCGCACCTTCAAGAAATATGAGGATCTCATCCGTTTCGGCGACTATTACCGCCTGACCGACGCCGTGCAGGACCATGAGGCGGCCGCCTGGATGTCGGCCGACCCGGACGGGAACGAAGCGCTCGTGACGATCGTCCGCCTCCTTGCCACCGGAAACAGCCCCGCGCGTTTCATCCGCCTGAAGGGCCTCCTCCCGGACGCGATCTACCGCGACGAGGCCACCGGCGAGACCTACAGCGGCAGCGCCCTGATGCATCTCGGCCTGCCCGTCCCGTATGCCCCGAAGGGGGACTTCCTCTCCGTCCGGATCCATCTGGAGCGGGAGCAGGACCCCAATGAAAAGAAAAGGAGACCGATATGGCAGAATATCTCTTTGATGCGAAAGAAATGAAGGACCGGGCGGTTGCCTGGATCCGCGCGTTTTTTGAAGAAAACGGCCCCGGCTGCAATGCCGTCCTCGGCATTTCCGGAGGAAAGGACAGCTCCGTCTGTGCCGCCCTCTGCGTGGAAGCGCTGGGGAAGGACCGTGTCGTCGGCGTCCTGATGCCGAACGGAGAGCAGGCGGACATTGACATGTCTCTGCTCCTCGTCCACCATCTGGGCATTCCGTATATCATCGTAAATATCAAGGACGCCTATGACGGCACGCTCGCCGCCATCCGCGCCGGGGAGCAGCACGGCATGACCGTCTCCCTCACCTCGCAGACGACGATCAATCTCGCCCCCCGCCTCCGTATGGCGACGGTCTACGCCGTGAGCCAGAGCATGAACGGGCGCGTCGTCAACACCTGCAACCAGTCGGAGGACTGGGTGGGCTACTCCACGCGTTACGGCGACGCCGCCGGCGACTTCGGCCCCCTCGGCAAGCTGACCGTGCAGGAGGTCAAGGCCATCGGCCGTGAGCTCGGCCTTCCGGAGGTGCTCATCGAGAAGGCTCCGTCGGACGGGCTTTCCGGCAAGACGGATGAGGACAATCTCGGCTTCACCTACGCCATGCTCGACCGCTATCTCCGCGAGGGCGTGATCGAGGACGAGGAGAAGAAGGCCCTCATCGACCGCAAGCGCAAGTGGAACAAATTCAAGCTCGAGATGTATCCGATGTTCGAGCCGGGCCTCCCGGTCCTTGCCGACGATGAATAAAGAACGGAAACAGGCCGCGTCCGCCGAGCCGCTCTGGTTTCGGATCCTTGTGCCGCTGTTCGGAGGTGTAATTATTTTGGGCATTCTCTATGCGCTGTTTGCCTCCCGCGGTGTCTTCAGCCGGCAGACGGCCTCGGCCGACGCGGAGAAGTATATTTTCCATACAGACTTTCTGGTCCTCCCGGAGGACGGCGGGGACGAGGCGGAGATCGCCGTGCATATCTCCTACGATTCCGTCTCCCAGAAGCTGACCGTGACGCCCTCCCCGGAGGAGGAAGACGAAAATACCGTCCGCCTGACGGCGGAAAATTTTGAGCGCCTTCTCGATTCCGCCGGCGGCGTCCCCTGGCAGAATGCGGACGGCACCGAGCTCCGGCTCACCGGCGCCGAGGCCTACGCCTGCGCGCGCGGCGAGAACCCGGACGGCTCGGAGGGCGACGCGGAGGAAAACCAGGCGAAGCTCGTCGCCGCCTTCCTGTCGGACATGCGCACGCATTCCAATGACGCCGTCTTCATGCTGAAGCTGATGAAGGAGGCCTCCTCCTGCCTGGATTCCAATCTCGGCATCAAGACGCTGGCGTCCTTCGGGAAAAACCTTCTGAAGGCGGACTCCCTGACCATCGAGGTGGAAGAATGACCGAATCGAAAGCTCCTTCCAATAATAAAAAGCGTCTCCTCATCGTGGCCATCCTCGGCCTTGCGGCGCTCGCCGTCGTGCTGGCGGACGTCTTCCTCGTGAATTCCTATGCGACCTTTGAGGGCACGCGCATCTATACCGGCCGCACCTTCCCCGCAAGCTCCACGGCGGACGAGGACTCGGTCTATTCCTATCAGACCGGCTCGATCCGCATCTCCGTCCACGAATATGACCGCTCTCCGGCCCATTTCTTCGTGGCGGACGTCTGGCTGAAGGACATCGAGGACTTTCGCTGCGCCTTCGCCAACGGCGTCTACAACGGGCACGACCAGAGCGCCTCCGTCATTGCCGAGGACAACGCCGCGCTCCTCGCCGTGAACTCGGATTTCAACTGGGGCCTCGTCATCCGAAACGGCGTCCTCTGTTCCTCCGAGGCCTGGGATACCCCGATGCTCGCCATGTACCGGAACGGCAGCATGAAGATCATCTATGACCAGCTCTACTCCGACCCCGAGCAGCTCCTCTCTTCCGGCGTCATCAACACCTGGACCTTCGGCCCCGTGCTGGTCGACGGCGGAAAGAACGTCGTGGACGAGGAGGGAGACGTTCTCGAGCCGCGCACGGCCATCGGATACTACAGCCCCGGGCATTACTGCTTCGTCGTGGTCGACGGCCGGCAGAGCGGCTATTCCTCGGGCATGCTCCTCTCCGACCTGGGCGACCTGATGGCCGAGCTCGGCTGCGAGCTCGCCTACAACTTTGACGGCGGCGCCAGCTCGCAGCTTCTCGTCAATGCCGAGATCATCAACCGCCCGAGCACCAATCCCGCCCGGCTCCAGAAGAACCTGATCGTGATCGCGGAGGCGGACTGACATGAATGCTGCCGAAGCCTCCCGCCATGCGCTCCGCCTTGCCGCGGCCGGGCGGGAGATCGCGGAAAAGAGAGAAGCGGTCGCCCGAAGCGCCTTCCGGCAGGGCTTCCATCTCATGCCGGAGACCGGCTGGATGAACGACCCCAATGGCCTTATCTATTTCCGAGGCAAATATCATTTCTTTTACCAGTTCTATCCCTACGCGCCCCGCTGGGGCAGCATGCACTGGGGCCATGCCGTCTCGGACGATCTGCTGCGCTGGGAGCAACTGCCTCCCGCCCTCGCCCCGAGCGAGGAATATGACGACCATCCCTCCGGCGGCTGCTTCTCCGGCAGCGCCATCGAGCACGGGGGCCGGCTCTATCTTTTCTACACCGGCTGCGCCGACCGCGGCCGCGGCATGGAACAGACGCAGAACCTCGCCTTCAGCGACGACGGCATTCATTTTGAGAAATATTCCGGCAATCCGCTTCTCACGGCGCCGGAGGGCGTCCCGCCGGATTCCTTCCGCGACCCGAAGGTCTGGCGGCAGGGAGACACGTTCTTCCTGATCTGCGGGGCAAGCCGTGCCGGGCGCGCGCAGATCCTGCTCTACCGCTCGGACGACCTGCTGCACTGGGAGTTCTTCCGCGTCCTCTATGAGAGCCGCGGCGAGTGGGGGGACATGTTCGAGTGCCCGGACTTTTTCGAGCTGCAGGGCAGCCATGTCCTCGTTTTCTCCCCGATGGGCTGCGGCGAGCGGAAGAGCGTCTATCTGACCGGCGATTTCGACGCCCGCACCGGGAAGTTCTTCCCGAAGGTCACCGGCGAGCTGGACTGGGGCTTCCAGTATTATGCCCCCGCCTCCTTCCTCGCCCCCGACGGCCGGCGGATCCTGGCGGCCTGGGCAAACGGCTGGCAGTGGATGCCCTTCTGGAAAAGCTTCGGCCCCACGGAGCGGGACGGCTGGTGCGGCGCCTTTACGCTCCCGCGGGAGGCCCGCCTGCAGAAGGACGGCACGCTCTCTCTCCTCCCGGTTCGCGAGCTGCAGCAGCTCCGGAAAAACGAGACGAATCTCGGAGAGGCGGTCCTTTCGGAGGGCGAGTCGCTGCCGCTGCGCCGCGGCTGCCGCTGGGACGCGGAGCTTGCGATCGACCTTTCCTCGCCGGCCTCTTCTGCCGTCTTCACGCTCCGAAGCGCAAACGGAAACCGGACCGTCCTGACGGTCGACCTCCTACAAAGCGAGCTCCGCCTGGACCTCACGGCGTCGGACGGCAGCAGCTCCGGCATCGCCCGCGCCCCGCTGGACCTGGCCGGGCAGGACACTCTGCCTCTCCGCCTCTGCTCCGACCGGATCAGCCTCGAGATCTTTGCCGGCGGAGGCCGGAGCAATATTTCCTGCAATGTCTATACCACGGCCGAAAACGAAGAAAATTTCCTCACCGCCGAGGGCGGGGAGCTGAAGCTCCGGGATCTGCGCTGCGCGGATCTGGAGATGTAAAACAGAATACGGCAGATAAAAATGCCATGAAGGCTTGCGAACAGACCTTCATGGCATTTTTTAGATCGTGGACTTGCGAAGAATGAGCTCCGGCATATACTGCGAATAAACATAGGGAGTGGACGGATCCCGGATGCGATCGATGATACAGTGTGCAGCCGCAGCGCCCAGCATTTCCTTTGGACTGCTGATCGTCGTGAGAGGGGGCGTCGCCCGAAGCGAGGCCTGCGTGTTGTCGAAACCGACGATCGAGATATCCTCCGGGATGCGGTAGCCGCGATACTGCAGCGCATTGCTCAGCTGGATCGCTGTCCAGTCATTGCCGCAGATATACACATCCGGCAGGGAGGGGAAGGATTTGATACGGTTGATCAGATAATTCGCGTTGAGGAAATCCTGATCGGTCTCCTGTGTAAGACAGCACTCCTCCATAATGGAAAGATGATGGCTCTGCAGCGTGGACACCAGAGCGTCATATCGGCTTTGGAAGCCATGGCTGACGTTGGAGCCGGAAAGTGTCCCGGCAAAGGCAAACTTGGAGCAGCCCTTATAGATCAGATCCTCGGTGATCTTCTGAATGTGCGCCTGATTTTCCATGCTCACGATGTCCATTTTCCCAAGAATTGCTTCAAAGTCCCGTGGCATATCTACGGTGACGGTGGGAAGATGAAAGTCCAGCACGGCCTTGCACACGCGGATATCGCAGATCTCAACGAGAATGATCCCTTTGATCTCGGGGCTGTGAATGATCTCGGGAAAGGTGAGCGCCTGCATGCCGGCGTCGTCGATGATTCCGATCAGAAGCTTGTATCCGTGCTTTTTTAAAACGTCCTCGATCCCGCGCATCACGGTCATCCAGAAGTCCGAATAGTTAAAGGATGTTCGGGTCAGAAACAGGATGGAGCCCCGGTCCGATGCGGCCGAGGGGGCATGGTAACCGGGAACGGCGGAGAGATGGCGGTATTGGAGCTCTTCCGCCTTCGCGAGGACGGCCGTCTTCGTCTTTTCCGATACGCCTTCCGCACCGCTCAGGACCTTGGCCACGGTATTGCGGGACATTCCGAGCGCATCGGCAATGTCTTTGATCGTGCAGCTCATGTTAAGCCCCCTTTCACTTTCAACGGACATTATATACGCACAATTCCAAAATGGCAATGCACAAAACGCACAAATAAAATGTGCATGGCTTGTGAACTATGAACAAAAAAGGAATCCCAAATTTATACAAAATGCGGAAAATGATAAACACGAGCAAATTTCAGTTGAAAATAATTGTGAATATCGCTAAAATCAGAGTAGAGAATATAACAAACGCACAAATAAACGCACAAAATGCACGCAGGTGATGCACAATGAAAAAATTCTTCTTTCAGCCGGATCATGCATGGGTCGGAGACCTGATCCCATATTATGAAGACGGAACCTACTATGCATATTATCTGCACGATCCCCGCTGCTATCCGGACCAGTATGCCGAGCAGACGACCTGGCATCTTGTAACGACGCAGGATTTTAAAACGCTTTGCGATGCGGGAGAGACCTTTCCCTGCGCCGCGGACGACCGTCCGAACTGCAATGCCTATACCGGTTCCGTGATCCGGGATAAAGACGGGATCTATCACGCATATTTTACGGCCTTCAATTCGAAGATCAATCTTCTGGACGGGAAGCCGATCCAGGCCGTCATGCGGGCAAAAGGAACCGATCCGGCCCATCTTACCGTAGACGAGGATTTCTTCTTTACGGCCGACGATCGAATTTATGAGATGTATGACTGGCGGGATCCGTGCGTGACCTACAATGAGGCGGAAGACTGCTATTATATGCTTCTCTGTGCCCGAAAGAAAGGAGCGGGAGCACTGCGCGGAGGCTGCCTTGCTCTCTGCAAGTCGAAGGATCTCAATTCCTGGACGTATGAAGCACCGTTCTATGACCCTCACATGTATGTGACGATGGAATGCCCGGATCTTTTCCGTATGGGAGATTGGTACTACCTCGCGTTTTCCACCTTCAGCGACCGTTTTGCCACGCATTACCGCATGGCGAAGGATCCCTGCGGGCCCTGGAAGATCCCCGAGCTTGACACCTTCGATTCCCGTGACAATTACGCCATCAAGACGGGCGGCGACGACAGAAAACGTTATCTCTTCGGCTGGATCCCGTCGAAAAAAGGAAATACCGATTATGGCCCATGGGAATGGGGCGGAACGATGGTCTTCCATGAGCTCGTTCAGGATCCCGAAACCGGTCTCCTCACAGTGAAAACGACGGGCGCAGAGGAGAGCTTCTTCTCGAGCGGGAGGGAGCTGACCGGACAGAAAGAATTTTTTGCGGAAGCAGCCGCTCAAGAGGACGGGCTCGCTCTTTCCGCAGAAAATCTGGGCGCGGTGCTTTATGATGCCCCGGAGGAAAGCTTCCTTTTGGATGCGGAGCTTGAGATCCGGGAAGGAACCGAATTCGGCCTTGCCCTCCATACGGACGGCGGGCTCGAGAAGGGTTATTTTCTCCGCATGTGGCCGGGAAAGCAGATGGCCTGGGATATTTGGCCGAGGACGGACCGCCCCGGCATCTATCAGTGGCAGATCGACGGCGATGTTCCTTATCAGATCGAATCCTCCCGCCCCCTGCCGAAAGCGGAGCGTTACCGGATCCGCCTGATCCGGGAAGACGATATCAGCGTTGTATACGTCAATGACGAGATTGCCCTTTCTTACCGCATGTACGGCCACAGCAGCGGGAAGCTCGGCTTCTACCTCGTCCAGGGAAACATGATAATCAGGCATTTATCGCTTAAGACCCGATAAAGCCTCATTATAAAAACAAAAAACAGAAAAGGAGAAACAGCAATGAAAAAGATCCTCGCAATTGTCCTTGCAGCAGTCATGGTCCTCTCCCTCTGCTCTGCAGCCTTCGCTGACGACGAAGTCACAGTGACCTGGTTTGCATCCCGCACGGTAGACGGCCCAATCGACAAGACCATCCGCCAGCTCGCAGAAGACTACAATGCAGCCAACGACACCAACTTCAAGCTTGAAGTGATCACGGAGGCCGACCGCCCCTCTTATCTTGAAAAGCTGAAGACCCTCATCGCGGGGGGCAATATGCCCGACATTATCGACATCGATGCAACGCCGTACTGCCGCGAGCTCGTCGATGCCGGCTACCTTGTGAATGTCAAAGACTGGCTGAACGAGAATGACCTCTATGACAATTTCCTCGAGATCGCTCTTGCCTACCAGGAATTCACCAACGGTGACCTCTACACCCTTCCTCTCGAGCTGAACGTCGAGATGATCTGGTACAACACCGCCATCTTCGATGAGCTCGGTCTGACCGCTCCGAAGAGCCTCAACGAGTGGCTCGAGATCTGCCAGACGATCGCCGATGCCGGCTATACCCCGATCGCCGTTGACGGCACGGACCGCTGGCCCGTCCTCCGCTACCTCGCTATGGCTCCGTTCGCAGAATCCGGCAATGACTACTCCATCGCGCTCGCAGCAGGCGAGGCCTCTATGGGCGACGATATCGGTCTCGAAGGCATTGACTTCTACAACCAGATCGGTCAGTATTTCGAGGAAGGCTTCGGCGCCACGGACTATGCCACCGCACAGGCCATGTTTGTCAACGGCGATGCTGCAATGTACTACATCGGTTCCTGGGAGTTCGCCGCTCTCGAGCCTCTCTATGCAGACGGCACGATCGATTACTTCCTCATGCCCAACGTGATTGATGGTGAAGGCGACGGCCAGCCCTACTGCGTCAACTCCGGCATCGGCATGGCTTTCAATACGGCCACCTTCGATGAGAAGACGGAAGACTTCATCAAGTATGTCATTGAAAACTACGGCGCGATCTATGCTTCCTATGACCAGCTCACTCCGATCAACTGCGAGCTGCCGGAGGATCATGAGTTCACTGACCTCTACATGAGAGTTTCCGACGAGCTTGCCGCCAAGGAAGGCGCTTCCTTCATGAAGCCTTGGGACTGCTACTTCGATTCCAACACCTGCACGGTCGTGGAAGACAATATGCTCCTTCTCCCGAACGGCGACATGAGCGTGGAAGACTTCGTATACCTCGTGGATGAATCCATCGACGAGTACGTCAACGGCTGATCTTTCATTCGATGATTCGGTTCTCCGGGGGATCCGCCCCCGGAGAACCTGTTATTTTAAAGAGAGGGAAGGACTATGTGCAGCGTATTAAAAGACAAGAAATCCTATCTTCTGTTTCTTCTTCCGGGACTTCTGTTCTATCTGTTTTCTGTTTTTTACCCGATCGTGGAATCGATCCGCCTGAGCTTTATGAAATGGAACGGGATCTCGGACGCAACCTTTGTAGGTCTCGCCAATTACGTCAAAATGTTCAATGACCGGATCTTCTGGAAGGCCTTCGGGCACAACCTGGTCTATCTTGTCATTGTTGTCGGTATGCAGATCCTGATCGGCCTGTTCTTCGCCATCCTGCTTACCTACCTCACCCGGGGCGTTCATCTCATCAAGACGCTCTATTATGTTCCAGCCATTATCACGACGGTTGCGGTGGCGCAGCTGTTCCGCGCCATGTATGCCTCCCAGCCGGAAGGCATTTTTAACAAGGCTTTGAAGCTGATCGGCCTCGGAAGTCTTGCAACGTCCTGGCTGACCAATGTGCATACGGCGCTCGCCGCCGTCTCCATTCCGGAAGGCTGGCGCTATACCGGGCTTTATATGGTCATCTTTTATTCCGCGCTGATCTCGCTCGACCCTGAGATCAGTGAAGCCGCCAAGGTGGACGGGGCAAACGAGTGGCAGCTGCTCTGGCGCATCAAGCTCCCGATGATCCGGCCGATCTTCCTCCTGACCTTTACAATGGTCGTAACAGGCGCGCTCCGCGGCTTCGATATTCCTTACACGCTGACAAACGGCGGCCCCGGCAATGTGACCGAGCTGCTTTCCACCTATATGTACAAGAAGGCCTTCGGCTCGAATCAGTTCGGCTACGGCAGCGCGATCTCGGTCTTTATCGTTGTTGAAAGCCTGATCTCGGTCGGTATCCTGCAGCGGATCTTCCGTACGGACGACAACCGGCCGCGCAGATCTCTTCTGAGGAGGAAGTCGTCATGAGAAAAAAACCGATCAAGCTGCTCTTCTTCGTTGTGGTAGCCGTGATCCTCGTGATCCAGGTCTATCCGATCTTCTGGCTTTTCATGGCAAGCCTGAAGGATTCCACCGAGCTTGCCGTTTCGCCCTTTTCCCTTCCCGAGCATCCGTCGCTGAAGAACTTTGTCTCCGTCATGCAGGACGGAACGCTTCTCCGCTACATGTGGAACAGCGTCAAGGTGACGGTCGTTTCCATCGTCCTCATCATCTCGCTGGGCTCTACCATGGGCTATGCTCTCTCAAAATTTTTCTTCCGCATCAACAAAAAAATATATGCGTTTATTACGGCCGGCATTATGATCCCCGTACAGATCACGCTCATCCCGCTTTTCAGCTTTTACAGCAAGCTCGGCATTCTGAACACGACCTTTTCTCTCGTGCTTCCGCAGGTCGGCTTTGCCCTTCCGCTTTCCACGATGCTTTTCTACAGCTTCTATGCCTTTATTCCCAATGAGCTGATCGAAGCGGCGGTGATGGACGGCTGCTCTCCGGCCAGAACCTTCTTCTCCATTATTCTGCCTCAGGCAAGAAATACCGTCATCACGGTGGCCTCTATGTATACGGTCTTTATCTGGAATGACTTTATTTTTGCCAATACCTTCATCAGCGACAACAAGGCCAAGACGATCGCAGTCGGTCTGAAAGACTACATCGGCGCCTTCGGCAATGTGGACTGGGGCCGGACGTATGCGGCCATTGCGCTCTCGGTCCTCCCTCCGATCATCGTTTACTTCAGCCTGAACAAGTACGTGACGGCCGGTATGACGATGGGAGCAACGAAAGGATAAAAAGCATGAATTTTGATCCGCTTTCAAGCGCCGTTCCCTTTGCGCCGCACGGTCGGTCCCGCGCGATCAACGCGGAGAATCCGAAAGGAGAGAAGGGAGCCGGCGGACAGGCTTCAAGCCCCCTGGGAAAGGGAAGAAAGGGAAGCCCCTGCCTGAAGGATATTCTTCCCGGCACGGAGACCGTCCTCGCCGAGATCGATGGCCCCGGCATCATCAACCATATCTGGATCACCGTGGACAACAAGACTACGGATGCGGACTGCTTTGTCCTGCGCGATCTGATCCTCCGCATGTACTGGGACGGGGAGGAGACCCCTTCGGTCGACTCTCCCCTGGGAGACTTTTTCTGCTGCGGCTTTGCCAAGGAATGCGAGGTCTATTCCGCCCCGATCGTCGCGGCGCCTTCCCGCGGGCTGAACTGCTATTTTAAGATGCCGTTTCGCAGGCACGCAAAGATCGTCCTGGTCAGCGAGCATGCCAATCCGATCCCTGCGTTTTTCTATCAGGTGGACTACTGCCTCTACGACGAGCTGCCGGCCAATACGGAATATTTCCACGCCAAGTGGAACCGGCAGCGGCTCACGGAAAAAGGCACGGACTATACGGTGATCGACGGGATCCGCGGCTCGGGCACCTACATCGGCACCTACATCGCCCTTACAACACTGGAGCGGTACTGGTGGGGAGAAGGGGAATTCAAATTCTATATTGATGGGGACAGGGAATATCCGACGATCTGCGGCACCGGCATGGAAGACTATTTCGGCGGTTCCTGGAGCTTTGCCCGGCATGAGAACGGAAAGACGGTCGAAACGAATTTCTGCTCCCCTTATTTGGGATATCCCTATTACTCCCGCCACGACGACCTTATCACAAATCCCTATCACAATGACGACTGCCCGCCTATGCGCGGTTTTTACCGTTTCCATTACCCGGATCCGATCTATTTCGAGGAAGACCTGAAAGTCACGGTTCAGCAGATCGGCGTCTGCTACCGCGGGCTGTTTGAGCGCCAGGACGACGTTGCCAGTGTCGCTTACTGGTATCAGAAGGAGCCGCATCAGCCGTTCGCTCCTCTGCCTGCAAAGGAGGAGCGCTGGCCGCGGTAAAAACGGTTGCCGAAAAGCCGGTTTTCCGTTACAATAAGAAAAAACGCAGAGGGGGATCTGACCCATGGAAAAGCAATATGATGTCGTCGCGCTCGGTGAGCTTCTCATCGACTTTGCCTGCGTCTCTTCGGATGCCGACGGGTATCCGACGCTTGCGGCCCATCCGGGCGGCGCGCCGGCCAATTATCTCGCCGTGCTCGCCAAATATGGAAAGAAGGCGGCCTTTCTCGGCAAGGTCGGCCGGGACACCTTCGGCCAGCTGCTCGCAAAGACGCTGCAGGCGGCCGGTATCGATACCTCCGGCCTCTGCATGGACGAAGATTTCTTCACGACGCTCGCCTTCGTCACCTTTGACCCGGACGGGAACCGCAACTTTTCCTTCGCCCGCAAGCCCGGCGCGGACACGCAGCTGAAGAGCGAAGAGCTGGATCTCGACATGCTGAAGAGCACGCGCGTCTTTCATTTCGGGACGCTTTCCCTGACGGACGAGCCCTCCCGCAGCGCGACGCTTCGGGCCGTGCGCTGCGCGAAGGAGAACGGCGCCCTCATCAGCTATGATCCCAATTACCGCGCGCCGCTCTGGCGGAGCGAGGCGGAGGCAAAGGAGCAGCTCCTGCAGGGGCTGGCGCTTGCCGACGTCGTGAAGATCAGCGACGAGGAGGTGGAGTTCCTCTTCGGCCTCTCTCCGGAGGAGGGCGCCGAGAAGATTCGGCAGGACTTCGGTGCGAAGCTCGTCTTCGTCACGCTCGGCAGCAAGGGCTGCCTTTACAGCAACGCCAACGCCACGGGCATGGTCCCGGGCCTGAGCGGCGTCAAGGCGATCGACACGACGGGCGCCGGAGACATTTTCGGCGGCAGCGCCATGTTTGCCCTTCTGAATTCCGGCAAGGCGCCGGAGGCGCTGAACGCTTCCGAGCTTCAGGGCATTGCCTCCTTCGCCGTCCGGGTATCCGGCCTCTCCGTCACGAAGCAGGGCGGCATCCCGTCGATCCCCGCGCTCGGCGAGGTCCTTGGAAACGCATAGAGACGCAAGATCTCCCCGGCCGCCGGCCGGGGAGATCTTTCTTGCCAAACGGAGAAAATGCTGATATACTGATACAAATTGATACTAATTGATATCAATCAGGAGGCAGCCATGGAGGCAGAGCAGTTTCTTACGATGACCGGAGACAAGCATTTCTTCGATCTGAAAAAAATGCAGTATAAATATTCTCCGTCCGCCGTGCAGGAAATGCTGGAGATCCTGGACCGCACGTCTGCCGCCATTCTGCCGATCCGGGATTTTCACGGCCGGGAGCTGATCTTTCGGGAGGATAAGGCGAAGATCCCGCCGCAATCGGAAAAGCTGCTCCTCGCAGCGCCCGCGTCGGACCGGTTCGGCATGCAGGCGATGGAGGAGGAGATCCACAGCTCTCTCGCCATTGAGAACATCCGCTCCGAGCGGGAGAGCATCCGGAAGATCCTTCGGGGCTATGCGCCGCAGAATGCGGCGGAAGAGAAGATCCTCGGCATGAAGCGCGGCCTGGATCTGATCGCGGACCGGAGCTTTGAGATCTCGGAGGAGAATCTTTTCCGGCTTTACCGGACGGCGGTCGGCAGCTCTCTGGCGGAGGAGGATCAGCTGCTTCCCGGCCGGTGGTATCGGCATGACAAGGTCTATGTCGTGGGCATGCAGGTGGAACACGAGGGGCTGCCGAGCGCGCAGCTTCCCGAATATATGAAGCGCTTCGTCGAATTTATCAATACGCCGGACGGGCTCAATGAGCTCGCCAAGGCGGCGCTGATCCACTTTTACTTTGCCTATCTTCACCCGTATTTCGATGGAAACGGCCGGACGGCCCGCCTGCTGCAGATCTGGTATCTGATTCAGAGAGGCTATCCTGCCGCACTGTTTGTTTCGTTTTCGGAGCATATCAACCGCTCCAGACCGGCCTATTACCGGGCCTACCGGCAGATCGAGGAAAACGAGCGCATCAGCGGCCGAATCGATGCGACGCCCTTTGTGGCCTATTTTTCCGGTCATGTTTACCGGGAGCTGCTCCGCGCACGGCCGGAGGACGGGTTGATGCAGCGCTATCAGGCCGCGCTTGCCGCCGGAGAGATCACGCCGAAGGAGAAGCTGCTTTGGGAATTCGTCCTTTCCTTTTATGGCTCTTCCGCTTTCTCGACCAAGCAGCTGGAGAAGGACCATGGAGACGCCGCCTATGCGACGATCCGCAGCTTCGTCCTGAAATTTTCGGAGCTTGGGCTCCTCCAAAAGGAGACCTACGGCAGCCGCAATCGTTATCGCGCGGTCGGCTTTCCGCCGCTGCGCGAAGAAAAAGGAGGACCTTATGGAGCCGATTGACCGCACCCGCGCCGCAACGGCGTTTGAACGCTATACTTCCGCCTTTGACCCCTCCGACGAGCGGATCGCGCTGAAGATCTTCCATACCTTCCGCGTCGCGGAGAACTGTGACCGGCTTGCCTCCGCCCTGTGCCTCCCGAAGGAGGACCGGGACGAGGCCTGGCTCATCGGGCTTCTCCATGACATCGGGCGCTTTGAGCAGTGCTCCCGCGCCCGCAGCTTCCTGGACTCCGCCTCCTTTGACCACGCGGAGGAGGGCGTCCGTTATCTCTTTTCCTGCGGACACGTGGCGGACTTCCTGCCGGAGGAGGGAGAGGGGAACACGGAGCTTCTCGACGAGCTTCGCCTCGCGGTAAAGTACCACAACAAGTTTGCCCTTCCGGAGGGCCTTACAGTGCGGGAGCAGCTCTTCTGCCACCTCATCCGGGATGCCGACAAGCTGGATATCTTCCGCGTCAGCACGGTGAACGCCTTCGCCGTCGTTCACGAGTATCCGGAGGAGACCGTTGCCGCATCGGAGATCTCTCCCGCCGTCGTCGCCTGCTTTGAAGACCGCACCACGCTGGATTACCGCCTCCGCCGCACCCCGGCCGACATTTTCCTCGGCCACATCGCCATGTGCTTCGGCCTTCACTTTCCCGTGAGCCGGGCGCTCGCGCGCGAGCAGGGCTATGTGGCGAAGATGATGAACTTCCGGTTCACCCGCCCCGAGAGCGAAGCGGAATACCGGCGCCTGCGCCGCCTCATGGAGGAGTTTCTCTCCGAAGCTTGACATTTCGCAGCTTCAATGGCATATTTGCTATGAAAAAACAATAGAAAGAAGGATCTTTTTATGACGGAACTGATCGAAGCCCTGATCGCCGCCCCCTCCTGCTATTCCGGCCTGAAGGATGTGGCGCAGGCTTATCTTGACGCGTCCGAAGCGGAAAAGCCCGCCGCTGCCGCTGCTCTCGTGGCCGAGCTTGAAGCGGACGTGATGCCCGTGGACGCCGTGATCGGCTTTTTCTCCTCCGATGCCGGCATCGGCCACTTCGGCGCCGAGACGGCTGCCGCCCTCCTCAAGGGCGCGCAGGAGCATAAGGCCAACGGCGGGAAGTACTGCAACTGCCCGGCCTGCTCCGCCGGTGCCGCCATTCTCGAGCGCAAGGCCGAGCTCTGAGCCATGGAGCGCATCGGAATCATTGCCGCCATGGGCGTGGAGGTCAGCCTGCTGGTCGAGGCCCTTCAGGGCGGCACCGAGGAGACGTTCGGCGGAATGCACTTCTATCTCGGCCGGATCGGCAAGGCCGACATCGTTCTCATGCAGTGCGGCATCGGCAAGGTCTCTGCCGCGGCCGGCACCCAGGCCATGATCACAAAATATCAGCCCTCCCGCATTATCAACACCGGCTGCGCCGGCGCCCTGGCGAAGGACCTGAAGATCGGAGACCTGGTCCTCGCGGAGGAGACGGTCGAATGGGACATGGACACGACGGACCTCGGCGATCCGCGCGGCTATATCCAGGCGCTGGACCGGATCCGCATCCCTGCCGACGTTGAAACGGTCTCTTGGGTCGCCTCGGCGATCCCGGAGGAGCACACGGTGCGCCGCGGCCTCATCGCCTCGGGGGACCAGTTCGTCTCCCGCGATTCCCAGCGCAGGATCATCCTCGACAGCTTCCCGGACGCGCTCTGCGCGGAAATGGAAGGCGCCGCCGTCGGGCATGTCTGTGCGCAGAACGGCGTGCCCTTCTGCGTCGTCCGCTGCATGTCCGACACCGCCGACGGCGACAGCGGGGTAGACTATTTCACCTTCTCCCGCCACGCCGCCGAGACCTCCGCCTCCATCCTCATCCGCCTGCTGTCGGAAAAGATGTAA
>R14__coassemble_555_pt1 | contig 25000 bp, 25 predicted proteins | sample R14__metabat2_low_PE_019 | metagenome-assembled genome bin R14 | reverse complement strand
GACACGTCAATCCCTATTACAACGTACGCGCATGCGCGTATATATTTTCTATTTTTTCATTTTTTCAAAAATTCAGCTCATAATGCGATTTTTCCTGTCAAATGTGTCAAATCATCTAAAACTAGCCGTTTTTATTTGACACATAAAATAAGTCATCCGTCAAGCTGACTCCCCTTCTCCCAGATCCCCCCGACACCGAACTCCCACGGCGAGCCCGAGGCCCCCTGACGGATGGCGCGGCGCAGGCCGGGGGCGTCCGTGACGGCGAGGCCGGCGAGGCGGTCGACGCCGAAATCGAAGAGGGCCGGGCAGAGAGGGACGGAGGGCCCCGTGAGGACCGTGAAGGCGTTCCGGCTCAGGGCGAGGAGGCGGGGCAGGGTCTTGTTGATGAGCGTGCTGCCCGAGAGGATGACGACGTCGCACTCCGGCAGGAGCCACTCGGCGGCGGAGTCCGGGTAATCGCCGGGGAGGCTGCGCCGCTCCAGGATGCGCACCCATTCGGCCTCCCGGGCATAGCGGAGCACGCCCTTCATATGCCCGACGACGCCGACCTTTTTCCCGCGAAAGTCGATCCTCTCGGCATAGTGCGCGATGGCGGAGGACGAAAGGGACTTGGCCCGCGCGGGCGTATTGAAGAGGAGATTGAGCGCGGCGAGGCCGAAGGAGGCCTCCTCCAGGTTCCAGCTTTTGACGGCCTCGGCCGCCTGCACGGCCGGAAGGCCGCAGAGGCCCGCGGGAAAGAGCGCCTCGCGGCCCTGCCCGGGCGTGAACATCCCGAGCCCCATGCGCTCCCCCGCCGCTGCGCCGGCCCAGCACTCGTCGTGCAGCGTCTCTTCGATCCTGACCTCGTCGCACAGCGCCTGCGCCTCGGCAAGCAGGGCGTCATAGAGCGCAAAAAAGCGGCTTTCCGTTTTCTTCACCTCCGGTTTTGGGATCAAAAACATTATAGCCGATTCTCCGAGCGCGCGCAAGCGCGTCCGGACCTCTTGCAGCTTTTTCTTCCGTTTGCTATAATAGAGAAATCCCATTTCCTTGGAGGAAACGCCATGAGCTTTCTGATCAAACCCGCATCCTATGCGCTGATCCTTCTCGCGGGCGCCGTGCTGCGCTCCGTCGGATTCTTCAAAAAAGAGGATTACCGCATTCTGACCAAAATCCTCGCCAACGTCACGCTGCCCTGCGCCGTCGTCACGGCGTTTGACGGCTTTCAGGTGACCTCCTCGCTGCCCGTGATCCTTCTGCTCGGCATTCTCAGCGCGCTCATCCCGCTGCTTTTCATGTATCTGACCGGGCGCGGCAGACCCGTGCCGGAGCAGGCGTACCGGATGGTGAACATCGGTGGGAAGAACATCGGCTGCTTCTCTCTGCCGGTGCTGGAGGCCTTCCTCGGGCCGAGCGGCGTCGTGACGGCCTGCATCTTCGACATCGGCAACGCCATCATGAATACCGGCGGCGTCTACGTGCTGGCCTCGACGCTCTCCGGGCGCGGGAAGGTCAGCGTGAAGACGATCCTCGAGAAGTTCCTCTCCTCCGTCCCGTTTGACATCTATCTCGTGATGATCGTGCTGACGGCGCTGAAGGTGCAGCTCCCTGAGGCGGTCTACGAGCTCATCAGCCCCGCCGCGAAGGCCAACGGCTTCGTCGCGATGATGTCCATCGGGATGATGTTCGAGCTGCCGGAGGATCTCAGCGTCATCGGGAAGGCGCTGCGGCAGCTTTCCTGGCATTATATCTTCGGCGCCGTTTTCGCCGCCGCGCTGCTCCTGCTCTCCCCCTTTGACGCGGAAACCAACAAGACGCTCGTGATCCTCTTCTTCGCTCCCCTCTCCGCGCTCGCCCCCATGTATACGGACCTCTGCCATGGCGACACGCCGCTCGCCTGCCTCACGAACACCGTCTCCATCCCCATCAGCTTTCTGGTCATGACCGTGCTCGCGCTGGTTCTGTAAAAAGGCGCATAACGCAAAAAAGCTCCCGGTTCCGGGAGCTTTTTTTGTTGGGAAATTTTACTTGATGAGGCTCTTGCCCGTCATCTCACTCGGCTGCTGCAGGCCCATGACCTGCAGGATGGTCGGCGCGATGTCGGCGAGGCGGCCGTCTGCGAGCTCGATGCCCTTCTCGCGCACGAGGAAGGGAACGGGGTTCGTGGTGTGGGCCGTGTTGACCTTGCCGGTCTCCACGTCGAACATGCAGTCGGCATTGCCGTGGTCCGCCGTGACGAGGAGGACGACGTCGTCATGCTTCTCGATCTCGGCCACGATCCGGCCCATGCAGGCGTCCACGGTCTCCACGGCCTTGATAGCGGCGGGCATGATGCCCGTGTGGCCGACCATGTCGCAGTTGGCAAAGTTGCAGATAATGAGGGAATAGGCGTCGGAGGCAATAGCCTCGACCAGCTTGTCGCACACCTTCTCCGCGCTCATCTGAGGCACGAGGTCATAGGTGGCGAATTCCTTCGGGGAGGGCACCAGGCAGCGCTCCTCGCCTTCGCACTGCGTCTCGACGCCGCCGTTGAAGAAGAAGGTGACGTGGGCATACTTCTCCGTCTCCGCGACGCGGAACTGCTTCATGCCCTGGGCGGAGATGATGTCGCCCAGCGTGTTCTCGATGACCTCGGGGGGATAGGCAATGGGCAGCGTGAGATTCTCGTCGTACTGCGCCGTGCAGACATAGCTGAGGGGATAGACCGTCTTCTTGCGCTCGAAGCCGTCAAAGTCGGGCAGGTTGAGCGCATAGGTCATCTCGCGGGCGCGGTCGGGGCGGAAGTTCATGAAGATGACGCTGTCGCCTTGGTTGATGACACCCTCGGGGGCGATCACCGTGGGGTGCATGAACTCATCCGTAAGGTACTTCTCGCCGGCGATGTCGTAGGTCTCATAGGAGGCCTCGACGGCATGCACGGGATCCGGATCCATGTCGCCCTCGCCGCAGACGATGGCGTTGTAGCCGCGCTCCACGCGATCCCAGCGCTTGTCACGGTCCATGCCCCAGAAACGGCCCTGGATCGTGGCGATCTTGGCGTTGCCGACTTCCTTGCACTTCTCGTCGAGCTCCTTGATGAAGCCGGCGCCGCTCGTCGGGGCGACGTCGCGCCCGTCGAGGAAGCAGTGGACATAGACGTTCTTCACGCCGCGCTGCTTGGCCATGTCGAGCATGGCAAAGACGTGCTTCAGGTGGCTGTGGACGCCGCCCGTGGACATGAGGCCCAGGACATGCAGAGGCTTGCCGTTGGCGACGGCGTCGTCAATGCACTTGACGTAGGCCGGATTTTCAAAGAACTTGCCTTCCTCGATCTCCTTGGTCATTTTCGGGAGGATCTGGAAGACGACGCGGCCGGCACCGATATTCGTGTGCCCGACCTCGGAGTTGCCCATCTGGCCGGCCGGCAGGCCGACGTCCATTCCTGAGGCAATCAGCCGGCTGTTGGGATACTCGGCAAAGAGCTTGTCCAGATGGGGCGTGTTGGCGCAGGTGATGGCATTGCCCGGGTTTGCCGGGGCAATGCCATAGCCGTCCAGAATGACCAGAACCGCTTTTTTCATCGCTTTCGATTACTCCTGAGCGGAAGCCTTGATGATCGTGGCGAAGTCGGCCGGCTTGAGGGAAGCGCCGCCGATGAGGCCGCCGTCGATGTCCGGCTGAGCGAGAAGCTCGGCGGCGTTCTTGGCGTTCATGGAGCCGCCGTAGAGGATGGAGATGGCGCGGGCCGGGCGGGCGCCGTAGATCTTGCGGATGACGCCGCGGATGGCTTCGCAGACTTCCTGGGCCTGCTCGGCCGTGGCGGTCTTGCCGGTGCCGATGGCCCAGATGGGCTCATAGGCGATGACGCACTTGCGCAGCTCGGTCGAATTGATGCCGGAGAGGGCCGCCTTGACCTGATAGGAAACGTACTCGATGGTGAGGTCCATCTCGCGCTGCTCAAGGCTCTCGCCGCAGCAGATGATGGGGCTGACGCCGTGGGCAAGCAGAGCCTTGGCCTTGGCGTTGACGAGGGCGTCGTCCTCATGGTGATACTGTCTCCGCTCGCTGTGGCCGATGACGCAGTACTTTGCGCCGGCGTCCGCCAGCTGCTCGGCAGAGACCTCGCCTGTGTAGGCACCCTTTTCATACTTGGAGCAGTCCTCGCCGCCGGCCTGGACCTTGATGGCCTTGCCGGCCTTGACCATGGCGGGGATCATGACGGCGGGCGTGCAGAGGACGACCTCGCAGGGCTTCTCGCGGATGATCTCGTCGCCGAGCTCGTTCTTCAGCTCGTCGATGAAGGGCTTGACGCCGGAGGCCGTCTGGTTCATCTTCCAGTTGCCGGCGATGACGACTTTACGGTATCTTTTGTTCATTGGAATCACTTCTCCTTTTCTGTATCCGTCAAAAAATCAAAACTTAAGCGTCGAGCAGGCAGGCAACGCCCGGGAGTTCCTTGCCTTCCATAAACTCGAGGGAGGCGCCGCCGCCGGTGGAGATGTGGGTCATCTTGTCGGCATAGCCGAGCTGCTGAACGGCTGCCGCGCTGTCACCGCCGCCGATAATGGTGATGGCGGAGGTCTTGCTCAGAGCCTCGGCGACCGCCTCGGTGCCCTTGGCGAAGGCCGGGAACTCGAAGACGCCCATGGGTCCGTTCCAGATGACCGTGCCGGCATCCTGGACGGCATTGCAGTAGAGCTCAATGGTCTTCGGGCCGATATCGAGGCCCTGCCAGCCGTCGGGGATCTCGCCGGCCGCGACGACCTTGCTCTCGGCATCCGGAGCAAACGCGTTTGCGATGACCGTATCGACCGGCAGGAGGAGCTTGACGCCTTTGGCCTCGGCCTTGGCGATCATTTCCTTGCTGTAGTCGATCCAGTCGGCCTCCAGCAGAGAATCGCCGACCTTGCCGCCCTGGGCTGCGGAGAACGTGTAGGCCATGCCGCCGCCAATAATGACGGTGTCCGCCAGCTCGAGGAGGTTGTTGATGACGCCGATCTTGGAAGAGACCTTGGAGCCGCCCAGAATGGCGACGAGAGGACGCTTCGGATTGGCAAGAGCACCGCCGATGATCTCAAGCTCCTTCTGAATGAGGAAGCCGGAGACGGCAGGCAGATAGTCGGCTACGCCGGCCGTGGAAGCATGGGCGCGGTGAACGGCACCGAAAGCGTCGGAGACGTAGATCTCCGCCATGTCGGCCATGGCCTTGGCAAGGGCCGGGTCGTTCTTGGTCTCGCCCTTCTCGAAGCGGGTGTTCTCAAGGAGAAGGATCTGGCCGGGCTGGAGCGCGGCGGCCTTGGCCTGAGCGTCTTCACCGACAACGTCCTTTGCCATGATGACATCCTTGCCGAGCAGCTCGCTGAGGCGGACGGCGACCGGAGCCAGAGACAGCTTCTTGAGGGACTTCTCCCACTCTTCCTTGGTGATGTCCTCGGCGTTCTTGCCCTTTTCGACCTGCTTCTTCACATAGCCGTCAAAGGTTGCGACCGGCTTGCCCAGGTGAGAGCAGGCGATGACGGCTGCGCCCTGGTCGAGCAGGTACTGGATGGTGGGGAGAGCGGCGCGAATGCGCTTGTCGTCCGTGATCTCGCCGGTCTTCTTGTCCTGGGGAACGTTAAAGTCGCAGCGGAGAAGGACCTTCTTGCCCTTGACGTCAACGTCTTTGACGGTCTTCTTGTTGTAGTTCATGTTGCGTATCCTCCAATTTTTAAATATTTTTTCTGCTTATCTATCTGCCATCGAACCAAAGTTCTTCAGGCCCTTAAAGCCCTGCTGGCGCAGAGCCTCATAGGCTAGGATCGCCACGGAGTTGGAAAGATTGAGGCTCCTCGCCTCGGAGATCATCGGGATGCGGATGCACTTGTCGCGGTATTTCTCCCGCAGCCACTCGGGCAGGCCCGCTGTCTCCTTGCCGAACATCAGCACGGCGTCGCCCGAAAAGTCCGCCTCCGTATAGATATGAGGCGCCTTGGTCGTGGCGAGGAAGAGATTGCTGTCGCCGTTCTTTTCAAAATACTCGTCCAGATTCTCGTAAACGCAGATCGTCACGAGATACCAGTAGTCCAGCCCGCAGCGCTTGACGTATTTGTCCGAGATGTCAAACCCCAGGGGCTTGACGAGATGCAGCCTTGCGCCCGTGGCGGCGCAGGTGCGCGCAATGGCCCCGGTATTGTGGGGAATTTCCGGCTCAACGAGGACGATATCCAGCATCTGTTCTCCCGTGCGGCGCCGCATTGCGCCGCTTTTTTCGATTTCCTCGACATTTTAGCACAAAAACGGCAAAAATCATGCACATTTTTTTGCTTTTTTTGATTTCTTGCAAGTTGTACAAAGAAGCGCTATAATCAGACGCATCCGAAAGTGCTTTTTGTTCAACATAACAATTATATCTCAGGAGTTTTTGATGTCAATGGAAAGTTTTGCCCGAAATCAGGAATTTTTTTGTTCCGATTGCCCGCGCGGCTGCGGAGCGCTCCGCTCAAAGGCGGCGGCCGGCGGGTTCTGCAGGTCCTATTCCCTCCCCGCCGTCGCGCGCGCGGCGGCGCATTTCGGAGAGGAGCCCTGCATCAGCGGCGTGCGCGGCTCAGGTGCGGTGTTCTTCGCGGGGTGCAGCCTCCGGTGCGTCTTCTGCCAGAACTACGAGATCAGCCGCTCGGGCGAGGGGGAGCGCGTCTCCGTCCCCCTCCTGCGGGAGATCCTGCTGCGCCTGCGGGACACGGGCGTCCACAACATCAATCTCGTGACGGCCTCGCATTTCGTCCGCCCCGTGGCCGAGGCGCTGAGCGGCCTCTCGCTCGGCATCCCCGTCGTCTGGAACAGCTCGGGCTACGAAAGCGTCGAAACGCTGCGGATGCTCGAAGGGCTTGTGCAGGTCTATCTGCCGGACTATAAATATGCCGACGCCGAGGCCGCCCGCAAGTACAGCGCCGCGCCGGACTATCCTGAGGCCGCCTCCGCCTCCCTGCAGGAGATGTTCCGCCAGAGGGGCAGCTTCGTCCTCGACGGGGACGGCATGCTGCAAAGCGGCGTCCTCATCCGGCACCTGATCCTCCCGGGCAATGTGGAAAACTCCATGAACGCGATCGACTTCGTCGCCGATACCTTCCCGCGCGGGAGCGTCCTCTTCTCGCTGATGAGCCAGTATACGCCCATGCCGGGTCTGGAGGCCTTTCCGGAGCTGCAGAGGCGCGTCTCCGCGGAGGAATACGAGCTTCTCCTCCACTACCTGCACACCCGCCGTCTCGAGACCGGCTTCTGGCAGGAGCTCTCCTCCGCCACGGGCGAGCTGATCCCCGCCTTCGACGGCACAGGCGTCGGAAGCGCAGTTGACAAATGAAGAAAAATCGGCCATACTGTACCGGCAATATTTTATAAGAAAAGGGAGCAACTTACCATGAATTATAATGAAGTCCTCGAAGCCGCCCGCACCTGCATCGGGCCCTACTGCAAGGCCTGCCCGGTCTGCAACGGCAAGGCCTGCGGCAACTCCATGCCCGGCCCCGGCTGCAAGTTCCCCGGCAACGCTGCCGCCCGCAACTACGAGAAGTGGCAGGAGATCTGCGTCAACATGGACACGCTCAACCCCAACTACACGCCCGACATCTCCTTTGACCTCTTCGGCGTCACCTTCTCCGCCCCGATCTTTGCCGCCCCGCTCGGCTCTCTCCCCCTGCACTACGGCGACAAGCACACCGACCAGACCTACAACTCCATCATGCTCAAGGCCGCCGCGGACTACGGCGTCACGGGCCTGACGGGCGACGGCGTAGACCCGCAGATCATGGTCGACGCCGTGAAGGACATGGTCGCCCTCGGCGGCATGGGCATCCCGACCATCAAGCCCTGGAACAAGGAAGCCGTCTTTGAAAAGCTCGACATTCTCAACGAAAACAAGATCTTCGCCGCCGCCATGGATATCGACGGCGCCGGCCTTCCCTTCCTCAAGGCCATGAACCCCAACGCCGGCAGCAAGACCGTGGAGGAAATGAAGGAGATCATCGACTATGCGGACATGCCTTTCATTATTAAAGGAATCATGACGCCGGCCGGCGCGAAGAAGGCCGTAGAGGCCGGCGCGGCGGGCATCGTCGTGTCGAACCACGGCGGGCGCGTGCAGGGCGCCGTCCCCTCGACGGCGGAGGTCCTGCCCTCGATCGTGGAGGCAGTCAAGGGGCAGACCGTCATCTTTGTCGACGGCGGCATCCGCTCCGGCGTCGACGTGTTCCGCGCGCTCGCGCTCGGGGCGGACGCCGTGCTCATCGGCCGGCCGATCCTAAACAGCATCTACGGCGCCGGCGCCGAGGGCTTTCAAATCTACATGGACAAGATCGTCGGCGAGCTCAAGTCTACGATGGTCATGTGCGGCTGCGGAACGCTTTCCGACATCACGGAAGAGAAGCTCTGGAAGGCCTGAGCGCTCCCGCGTCAGCCCGGAATCTCATTTTTGCTCTGCTTCTTCGGAAGCAGAGCATTTTTTGTAAAATTTCTGCTACCAAGTTGATGCCAAGTGTGTTATAATTGAATGAAAATTTGTATTTTTCCTTTTCAATTTGATATTTTTATTAACATAATGTTACGGAAGGAATCCAATCCATGAAAAAGATACTCGTAATGGAAGACGAAGACAATATCCGCAGCTTTGTGGTCATCAACCTGCGCCGCAGCGGATTTGAGCCGATCGAAGCGGAAAACGGCATGACGGCCCTCGAGCGCCTGAAGGCGAACCCGGACATCTGCCTTGCCCTGCTCGACGTCATGCTCCCGGACATTGACGGCTTTGAGGTCTGCCGCCGCATCCGCGCCTCCGGGTCCAAGATCGGCATTATCATGCTGACGGCCAAGAGCCAGGAGATCGACAAGGTCACGGGGCTCATGACGGGGGCCGACGACTACATCACGAAGCCCTTCTCCCCCGCCGAGCTCACCGCCCGCGTCGACGCGCTGATCCGCCGCCTCGGCGACGACGAGGCCGAGGCCTCCTCCGTCGAGCTCAAGAGCGGCCCCTTCACCCTCAACACGCGCAACCGCACGCTTGAGAAGAAGGGCGAGCGCCTCAAGCTCACGCAGATCGAATACAACCTCATGAAGCTCTTCATGGAGAACCCGGGCAAGGCGATGTCCCGCGAGGACATTCTCTCGGCCGTCTGGGGCGCGGACTTCAGCGGCGAGCTGAAGACGGTCGACGTCAACGTTCGCCGCCTGCGCATGAAGGTGGAGGACGACCCGACCGAGCCCGAATTCCTCAACACGGTCTGGGGCTACGGCTACAAGTGGGGGTACTGAGCCTCCGCGATGCTGAACTTGAAAAAACAGCTCATGATCTCCGGGGCGGCGGCGCTCGTGCTGCTGCTGATGGGCATCTGGCTCGTCGTGCGCGGATATGTGACGATGGCCGTCATCGTTCTGCTGGTCATGTGCATTTATGTGATTCTGATCAATCTCTGGTTTCAGAGCCTCGTGACGGATCCGCTGAAGAAGCTGACGGTCTTCTCTCAGAAGATCGCCGATGGGAAATACGGCACGCAGGAGGAGGTCATTCTCGACAATGAGATCGGCGAGCTCACCGCCGCCATCAACGAGATGTCGAAAAAGATCGCCGTCGCCGACAAGGCGCGCACCGAGTTCATTTCCCAGATCTCCCACGAGCTGCGCACGCCGCTCACGGCCATCACCGGCTGGAGCGAGACCATTGCCTACGACCCCGCCGTCCAGGGCGATTCCCTCCGCGGCATCCACATCATCTCCAAAGAATCCGAACGCCTCACGCGCATGGTCGCGGAGCTGCTGGAATTCACGCGCATCCAGGACGGGCGCTTCAATCTCCGCATCGAGCTCATCGACATTGCCGCCGAGCTGGAGGACGCGCTCTTCACCTACGGCGAGATGATGAAGCAGGCCGGCGTCGACGTGAAGTACAAGTCCCCCGACCACGAGATCGCGCTCATTCCGGGCGACCCCGAGCGGCTGAAGCAGGTCTTCTGCAATCTGCTCGACAACGCCGTCAAGCACGGCGGCGGAGACCGGATCGACGTCACGCTGACGGACGACGCCGATTTTGTTTACATCTCCGTGCGGGACTACGGCGCCGGCATCCCGGAGGACGAGCTGCCGCACGTCAAGGAGAAATTCTACAAGGGCAGCTCGAAAAACCGCGGCACCGGCATCGGCCTCGCCGTCTGCGACGAGATCGTCACCCGCCACAACGGCACACTTTCGGTCCGCAACGCCAAGGGCTCGGGCTGCATCGTGACCATGGCGCTGCCGAAGACGGCCGACTGACGCTTCTTTTCATTGTAACGATATAAAGGAGAAATCATGGCAAACAAAACCAAAAATTTCAAGACCTCCATCGGAGGCCAGGCGCTGATGGAAGGGATCCTCATGCGCGGGCCGAAAAAGCAGGCCATCGTCTGCCGCACGGCGGACGGGCTCGTGGAAAAGGTGGACGAGCTGAAGCTCATCCGTGACCGCTATCCCGTGCTTGGTTGGCCGCTCATCCGCGGCGTCGTCACCTTCCTGGACTCCATGATCAAGGGCATGTCCGCCCTCATGTATTCCGCGGACCTGCTCCCCGAGGAGCTGCAGGAGGACGACCCGCTCGACCGCTGGATCGAGAAGCACTTCTCGGCCGAGCTTGCCAAGAAGCTCATCATCTACGTGGCCGTCGTGCTGGGCATCGCGCTTTCGGTGTTCCTCTTCGTCTTTTTGCCGACGTTCCTCGTCGGGCTCATCAAGCCGATCTACAACAATATCTTTGTACGCAACCTGAGCGAGGGCGTCGTCCGCATTGCGATCCTGCTCCTCTATATGCGCCTTTGCTGCAACGTGCCCGACGTCAAGCGGCTCTTCCAGTATCACGGGGCCGAGCACAAGACCATCTTCTGCTACGAGCACGGCAAGGAGCTCACGGTCGCGAACGTCCGCCCCGAGAGCCGCTTCCATCCCCGCTGCGGGACGAGCTTTCTGCTCGTCGTCGTCATCGTGAGCGTGCTGGTGAACTCCGTCGTCCGCGTGACGAAGACGCTGCCGCGCATCGGCTGCCATCTGCTGCTCCTGCCCGTCGTCGTCGGCATCAGCTACGAGATCAACCGCTGGTGCGGCCTGCACGACGAGACGAAGCTCGCGCAGATCCTCTCCGCCCCCGGCAAGTGGCTGCAGCGCTGGACGACGAGCGAGCCTGACGACGGCATGATCGAGTGTGCCATCCGCGCCATGGAGCTCGTCATTCCCGAAGAGGAAGGCGCCGACGCCTGGGGCAAGTAAAGCGCAGAAGCCATGAAGACCTATAACGACCTTTATCTCGGCACCCGCAGCATCCTCCGCCAGTGCGGCATTGAAAACTACAGCCTCGAGGCCAAGCTCATCGTCTCCAAGGCGGCCGGGAAGACCGTCGCGGAGCTGATGCGGGATCTGCGGCTCTACACCTCCCACGAGATCGAATCGCGCATTGAGGACTATACCGCCCGCCGCCTCCGCGGCGAGCCGATCGCCTACATTGCGGGCGCCTGGGAGTTCTACGGGCTGCCGATGCTCGTCACGCCCGACGTGCTGATCCCGCGGATGGACACGGAGGTCCTCGTCGACACCGCGAAGGATCTCCTCACGGGCCACAAGATGGACGCCCGCATCCTCGACCTCTGCACCGGCAGCGGCTGCATCACCTGCGCCATCGCCCACGAGATGCCGGCGACGCGCTTTGTCTCCATCGACATCAGCGATGCCGCGCTCGCCGTCTGCCGGAAGAACGTCGCGCTCAACCGGCTCAACACGCGCGTCATCTGCATGCAGGCCGACGCAAGCATCGCCCCGCCCCTCGGGCTCGGCGAATTTGACATGATCGTTTCCAATCCCCCCTATATCGCCTCCGCCGAGATCCCGGAGCTCGACAGCTCCGTCAAGGCCTACGAGCCCCTGACGGCTCTGGACGGCGGAGAGGACGGCCTTGATTTTTACCGCTCCATTCTCAAATACTGGAAGATCCTGCTCAAGCCGGACGGCGTGATCCTCTTCGAGGTCGGCGAGGAGCAGGCGGAGGACGTGAAGGAGCTGCTCCTCACGGCCGGCTTTTCCTCGGTCGATACGCGCAAAGACACGCTCGGCGTGGACCGCGTGGTCGTCGGCCGGCTGAATTCGTAAAAAAATTAAAGGAGATAGAAGAAACCTATGGCTACAAGCAAGAAGACTCCGATCGTCCAGCCGGTCGAGACGGACAAGAAGAAGGCGCTCGCCACGGCGATCGCGAAGATTGAAAAGGATTACGGCAAGGGCACGATCATGCGCCTGGGCGACGACATCAAGGTCAACGTGGAGGCGCTCTCCACCGGCTCCCTCTCCCTGGACATCGCGCTCGGCATCGGCGGCGTTCCGAAGGGCCGCATCATCGAGATCTACGGGCCCGAGGCCTCGGGCAAGACGACGCTCGCGCTCCACATCGTCGCCTCCGCCCAGAAGCAGGGCGGCGAGGCCGCCTATATCGACGTAGAGCACGCGCTGGAGCCGGGCTATGCGGCCAATATCGGCGTCGATATCGACAGCCTCCTCATTTCCCAGCCGGATACCGGCGAGCAGGCGCTGGACATCGCCGAGTCGCTCGTGCGCTCCGGCGCCGTCGACGTTGTGGTCGTTGACTCCGTCGCGGCGCTGATCCCGCGGGCCGAGCTTGAGGGCGAGGTGGGCGACGTCGTCGTCGGCGCGCTCGCGCGCCTGATGTCCCAGGCCATGCGCCGTCTGGCCGGCGCCATTTCCAAGAACAACTGCACCGTCATCTTCATCAACCAGCTCCGCCAGAAGATCGGTGTCATGTATGGCAACCCCGAGACGACGCCCGGCGGCCTCGCGCTGAAGTATTACGCCTCCGTCCGCATCGACGTGCGGCGCATCGAGTCTCTGAAGAGCGACGGCGGCGTTATCGGAAACCGCACCCGCGCCAAGGTCGTCAAGAACAAGGTCGCGCCTCCGTTCCGCGAGGCCCAGTTTGACATCGTCTTCGGCGAAGGCATCTCCAAGCTGGGAGAGACCGTCGACATGGCGATCGCACTGGATATCATCGACAAGGCCGGCGCCTGGTTCACCGTCAAGGGCCAGCGCATCCAGGGCAAGGACGGCGTGAAGGATTATCTCAAAGCCAATCCCGAGATCTGCGAGGAGATTGAGCAGGAGGTCCGCGCCAATTCCGACAAGCTCGCCGAGCTCGCCGCCAAGAAGCCGGGCAAGGGCAAGGCCAAGGGCGAAGAATCGGCCAAGGCCGTCGATGTCAGCGCCGAAGACTTTGAAGACGAATAAGCGCACCTTCGCTGAAGCATCATGCAGATCCGCTCGCTGAAAAACATCTCCTCCGAGCGCTATACCCTCACGCTGGAGGACGGCACGGAGATCCGCACGACGCTCGGCGTCGTCACGGACCTGCGCCTCTTTGAAGGAAAGGACCTGACGGAGGAGGACACGGAGCTTCTCCGCGAGCACTCGCTGCGCTCGCTCTGTCTGGAAAAAGGGATTGAGCTCCTGTCCCGGCGGATGATGTCGGAAAAGGAGCTCAAACGGAAGCTCACGGAAAAGGGCGCCGACGAGGCCGCCGCGGAATACTGCGCGCTCCGCCTCACGGACATGGGCTTTCTGGACGACGAGCGCTATGCCGCCGCCGTCGCAAGGCACTATTCCAAAAAGGGCTACGGAGCCGGCCGCGTCCGCGCCGAGCTCGGCAAGCGCGGCATTCCCCGCGACCTTTGGGACGATGCCCTGGAGGAAATGGTCAGCGCCGACGGCAAGCTGGACGCCTTTCTCCGCTCCCGCCTGACCGACCCCTCCGACCGCGCCCAGGTACAGAAGGTCTCGGCCGCGCTCTATCGCCGCGGCTACTCCTGGGACCAGATCCGCTCCGCGCTCTCCCGCTATTCCGAGGAGCAGGACGGATCTGCGGATGAACTCGAAATAATAGAAGAGGACCCCTGATGGAAACGACATTTGCCATGATCTCGCTCGGCTGCGCCAAGAATCTGGTCAACAGCGAGCAAATGCTTTATCTGATGACCGAAGCCGGCTTTACGCTCGTCCCGGACCCGGACGGCGCCGACCTCGTCATCGTCAATACCTGCGGCTTCATCGACTCCGCGAAATCGGAAGCCATTGACAACATTCTCGAGATGGCCGAGCTGAAAAAGGCCGGCCGCCTCGGCAAGATCATCGTCACCGGCTGCCTCTCCGAGCGTTACAAGGATTCGATCCTCGACGAGCTGCCGGAGATCGACGCCGTGCTCGGCGTCGGCAGCTTTTCGGACATCGTCCGCGCCGCGAAGATGGTGCTGGCGGAGGAATCCTACTCCGCCTTTGCCGGCAACAGCGAGGCGATCGACGAGATCCCTCGCGTCATCTCGACCGGCCCCTCCTGGGCCTATCTGCGCATCGCCGAGGGCTGCAACAATTTCTGCGCCTTCTGCGCCATCCCCTACATCCGCGGGCGCTACCGCTCGCGCGCGATGGAGAACGTTCTCGCCGAGGCACGCGAGCTGGCGGAACACGGCGTGAAGGAGCTCATCGTCATCGCCCAGGATATCACGCGCTACGGCACGGACCTTTACGGCAGGCGCTGTCTCGCGGAGCTCTGCCGGAAGCTCGGCGAGATCAAGGGCGTGGAGTGGATCCGCCTGCACTATCTCTATCCCGACCAGTTTGACGACGAGCTCATCGACGAGATCGCGGCCAACGACAAGATCGTCAAGTATCTCGACATTCCGATCCAGCACATCAACAATTCCATCCTCAAGAGCATGAACCGCCGCGGCACCGGAGACGAGATCCGCGCGCTGTTCGCCAAGCTCCGCGCACGCATCCCCGGCCTCGTCCTGCGGACGAGCCTCATCGCCGGTCTGCCCGGCGAGGGAGAGGCGGAATTTGAGGAGCTGTGCGAGTTCCTCAAGGAGGCAAAGATCGAACGCGTCGGCGTCTTTCCCTTCTCCCCCGAGGAGGGCACGCCCGCGGCCGAAATGCCGCACGTGGACGCCGAGGAAGCACAGCGCCGGGCCGATCTGATATTGCAGCTGCAGGCGCCCATCATGGACGAATTTTACGAGCGCCTCCTCGGCAGCACGATCCCCGTTCTGGTCACGCACCGGGACGAGGAGAGCGGTCTTCTCGTGGGCCGCAGCTTTGCCGACTCCCCGGAGATCGACGGCGAGGTCTGCTTTGAAGGCGACTGCCCCGAGGGCGAATTTGCGCAGGTCCTTCTGGAGGAAGCGGAGGACGGCATCTTGTACGGCCGGGAGGCGGAGCTATGCTGAGCACGACCGCCAACAAGATCACGCTCTTTCGCATCGTGCTGATCCCGGTCTTCCTCGTGCTCGCCTATTTGGGATACGGGATTGCGGCCTTTGCCGTCTATGTCATCGCCTGCCTTTCGGACGCGGCGGACGGCTATATCGCCCGGCATTACAACCAGATCACCGTGTTCGGAAAGTTCATGGACCCGCTGGCCGACAAGATGCTGGTCCTGGCCGCCATGTGTTGGTTCATCGATTCCGGCGTCATGCCCGGGTGGGCCGTGGCCGTCGTCATCTTCCGCGAGTTCGCCGTCTCCGGGCTGCGGCTCATTGCGGCGCAGCGCGGCGTGGTCATCGCGGCGGCACGCTCCGGCAAGCTCAAGACCGCCTGCACGATGGTCGGGCTTGGGGCAATGCTCCTCTTCCCGGCCTCCCGCCCGGTCTGCCTCGTCTGCATCGTTCTGATCCTTGCGACGACGGTATGGTCCGGCATCGAATATTTCAGCAAAAATTGGAACGTCCTGCTGCAGGACGAATGAATACAGGAGAGAAAAAGCTATGATCCTTTATAACTCTGCCACCCGCAAGCGCGAGGAATTCGTCCCGCGGAATCCGGAGCTCGTCTCCATGTACACCTGCGGGCCTACCGTTTATCACTATGCCCACATCGGCAATCTCCGTTCCTATATTATGGAGGACATTCTGGAGAAGTATCTCCGCTATGCCGGCTACCCCGTCAAGCGCGTCATGAACATCACGGACGTCGGCCATCTCACTTCCGACGCCGACGAGGGCGAGGACAAGATGCTCAAGGGCGCCCGCCGCGAGCACAAGACCGTCATGGAGATCGCTCAGTTCTATACCGACGCCTTCTTCTCCGACTGCGCCAAGCTCCACATCAAGCGCCCGGACGTCGTCGAGCCCGCGACGAACTGCATTGACGACTATATCCGCATCATCACGAAGCTGCTCGACACGGGCTACGCCTACATTGCCGGCGGCAACGTCTACTTCGACACTTCCAAGCTCGAGCGCTACTATATCTTCAACGATTTCAACGAGGAAGATCTCGCCGTCGGCGTCCGCGAGGGCGTGGAAGAGGACACGAACAAGCGCAACAAGAACGACTTCGTCCTCTGGTTCACCAAATCCAAGTTTGAAGACCAGGCGCTGAAGTGGGACTCCCCCTGGGGCGTCGGCTATCCCGGCTGGCACATCGAGTGCTCCGGCATCTCGATGAAGCACCTCGGCGAATATCTCGACATCCACTGCGGCGGCATCGACAACCAGTTCCCGCACCACACGAATGAGATCGCGCAGTCCGAGTCCTACCTCGGGCACAAATGGTGCAATTACTGGATGCATGTCCTCCATCTCAACACCACCGACGGCAAGATGAGCAAATCCAAGGGCGAATTTCTGACCGTCTCTCTGCTCGAGGAAAAGGGCTACGATCCGCTGTCCTACCGCTTCTTCTGCCTACAGAGCCACTACCGCAAGTCCCTCGTCTTCACGTGGGAGAATCTCGACAACGCCCAGCTGGCCTACAATAAGCTCGTTGCCAAGATCGCCGCGCTCAAGCCCTCGGACGAGCCGATCGACGAGGAGACCTATGCCGCCCTCAAGGCAAAGTTCACCGCCGCCATGGACAACGACCTCAACACCTCTCTCGCCATCACCGCGCTCTACGATGTGCTCAAGGCGAAGACCAATGACGCGACCAAGCTCTATGCCATTGCCGACTTTGACCAGGTGCTCTCCCTCGCTCTGATCGAGAAGGCCGACGCCAAGCGCGAGGAGCTCAAAAAGCAGACGGCTTCTGCCGGAGAATTTGCTCTCATCGCCGAGGACGGCAATGCCGACCCGGCAATCGAAGTGCTGATCCTGCAGCGCCGCGACGCCAAAAAGGCCAAGAACTTCGCCGAGGCCGACCGCATCCGCGACGAGCTGAAGGCGCGCGGCATCGAGCTTACCGACATCCCGAACGGAGCAAAATACAAGCGCGTATAAGCGAAAACCGACTGCCGAAAAAATTGCACAACACAAGGCTTGGGGCTTAAAAATTCGTTTCCTTCTAGCAATTGTTTCCGTAGGAAGCAAAGAAATCGAAAGCCATACTTTTTTTCTTGCTTTCATTTTTTTATTCAGAAATGAATACGAATTTTTCGGTTTTTTTCCCAATTGGCGCCTCGAAAAAAACATGATAACCTAGTTTACAGAATCCATATCCGAGGTGTCCGCCGTGTCTCTTTCGCAATCGATCGTTACCCTGTTCGGCATTCTGCTCTTCGCCGTCGTCGTCATCGCGCTCCTCTCCCTCTCGCTGGAAAAGCTCCGCTCCTATCCCCCGGACAAGGCCACGCTCCGGCAGATCCGCATGAGAGAACGCCTGCTCTCCTTTTTCAGCCATCTGGCTGTCATCGTGGGAGCGGTCGCCGCCGTGCTGATCGTGATCCTGTTGCTGGTCAACTGAAAAAAGATCGCCCGCTGCATTTTCCGCAGCGGGCGATCTTTTTGATCTTCCGTCAGCCGATCAGGTACAGGCCGCCGTTGGCGTCCTCCTGGTACATTTTGCTGCACTCCTTGCAGATCCACTCCCCGTCTCCGAGGAAGAGCAGATCAGCGCCGCATTCGCACTTGCCTCCCGTGCGGTCCGCCTGCTGCTGGGTCCTGGAAAAGAAATAGGCCGCTCCGGCAAAAACGGCTGCCGCAAGCCCACCCCCGAACCATTTCGCAAATTTCATCGTATCTTCCTCCTGTGTTTTTCGTGAAGCTTTTCTTTATGGAAAATTATACCACGAAGCCGCTCCGCTTTTCAACTGCTATATTTGCTCTCACGCCCGGAAGGGGTTGTAGAAGCGCCCGCCGTTTGCGGCGTTGAGAAGCATCGCCGCGGCAAGAAGAAGCGCGCAGAGCGCCATCGCCGCAAAGTCCGCAGCGCGGAAGGGACGCGCGCGATACCAGGTGCGCTTTTTGCCCTTTCCGAAGCCGCGGAGCTCCATGGCGTTGGAAATGATCTCGATCTTGTCTATCGAGGAGAGGATGAGCGGAACCAGGATCGCGGCCGCGCTCTTCAGCCGGCGGACGAGGCTCTCCTTCTTGCTCATCTCGATTCCCCTCGCTTGCTGCGCCTGGGAAATGTCGTGATATTCCCGCTGGATGTCCGGAATATACCGAAGCGCCAGAGCGACGGAATAGGCGATTGAATACGGAATGCCCACGCGGTTCAGCGAGGCCGCAAACTCGCTGGGATTCGTCGTGCTCACAAAGAGCAGGACGATGGGGATCGTGGCGAGATACTTGAGCACAAGGTTCAGATGATAGAACAGCTGCTCCTCCGTCACGGGATAGTGCGCGGAAAGCGAGAAAAGCACATGGGCGCTCCCGTAGATCTCCTCGCCGTGCTCCGGGGAGAAGAGGAAGACGAGGAGATTGTTCATCACCATGAAAACGGCCGTGAAGCCGAGCAGAAAGGAGATGTCGCGGAGCTTCAGCTTTGAAATCTGAAAAAGGACAATGCTCAAAACCGCCATGACCGCGAGAAGGCGCGTGTCATACGTGGACATGGCGGCGAACGTCCAGAGGACGAGGCAGATGAACTTCGTGGCGCCCGTTAGCGCATGGATCGGCGAGGGGCGGTCAATATAGTTAAAGAGATTCGTCATGCTCTTCCGCCCTCCCGTTCAAAATCAATGAAGCGCTGCACAAAGTCCTGCCCGTTTTCGATGCCGCAGAGCGCGGAGAGCGTATAGAGCGAGGTCTCCTTCAGGCTGGCCTTGGAAACGAGCCCGGGCGACGTCAGGATCTCGGAGGCGGGAGCGTCCGCCAGGATCTGCCCGTCGTGCAGGACGATCGAACGCCGGGCATACTCCAGCATCAGATGCATATCGTGCGTGATCATCAAGATCGTGATTCCCTGGCGGTTGAGCTCCAGAAGAAACTCCATAATCTCGGTATAGTGCCGATAGTCCTGCCCGGCCGTCGGTTCGTCGAGGATCAGGATCTCGGGGCGAAGCACCAGGATGGAGGCGATGGTCACACGCTTTTTCTGCCCGTAGCTCAGAGCCGAGACGGGCCAGGAGCGAAACTCCCAGAGCCCGCAGATCTTCAGAACCTCGCCCACCCGCTCGCGGATCTCGTCCTCGGGAACCTTGCGGGTCCTCAGCCCGAGCGCGATCTCATCAAAGATCATCACCTTCGATATCATCTGATTCGGGTTCTGCATCACATAGCCGATATGCTCGGCCCGCTCCCGGATGGAGAGCGGACGGATCGGCTCCCCGCGGAAGCGGAGCTCGCCCTTCTGCTCACACTCAAAGCCGCAGATGACCTTTGCGAGCGTGCTCTTCCCCGCCCCGTTCGTGCCGGCAACGGCGATTATCTCGCCCTCGCGCACGGAAAACGAGATCCCTTTCAGCGCATGAAAGCCGTTCGAATAGGAAAAATCCAGCCCCTCGCAGGAGAACAGGACCGGCTTTTCCTCTTCCTTCGCCCGGGGAGGGACGGAGGCAAACCAGGCCCGCACGGCTTTTTTCTCCTCCTCGCCGAGGCGGATCTCCCGGATGCTCCAGGGATGCATCTCCGGCCGGACGGGAACACCGGCATATTTCAGGGCCGTCAGATAAAGCGGCTCGCGGATCCCGTTTTCCCGGAGCAGGGGACCGGAAAGGAGCTCGTCCGGGCTCTCGTCGGCCAGAATCCGTCCGCCCGCCATAAGGACGACGCGGTCCACATGCCGCCAGAGGACGTCCTCCAGGCGGTGCTCGATAATGACGACGGCGACGCCCGTCTCCTTCTGGATCTCGTCGATGAGCTCGATGGCGCGCTTGCCGGTCGCGGGGTCGAGATTGGCGAGAGGCTCGTCAAACAGAAGAACGTCCACATCGTCCACCATGACGCCCGCGAGCGCCACACGCTGCTTCTGCCCCCCGGAGATCTCTGTCGGCGCATGCTCCAGACGGTCCGCGATCTGCACGCGCTCGGCGACGGCGCGCACGCGGGAATGCAGTTCCGGCGTCGGCACCTCGTCGTTTTCCAGCGCTAAGGCAATGTCCTCCGCCACCGTAAGGCCGACGAACTGCCCGTCCGAATCCTGCAGAACCGTCCCGACCGTCTTGGAGATGTCGAAAAGGCTGAGAGAGCTCGTCTCTGTTCCGTTGAGCCGGACGCTGCCGGAGGCTTCTCCCTTGTAGGAAAACGGGATGAGCCCGTTCATGCAGTGGATCAGCGTGGACTTGCCGCAACCGGACTGCCCCGCAATGAGGAGCTTCTCCCCCTTGCGGATCTCCAGGGAGATGTCGACCAGCGTCGGCTCCTGCTGGGCCAGATAGCGGAAAGAAAAATGTTCGAATTGGATCAGCGGTTCGTTCATGCTCTGCACTCCGAATAAAAGACGGAAGCACGGTCTCGCCGGGCTTCCGTCGGAATCTATAACGGTTTTGGCTCAGTCTTCCTTCTTCAGGCTTCCCTGGCCCGGCTTCGCCTTGGCGTAGGCATAGCAGAGGATGGAGCCGACGATGGCCGTCGTCACAATGTTGGCGGCAGCGCTGACCGCGCCCTGCAGGAAGACCTTGTTGGCCGGCTCTGCATACATGACGATGTCAAGCACCGGGGCAATGACGATCCAGCCCAGCAGATGGGCAATGGCCTGGGCGAGGTTGAAGCGGATCAGATCCTTCTTCCCAAAGCTGCCGTCGGCAAGGCCGCAGCTTCGGGTGCAGAGGCCAATGATGAGGCCGACGAAGGCAGAGGTGATGACCCAGCTGTACCAGACGCCCCAGCCGTAGCTGAAGTCAATAAAGAAATGGCCGATAAAACCGATCAGCAATCCGGCGATCGGGCCGAAGAGCGTGGCCATAAAGGCCAGCAGGCCGTACTGGATGGAAATATTGGTATTGGGCACGGGGCTCGGGATGGCGACAAAACGGCCGAGCACAAAGAACAGCGCGGCGCCAATGCCGATGGCGACGATGGTCTTCACCGAAAACTTTCTCATTTTCTCTTCTCCTTGTTTCTATCTTTTTCGGAAACAGCTTAAATATAACAGGATTTCGCTCTTTGTCAAGACCTCGATGCCGGTCAGCTCTTTTCGCTCAGATAGATGCTCACCTTTGACTGCGCCAGGCGGCCGACCTCCTCCGCGCTCTTCTGCCCCGCAAAATAGGCCTCGGCCTCCTGCGTCACAAGGGCGATCACTTCGTCCTCCTCCACGCCGGAGCAGGTCGTCGCTTCTACGACCTCCGTGAGCTGGGCAGCAAGATCTTCGGAAAGGCAATAGACATGTCTGCGATTGCCCTGAGAATCGATCATGGTGAAGAGCGGCTCGGGGATCTTCTCCCCGTTCTCGTCCAGAAGATAGGCGCCGTCCGCGTTCTTGCGGTAATTCACCTGCATGAGCTTCTTTACCTGCGCCTCATAGGCCGAGCGGCGGATGGGCAGATAGTAGAGGCCCTCCTGATAATCCTCGGCGAGCAGGCTCCGCAGGAAGGCCCAGGCCTCCGCCTTGTTGGCGGACGAGGCGCTGATGCCGAGGAGCGACTGCGCAGAGAAGTAGCTCCCCGCGGAAGCGTCCGACGTCGGGTAGCCGACGAGCGTCACGCTCTCTTCTCCAAAGACGGTGATGTCGTAAAGCATATCCTGCACGGAAGAGAGATAAATGCGCTGCAGCATCTGCTCGCCGGCGGCAATGCGGATCTCGTCCGCATCCGTCATGTAATCATAGGTCTCCCAGTCAAAGCTGCTGGGAAAGCTCTTCGCAAAACAGAGCAGGTCGGCAAACGCCTCGCTGCCAAGATCGCAGGCCGCATTGTCCCGGTCGATGAGGTTCTTCCCTTCAAGCGCGAGGCAGATACCCAGGATGTCGCCGCGCGTGGTCTCCTTGCTGAGCGCCGTGCAGCCCTCCGGCATCGAGGCGAGCGCATTCTCCAGCTCCTCATAGGTCCAGCCCGGCTCGTCTCCGACCACACTTGCCGCTCCCGCGAGCGTCCGGATCTGGAAGCTCAGCGGAACGGCATAGAGCCTGCCGCCGCTTTCATAGGCCGAAAGAATATTGGAGAAGAAGTTTTCGCGGCCCGTCTCCTCGTCCGCATCCATAAAGGAATAGAGATCCTCCAGGATCCCCTGGCGGTTGAGCTCGCGGGCGTCCAGATCGTTCAGGCAGATCAGATCCGGAACATTCCCGGTCGTCAGCTCCGTCTTCAGCCGGGTCAGGCCGGGATCCTCGGCGTCCGCCGCCTCTTCCGAGGTGCTGTAGTCCGCAGAAGAATAGTCCTTCACATCGATGCGGACGTCCTTGCTGCTGCGGTTGTAGCTTACGATCTGCTGCAGGAGGTCATAGGGAAGCCCGTAGCCGGCCAGCGTCACGCTCTTTTTCTCCGGGATCTCGGACTCCGGCACCTGCCGTACCGCGAAGAGCTCCGAGCGATAGGCGTATTCCCCGGTATCCGTTGCTTCGTATCCCTGCGAAAGGATGCCGTGGACCGCTCCGTCCGAAGAAACATAGATCTGGTAGACATCGGAGCCGATGTCCGTGTCCATCCAGCTGAACAGGCTCTGCGATTCTCCGGTCGCAGGGTCAAAGGCATAGAGGCGGCTGCCGGTCGAATAATAGAGAGGATGCTCTCCGCCGCCGCTAAAGAGTTGGTAGGCCGTGCTCGGCAGAGCGATCGGCTCGCCCGGCGTTCCGGCTTCCGTGTCAATGGGCGTGATCGCCTCTCCGGTGTCTCCCCAGGAGACCGTATAGACCGTTCCGTCCGCAGCCGTGAGGATCTGGGAAACGTAATCCTCCATCTCAATTTCTTTCTGCAGCTCGCCGGAGGGCGAATAGATGCGGAGGGCATTGCCGCAGGCGAGGAGGATCGTCCCGTCCTTCCGGCCGGCAAAGCCGGAGCAGTAGCCCGCGTCGCCCAGATCCAGCAGAGCCCGGCTCTGCTCGGCGCCCGATGCTTCCAGAATGCGGAGATAATGAAGGTTCGCATAGCCGGAATAGTTCCAGAATTCGTCATCGTCCCAGGTCAGATCCGGGCGCGTGCACCAGTTCTCATAAACGTTCTCGACGAGGCAGAGGCTCCCGTCCTCCCGGGCGAAGGCGCACTCGGGATAGATATTCACTGTGAAATGATACTGCCCTTCTTCACTCTCCGGCGTCTCGATGGGCTCATAGGCAGCCAGCTTCGTCACGCTGCCGTCGTAGCCGATGAACCAGAGGCGGGAAGCGTACTGCATGTATTCTCCCTCATAGGCCGGCGTAACGCCTTCCGGGATCTGCTCGCCGATGGCTTCGCTGGTCTGGGCATAGCATCCCGTTTCGGTATAGGCAAGGATACTGGGATAATCCGTCTGCTCTGTATCCACCGGAGTAAAGGACGCCTGCCAAGCCAGGGTGTCCGAAGCTTCCGCTTCCGGCGCGCTTGTCTCGGCAGCGCCTGCGGGAGACGCCGCAGAAGCCGGCTGCTCCGCCGAAGGACTGCCGCAGCCGCAAAGCAGCAGGGCCGCCAGGAGCAATACTGCCGGCCGAAGCATACGATTCATTTTCATGTTCGGTTTCTCCTTTCCGCTGAAAAGTTTTTCAGTATTTTCAATATAGCGCAATCCGCAAAGCGTTTCTTGTCTTTTCTGTAAACAAAAAGCAAGTCCCGGAGAGCTCGCTTCGCTCTCCGGGGCTTCCTCAGGCAAGATCCTCGATCCGAAGGACCTCCCCTTCCATATTCTTCCAGGTGAAGACCGTATCCTCCAGCGTCATGTAGCCGTTGGCGCTGCCGTCCTTCGGCAGCGAGGTGGACCCGGGGTTGACATAATATACCCCGTGGATCTTCTCGCAGCGGGGCACATGCGTGTGTCCATGGAGCTCAATGTCCCCCTCCTGCAGCGGCAGGGGCGAATCCTCGTTATGCAGATGCCCGTGCGTCGCCACAAGAAGATGACTGCCGCAGGGCAGGGAGAGCGTATCCGCCAGGATCGGGAATTCCAGCACCATCTGATCCACCTCTGCGTCGCAGTTGCCCCGCACGCAGAGGATCCGATCTTTGATCGAATTGAGCATCGCCGTCACGGCGCGGGTGTCATAGTCCTTCGGGAGATCGTTCCGGGGGCCGTGATAGAGCAGGTCTCCCAGAAGGAGCAGGCGGTCCGCCGCTTCGCGGTCAAAGGCTTCAAGGAGCTTTCGGCAGTAATAGGCCGAGCCGTGGATATCGGAAGCAATGAGCCACTTCATTTCTTATCGTCCTTCTTTCCTTCACAGGAGGAGCAGCCGCAGGTACAGCCGGCGCCGCCGGAACAACAGCTGCTCCCGTTCTTTTTTCTTCTCCGCCGGAAGAGCACGCCCCCCAGCAGAACCGCCGCGATGAGCAGGAGGATCAGAACATCCGCCGCGTTCATATCATCCCTCCCATCAAACCGATCAGATGTGCCAGAACGGCCGCGATCCAAGCAATGCAGCACTGCCAGAGGACCACGCCGGCGGCCCACTTTGCCCCAAGCTCCCGCCGGATCGACGCGATGGCGGCCACGCATGGCGTATACAGCAGGGAGAACACCAGCAGCGAGACCGCGCCGGACGCAGAAAGCGCCGTTCCGATGCCGCCGTCAAAGAGGACCTCAAGCGTAGACACCACGCTCTCCTTGGCCATGAAGCCGCTAAGGAGCGAAGTGACGATGCGCCAGTCTCCCAGCCCGGCCGGGCGAAAGAGCGGGACGAGCAGCCCGGCCAGCCGGGCAAGAATGCTCTCAGAGGAATCCGAGACCGCATTGAGCCGGAGGTCGAAGCTCTGCAGGAACCAGACGGCGATCGT
>R14__coassemble_536_pt1 | contig 25632 bp, 24 predicted proteins | sample R14__metabat2_low_PE_019 | metagenome-assembled genome bin R14 | reverse complement strand
GGCTGGCCCATGAAGTGCATCACGATGTTGTTCTCGGGGAGGTTATAATAGGTGGAGATCTCCATGCGGCGCTCGTGCGTATGGCAGGGCATGGAGTTCCAGACGCTGCCCGGGGCGAGCTTCGTGAGGCCCATGGAGAGCTGGCAGGTCTCGAGCACGTCGGGGTGGATGAACTGGTTGATGACGCGCTTGTTGCTGTTCTCCTCGCTGCCGCAGGGGCGCTTGTTGGCCGCGGCGATCGTGAGGAGCGTCGTCTTGCATTCCTTGTGGGCGGGGCAGGAGACGAGATAAAAGCGGGCGGGAGCGGAAGCGTCCTTGCTGGAGAAGAAGACCTCCTTCGTGCCGCGGGAGATATACAGGCAGTCTTCAAACCCGAGCTCGTACTTCACGCCGTCGCACTCGATGACGCCGGCGCCGCCGAGGTTGAACACGCCGGCCTCGCGGCCCTCGAGGAAGTAGTGCGCGCCGAGATTGGCCCAGACGTCGATCCCCGTGTCGATGGAGAGCTTCTTTTCGACCGGCATAATGCCGAGGACGACCATGCGGTCCACATGGCTGTAGGTGGCCTGAACGGTGTCGGGCTGATAGAGGCCCGTGATGAGGAACTCGTCGCGGAGCTGCTCCGTCGTATACGTCTTGACATCGCGGGGAGCAGCGGAATAACGGATATCCATACGAATGATCCCTTTCTTTAATTATTTTCTAACAGATCAATTATAACCGCTGCAGGGCGGAAATTCAAGAGATACTTTCTGCTAGGAAATAAAAAGCATCTATGGTATAATCTCTGCAGCTTTTTGAGGAGGCGAAGGCATGGACGAAGCGCTTGCAAAACTCCATGAGGTACTGCGGGTGGCCGTCCCGAGGAGGGTGGGGTTCGGCCGCGTCATGGCGGGGGCGGGCTCGGGGAAGTCGCGCGCGCTGACGCACCGTTTTGCCTACCTCGTCGGCGAGATGGGCGTGCTGCCCGGAAGCATCCTCTGCGTCACGTTCACGAACAAGGCTGCCGCCGAGATGCGCCGGAGGATCCACAACCTCACGGGAGACAGCGACACGGGCTACATCAACACCTTCCACGGCTTCTGCGTGACCGTCCTGCAGGAGGACAGCTACGCCGTGCAGTATCCCAAGAGCTTCCTCGTGCTGGACAATTCGGACGTCGACGCGATGCTGCACCTCATCTATGAGGAGCGCGGCCTCTCCCTGCGGGACATGACCTTCTCCGCCGCACGGGACATGATCGAGATCGAGAAGCTCTTCAAGCGCCCGGATTATTACAAGGACATGCTCGCCCTGCCCATCGAGGCGCTCAAGGAGAAGTACGACGCCGCCGAGAGCGCAAAGGACATCATCTTTTACGGCTATCTCTACCAGGAGAAGAAATGCTTCGGGCTCGACTATAACGACCTTATCATCTTCACGCTCCACGTCTTCCGCGAGCGGGAGGAGATCCGCCGCAAGTGGCAGGAGCGGCTCGAGTATATCATGATCGACGAGTTCCAGGATATCGACTCCATCCAGTATGAGCTCATGAAGGCGCTCTGCGGGTATCACGGGAACCTCTTCGTCGTCGGCGACCCGGACCAGACCATCTACACCTGGCGCGGCGCCAACGTGAAATATCTCCTGGATTTCGACCGGGAATTCCCCGGCACGAAGACCATCCTCATGAACCGGAACTACCGCTCCACGCCGCAGATCCTCGCCGCCGCGAACTCTCTCATTTCCCACAACCGCACGCGCATCGAGAAAAAGCTTCTGCCCGTGCTGCCGGCGGGGGAGAAGCCCGTCTGCGCCTACTGCCGCACGGCCGAGGAGGAAGGGCTCTTTATCGCGCGCGAGGCCAAACGGCTCATCGCGAACGGGGAGCGGGCGGAGGACATCGCCGTGCTCTACCGCGCCCACTATGTGACGCGCTCCCTCGAGGAGGCCTTCCTCAGGGAAAAGCTGCCGTATACCATTTACAGCGGCGTGCAGTTCTTTGCCCGCGCCGAGATCAAGGACGCGCTGAGCTATCTCCGCCTCGTCGCCTATGGGGACGACCTCTCCTTCCGCCGCATCGCCAATCTCCCGAAGCGCAATCTCGGCGTCCGCCGCATGAAATATCTCGAGGAGACGGCCGAACGGGAGCAGACGAGCCTTTTCGAGGCGCTCCGCGCCCATCTCGACGAGGAGATCTTCAAGGGCACGAAGGCCGCCTCCTTCCTCTGCCTGATCGACCGCTTCCGAGCCGAGTCGGCCGAGCGGCCCGTCTCCGAGACGCTCTCCGCCATCCTGAGCGAGAGCGGCTACGAGGCCATGCTCCGCACGGAGGGCAGCCAGGAGCGGCTCGACAATCTCGCCGAGCTCAAGCAGGCCGTCTATGAATATGAGACCGGTTGCGGCGAGGAGGCGGGGCTGACGCACTATCTCGCCCACGTCGCGCTCATGACGAACGCCGACACCGCCGAGGCAAAGGGAAAGATCAAGCTCATGACCGTGCACGCGGCAAAGGGCCTCGAGTTCCCCGTCGTCTTCCTCGCGGGGATGAACGAGGGCATTTTCCCCTCCTCCCGGACGCGGACGCTGCCCGCCATGGAGGAGGAGCGAAGGCTCGCCTTCGTCGCCTTCACGCGCGCGGAGCGGCGGCTCTACTTCACCGAGGCCGAGGGAAGGCTGCTCGACGGGTCGCCGCGCTATCCGTCCCGCTTTGTGCTGGAGGTGGAGAAGGAGCTCGTCGAGGTGCCCGTGGAGCCGAGGGAGGACCTCATCGCGGACGCGAGGACGTATATCGAAAGCTCGGCGCGCCGCCTCGGCGATGAGGACGAAGCGGAGCTTTTCGCCGAGGGAACGCGCGTGCGGCACCGGATCCTCGGCGAGGGGACGGTCCTCTCCGCCGACGCGGACAAAAAGGCCTATCTCATCCGCTTCGACGCCGTGGAGACGCCGAGAAAGATCGCCTTTCAGGCAAAGCTCGAGCGAATTAACAGTTGACAAAGCGCGCCGCCTCTTGTTAGTATAGCTCAAATGCCGCGCAGGGCGCGGAATCAAGTTTGGAGGAAAAACAATGAACAGAGAATGGCTCCCGCATTACAGCGGCTTCCTGGATCGGGAACTTCATATTATGGTGCACGGGCACACCGGCGTCCCTCTCATCGCCATCCCGTGCCAGGACGCTTACTGCGACAACTGGGAAAACTTCCAGATGCCCGACACGCTGGCGGACTATATTGAAAGCGGCGCCATCCAGCTCTTCACGCTGGACACCGTCGACAAGGAGAGCTGGTCCGACACCTATGGAGACGCCTGGCACCGCGCCGACGTCCAGGAGCGCTACTTCCGCTATGTCACCGAGGAGGCCGTGCCCTACATCCGAGAGATCAACGGGACGGACAACCTCCCCATCATCACGGGCTTCAGCCTCGGCGCCACGCACGCGCTTCTGACGTTCCTCCGCCGCCCGGATCTCTTCGAAGGCGTGCTCGCCCTCTCGGGCGCGTACGACGCGCAGTATTTCTTCGGCAGCTGGATGAACGAGACGCTCTACAACAATTCCCCCGAGCACTTCATGCGCAACCTGCCGACGGACCATCCGTATATCGACCTTTACAATCAGAAGAAGATCATCGTCTGCGTCGGGCAGGGCCGCTGGGAGGACGAGGGGCGCCGCTCCACGGCCGCCATGCGCGAGATCTTCAACGAAAAGGGCATCAACGCCTGGGTCGACTTCTGGGGCTACGACGTGGACCACGACTGGCCCTGGTGGCGCAAGGAGATCCGCTACTTCCTGCCCTATCTGCTCGGCGAAGAAGAATAAAAGACTGCGGGCAGCGGAGCGATCCGTCTGCCCGCGATTTCCGAAAGAAGGAAACGAATGAAGATTCGATGTGTCAATTGCGGGAAGTTCTATCCCGAGGAGGAGCTTGTCTGCCCGGAGTGCGGAGCGCTGCCGGATCTGGTCCTCTGCCCGGAGTGCGAGGCCGTCTGCAGCGCGGAGGACGCCGCGTGCGCCTACTGCGGCGCCCCCCTGGAGGGCAGGCTCACGGGCGTGACGGAGGAGGACGCCGCGCAGGAAGCGCGCATTCTCTCCCGCGAGCTCAAAGCGGAGGACACGACCGCGGAGGACCTCCGCGCCATCCGCCGCAGCCTCTCGCTGCTCTCCAAATATATCGACACGGACCGCGAACTGCTCCTTGCCAACCGGAAGCTCCTTTCGCTTGATCTTGCCGCCCTGAAGGAGGACTGCGCGGAAAAGGCGGAGGCGCTGAAGGAGGACGGGGACGCGATCCCCGCCGCCGAGCTGCCCGAGGCGATCCGCCGGCTGGACGCCTCCCGCGAGGAGCCGGAGCTTGTGGAGCTCTACCGGAGCCGCGCCGAGCAGGCGAGGGCCAAAGCGCGCCGCAGAAGGACGCTCGCCGCCTGCGCCGTCTGCGCGGCGGTGATCCTTGCGGCGGGCGCCGTCTGCGCGAAGACGTTCGTTCTGCCGAGCCTGCACTATGCCTCCGCCGAATCGGCCTTTGACGCCGGGGCCTACGCGAAGGCGGAGAAGGAATATCTTGCCTCCGGACTCTGGAAGGACGCTGCGGAAAAGGCGGACGAGGCCGCGCTCGGCGTTCACTACAGCGCGGGCGTCGCCGCCATCGCCTCCGGAGACTATGCGCTGGCCGAGGACGAGCTGAAGCTCTCGAACGGCTTCCTCGACGCCTCGGAGCAGATCCTTGCCGCCCGCTACGGTGCGGCCGAACAGGAGGAAAACGCGGGGAACTATGCCGCGGCGGCCGAAAGCTTTGCCGCGCTCGGCACGTATTCCGACAGCGCCTCCCGGGTGCTCGCCTGCGCCGAAGCGCTCTCCGACCGGGGCGAATACAAGGCCGCGCAGAGCGCTTATGAGCTCTTAAGCTCAAGCGAGGCGAAGAACGGCGCCCTCTATGCCGAGGGCATGGCCGCCTACGAAAGCGGCGACGACGCCCTCGCCATCGCCTCCCTGGAGCAGGTGAGCGGGATGAGCGGCGCCGAAGAGACGCTCCTCCTTGCCCGGTACCGCCGCGCGCAGGCGTGCTATGAAAGCGGCGATTACGCCGAGGCCGCGGAGCTCTACCGGCTCCTCGCCGGCTATGAGGACGCCGACGCGCAGTTGACGCTGAGCCTCTTCTACGAGGCCGAGGCCGCCTATGCCGAGGGAAAGCTCAACACGGCGGCGGAATGCTACCGCGCTCTGCCCGAAGGCTATGAGAGAGACGGCGTTTCCGTCGCCGCCCGCCTCAAGGCCATCGAGGACAAGAGCAACTTCCTCTGGCTCTGCGGGCTCTGGACGACGGACGGCTCCGCCTCCTACTCCGTCAAAAAAGTGAACTCGACGAACGGCGTCTGGAACCAGCGCGCCGGCACGGCGGACGGCCTGCAGGCCGACATCCGCTGCGTCATTCTCGACAACGGCCGCCTGCATCTCGAGGGCAGCGTGCAGTATATGCGCTTTACGGCCTACGACAAGGAGACGAGCGAGGAGGAGCTCTGCACCGCCGAGCTTGACCAGGACATCCTCTCCTTCCCGTATTCCTTCCTGTCGGGCGACCACGTGAAGATCACCGTGAAAGCGGACCACGTCGAGCTGCTTTACAGCGAGGACGTGCAGTCCTACGAGGAATGGTATTATTACGACAAGTTCGAAACGGAGTGCAGCTATGAAACGAAGCTCGAAACGTACTGAGAAAGCGCCGAAGACGCCCTCCGGCATCCTCGCCGTGCAGCGCATCCGGGACGATTCCGTCCGTGCGCTCGCGGTGGAGCTCGTCTATGATCTCGCCTCCGAGTTCCCCTCACGGGAGATCCCGGACGACCGGTGGGACCGCGGGCGCTGGGACGAGAGCGTGAGCTTCGTGGCGCGCTACCTCGATTACCCTTCGGCGGACGCCTTCCTGGAAGACTGCGGCTTCGAGCTGACCGGAGAGGAGAGCGGGGAAGAGGAGGACGCTCCCCGCGTGCCGGACCTGCCCTTTGCGCTTGAGCGCCGGAGCGCGAGGGAACAGCTCGGCGGAATGCTCCGCCGCGTCCGGCAGGAGTGCCGCAAGCGGCCGATCCTGATCCCGATGGCCCTGCTCGCGGCGATGCTGCTGCTCTCGGCCGTCCTGATGGGCATTTTTGTGCTCGCCGGGCGCGCCGTTGTGAGCGCAGTGGGCTGAAAATCGGAGCCTTCGGGCGATTGAGGCAAGAAAAGTGTTGCCTTTTCCGGCAAAAAGCGATAACATATTATTTCGGTCAAGTAATTTTTGTTGATAAGATAGGAGTAAAGAAAAATGGATCTTTCCCCGCTTCAGAAAGCAAGATATGAATATTCCCCCAAGCTGCCCGGCATGCTTCGCGGCGGCATCTCCGAGATCTGCGTCAAGGAAGGCGAGGCCACCTCGAGCGTAGCCAACCAGGAGCAGATCAAGGCGCTCTTCCCCAACACCTACGGCAAGCCCGAGATCACCTTTGAAAAGGGCAGCAACACCTCCGCGGCCAAGAAGCAGGTCGTCGGCGTCATCCTTTCCGGCGGCCAGGCCCCCGGCGGGCACAACGTCGTCTGCGGCCTCTACGACGCTCTGAAGGCCACCGACCCCGAGAACGTTCTCTACGGCTTCAAGGGCGGCCCGAGCGGCCTCATCGAGGACGATTACCTCATCTTTGACGACGCCTACATCAACATGTTCCGCAACACCGGCGGCTTCGACATCATCGGCTCCGGCCGCACCAAGCTCGAGACCGAAGAGCAGTTCGCCATTGCCTCCGAGGTCTGCAAAAAGCACGGCATCACCGCCATCGTCATTATCGGAGGAGACGACTCCAACACCAACGCAGCCGTCCTCGCCGAGTACTTCGCCGCCCACAACACGGGCGTTCAGGTCATCGGCTGCCCGAAGACCATCGACGGCGACCTCAAGAACGAGGACATCGAGTGCTCCTTCGGCTTCGACACCGCCACCAAGACCTATTCCGAGCTCATCGGCAACATCGAGAGAGACGCCAACTCCGCCAAGAAGTACTGGCACTTCATCAAGGTCATGGGCCGCTCCGCGTCCCACGTCGCTCTTGAGTGTGCTCTTGAGACGCAGCCGAACATCTGCCTCGTCGGGGAAGAGGTCGCGGCAAAGAAGATGTCCCTCTCCGCCATTGCCGACCAGATCGCCGATTCCGTCGAGAAGAGAGCCGCCAACGGCAACAACTTCGGCGTTGCCATCATTCCGGAAGGCATCGTGGAATTCGTGCCCGAATTCGGCGCTCTGATCGCAGAGATCAACGAGCTCCTCGCCGGCGAGAAGACCGAGCAGTTCAACGCTCTGCCCACCTGGCAGGCCAAGTACGCCTTCATCGAGGCCGGCCTCAGCAAGGAGGCCATGGCCGTCTTCGCCATCCTCCCCGAAGGCATCCAGCAGCAGCTCTTCCTTGAGCGCGACCCGCACGGCAACGTTCAGGTCTCCCTCATCGAGTCCGAGAAGCTGTTCTCCGCTCTCGTCAAGGACAAGCTTGCCGAGCGCAGGAAGGCCGGCACCTACAAGGGCAAGTTCAGCCCGCTGCACCACTTCTTCGGCTACGAAGGCCGCTGCGCTTTCCCGTCCAATTTTGACGCGGACTACTGCTATTCCCTTGGCTACAACGCCTTCATGCTCATCCAGTACGGCTACAACGGATACCTCTCCAAGGTCTCCAATCTGTCCAAGCCGGCGGACGAGTGGGTCGCAGGCGGCATGCCCATCACCAAGATGATGAACATGGAGCGCAGAAACGGCAAGGACAAGCCGGTCATCCGCAAGGCTCTCGTCGAGCTCGACGGCGCCCCGTTTAAGTACTTCGCCGCCCACCGCGACGCCTGGGCCGTCGAGACGGCATTTACCTATCCCGGCGCCATCCAGTACTTCGGGCCGGCCGAGGTCTGCGACCTCACGACCCGCACGCTCGCCCTCGAGAAGGCCTGAAGAAAATGCGCCGAACCGACCGCGAGGTGACGGAGCGCGCGGAGATCGAGCAGATCCTGAACGATTCCGCGATATTGCATCTGGCGATTTTCGGAGAAGATTTTCCGTATATCGTCCCCATGCACTACGGGTACGAGATGCAAAACGGAATGCCGGTCTTCTATCTGCACTGCGCGCAGGAGGGCCGCAAGCTGGAGCTGCTGCGGAAAAATTCCGCCGCCTGCGTCGAGATCGAGAACCATGTGGAAACGGTCCCGGGCGGGGAAGTGCCCTGCCGGTACGGCGCCGCATACGCCTCCGTCATTGCGGAGGGGCGCGTGCGCATCCTCGCCTCTCCCGGGGAGAAGATCCGCGGCCTGGAGCTCCTGATGAAGCACCAGACAGGGCGGGACTTCGCCTTTACGGAAGAGATGGCGGCGGGCGTCGAGGTCCTGGAATTCACGGCCGAGACATGCACGGCCAAGGCGAGAAAACTCGGATAAAATTCTCTAAGGGGGCATTTGCCCCCTTAGATCCGGCCCTAAAGTTAGCAAAAACTAACCAATTTTCCAAAAATCAGATACAAAAAGGAGAAGCGATATGGCACGTTCCGACAAAGCGTACAAAGATCTTTCCGTCAAGGAGTTTACGAAGGCGGCGGCCAAGTATGAAAACGAGAACGCCGGCGTTTACGAGACCTGCAAGAAGGACTATCCCGAGATCATCGAGATCCTGAAGGAGCGGCCGTTCGACACGCTCCTGGACGCGGGCTGCGGCCCCGCTCCGCTGATTGCCCTGCTCTCGGAGATGTATCCCGAAAAGCACTTCACGGGGCTTGACCTGACCCCCGCCATGATCGAGGCGGCAAAGGCCAAGAACCTCCCAAACGCGGAGTTCGTTGTCGGGGACTGCGAGAATCTGCCCTTTGCGGAGAACAGCTTTGACGTCATCGTCTGCTGCGAGAGCTTCCACCATTATCCCAACCCGCAGAACTTCTTCCACAGCGCTGCGCGCTGCCTCAAGCCGGGCGGAATCCTCTTCCTGCGCGACTACGTCGCGGACGGTGCCCTCGGCTGGTTTGCCAACCGCATTCTGATGCCGCTGGCCAACCTTGCCGGACACGGGGACGTCGGCGCCTATCCGGAGGAGAAGCTGCGCGAGATGTGCACCAAGGCCGGGCTGACGGTGGAGCAGTTCACCAAGGTCACGAGCGTCAAGATGAATCTCATCGCGAAAAAGTAAATTCGAGCGTCCTTCGGCGATAAAAGGGTGGAGATTCCCGAAAAAGTATGATAAAATAAGACCCATCCTTACAGCAGGGGGCGAGGCTATGGAAACGACGCATACGCATATCGACGAAAACGGGAACGTCATCACGCATACGCATGAGGTGTCCGAGGGGCACAGCCACAGCCATCATCATTCCCCGGAGGAGAAAAAGCGCCAGACGGCCCGGCTCGCCAAGGCGATCGGCCATCTGCAGCATGTGAAGGGCCTCATCGAAAACGACGAAGACTGCGCCCAGGTCCTCATGCAGCTGGCGGCCGTGGAGTCCGCCCTGCACAATCTCGGAAAAGAGATCATAAACGAACATATGACGCACTGCATTACGCATGCCATCGAAGAGGGCGACATGCAGTCCGTCGAGGAGTTCCAGAAGGCGATCACGAAATATATGTGACCGCCTTCGGGATCCGTTTTGCCGCGAAAGCGGCTTTTTTTCCAGCCTTGAGTCAGCGTAAACTAACTAAAATTAGCCATAACTAATACCGGGAGAAGAAAACCATGAAAAAGACCATGACACCCTCCAAAGAGGACTATCTGGAGGCAATCCTGATCCTGATCAACGAAGAAGGCGCCTGCCGCGTGACCGACCTTGCGGAGCAGCTGGGCTTTTCCAAAGCCAGCGCCAGCACGGCGCTGCACAAGCTCGAGGAGGAGGGCTATATCCGCCGCGAGGACTGGCGGATCCTTCTGAGCGAAAAGGGCCGTGCCATCGCGGAGCAGGTCTATGAAAAGCATCTCTTTTTCCGGAACTGGTTCCGGTCGATCGGCGTCAGCGAGGAGACGGCCCAGAAGGACGCCTGCGGCATTGAGCATATCCTTTCGGACGAGACCTATGAGAAGATCAAGGCCTTTCTTGCCGCTTCGGATGTCAGGGATAACTGACAAAAATTAATTATCCGATACCGCCTCTTCCGGTGTATAATCCAACTATCATAAAAAACAGGAGGATCACAATCATGGATTTTGGTAAACTTGGTCTTTTCGCAGGCGGCGTTCTTTTCGGCACGGCGGGAATTTCCATTCTCTCCGGCAAGGACGCGAAGAAGGCTTACACGCACTGCACGGCGGCCGTCCTCCGCGGCAAGGACTCCGTCATGAAGACGGCGGCCACGCTCAAGGAGAACTGCGGCGACATCTATGAGGATGCGAAGGACATCAATTCCCGGAGATACGACGCCGAGCGCGAGGAAAAGGTGGCGCTCGCCCGTGCCATTGTTGAGGAATACGACGCCGAAAAGGCAAAATAAGTTCCCGGCATGAAATTTGTGACCTGTCACGAATCCGCACAGCGGATTCGCATCCGAACGCCGATCCTGAATATGACGGACTGGCAGGCGGACCGTCTGGAGTATTACCTGAAGAGCCTTCCGGAGGTCCGGGACGCTTCGGTCGACGAGAGAACAGGGAACGCCACGGTCTTCTTTTCCGACAGGGAAGCAAACAAAGCGGAGATCTTGCGCAATGCTCTCGAGGGTTATGACGAGAATGCGGAGGAGGTCGCCGCTCTGGTCCCGGAAGAGACCGGGCGGAGGCTGAACCGCGAATATCAGGAAAAGCTGCTCTTTCAGATCGGCCGGCATTATCTCTTCAAGCTGTTCCTCCCGCCTCCGCTTGCGGCGGCGCGGACCGTGCTCAAGAGCATTCCGTTCCTGCTGCGTGTGGCGGGAGCGCTTGCGCAGGGAAAGCTGAAGGTCGAGGCGCTGGACGGGATCGCGATCCTGGCGTCCATCCTCCGCAGGGATTATGCGACGGCGGGCTCCGTCATGTTCCTCCTCGACACCGGGGACATTCTCGAGGAGTGGACAAGAAAGCGCTCGATCGGAGATCTTGCACGTTCGATGGCTTTGAACGTGGACAAGGTCTGGGTCAAAGCCGGAGAGACGGAAGTGCAGATGCCCGTCGGCAGCGTGAAGAGGGGAGACCGCTTTATCGTCCGCCGCAGCGAGATCATTCCGCTCGACGGAACCGTCGTCTCCGGGGAGATGACGGTGAACCAGTCCACGATGACCGGGGAGGCCGAGGCCGTCCCCAAGAGCGCCGGCAGCTATGTCTACGCGGGCACGATCGTGGAGGAAGGCGAATGCATCGTCGAGGTCACACGGGAATCCGGCAGCGGGAAATACGACAAGATCGTCCGCATGATCGAGGAGTCGGAAAAGCTGAAGTCCACAACGGAGGCCAGGGCCTACCGCCTGGCGGACAGCCTGGTGCCCTACAGCTTTGCGGGCTTCGCTCTGACCTATGCGTTCACGCGCAATCTGACTAAAGCGCTCTCCTTCCTGATGGTGGATTATTCCTGTGCCATGAAGCTTTCTATGCCGCTGGCCGTCCTCTCGGCCATTACCGAGGCGAGAGACTACGGCATCTCCGTTAAGGGCGGCAAATTCATGGAGCTGGTTTCCGAGGCCGACACGATCGTCTTCGACAAGACGGGAACGCTGACCTATGCCCAGCCGAAGCTCATGGACGTCGTCACCTTCGGCGGGAACGACGCCGACGAAATGCTCCGCATCGCCGCCTGCCTGGAGGAACACTATCCCCACTCTGTCGCCAACGCCATCGTGAACGGGGCCCGGGAAAAAGGCCTCCTGCACGACGAGCTCCACTCCAAGGTGGAATACATCGTGGCCCACGGCGTCAGCAGCCATATCGGGGAGAAGAAGGCCGTAATTGGAAGCCGCCACTTTGTGGCGGAGGACGAGCACTGCACGATCCCGGAGGAGGAAGCGCACAAGCTCGACGCCATCGCCGGGGAGTATTCCAAGATCTACCTTGCCATCGACGGGGAGCTTGCCGCCGTATTGTGCATTTCCGACCCGGTCCGCGCGGAAGCGGCGGAGGTCATCCGCCGGCTGCACGCTCTGGGCATCCGCAACATCAACATGCTGACCGGGGACAACCGGAAGACGGCGGAGGCCGTCGCCCGCCGGCTCGGCATCGACGGTTACCGGGCAGAGGTCCTGCCGGAGGACAAGGCGGAATATGTGCGCGCCCAGCGCGCCGAAGGGCACAAGGTAATTATGGTGGGAGACGGCGTGAACGATTCTCCGGCCCTCTCGGAGGCGGACATCGGCATCGCCGTGGAAAGCGGCGCCGCCATCGCCCGGGAGATCGCGGATATCACGGTGTCCTCGGAAGACCTCGAAGAGCTGGTGGTTCTCCGCCGGCTCAGCACGGCGCTCATGGAACGCATCCGCGGGAATTACCGCTTCATTGTCGCCTTCAATTCCGCGCTGATCGCTTTGGGGCTTGCAGGCATTGTAACGCCCGCCACCTCCGCCCTGCTGCATAACGGCTCCACGATCCTGACGGGGCTGAAAAGCACAACGGATCTCCTGGGAGAGAAATCGGAATAAAACCGGAAACGGCTTTTCATGGCACCCTGCTTCGGCAGGGTGCTGTTTTTTCAAACAGCCTATCGACATCGCAGAAAATCGGTGTTATGATTCCGGCATCAAAAAATAAAAGAAACGGGGGAAACGAAAATGGAAAAAATTTATACTTCGATCGACCAGCTCATCGGAAGGACTCCGATCGTGGAGCTCACGCATATGGAAAAGGAACTTGGCCTGAAGGCAAGGCTTTTGGCCAAGGTGGAGTATTTCAATCCCACCGGCTCTGCAAAGGACCGCATCGCGAAGGCGATGATCGACGATGCCGAACGGGACGGCACGCTGAAGCCCGGCTCCGTTATCATCGAGCCGACCAGCGGCAATACCGGCATCGGCCTTGCGTCCGTGGCGGCGGCGAGAGGCTACCGCGCCATTATCGTCATGCCGGAAACCATGTCGGAGGAACGCCGCCGGCTGATGAAGGCGTATGGCGCCGAGCTTGTTTTGACGGAGGGCGGCAAGGGCATGAAGGGCGCGATCGCGAAGGCCGAGGAGCTGGCCGCAGAGATTCCGGGCAGCTTCATTCCCTCCCAGTTCACGAATCCCTCCAACCCGAAGATCCACTATGAGACCACCGGCCCTGAGATCTATGAAGACACCGACGGCGCCGTCGATGTTTTTGTGGCCGGCGTAGGGACCGGCGGCACGCTTTCCGGCACGGGCAGGTATCTGAAAGAGAGAAAGCCCTCGGTCAAGGTCGTGGCCATGGAGCCGGCCGGCAGCCCGGTGCTTTCCAAGGGGCAGTCCGGCGCCCACAAGATCCAGGGCATTGGAGGAGGCTTCGTCCCCGATACGCTCGATACCGGGATCTACGACGAGGTCATTACTGTGACGGATGAAGACGCCTTTGCTTACGGAAAGCTCGTAGGCAAGAAGGAAGGCTTCCTCGTTGGCATTTCCGCGGGCGCCGCCGTCTATGCCGGGATCGAGCTTGCCAAGCGCGCCGAGAACGAGGGCAAGACGATCGTCGTGCTCCTCCCCGATGCCGGAGACCGCTATCTCTCCACCCCCCTGTTTCAGGACTGAGGCAGGACCGGGAAAGAAAGAATACCGGAAAATTTCACCGGGCGGAACCGGTTCGAAAAAAAGAGGAAGAAAATTGACAAGCGAAATGACCCGCGGAAACCTTTGGAAAAATATTTTGCTTTACAGCATCCCTCTGGTCTTTACCAACCTGCTGCAGCTGCTTTTCAACATCGCCGATGTGGCGATCGTCGGGAAATTTGCAGGCTCGCTGTCCCTGGGGGCGGTCGGCTCTACCACACTGCTCGTCAGCCTGACGACCGGCTGGCTCATCGGAATTGCCAATGGAGTCAATTCTCTTGTGGCCTATTTTTCCGGGGCGGGAGACCGGGAAAGGGAAGGCCTTTCTGTGCAGACCGGTTTCGTCCTCTGCCTTGCCATGGGCATGCTGACGCTTTTGCTCGGCATCTGCTTCGCACGCCCCGCGCTCACCCTGCTGGGCACCCGGCCGGAGCTGATCGAGGAGGCAATTCTCTATTTCCGCATTTATATGACGGGCTCCCCGGCGCTTGCGCTGTTCAATTTCGGCAATGCCGTGCTCTCGGCGGAAGGGAACACACGGAAGCCGCTGAAATTCCTCGCCATAGCCGGCATGATCAATGTCTGCCTGAATCTGTTTTTCGTCCTTGCTCTGCACCGCACCGCGGACGGCGTCGCGTATGCAAGCGTGATCGCGCAGTATATTTCCGCAGCGCTGATCCTGCGCACGCTGATCGGCTCGAAGGAGACCTGGCGGCTGCCCTTGGGGAAACTCCGGTTCCGCAGGGAGCTTGCCGCGCGGATCTTGAAGATCGGCATTCCGGCCGCCATGCAGTATTCTCTCTTTGCAGTTGCCAATCTGTTTATCCAGTCCGCCGTGAATTCCTTTGATCATGTCGTGGTCGAGGGCAATTCTGCCGCGATGAATTTCGATAACCTGGTCTATGAAATGATGGCGGCCTTTTACGTGGCCACCACCAGCTTTATCGCGCAGAACTACGGCGCGGGGGAGAAAGACCGCGTGAAGCGCGTCTATCAGATCACGACGCTCTATTCCTTCGGGATCGCGGCAGTTCTTGGTGTGCTGATCCATATCTTTCGCGTTCCGCTCCTCTCGGTATTCACCAACGATGCTGAAGTCGTGGCGGCAGGGGAGATCCGGCTGAAGATGCTGTCGTTTGCCTACTGCCTTTCCGCCTTTATGGACAATGCCACCGCCGCGTGCCGCGGCCTGGGAAAAACGGCGGCTCCCACCGTCATGGTGATGCTGGGGACGGTCGGCTTTCGCATTCTGTGGCTGTATACGGTCTTTGCGCATTTCGGAACGCTGCAGTCGCTCTATCTGCTGTATGCCTTCGCCTTTGTTCTGACCGCGATTCCGCTGAATCTATATTACTTTGCCCTGTATCGCAGGACGTTCTTGAAGTAAAATGCGATCAATCGGCACGCTCTGTCCCTTTGGGCAGAGCGTTTTTTTTTGATAAAAAGCCTGTCCATTTCCGAAAAAGCGTGTTATAATAGCTAAGTTAGCAAAATCTAACCTTAAACTTACGGTCACAGGAGACTTCGGAATGATCAAAACAAGACTGGTCGGGCTGGTGCCCGATTCCAAAAAGTATATTGCGGCAAATGTGCTGCTGCAGTGGCTCGGGTTGCTGGCAAGCGTCCTCATGACGTTTACGGTCGCCCGACTGCTGGGGGCGCTTGCCGCGGGAGAGGCGGTCTCCTTCCCGAAAGCGGCGGCGCTGATCCTGTTTTCGGCGGCGGTTCGCGTAGTCACGGCCAAGCTTTCCGCCACGGCTTCCTTCTGCGCCTCCCGCAGCGTAAAGCGGACGCTGCGGGGGAGGATCTACGAAAAGCTGCTTCGGCTTGGGGCTTCCTATACGGAGCATGTCCCCACGGCGGAGGTCGTTCAGCTGGCGGGCGAGGGCGTCGAGCAGCTGGAGACCTATTTCGGCAGCTATCTGCCGCAGTTCTTCTATGCCTTGCTGGCGCCGGTTACGCTGTTTTTTATCGTCGGGCGGATCGAATGGAAGATCGCCTGGGTCTTGCTGGTCTGCGTTCCGCTCATCCCGATGGCGATCGTTGCGGTGCAGAAAATCGCCAAACGGCTGCTGAACAAATATTGGGGACAGTATGCCGCCCTGGGCGACAGCTTTCTGGAGAATCTGCAGGGCCTTACCACGCTGAAGATCTACCGGGCCGACGCGGCGCGGCATGAGGAAATGAACCGCGAAGCGGAGCATTTTCGCGTGGTCACCATGAAGGTGCTCTCCATGCAGCTCAACTCCATCATTGTCATGGATATTATTGCCTATGGCGGCGCGGCGCTTGGAATCGCGCTCGCCTTGCTGGAGAAAAACGCGGGAAGGATCGATTTCATCGGGTGCTTTGTCGTGATCCTGCTCTCGGCGGATTTCTTTCTTCCGATGCGCAGGCTGGGGTCCTTCTTCCACGTGGCAATGAACGGGATGGCGGCCTCGGACAAGATCTTCCGTCTGCTCGATCTGCCGGAGGACGGCAGCCGGACGGAAAGCCCGGAGGACTGCGGGATCGGGCTTCAGGAGGTGCATTTCGGGTACACGGAAGAAAAGGAGATCCTGCACGGGGTCAATATGCGCATTCCCGCCGGCAGCTTTACGGCAATCGTCGGCGAGTCGGGCTGCGGGAAATCCACCATTGCCTCGATCCTGATGGGAAAATATGCCTCCTATACCGGCAGCGTGACTCTCGGAGGCCGCGAGATCCGCAATGTGTCCGAGCGCGTCTTGATGGAGAAGATCACAAGGATCAGCCACGACAGCTATCTGTTCAAGGGCACGGTGCGGGAAAACCTTCAGATGGGGAAGCCGGACGCTTCCGAGGAAGAGCTGTGGAGCGCCCTGGAGCAGGTCAAGCTGGCGGAGTTTCTGCGCAGAGAGGGCGGGCTGGACCTGCCGCTATCCGAGGGAGGCTCCAACCTGTCGGGCGGGCAGCGGCAGAGGCTGGCGCTCGCGAGGGCGCTTCTGCATGATTCCCCGGTCTATATTTTTGACGAGGCTACGTCCAATATCGATGTGGAGAGCGAGAACGATATCATGGGCCTCATCCGCACTCTGGCCCGGAAAAAGACGGTGATCCTCATTTCGCACCGCCTGGCAAACGCCGTCGGAGCGGACTGCATTTATGTCCTGGAAGGCGGGACGGTCCGGGAGCAGGGCACCCACGAGGAGCTCCTTGCGCAGGGCGGATGCTACCGGAAGCTCTGGGACGGGCAGCAGACCCTGGAGAACGTAACAAAGGAGGCGAAGGAATGAAACGCAGCAATTTCGAGGTCATGAAACGCCTTGTCGTTATGGTCAAGCCCCTCACGGGAACGATGGTGCTGGCGGTGATTTTGGGTGTTGTCGGAAATCTCTGCGCGATCTTTATTCCTCTGCTCGGCGGCTATGCGCTGACCGGCGGAGCGCTTAAGAGCGTCTGCATTCTTCTGCCGCTGCTTGCCGTTGCCCGCGGCGTTCTGCATTATGCCGAGCAGAACCGGAATCACTATCTGGCCTTTAAGCTCCTTGCCCTGATCCGAGACCGGGTCTTCGGCGCGCTCCGCACTCTTGCCCCCGCCAAGCTGGAGGGGAAGGAGAAGGGCGACCTGATCGCCGTGCTTACGGCGGACATTGAGCTTCTGGAGGTGTTTTACGCCCATACGATCAGCCCGATCTGCATTGCCTTTGTTGTTACGGTCGTCATGACGATTCTCATCGGCTCCTGCCATGTCCTGCTCGGGGCGATCGCGTTTGCGGCCTACTGCATCGTGGGGATCGCAGTTCCCTTGATCGCGGCGCGTCTCAGCCGCCGGTACGGGGAAGGCTTTCGAAAGGAATTCGCCGCGCTGGACGCCTTCGTGCTGGATTCTCTGCGCGGAGTGACCGAGAGCATTCAGTACGGAGCCGGGCCGAAGCGCCTGGAGGAGATCTACCGGCATTCGGATGCGATTTCCGCCAAAGAGAAAAAACTCAAGGGCGCCGACGGAACCAACGGCGCTGTTACGAGTGGGATCATTCTGATCCTCGACATCGGGATGCTCTTTGCATCCGCCGGGCTCTACGCGGGCGGAGCGATCGGCTTCCGCGAGGCTGTATGTGCTGTGATCGCGCTTATGAGCAGCTTCGGGCCGGTCACGGCGCTGGCCAATCTCGGCACGGGCCTGCAGAATACCTTCGCGGCCGGAAACCGTGTGCTGGATGTGCTGGACGATGTGCCTGCCGTGGAAGAGGTCACCGACGGGCAGGACGTCGTGTTTGACGGCGCAGAGTGCAGCAAGGTGAGCTTTTCTTACGGATCGGAGAAGATCCTCGACGAGCTCAGCCTGTCTTTCCCGAAGGGGAAGATCATCGGAATTTCGGGTCGGAGCGGGAGCGGAAAGTCCACGCTTCTTCGGCTTCTGATGCGCTTCTGGGACGCGGACAGCGGCAGCGTCCGAATCTCCGGGAAAGAGATCCCGGACATCAACACGGCCTCCCTGCGGGACAATGAAAGCTACGTGACCCAGGATACGCAGCTCTTCCATGACAGCATTGAGCGGAACCTGCTCATCGCCAATCCGAATGCGACCCACGAGCAGGTGGAAGAGGCCTGCCGCAAGGCTTCCATCCATGACTTCATTCAGACGCTCCCGCAGGGGTATGAGACCCCCGTCGGAGAGCTCGGCGGGACGCTCTCCGGGGGAGAACGGCAGCGCCTCGGGATCGCGAGAGCCTTCCTGCACGATGCCCCCTTCGTCCTGCTGGACGAGCCAACGAGCAATCTTGACAGCCTGAACGAGGCAGTCATCCTGAAAGCTCTTCGCGATTATCGGGGCGATAAGACTATTGTGCTCGTCAGCCACCGGAAATCGACCCTGTGCATCGCCGACTCGGTGTGCTCCGTGGAAAACGGACGGGTCAGCTGACGGAAAAGAGGGAAGAGTGAAATGAAAGCAAAAAACCTGGAAGACAAACGGGAAAAGGAAAAACGGGTCGTCAACCGGATGATCGCCCTGTACTGCCGGGGAAATCACGGCACGGGCCACGGCGCCCTGTGCCCGGAGTGCGCCGCCCTGGCGGAATACGCCAATGCGCGGGTCGACCACTGCCCGCATATGGCAACCAAGACCTTCTGCTCCAACTGCCGGACGCATTGCTACAAGCCGGATATGCGGGAAAAGATCCGCACCGTCATGCGCTGGTCCGGCCCGAGGATGATCTTTCACCATCCGGTCATGGCAGTGCGCCATGTAGTGGAGTCAAAGAAGGAAAAGCAAAAATTGAGGAGCGAAAACGGCCGTTTATAACTTGCCTGCAGGACATATTTATGTTATAAAAGAAAAACAGTATTTTATTCCGGAAAGCGGGGGATACGCCGGGTGTCGGAAATCGTTTATTATATCGAAGTCAACGCGATCTGCATCATCACGCTCGCTCTGCTTTTGGGCAGTCTTCCCAGGGGAGAATATCAGAGCAAACGAGGCAAATTCTATAAGATTATGCTTGGGCTGACCATTCTCATGGCGGCAATGGATCTCGTTTCCGGCGTGTTACGGGGAGCCTCCTTCCCAGGTGCGAGAACGATCCTTTGGCTTTCTAACGGAGCGTTTCTGGTCAGCCATGTCTGCATCGGATATTTCTGGATCCTATATAGCATTCAGGTTCTAATTGGAAAGCCGGACAAAAGAATTCAGATCCCGGTGACTGTCATGGCAGTTCTGGACTGCGCTCTGATCGCCTCCGCCCCGCTGAACGGCTGGATCTTTACCATCGATGCCGAGAATCTCTATCACCGCGGCAGCCTGGTAATGATCCACTGGGTCATTGTCTATGCCTTCGAGCTGATTCCGTCCGTCGTGGCCCCGTTCACCAAAGCCGAACGCCATGAAAAACAGGCGATCACCTTATTTATCCTTTTGCCGGCGATCGCATCGATCCTGCAGTCTGCCTTCTACGGCGTCTCCTGCGGGCAGGCCGGGCTCATGGGAGGAATGGTCCTCCTGTATATCATGCTGCAGAACCGCGAAGTCAGCGAGGCGAGAGTCAAGGCGGCGCTCCTGGACGAGATCTCCAATACCGATACGCTGACCGGGCTGAAAAACCGGCGGGCCTACGAGGCCGAGCTCGAGTCTCTGAAAAAAGAAGAATGGGCAGGAGTCGTCTTTATGGATCTGAACGGCCTGAAGGAGACCAACGATACGCAGGGCCACAAGGCCGGCGATGCCATGATCTGCCGCTTTGCCCAGCTGCTGCGCGGCTATTTCCTGCCCGAGAGCATTTTCCGCATCAGCGGAGACGAATTTGTGATTCTTTGCACGGAGCGGGCGATCTTTGATGAGCAGTTTAGCGCCATGAGGCGGGAGATCGCCGATTCCGCGGCCGCCGGATGCGCGCAGGGACCCGGAGAAAAGGCGGTGGAACTGGTGAGCGAGGCAGAAAAATTGATGTATCAGGATAAAAGCGCTTATTACATTCGTACAGGGAAAGAACGCAGAGGCAAAGCGCGTTCGTGAATGGAGAACAGGGAAATGAAGAAAGTCAGAGTCTGTATCGTCTTGCTGTGCGTACTTTTGGCGGCATCCGTCGCGCTGAACGTTGTCTGCCTTACAGGAACAGCGAAAACCGAGGTCCGGCCGGAATGGCTGGCAGGTGAGGTTTCCGAAGAAGAAGCCGCGGAAGGCGGATATAATCCTGCCTTCATGCAGATGGCACTGGATATTGCAAAAGAAAATGTCGTTACCGGTTCCGGCGGGCCGATCGGCGCCGTTATCGTGAAGGACGGGGAAGTCATCGCGGCAACAAGCAACGAGATGCGCCAGAATCATAACAGCTACGATCACGGGGAAATGGCCGCGATCCGCGAAGCCGAGCAGGCGACCGGACAGATGTATCTTACGGATTGCGTCCTGTACACCTCCGCCCAGCCCTGCCTGATGTGCGAAGCGGCGATCTACTGGGCCCGAATTGCCAAAGTCTATTATGCCGCCGGTATTTCGGAAACCTCTCAGTACAGCGGCTTTGACGACCTCTATGAATATGAGACCGTCTATTCCGGAAAGAATCTGGTGGAATCTGTCGATGTTCACATAGACAACGAACTGGAAGCGCTGGATATCTGGCAGGAACAGAGAACAAGCAAATAACGGAGCGAGTAGGGTTCAACGATGGCGAGATTTACAGTGTTTGACGTTGAAACGCCGAACCGCATGAATAACCGGATGAGTGCAATCGGAATTACGGTTATTGAAGACGGGATAATCACGGCCGAATTCTACTCGCTTGTAAATCCGGAGCAGCCTTTTGAGCCATTCAATACACAGCTTACGGGAATCAGCGAGGAGACCGTGAGGAATGCGCCGACCTTCCCCGAGATTTGGACTCGGATAGAGCCGACGATGTCAGCCGGACTTCTGGTGGCGCACAATGCCGTGTTTGATATGAATGTGCTGAAAAAATGCCTGAGGGATTATGAGATCGAATGGAAACCGTATGCGCGTTATCTTTGCACGGTGCAAATGGGCAGACGGCTTCTGCCGGGCATGAGCCATAAGCTGAATGTCTTATGTGACTATTACGGCATTTGCCTTGACCACCACAAGGCAGACAGCGACAGCCGCGCCTGTGCCGAAATATTGCTTCGTTATCTGGAGAGCGGAGCGGATGTCCGGCCGTTCATCCGGACATGTTCATTCTAGAGGAAGATAAGAGCAAGGCCGCAAAGCTCTCGGCAATCGGCATATGCGGGAGCGATATTTATAATTCATGAATCATCAAAAAGCAGGTACCAAATTCGGAAAATTCAGCCCTGGCGAGCGTGATGCTTGTCAGGGCCTTTTCAGTGGATAAAAGGCTATTGCAAATTGAAACAGGCGGAGTTAAAGATTCATATTGCATTGACAACTGCACATAAAAATGATATAAGTTTATGTGCGATTGTAAATTACGAATGGGGGGTGAACATCGATGACTGAAAGTACAAAGCAGAAAATTCTGTCTTTGGCAGAGAATGGAGTCGTTACGGCACGGAAAATTACAGAGCTAGGCATAAGACGCTCTGCCTTAACGGAACTTACTTCATCCGGTGATCTGATTCGATGCTCCCGTGGAATCTATATGCTCGCGGATGAGTGGGAGGATGAATTTTATCTTCTTCAGAAAAGATACACGCAGGGTATATTTTCACACAGCACTGCTCTTTATCTTCATGGATATTCCGAAAGGGTTCCCTTTTCCGTGCATATGACTTTCCCGACAAAATATAATAGTTCTTCGCTGGCTCGGGAAAATGTGATTGTTACGCGAGTGCTTCCGGCAAATTATCAGATGGGCATTACAATGGTTACAACTCCCTCCGGAAATTCTGTCACCGCGTATGATCTGGAGCGAAGCTTATGCGATGTTGTACGCGGAAAAGGGGACGATATTCAGATTGTTCAGTACGCAATGAAAAAATACGCAGCCTCAAGAGAACGTGACATCAATAAACTGATGAAATACGCAAAACAGCTTCGAGTCGAACTGAAAATCCGACAGTATATGGAGGTGCTGCTTTGATGAATGACATGAGCCTGAAAGCCAGGATTCGCAATTTGGCAAAGGAGAAGAACATATCTGCGCAGGCAGTTCTGCAGAATTATTTGATGCGGCGCTTTCTGCTCCGACTTTCGGAGTCTGAATACAAAGACAAATTTGTAGTCAAGGGCGGAATGTTAATATCATCCATTGTGGGAATCGACCATCGCGCCACAATGGATCTGGATACAACACTCAGGAATCTTCCACTGACGGAGGAATCCATTCGCGAAGCATTTGAAGCGATATGCAGCATTCAAAAGGATGATGGGATTGAATTCACGTTGGATTCTATCGGGCCGATTCGCGATGACGATGAATACGGCGGATACCGCGTTGGATTTTTTGCCGGATACGGAAAAATCAATGCCCCGATGTCGATGGATGTATCGACCGGAGACGTTATCACCCCAGGTGCGGAAAAACATGCCTTTAGCGATATGTTTGATCACTCCGAGACATTTGAACTTTGGTCTTATACGCTTGAAACGATCCTTGCCGAGAAAACTGAGACAATTCTCAGCCGCGGCATTGACAACACAAGACCGAGAGATTTTTATGATGTGTATATGCTCTCGGCGTTTCGATATGATCCGGTTGTGTTTCGAGAAGCCTTTTCCGTTACGGCAAAGCACCGCGGCAGCTTTGAGAAAATTTCGGATTATCGGGATATCCTTCGGAACATTTCTGAAAGCCCGGAAATGCAGAAGCGTTGGAACAGCTATACCCGGCAAATGCCTTATGCGGCCGGAATTGCCTTTGAAGAAACACTGATGACAGTATATCGGCTGCTGATGCCCCGATAACTGCGGCGAGGTAAACAGCGTAAGATAATTCAGCCCTGGCGAGCGTGATGCTTGCCAGGGCCTTTTTGTATCAGAGTTTTGAAACCTCAGCATACCATTTCTCAAAGTCGTCCTTTGAGAACATGCTGTAATTATATGGCAGCTTGATCGTCGCGGATCCGACTGCCTCCTGAAGGGTCTTCAGCGACCCCTTGATATTGCTTCCGCCGGAGGTGGAGAACGGGATAATGGTCTTTCCGGTAAGATCCTGCTTCTTCAAGTAATCCAGCACAAAGAGAGGCGCATTCGAATGCCAGATCGGATAACCCACAAACACGGTATCCACATCCTTCAAATCGATTTCCGGAGCCGTGTATTCTGCGACAACACCATTGTTGATTTCCGGTATTGCGCGCTTCAGTGCGGCAAAGTAGGAACCGTACGGCACTTTGGGTACGATCTCCACGACCTTGCACCCGAGTTTCTCCCTGATTTTCTCTTCGATCTTTCTTGTGTTTCCGCTGTTGGAATAATAGATAATAATGGGTTTCATATTGTATTTCACTCCTGAATTAACACTTGATTTACTGCGGTATAAAAAGTATACTATAACAAAATAATAAATCAAGTAGTGAAATAGTTTTACCTTAGTATAGTGCTGTATACTATGTATAGGGAGAGCAACATGAAATTGGATCTGACTTATGAAGAATATTTGCGCGTGATCAAAGAAAACTTCAGTATCTCGCCCGACAACAAAGGCCGGTGCGCGGTTACGGATGTTCTGAGTGTCATGCAGGGGAAATGGAAAAATCATGTTCTGTTTACCATGTGCAGGTACGGTACCCTGCGCTTTGGCGAACTGAAAAAATATCTGCCGCAGATCACAAACACGGCACTGACCAATACGCTGCGCGACCTGGAAGAAGACGGGCTGATCACAAGGATTCAGTTCAACGAGATCCCTCCCCACGTTGAATATACCCTCACAGAAAAGGGCGAGGATCTGATGCCGATCTACTACGAGATCTTCAAATGGGGCATCAAGCATCTGAAACCGATGTGATCATACCATAGATTTGATATAAAATTTATCTCACATAAGGCCTGAATCTAATGAACAAAAATGAAAAATAATTGATTCTGTTCAACAGCTGCCGTATAATAGCACTGGGAGGCGGGAAGATGAAACTTATTTCAAGAGATGCATATTTAGAGGAATTGGCTGAGGTTCAGGGAACCCCTGACATCAAAGTAATCACAGGCGTTCGACGATCGGGAAAATCAAAGCTGATGGAGGCATTTGCCGCAAAGCTCAAGACGGAGAACCCGGATATCAATATCGTTCATATGAATCTGATGCTTCCGGAAAATGAAGAGTTCCTTGAATATCATGCGTTGTATGATCATGTAAACTCGTTGTTCATCTCCGGCACAGAAAATGTCCTGATGATTGATGAAGTGCAGATGTGCAATGGGTTTGAAAAGGCAATCATCGGCTTTCACACATCTGAGAAGTATGACATATATATCACCGGTTCCAATGCGTTTCTGCTGAGCAGTGATCTGGCAACTCTGTTTACCGGGCGAACCTTTCGTATCGAGGTATATCCCTTCTCTTTTGCGGAATTTTGCAAATACTTTGAGCATACAGACCTCCAGCCGGCGTTGGACAGATACATACTCGAAGGCGGTATGGCGGGCTCATATGTCTACAAAAATGAGCCTCTGAAGCTGAGCTATATCAGAGACGTATACAACACGCTGATATTGAGAGATATTGTTCAGAAATTCAAGATTCGAAAGCCTGCTCTGATCGAGCGTGTTTCTGATTTTCTAATGGACAATATTTCCAATATCACTTCCGCAAGAGGTATAACGGAGAGCATTTCACGGGGAGAAACGCCTGCTTCAAATGTGACGGTTACCGCGTATATGAAATATCTCTGTAACGCATATGCTTTTTATAAAGTCCGGAAATTTGATGTAAGAGGAAAAAAATATCTATCGTCCCATGATAAATATTATTTGTGCGACCACTCTTTTCGTTATGCTTTTCACGGAAAAAGAAACATGGACTATGGCCGGGTGCTTGAGAACATTGTAGCGATTGAACTGCTTCGCAGAGGCTATGAAATCTATGCCGGTGCCCTATACAGGAAAGAAATTGACTTTGTCGCTATCAAGCAAAGCGAGAAAATTTATATTCAGGTTTCTGACAACATCAGTGCCAAGGAGACACTTGACAGAGAACTGGCCCCCTTAAGAGCAATCAAGGACGCTTATCCCAAGATGCTGCTCGCAAGAACACGAAACCCGGAATATGATAACGAGGGGATTCATATTGTGGATATAGCGCAGTGGCTTATGGGGTAAGAAAGAAGCTTGAGGAGAATGATAAAAATACTTTTTATCTGCCACGGCAGGCCGGAGGGACCCTTTGCACACTGCGGAAATACTGCGCAAACTGGGGCTTTTTGCGGCAGGGCAGCGGGTATCAAGATACCGTTCGTATACGATTGACCGAATGAAGCGAACACATTTTCGTAGCCACAATCCTCCTGCATTTTCCCAGTGGATAAATTTCCCCGGACACCTACAGAACCTGCCAACGGCAGATCCTTACGAACAATATTCGTTGCTTCATCCACTCACAAATCTGACGATGTTTAAATATTTTTTA
>R14__coassemble_459_pt1 | contig 28446 bp, 26 predicted proteins | sample R14__metabat2_low_PE_019 | metagenome-assembled genome bin R14 | reverse complement strand
CATTTCATCGGAAGGTTCCTCCAGTAGCTTTAGATTCTTTCTATGTAAATCTTTGATCTGGCATTATAATAGCAGATCCGGCATTGAAAAACAATTGACAGAGTGAACAAATTTCGAGGGTCAAAATTGTGCAATACGGAGAATCGGGCGGAGGCGGGAAGATTTTGCTTGAATTGGCGGAAGAGTTGCGATAGAATAAAAGTGTTGTGGGGCTCCGAAGGATTGGGGCCCCACAGCTGTTTGTGTTCGTTCTGTTGCTTTCTTCTCCGATTTTTTCAGCGCGGTCCGTAGCAATTAACACTCTGAATTAGCGTTTAAGATCTCCATCGCCCTTTGATACTTCTCCACACGCTCCCGGTCCGCATCCGTAATTTCCGGCAGCCGGGACAGATCCATATTGTGTTTCAGGTCCGCGAGCTTGACGGCTCTCGAGATCGGATCGGCCGACACGCGGCGGATGTAGGCCATATAGTCCTCGCCTTTCCGGTGCGTCATATGCTCCACCGCGTCCGCAATTTCCTCGCCAAAAAGCTTTTCGATCAGTTCGATCGTTACGCCGGTATCCTCCACCGTGTCGTGCAGCCAGGCGACGATCTTCTCGTTCTCGCCGTCGACCTGCGATGCGACGAAACGCGGATGCTCGATATAATCGCGTCCGGCCTTGTCGACCTGCCCCGCATGGGCCCCCGTCGCAAAAAATTCCGCCAATTTCACCGGATCCATAATCTCCTCCACATCCTTGAAGTATTTCTTGAGATACATATAATCTTCGCCGGACTCGTCAATCACGGAATAGTAATTTCTCCACTCGTCCACGATCTCATAAGCCTTGCCATTCATACATCCAAACTCGTCACTCGCGCCGGTAAATATCTTTCTCATACATCCGCTCCTTTCCGCCGTTCTCAGTCAATGTCGTCAAGATAGCGGACCATACGGACGAAGCTGCCGTGATTGTCGATGTTCGCGATGTCGGACATACGCTTGGCGTGCTTGAAATACGCGATGTCCTCCTCCGTCGGGGCGAAATCGGCGTCCTCCAGCGTCCGGCCGCTCTCAACGAGATTCCAGATCTTCGTCATCTTGCGCGTGAAACCGTACTCGTTTTCAACGTCATTCTCATCGTATCTTACCATACCTGTCTCCTTTCGGCACTGCGTTCCTCGGACCGTTGGCCCCCTTACGCGTACAATATAGCACATGTCCGCGGGATCTTCGTCGCTTGGGAAATGACAATATCAAAGTGTTGTGGGGCTCCGAAGGATCGGGGCCCCACAGATTTTTCTTTTTTTGAGATAAAAGATCAGGAGACGCTCTTTTAAGGGCGCCGGAAGGCGGAAGATTTTGCTTGAATTGGCGGAAGAGTTGCGATAGAATGCAAGTGTTGTGGGGCTCCGAGGGATCGGGGCTCATGTTTTTCTTTTATGGTTCAGTCAAAGATCGGGACGATCAACGAAGCTATCCGGCCGAAGGGAGGATACTTATGAAGAAGCTTATTCTGACGATCTTGCTGGGGGTCAGTGTACTGCGTGGTATATACTGCGGTGTTTCTTCCGAAAAAGTGATCGAGATCGAAGCCACTGTGAACTGCGACCCAAAGCTTAAATCCGCGATGGTTTCCCTGTCGAGCGAACAGTTTGAGGCAGCAGGCTTTCAGCTGGGCGACAGCTGCGATATCTACTTTGAGGATGGTTATACGCTCAAGGATGTACCTTACTATACCGGCTTTTATGTCAAAAGCCGGATGCCGGTAATCGTAGCCTACCCGGGTATATCCTACATCGCGGTATCCTTAAAAAACTCGGAGTTCTGGGATGCCGCCGGGCTGACGGAGGGGGAAAAGGTGACCTTCCGCTTGAACGAAGCCGGCAAATATCGGGCCACCCAGGAGGCGCTTGATCAGGTCTATTCCTTCGACCGCGCGGATTACGAAAGCGACGCGGCCTTCTGCAATTTCCGGGCTCTGAGCGGCGGCACGCTGAAAGAAAATCTGATTTATCGCGGCGCATCTCCGGTGGATAACAGCCGGAAGCGCGCCGCCTGCACAAGCGGACTTCTGGAAGAACATGATATCGGATTTGTCTTTGATCTGGCAGATTCGGAGGAATCGATACAGACCTATCTGACTGCGGATGACTTTGACTCCGATTACGTCCTTTCGCTGTATGAAAACGGCCGGGTGGCGCTGCTGAATACGGGGATAGACTTTCAGTCGGACCATTACCGGCAGCAGGTCGTCACGGGGCTGAGATCGTTTCTTCGATCGGACGGTTCCGCTTATATCCACTGCCTGGAGGGCAAGGACCGTACGGGATTTGTCTGCGCTCTGCTGGAGGCTCTGGCCGGGGCGACTTACGATGAAATGCTGGCCGATTATATGGAAACCTATAAAAACTACTATGGCGTGACTGCGGAGGGTACGCCTGAAAAATATCAGGCCATCGTCCGCCTGTATTTTGATGAGCTTATGGCTTATCTTCACGGCACGGAGGATGTCGAGCTTTTGCGGCAGGCGGATTACAGCGAGGACGCTGCGGCCTATCTTCAGTGCGGCGGTATGACGAAGGAAGAACTGGCTATGCTTCTGAACCGGATCACTGAATAAAAGAAAATGGAAGCCATTTCATAAAGATCGGGAGGCGCTCTTTTGAGGGCGCCTCCCGTGTTTGTTTGATTGCTTTCTTCTCCGATTTTTGCGCTCATTCCTCCCTCGGGATCACCTTTCTCACTGCCGAAATCAGCTCGCGCCCGATTTTTTCAGCGCGGTCCGTTCCGCCGGATACGACCGTCAGATGGACCTCGCAACCGTCTTCGTCCGAAGGGTACATCGTTATTTCCAGCAGGCCCCCGTCATATTTCCAGTTCGTGAGTTCCGCCACGTACGGTTCCGCTTTCATCAAGTCCGGCATCATTTCTTCCATTTCTTTCTCGTTGCGAGCCATAAAAACGTGGCCAAGGCCCTCGCCCGCATCGTAGTCTTCTTTGAGAATAATTTCTCCGCCGACCTCTTTGTAGATGATCTCCGCGACGCGGGCGAAATTCTTCGTGCCTGTCAGTCCGCCAAATATAAAGCCGTACACTCCATATCCGGTATTTTTTTCCATTTTTTCTCCTTTCAGCACTGCGTTCCTCGGGCCGTCGGCCCCTTACGCGTACAATATAGCACACGTCCGCGGGATCTTTGTCGCTTGGGAAATGACGGCGAAATTTTTTCGTGAATATATTCTCATTTCTACTTGACAATTAATATGCATGCGTGTACACTCAGCGTTAATATATCTGCAAACTAATCGGGGAGATGAATCGCCATGTTCCGACCTTTCGAACTGCATCCGCTGGAAGAGATCATGCAGCACTATACCTTGCCGTATTGCGTCCAGAAGCACAGCTGGTCCAAGCAGACCTTCTTTGTCGCGAAGCGCTTCGACGAATCGACCCGGCGGCTGATCGGGATCATCTTCCCGGAGGACGGGCCGGCAAAATGGTGCTACATTGAGAAGCTGGACCGGAAGTATCGTGTCTTCATCCCGAAGGGGGCACTCCCCTATTATGAAGCGGCCGGAGTCGAACCGCCTTTTGGGGTGGACGGGTTTGACCAGTTCGGCTATGACCGCGACGGCTATAATCGCAGCGGTTATGATACGGCCGGATATGACCGGAACGGATTTGACGCGTCCGGGCTGGACGGGGAAGGCTTCGATGCGGACGGGTATAACCGCAAGGGCTACGATCGCCGCGGTTACGACCGCCGCGGCAGAGACCGGAACGGGCTGGACCGGGACGGATATGACCGCAACGGCTTCGACTCGCTCGGGATCCACCGCGAGACGGGAACGCTGTACAACCGCAACGGCTTCGCAAAGGACGGCAGCAGGAAAAGAGTCCCGTTTACCGATACGGAGAACGATCCGAAATGACGAAGGAAAAATTTTAAAAAGCAGAGATCCGGGAACTGCAGGCAAAAATTTGTCTTGCATATTGCAAGACATTGTTATACAATATCTTCAAGTCAACGGAAGGTAGGTGTTACTTTGAAAGACGCAACTGTCAGTGCCCGTGTAGAATATAACGTTAAAACAGAAGCCGAGGATATTTTAGAAAAACTTGGCGTTCCTGTATCTGTTGTTATAAACTCCTTATATCGGCAGATCATATTCATGCATGGCATTCCTTTTTCCTTAACCGTACCAAGCGAGCCTCAGACAATGGATTCTATGAGTGAAAGTGAATTTAACGCAAAGCTTCAGCGCAGCTACGAGCAGTCTCTTGCCGGCCAAGGCAGATCTTTCAATCAGGTTTTTAATGAACTTGAAAGAGGCCTTTTGTAAAGTGGATTCTTATGGGATCTTAGTTACTCCCGATGCCGTAGACAACTTATTTGAACTTCGGAATTATATTGCAAACACACTTCATTCCCCTGAAACTGCTGTCTCTTATATTCAAAAAATCCGGAATGAGATTTCTTCTCTATCGGCTATGCCTGGTCGTTACAGACTTGTAGACGAGGAGCCTTGGCATACTCGCGGTGTACGGAAATTTCTGGTTAAGAATTTTTATGTCTACTATCGGATTGACGAAACTGCTCATCGTGTATATATTTTGAATGTCTTTTACTCCAAACGTGACCAACTGAGAGCGCTTACGCAGTTAATAAACGATAAAAATTGATAAATCCTTAGAATAAAAGTATTGTGGGGCTCCGAAGGATCGGGGCCCCACAGTGTTTTTTCGCTATTCAGCGCTTGAGGATCAGCTCGCCGTGCGTGCCGCCGGTGTAATTGCCGTTTTCTATCACCGGGCAGCCGTTGACATAGACATGAACGATCCCGCCGGGTTTCGCGTCCGGCTTCTTTTCGTCCACACGGATGGCGTTTACATCAATGACGGTGAAGTCCGCCTTGTACCCCGGCTTGATATAGCCGCGGTCCTTAATGCCGTACCGGTCCACTGTGGCACCGGTCATTTTGCGCACGATCTTTTCGTACGGGATCCCGTACCGCTTTGCCAGCACAAAGAACTGCGGGAAGGTCTGGAACGCCGCAATGTTCTGCAGTCCCTTGTCCACGACCCAGGCATCGGTCATGAAGACGGAAAGGTCATCCTCCATCAGCGTGCGCACGATATCTTCGTTATAGTACTTGCCGAGATAAATGCTGCCGCTGCGGTCGGAAAGCTCCACGAGCTTGAGATACATATCCAGGTTGGAGAGCCCCTCTTCCGCCGCCGCTTCGCAGACGGTCTTGCCCTCATACTCGGGATGGTCATCGGAAATGTAGGCAATGACCATGTCCTCCCAGTCAATGCCGAGCACCTTGCGGTACATCAGAATGGTGAGCTGCAGCTTCAGCCGGTTGAACGGCTTCTTCGCTTCTTCCTTGCTCAGCGACGCGTACCATTCCGGAAAGACGACCGTGATGACCGAGGCGCCGTAGTGGAACGCGTAGTTGTCGTAGGCGATCGGATACCCGTTTTTGCACTCCCCGTGAATGGAGTTGAGCATTTTGTCTTTGAGCTTCCAGCTCTTTTGGCCGACAAAGATCAGGTGGCTGTATTCCAGCCTGCAGCCGGACTCCTTCATGATTCGGATCGCCTCATCCAGCCCCAGCTCCAGATGGGACTTCTTCGTCAGCAGCGGATAGTCCGCACTGACGGCCGAGTTGGCCCGCGGATGGATGGTGACGATGCCGTCGTATTTCGCGATCTCTTTGGCAAAGGCGCGGATCTCATCCTCTTTGGCATAACGGTCCGGTTCATACATAAAGCCGAAGGAACCGCCGAACGCGCCGCCCTCCATGGCTTCACGGACATAGCCGAGCTCTTTTTCGATCTGCTCCGGCGTGTAGGGGGCGGGGTCATAGCCGGTCATACCGGCGCGGACGGAACCCTGTCCGATGAGCGGGGCCATGTTCACATACAGGCGGCCTTCCGCGCGCTTTTTAAAATCGGCAAAGCTGCCGGGGTGCTGTGCCTGGAACAGACCTCCGCCGATCTTGTCGGCATAGGGCGTGTCCGGCTCCATGCCGAAGGGGGAAAAGCTGCAGTTGCCGGTGATCTGGGTGGTAATGCCCTGCTCCAGAAACGGCTTATAATATTTTTCCGCATCCTCGCGGTCATAGAAAAAGTCATTGTGCGAATGGGCATCGATCCAGCCCGGGCAGATCTGCAGCCCGGTCAGGTCTACAACGCGGTCCGCCTCCGTGTCCGCCTCCGCACCGACCGAAACGATCCGGTCGTCTTCGATCAGAATATTTCCGGTAAACGGGACACTGCCCGTGCCGTCATAAATGGTTCCGTTTTTCAGTAAAGTCTTCATCTTGTACTCTCTTTCTTCGAAATTTGCATGGAACATGGCAATTGCAGGTTATTCCGTCTCCGCAGATGCGCCGCAGGCGCAGAACGAAAACGTTAGGATCGGTGCCCGCAGCAATGCAATGCTTGACCTAATTCTCATTATCTCCTCCAAAAATGCATAGGTCTCCTCTTGATTCATTCCTTTCCCTTGTCTTTCAGCGCTTCCATGAGAGCGGGGGCCACCTGCTTTTTGCGGGAGGACGTATTTTCAAGGAGGATCTCGTCCTCCTCTGTGCCGAACGCCTCCTGCGCGGCCGCCAGCGCGTCCTCTCCGTAACAAAGCAGCTTTGTTTCGAGCGTGATCCGGTTCGTCAGCATAACATAGCACCGGCTCACTCCGAGCGAATCGAAGCTCTCACCCATATACGCATTCAATGCTTTTTCGATCTCCCCGAGCTGTGCATCGTCCGCAGACTGCACGACCGCAATCGAAAACAGCACCGAACCGGAAGTATACTCTTTATAGTCATATTTCAGGATCTCTTCCGCCGTCATGGAGTTCAGCGTGTTCCCGGCATTGACCATTTCGATCGTATAAGCCGAAATGTCGTCCACACCTGCGAGGGCGGAAAGCTCTTCCGCAGCTTCGCTGTCATAGTCCGTCGTTGTGGAGGAGCGCAGCCCCTTTGTGTCCGACAGGATAGCCGAGAGCATCAGCCCGGCCATTTCTTTCGAGATCGTTACGTCATAGTCCTGATACAAGGTATAAACGATCGTCGCCGTGCTCCCCACAGGCATTCCCACATACATAATGGGGCCCTCCGTCAGGACATCGCCCACGCCGTGGTGGTCCAGAATTCCGAGCACATTCGCCCGCTCCATTCCCGGAATGGACTGCCTGTAGGAGCTGTGGTCGACAAGGATGAACTGCCGCCCGTCCGCATTCTCCAGGATTTCCGGCGTTTCCACACCGAACCGCTCCAGAACAAATTCCGTTTCCGCATTCGGCGCTCCCGAGATGGCCGGAACGGCGTCATATCCCAGCTGTTTCAGAAAGTCGGCATAGCCGATCGCAGAGCAGACCGTGTCGGCATCCGGGCTCAAGTGCCCGATTACATAGACCGGCTGAGAGGGATCGTATTTGCTTTCGTAATCCAGATAATAGCTGCTCTCCCCGTCTTCCGTATCGGGCTCCCCGGCCGACGCCGCATCGCAGAAGCAAAGCGTTGCCGTCATTCCGAGCGCCAGAAAGGCAGCCGCCATCTTTTTGATTCTTTCCATTTCATTCACCCGGCTCTTTCAAGGTTGCCCTTGGATCCTGTTTCCCTTTCTTCCTTCTGTCATTATAACACGTCGAAGCAGGTTTATAAATGGGAAAGCGTATAAAATACAAATTGGGGAGGCACTCTTTTGAGGGCACCTCCCGGACCGCGGTTGAAATACATGCATTCTGTGGGCGGCAATATCTTTACTTTTCATCCGTTGAATGGTATATTAAAGTAAAGATAAATGCCTGCAATGGAAGGAAAAAGGAAAGATATGATCCGATATGAAAAAATGCTGACCAGGCTTGCCATAAAGGAGACCACAAGATCTGAGATGGGAAAGGCTCTGGGGATCTCATCGCGTACGATCTCCAAGATCGCGAAAGGAGAAAAACTTTCTCCCATCGTATTGCGGAAAATCTCAGACTTTTTGGATTGTTTGCCGGAAGATCTATACGAGATCGAATCGGATAATCCGATCCTGCAAAGATTGCGGGAGGAGAAAGCCGCCGGCCTGTCCGGGGGGCTTTATCACGAGCTTCAGATCCGCATGACCTATAATTCAAACCACATGGAAGGCAGCAAGCTGACGGAGGATCAGACCCGGTTGATCTTCGAGACCCGGACGATCGAAGGCGGAGATGGAATATCCGTAGATGATATTTTGGAAACGGTGCATCATTTCCGGGCCATAGATGATTGCATTGACACGGCAGAGGAAGAGCTCTCCGAGGAAATGATCAAACATCTGCATTATATTCTGAAGCATGATACAAAGGATTCGCTGCTTTCGTGGTTTGCGGTAGGAGACTATAAAAAACGCGCAAACATGGTAGGCGGGCTTGAAACTTCCTCTCCGGAAAACGTATCGCATGATATACGCAGGCTTTTGGCCGATTATCATGCAAAGACGGAGATCACGATCCGAGATATCATTGAGTTTCATGCCCGCTTTGAAAAAATTCACCCTTTTCAGGATGGCAACGGACGAGTCGGCCGGCTGATCGCATTCAAGGAATGTTTGAAGCACGGCATCGTCCCCTTTATTATCGAAGACACGAAGAAAATGTTTTACTACCGCGGCCTTGCAAATTGGGACACGGAGGAAGGTTATCTGACGGACACCTGTCTGGACGGCCAGGATACGGTACGCAGCTTGCTTCAGGCATTTCAGATCGAGCTTCCCGAGGGAAAGGACGAGCCGGCGGAATAAGAAAGCACATAAAATACTAAAATCGGGAGGCGCTCTGAGGGCGCCTCCCGTGTTTGCTGTCCGGCCCTGCGGTTGCAGCATCAAAGCTTTCATTCTACTTTTTAAACAGCTCCGAATGCGATCCCAATCGATACAGCATCAGAACCAATACATTTCCGCGAACTTCATAAACGAGAAGCCAGTCCGGTTCAATATGGCACTCTCTTGTTCCCTTGTAATCGCCGGACAGATCATGATCGCGAAATCTTGCGTCAAGTGTACCGCCTTCGGCAAGAATATTCACTACTTCAAAAAGTTTGTCCAGATCTTTATTCTGCTTCTTTGCCAGCTTTAGATCTTTCCTGAACTGGTTTGTGAATTTGACTTCGTATTTCATACGCCGAGAGCTGCCTTGAGGTCATCCATGCTGGTATATCCTTTCACACTGCTGTCGGAAGCAATACGGCGCCCTTCTTCGATTGCCGCTACAGTTTCTTCGTTCGGCACGTCCAGTTTAAGGGCAAACGGAATCCCATGTTCCCGGATCGTTGTTCTCAAAAATATATTGATCGCAGTCGTCATATTCAGCCCAAGCTCTGCAAAAATCACATCGGCCTGCTCTTTAATCGCCTTGTCCGTTCTGATATTCAAATTGGTTGTTGCCATACGATGTGTTCTCCTTTCACGTTCTCGTAAATATTATAAGAGGGAGTTCGTTTATTGTCAACACATTGTAATGATTAATGCAAAATCGGGAGGCGCTCTGACGTCATCCCCTGTAGCTGATCACCACGTGATTCACGCCCATGACATTCGCATAGCTGAACTCGTCGTTCCAGCCGGAGACGAGCTTCAGGCCCAGCCGGTCGCCGGTCTCGTCGGTGACCTCGAGATATTTGACCGGGTCAAAGGCCCTGCAGTCATCCCGGAAGCGCAGGATCCAGGCGTCCTCGGTTTTTTTGATCAGAAAGTCCACCGCGTGCTTTTTCCCGTCCGCAAAGCCGTGCTCCATGATGTTCTTGCCGATCTCCTCGACAGCCAGGGAGGCCTTTCCTGCCGTTTTCGCGTCGGCGCCGTTATCCAGGCAGAAGCGGTACACTTTAACCGACCACGCCATGACGTCGTCTTCGCTCTTCAGCACGGCGGTCAGCCTTGCAAGGACCCTTTTGCTCTCCCGGAACGGGAAAAGGGCCATAAAGCTGAGCCCGGTTCCGCTTTTCCGGCTCATATAAACCGTCATGATCCATAGTGCGGCGGTCTCCCCGACGGGGTAAGAAAGCCATATTCCGTAAACGCCCACCGTCATCGTAAGCACGACCAGCGCAAACACCTCGCAGGCCATCGTGTCCAGTACGGACATCAGGATGTTATACCGGTTCATTTTCATCGCCTGGTAGTAGCTTCGAACTGCCATGTTGATGCTTCGTATGACCATCGAAAGGCTGATCAGCGCCAGACCCGCGGACGCGAGGGTAAAGGATTCGCCCCGGTTCGTGAGGAAGATCCCCATAATCGGGCGGGAGAGAAGGAGGAAGATCAGCATCACGATCCCGTTGATCGTTACGGAATAAGATACGGAGACCTTGATCAGTCTGTGCAAAGAATCCGCATCATTTTCATTCGCATAAAGGCCCGTGAGGGAGGCGGTCGCATTGCCGATCGCCGAGCCGATACACCACGCGAAGGAGACCGCCGAATAGGTTGCCGCATAGCTGCTCAGAACGGAGGTCCCGTAACGTGCGGTTATCCAGTTGTTATATGCAAAGATCAAAACCGTAACCAGCAGCTGCTTGAATACATAAGGATATCCGTAGCTGAAGATCTCCTTCAGGTCCCCCGGCGTAAAGCCCGACGCGCGGAAGCGGAAGCTTCTCTCCCCGGCCGTGCCGCGGCTGCCCTTAAAATATCCGATCAGGACGACCAGCAGCGCCGCATACTCACTGACTGCGGTTGCAAGCCCCATTCCCGTCAGACCGCCGCGAAGAAAAAGCCCGTTCAGCAGGTCAAGAACAATGTCCACGATCGCCATTGCGGTAAAAGCCAGCTTCATGATCCCGCGCTTTCCCTCGATTATGGTGAAGGGAACCGCTGCCCCGAAGATGAGATAAGGCGCAATGCCGACGGAATAGCCTCTGATATAAGCCGCGGTCTTATCCGCCAGCCCGTCCGGCGCGCCGGAGAGAACCGCCAAGCGGCGGGCCGCCCCGAAATATAGGGCCGTCATAACAATCCCAAAAGCGAAGGCAGAAACGAGCGCCGTGGAAATGCAGGCCGTTTTCCGTTCGGGATCCTTCTCTCTTGCCACGGCTGCCGAATAAATGGAGACGCCTGTCATAAGCAGGCCGAAGACCATCATCACAAGGCTCGTGATGGAGGAGGAAAACGAAAAGGCAGCCAGATCCTCGGCGCTTAAAAAACGGCTGATCGAAGCGGAATCCACGACCTGGGCGACGATCTGCGCCATAAATGACATGAGCTGGGCGATCATCAGCTGCAGGAAGGTAACCTCTACGACATCGCGGTCTCTCTTGCCTTTCCGCTTAAGCATCGGCCGGTTCTCCGTTCCCCGCCGGGGCAAGAGTCGCATAAACATAGTCCGGAACCCAGTCTCTGTGGCCCTCGAGATCATTTCTTATGGCAGTCGAGTTATATTCTCCGATCTCCTCCCGCCGGATAATGACAAAATCGGTGTTTGGAAACTGCGCGGCGCAGCTTTCGATCAGGGGAACGGCATCATGGCCGCACCAGACCTCGTCAATATTCGTTCCCAGAGTCTCCATAAAGAAATTAAGAAAATGGGCAAAAATGTTCCCGTCATAGGTCTTGCCCTTCATTTGGTCCGTGTGGAAAAAGTGGGTAAGGATCCTCCCGCCGCGCTGCGCATTGAGCGTGTCGAACCAGCCCTTCTTCGTCTTTTCGTCCGTCAGGTCAACGCCGTCATTATAGCGGACGAACAGGTGGATCCGATCGTTGCTTTCCAGCATACGGTCGATCACCGCGACGTGGCCGATGTGCAGCGGATTGAACGAGCCCATATAAACCGTTGTCTTTTCCATGTTCTTCACCAGCTCTCCGTTTCCTTAAGGTCTGCGATAAGCGCGTCCGGGTCCGTGAACAGGACCTTGCGCGCATCCTCCAGGGGGCGGTAGGTCACCAGGTTTTCGATCCCGGGGACGATGGTATACATGCAGGCCAGCTTCAGGTGGGCAAAGGAGCGGATGATCTTCTCTTTTCTCCTGATCTCGTCCTCGGAGTCCCCGGCAAAATAAGACCGCAGGGTGCTTTCCATAAGCCTGCGGCATACGCCGACGTCCAGCCCCATGCCTCTTTTAATAAATTCCGGCTGATAGCTGCCCACAAGAATATGGGAAACGACCATGCTGGCCAGGTCAAAGACGGGGTGGCCAAGCGTTGCGTCGCCAAGATCGATCAGGGTCAGCTCGTTTTCGTGCAGCATGATGTTGTTGGCGTGAAAGTCGCCGTGCAGCAGCGTCGTCCTTTCGGGGACAGCATCGATCAGCCGGTACAGGGTCTCCTTCTCCTCGGCGGACAAGAAACCGGACTGCTCGACATACTGCCGGTACAGCTCCTTTGCCGCAGGGAACCGCCCCGGGGCGAAGGAAGTGCGGTTAATTTGCTTCAGCAGCCCGGCATACTTCCCGGCCAGATCGTCAAACCGGTCCATATGGGCGGAGAGATACGCCGAAAACGTATCGGCATCGGCCATTTCATAAACGATCCCATACCGGTCGTTTACCTTAACGATGTCATAGGAAATGACTGTGGGAATGCCGGCCAGAAATACGCTTTTGGCATACTCGCGCTCCCGCCGGACCATGTCGAAGCTGACGCCGCTGTGAAAGACCTTGATGATCATGTCCTCCCTCAGCTTGTAGACCGTCCCCACAGAGCCGCGGGCAAGCAGCTTGTCCTCGTCGATCGCGATCTCCCGGAGGGCCTTCTTCACCTGCAGCACATTGGTAAAGCCCGTCATTTCGAAGATCTCGTAAACATCCCGGGAAACATTCACACACCGGATCTCATATCCTTTTTTCTTGACCTTCAGCATCTGCCTCAGCCAGATGCTGGAAAGATACTCCAGCTCCCGGCAGTCAATGCAAAGGGCGCTGTAAGATCCCTCCTCCAGTGCTTTCACGACAGAATCAAACCAACCTTCCGCCTCCGGGTAGTTCAGTTTTCCCTTCAGCGCGATGTTCAATGAGGCCATAATATACCTTCTTCCTGACTTCTCTCCGGTTTCTGCGGATCTTCGCAGCGCCATTATAGCAGAAAATGCGGAAGCCGCAAGCATCTGCGGCTGCGTTTTATTGACAAAATCGGGAGGCGCTCTCCTTTGAGGGCGCCTCCCGTGTTTGCTGTAAACTCATTTTTTCGCTGTTTCCTGCGAGACCTGCCTTTTCAAAGCGGCCGCGGCGTTGCGGGACGTATAGAGCAGGTCGCCGTTGGAAAGGAGCACGCTCTCCGCGTCGATCAGGTCGATCATGGACGCGTTGACCATCATGCTGATCCCGCACTCCATAAATACGGGATATTTTCTCAGCTTGGCCGTTTCCTCGCAGAACTTGCCGCGGAGGGTGCGCCCCAGGATAAATCTGCCGTCCTTCAGCACATATTTCGCCCGGCGGTTTTCGAGCGTCACATAGGCAATGTCCATCACCGGAACCGTCCGGACTCCGTCCTGCGTGTTGATATAAAGCTCATCGTCCCGGGCCTCCGGATGGATCTTTTCCGTGATCTTCCGGATCACGCGGGCAAATTTGTCCCGGTCGACCGGCTTCAGGAAATAGTAAAACGCATCGACGTCGTAGCTCTGCACGGCATACTCCAGGCTCGAGGAAAGGAAGATGATATAGCCGGTGTCCTTCATCATGCGAAGCGTCGTTGCGATCTCCATGCCGTTCATATCCGGAATATACACGTCCAGGATATAGACATCAAACCGGCCGGAGCTCCGGACAGACTCCAGCAGCTCTCTCCCGCTCGTAAAGCAGCTGAGCTCATAATTTACCGCGTCCTCTGCCATGATATCCTTGAGAATATCCGAGGTAAGCTCCAGCTGAAGTTCATTGTCGTCACAAATAGCTATTTTCATTCTGCACCCTATGATCCTTTTTGTTCAGCCTCATTGTACCAAATCGAACTTTGGCGGTCAATACCAAAGATAAAGCTTGTTTTTTCTTTCCGCTCTGTTTATAATAATTTGATTCCACTCGAAAAGGAGCAAACGATGGGCACAAGCAGCGCATATTCGGACTTCAGCCGTTATATTGCCGACGAGCTGACGCTGGACGGGCAGACGCTCCCGGCCGTGGCGCAGATCGCCGACCATCTGCCCGGAGGCTTCTTTATCTACCGGGCCTACGGGGACGAGGAGATCCTCTATCTCAACAAGAATATGCTGCGCATCTGCGGCTGCGAGACCATGGAGCAGTTCTCCGGGCTGACCGGCGGGACCTTCCGCGGTCTCGTGCATCCGGAGGACTATGAAAAGAGCGAGATCGCCATCCGGGACTGCATCGACCGCAGCGAGGGCAATCTCGACTATGTGGAATACCGCATCCGCCGCTACGACGGCAGCATCCGCTGGATCATGGACTACGGCCACCTTGCGCATACCGAACGTTACGGGAACGTGTTCTGCGTATTTGCGGACGATTCCACCGACAAGAATCTCCGCGCGGAGCAGGACCGCCGCGCCGCCCAGGTCATCCGCGGCCTGAGCGAGGAGTACAACTCCATCTATCTCATCGATTTCGAGCTGAAGAAGATGCTGCCCTACTCCCTCAACAATGAGGTTTCAAAGAGCATGCAGTATGCCTTTTCGGGCGCCCGGAGTTATGAGGAGACCGTCCGCGACTTTGCCGAAAAATACGTCGTCCCCGAGGACCGGGAAATGTATCTTCTTGAATCCTCGGAAGCGCGCATCCGGCAGCGGGCCGCGGCGGAGCGGATCTACGGTGTGACCTTCCGGCGCTACAATGAAGCGCACATCATGGAATACGTCCGGATGACGATCGCGCGGGTAGACGACGCCGAGCGCTACAGCCGCATCGTCATGGCCTATAAGGACGTGACCGCGCAGGTGAAGCAGGCGCAGGAGGAGCAGCGCCTGCGGGAGGAGGTCGCGCGGGCGGACGCCGCCAGCCGCGCGAAAACGGCCTTTCTTTTCAACATGTCCCATGACATCCGTACGCCGATGAATGCGATCCTCGGCTACGCCGACCTTGCCCTGAAGCACCTCGACGACAGGGAGCGGCTGGAGGAATGCCTCCGCAACATCGGCGTCTCCGGCGGCTACCTGATGGATCTGATCAACAATGTTCTCGAGATGGCGCGCATCGAAAGCGGCACGCTGGAGCTGAAGGAAGCGCCGGACGATCTGTCCCTCGTGCCGGAACACTGGTCCGCGATCTACGCGGAGGAGGCCCGCAAAAAGGGCCTCACGCTGACGGTCTCTTCGGAACTCCGGCACACCCGCGTCATCCGGGACAGCACCAAGGTCGAGGAGATCTTCCTGAATATTATCAGCAACGCGATCAAATACACCCCTGCGGGCGGAAGCGTCCGCATCCGCGCAAGAGAGCTCCCCTGCGAAAGGGAGGGTTACGCGCGGTATGAGACGGCCGTGGAGGACACGGGCGTCGGCATTTCGGAGGAATTTCTCCCCCACATCTTCGAGAGCTTTTCCCGGGAGCGGAACTCGACGGAGAGCCGCGTTATGGGAACCGGGCTCGGGATGGGCATCGTCAAGCGCCTGCTGGACCGCATGGGCGGCGAGATCCGCATTGACAGCAAGCCGGGCGCGGGCACCTGCGTCACAGTCACGCTGGAGCACCCGATCGCCGCGGAGGACGCCCTGCCCTCCGCCGCGGCAGAAGAAGAGCCGGCGGACGAAGCCGAACGTCTCAAGGGCCGGCGCATTCTTCTGGCCGAGGACAACGAGCTGAACCGCGAGATCGCGGAGGAGCTCCTCACGGATGCCGGGCTTCTCGTTGAATCCGCGGAAGACGGCGCCGTTTGCGTGGACAAGCTTTCAAAGGCCGATGCCGGCTACTATGATGCGATCCTGATGGACATTCAGATGCCGAACATGGACGGCTATACCGCCGCAAGGACCATTCGTGCGCTTGCCGAGCCGAAGAAGGCCAGGATTCCGATCGTCGCGATGACGGCGAACGCCTTTGAAGAGGACCGGCAGAAGGCCGCCGAAGCCGGGATGGACGGCTTTGCCGCAAAGCCGATCCGCATCCGCCGGCTGCTCGGCGAGCTGGAAAGAGTTCTCGGATGAAACAGGAATAAATTGCTGCGGGGTTCCAAAAGGGACCCCGCAGTCTGTTTGCTCTGCAATATTTACTCGATCGAGAGGATCTCCTCAAAGGGGATCCTCTCGCCGCTTTTCATTTCCAGGATGTACCGCAGCGGGTCCACCTTTGCCACGGCCGCCGTGAGCGTGCGGTAGGCGCCGCCCTGCTTGCGCCCGTCGGGCTCAAAGTAGACGACGGTGGCGGAGGGAGCCGTTTTTTCGCGCTCCTGAAGCGCCGTCAGCTTCTCGCTGATGCGCAGCTTCTCCTCCTCGGTCAGCTCGCGCCGCTCCTCCGTGAGCCGGGCCGTCTCCTCGATCGCCGCCCCGTATCCGGTGAGCGCGGCGAAGGGAGAGAACTGGGCGGCGCGGTCCTCCATCGGCATGGGAGGATGGCGGGTGGAAACATGGTGCGGCAGCGTGAGAAGATCGTCGTAACGATGCGGATCCGGTCTCATGCCTTGTGCCCTCCGATCTGTTTGTTCCGGTCACGCCCGGTCGCCTCCTCGCGGTAGCTGGTGCCGTGGAGGAGCATGTTCTTCCCGTATTTTTGGCGGATGGAGAGCATGGTCTGCTGCAGGCGCTTTTCCTTTTCCTCCTGCTGCGCCTCGGCCTCGCGCTCCTGCTGCGTCTGCTCCGCGTCGGTGAAGAGGTCGAGCTGCTCGTAGGCCGGCTCCTGCGCCGGTTCCGAGCCCGCGGGGAGCACATGGTTGGCCACTACATACATGCGCCGCACAAGGAGCTTCGGGTCGACGATGCGGTCATACAGACGGAGCATCGCCTCCACGATCGTTTTCGTCCCCGCGGTCCGGCGCGGGAGATTTTCCGTGCCGTGCGCCTGCTTGGGGGCCGTCCGCCCGTAGCGGTCCTGTGTCAGCTCGCCGGTGTAGTCCTCCGTTGCGCTCCCCGTATCGTAGCCGACCGTGAGGACGAGCTGGTCCGTGTCCAGGCGCTTCTCCAGAAGGTCCAGGACGAGCCCGTCCGTCATCTCGCGGACGATCGTGCGGGCCGCCTCGAAGGAATACGGCGCGGAGAGGACCTGCCCCGCGCTGATGCTGTTGCTCTCCGGCCGGTAGGCCTTGATGTCGCGGATCCCGCACGGTTCCCAGCCCCAGGCATGGTCGATCAGGAGCTCGGCGTTCACGCCGAAGAGGCGGTAAAGCAGCTCCTCGTCCCAGCCGAGGCCCGGCGCGCCGACGGAGCAGCGGGCGACGTCCCCCATCGTATCAATTCCGTGTTCCGCAAGCTTTTTTGCGTAGCCCTTCCCCACCCGCCAGAAATCCGTGATGGGCTGATGGGACCAGAGATTGCGGCGGTAGGACAGCTCGTCCAGCTCCGCGATGCGCACGCCGTCCCGGTCGGCGGGAATGTGCTTGGCCCAGACGTCCATGGCGACCTTGCAGAGATACAGGTTGGGGCCGATGCCCGCCGTCGCGGTGATTCCCGTCGTCTCCAGGACATCGTGGATCATCTGCGCGGCGAAGGCGCGGGCGCTCAGCCCGTTCGAGCGCAGGTAGGCCGTGGCGTCGATAAAGACCTCGTCGACGGAATAGACGTGGATATCCTCGGGTGCGGCGTATTTGAGATAGATCTGATAGATGCGGGTGCTGTATTCCATGTAATAGGCCATCCGCGGTGTGGCGGCGATATAATCGAGCTCCAGAGAAGGATCTCGCGCAAGCTCCGCGGCATCGGAGGACTTTCCCTTCAGCTCCCGCCCCGGGGCCTTTGCCCTCCTCCGGGCGTTGATCTTCTCCACCTGTGCGACGACCTCGAACAGCCGCGCCCGCCCCGGGATCCCGTACGCTTTCAGCGAGGGCGACACGGCGAGGCAGATGGTCTTCTCCGTCCGGCTGCGGTCGGCCACGACGAGATTTGTCGTGAGCGGATCGAGGCCCCGCTCCCGGCATTCGACCGAGGCATAGAAGCTCTTCAGGTCGATGGCGATGTAGGTCTTGTTTTCCGTTTCCATAGCTGTTTCCGTTAAAAAACGCCGCGCCTCAGGAGAAGCGCAGCGGGAGCTCCATGCGGTTGCTCTCCAGAAGCTCCCGGTCGCGCAGGAGCTCCTGCGCAGAGCCGTCCGCCGCGATGCGGCCGTCGGACAGGAGGACGACCCGGCTGCAGGTGTCAAGGATCATGTCGAGATCGTGCGAGGTGATGATCTTCGTGCATTTCAGGGAGCGGATCGTGTTGATGACGATGCGGCGGTTGCAGGGGTCGAGCGCGGAGGTCGGCTCGTCCATGAGGATCACCTCCGGGTCCATGGCGAGGACCGTCGCGATCGCGGCCATGCGCTTTTCGCCGCCGGAAATCTTGTGGTTGTGCCGATGCTTCAGCTCTTCGATGCCGAGCTGCGCCAGGACCGCGTCCACGCGCTTCTCCGCCTCCGCGCGGCTCACGCCGTAATTGAGGGGGCCGAACATCATGTCCTCATAGACCGTGGGCATGAACATCTGGTTGTCGGAATTCTGGAGGACGAAGCCCAGCTTCCCGCGGATGGCGTAGAGGGTCTCCTTTTTCACTTCGGTCCCGTCCACGAGGATGCGGCCGGAGGTGCAGGGCAGGAGGCCGAGCAGGAGCTTCATCAGGGTGGATTTCCCCGCCCCGTTCGCGCCGATGAGGCCGACGGTCTCCCCGTCGGCGACCGTGAGGGACAGATCCCGGATCACGGGGCGGCCGGGCTCATAGGAATAAGAAACATTTTCGATCTCGATCATAGCTTACCTCACAAACACTCTGCCGAGCACTTCGGCAATGTTCACGAACCGGAACAGCAGGAAAAGCGCCGCGCTTCCGGCGAGAAACGCCGCGTCCCGGCGGTCAAAGCGCTTGGACGGGGCATAATGGAAATGCTCATGGTAGCCCCGCAGGAGCATCGCCGAATACAGCTCCCGCGCGCGGTCCATGCTCCGGAGAAGGAGCTGGCCCAGAAAGGAGCCCCAGGCCGAAAAGCGGATGCCCTTCTGCCCCGGCGCACGCAGAAGATAGGCGTCCGTCATGACAGCGAGCTCTTCGGTCATAACGCCGACGTAGCGGTACGTCAGCAAAAGGAGCGTCACCAGCAGGCCGGGGACGTGCAGCTTTCGCAGAGAGGCGCAGAGGCTGTCGATCGGCGTGGTCGCGATGAGCAGGAAGGCCGCCATCAGGCAGAAAACGCCCTTGAGAAGCAGCGTGATCATGGAGATCACTCCGCCCGATACGGCCACCGGCCCGAGAATCAGCATCGGCGCCCGGTCAAAAACGGGGTTGAAGAGCCCGACGGCCATGACCAGTGGCAGCACCGCCCGCAGCCGGTAAAAGCAGACCCGCACCGGAATGCCGCTGAGCTGATAGAGCACCACCGGCCAGAGGACCATGACGGCGATGCCGCTGAGGTCATACTTCGGAAAGGAGACCGCCGTCAGAATATATGCAATTGTAGCAAGGAGCTTTGCCGTGGGGCTCAGGGCATGGACGGGAGAGCTCCCGGAGGAGAGCTCGTCCATCTGCGCAAGCTCCAGCAAAGCCTGTTCCATTTTATTCATAACGATCCCCGGAACCTGCTAAAATCAGGGGCATCCGTACGATGTCCCTGATTTTGGATATTGTATTTCGTTTCCTGCCCCTGCGCGGGGATCAGGCGTTTTTGATCTTTTTCTTGCGGAAGAAGCCGCCCGCCAGGCAGATGGCCAGAGCGACCCCCGCCACCAGACACGAGCCCACCAGCCCGGAGACCGTCGTCCCCGCGGCGCTCTCGCTGCCGGCAAAGGCATAGTCCGGCAAAATGGCCGTGGACTCCTGGATCTTTGCCGCCGTGTCCGCGGCGGAACTGCTGACGCCGTAATCCTCCTCGTCCAGACCCATGTTTTCCGAATAGCCTGCCTCGCTGTTCCCGAAGAGGGACCACTCCAGCCCGTCGGGGTTGCTGCTGGCAAGCAGGCTCAGCCCGCCTCCCATTACAGCGGCGGCCGCGGCCAGGATCAGGACGGTGGTGCGGAGCGAATGCTTTGCGCGGATCTCGCCGCCCTGGAGATCGACATCCCGGATCAGCTCCGGGCGCGCCTCATAGACGAAGCAGAGCACCGCGGCCGTGACCAGGCCTTCCACAAGGCCGATGGCGAGGTGGATGGGCTGCATCAGCGCCACGAAGGCCCCGAAGGGCAGCTCCGTAATGCCGGAAAGGCTCGTCTCAAGCACGACAGAAAAGGCGCCGAGCTGCAGCGTGACCACGCAGCCGAGAACGGAGGCGGCAATGATGCGCGCTCTCTGGCCGGCCTTGCCCTGTCCAAAGAGGTGTCCGCGCAAAATGGGGCGCCAGATGAGACAGTAGCCGACGAAGCAGCCGTAAAAGGCCATGTTCCACACATTGGCCCCCAGAGCCATCAGCCCGCCGTCGGCAAAAAAGAGGCACTGGATGGCAAGGATGACGATCATCGAAAGGAAGCCTGCCTGCGGGCCGAGAAGGGCCGAGAGCAGCATGCCGCCGCAGATGTGCCCGGAGGAGCCCGTGCCCGGGATGGTGAAGTTGATCATCTGCCCGGCAAAGACGAGGGCCGCCGTTACGGCCATCGTGGGCAGCTTCTCGGGATCGTTTTCTTTTTTAATGCTGCGGACCGACATTCCGGCGGCAACGCCGGACGCGGCATACATCGCTGCCGCAACGGCCGGGGCCAGCAGCGCATCTGCCATATGCATAAGAGAGCCTCCGAAGGAAAAGTTTTTTGATGGATCAAGCTTACCATCGGCCGCTTCGCCCCGCAAGCCCCCTGGGGGGATAAAATTTTGTCTTTCTTTCTGATTATTTTTCGAGCGCCTTCCGGAGGACCGCCTCCGCCTCGGCAAGCGACAGGCCGTTTGCCCGGGCCAGCGCGGCAAGGTCCTCGTATTCGGCCTTCTGCCGGGTGACGCCCATACCGGACCCCGTCTTTACCCGGACGCTCCCCAGCTCCGTCTCGACGGGAGCCGTCGTACGCTCCAGCACATAGCGGCTGCAGCTCTGGCGGCGGACGCCGAGCGTCGTCGTGTGCTTCAAAAGGAGGCCGGCAAGCCGGTCCGCATCCTCCGGCAGGCAGAGGACGCTCAAAAGGATCCCCGGGCGGGACTTTTTCATGCCGATCGCCTGGGTATAGACATCCCGGGCGCCGGCTTCGAAGAGGACCTCCACGGCATAGCCGACGGCCTCGCCGGTCATATCGTCCAGATTGCATTCCAGCTTGACGATCTCCTCGCGCCCGCCGTCGCACTCGCCGAGAAAGGCGCGGACACAGTTGGCCCGGTCAAACTCCTTGCTGCCCATGCCGTAGCCGATCTTTTCCGTGCGCATGACCGGCCGGTCGCCGAAGCGGGTGACGAAATGCTTCAGAAGTGCGGCTCCCGTTGGCGTGCAGAGCTCGCCCGCGACCGAGCCGCCGTAGGTGGGGATGCCCTCCAGAAGAAGCGCCGTGGCGGGCGCCGGAACGGGCAGAATGCCGTGCGCGCAGCGCACATTTCCGCTGCCGACGTGCACGGGGCTCGCCACGATCTCGTCGGGCGCAAGCTGCTCCATCAGCATGCAGACGCCCACCACGTCCGCGACGGCGTCCAACGTTCCGACCTCGTGGAAGTGGATCTCCGTGACCGGCTTTCCGTGGACGCGGCTCTCCGCGTCCGCAATGCTGTCATAGACGGCCCGGGCGTCCGCCTTCACCCGCTCGCTGACCGGAAGGGCGGAGATCAGCGCCGCAATATCCGCAGGATGCGCGTGAAAATGGCCGTGCGCATGGTCATGGGTGTGCTCATGGTCCTCGTGCTCATGGGAATGCTCATGGCCGTGAGCGTGGTCGTGGTCATGGTCGTGGACATCGTGGGAGTGTTCCTCTTCCCCGTTCACCGTGATACGCAGATGCGTGCCGCAAATGCCGCACGATTCGGCCGGGACCGCCTCGGCGCGCAGCCCGGGGATCCCCAGGCCGTTCAGCCGGGCAAGAAACGCGCTCCGGTCGGGGCAGAGCTCCAGCAGGGCGGCCATCAGCATGTCGCCCGCGGCGCCCATATTGCATTCGAGATACAGTGTCTTCATGCGGCATCCTTTCCGTTTTCCAAAGCAAACGCGGTATTTCCTACGGGAGAGAGCTTCGCCTGCTCCAGGGCAAGCGTGACGGCCGGGCACAGCAGCAGATGGATCCCGGCGCCGACCGCCGTAGACAGGAAATAGGCCGTGACAAAAGCCTGAAAAGTAAACGCGCTCCCGCTGAGCCCGAAGAGCACTGCCTTGGCCGCGCCCCCGGCGAACCGGCCGGCCACCATGGCGACGGCCATGCTCAGAAGGATCGCGGGCAGGTGGCTCTTAAAAAGCTTTTTCGCGAACAGTGGATAGAGGCAGCCGGTCAAAAGCCCGTAGACGGCAAGCTCCGGCGCCATCGGGATGGCGTTGACCGCTATCGGAATTCCGAAAACGGCCATCCGCAGCAGGGGCAGGATCAGCCCGACGGCACAGCCGTAGGCCGGGCCCAACGTCAGCCCGGCCAGAAAGGCCGGAATATGCATCGGGCTAATGCCCTGCATCAAAACCTTGACCTGGCCGAGAAACAGCGGGAGCACGAGGCCCATCGCGATATACAGGGCGGCCAGCAGAAGCCGGTAAAGGCGGTCGTGTTGGTTCATACGGTTCGCTCCTCCGCGTGGTGATTTTGGCAGGTTCTCCGGTCAGGAACCGAAAAACCGGATAATGTCCGCAACGGCGAGGGCGCTGAGCTGCGGATCCTTGAACTGGTGGTCGGCCTTTTCCACGGCAAGGTAGGTCATGGCGTTTTCGTGGGCAAAGGCGCAGGTATTCTCGGGCGGCACCACCTCGTCCTTCGTGCCGTGGAGAATAAGGATATCGTCCATATAGTCGCTGTAGTCCCAGCCGGTCACGTCGTTCGCCTCCAGCTCGGCAAGAAAGGCGGGCGTGATATTGATCTTCTTCTCAAAGCCCACCGGGACGTCCTTCCCCCGCGCGAGCTTTTCCAGATCCTCCGCAGAAAGGAGGCTGCTTTTCGTCACGGCGTGCATGGGAAGCGCCGGGCAGCGGAGCGCGATCTTTTCATACGGGCTGCCCCTGCGGTGCAGGTAGACAAGCGTCATATAGCCGCCGAAGCTGCTCGCGATGCAGAAGAGCTTCTGCGCGCCGAGCGAGGCGCGGGCATAGCGGATCACGATGTCCAGATATTCCTCGCAGAGGCCGAGCGAGAGCTTCTTCTTTACGTCTCCCCCGTGGCAGGGCCAGTCAAAGCAGAGGACGGCGGAGCGCTTCTCCTTGCCGAGCAGCTTCTCGGCGAACATGCGGTGGAAGGCGCTCTCCTTGCTGCCGCAGAAGCCGTGGCAGGCGATGACAGCGCTTTCGATCCCGCGGGGCTGATTGCAGTACAGCTTGCATTTGATGCTGTTTCCGTTTTCGTTGATGTCAAAATATTTTTCCATAGTTCCCGATTCCGAAAGTTCGACATTTTCAAGCATTGTACCATTTTTCCGTGCCGCAATCAAGGAGCACTTTGCCGTCAAAAAAAGATCCCCCGCCGGGAGGATCTTTTTTGAAACATTACCTTATTATTCGTTTTCGCTGACCCAGCTTCCGTTGTACATCGTCCGCAGGACTTCCGTGTCGAGAATGTCGGTGCCCTCGGAGGCGATCATGTCCCGGCTGAGGACCACGAGGTTAGCCTGCATCCCGGTGCCGAGCGTTCCGAAGGAGTCTTCCTTGAACATCTGCCAGGCTCCGCCCGAAGTCATGACGGCCAGAGCCTCCTCATTGCTCAGGCGCTCGTCGGCGCCCAGAAGCGTTGCTTCGTCGCCGCTCGTTTCCATCCGGTTGGTCAGAATATAGAAGCAGTCGATCGTGTCGTAGGTGAAGGAGGAGCCGTAATCCGTGCCGAACGAGCAGCTGACGCCGGCGTCCAGGAAGGACTTGACCGGATATTCCTCCTCGGCCCTTTCGCGCCCGAGCGCGACGACCTCGGTCTCCTCATAGAAGCCCGTGCCCTTGACGCCCCACGGGTTGACGTTGGCCACCATGTTCAGCTCGGCCATCTTTTCCATCGTTTCCGGCTGCACGACCTGGAGATGCGTAATGGTGTTGCGGCATTCCTTGACCGCGTCTCCGATCTCCTCATAGGCCATCTCCACGACCTTCACCACGTTGGCGCTGGCCTGGTCTCCAATTGCGTGGAAGTGGACCTTCATGCCGGCGGAATTGGCCTTGACGACGATCTCGGTCAGCTTGGCGAGGTCCTCGTCCGTCGACCAGCTGCTGGCGCCGTAGTAGTCCGGATCCGACTCATAGGACTCGGTCAGGTAGGCCGTGCCTCCCTCGACAACGCCGTCCATAAAGATCTTGATGTCCGTCACTTCGAAGTCGCCGCCCGCGGTGGCGTCGCGGCATTCGATGGCCTTGTCAACAAGATCCATTGCATCGTCCCGGTTGCTGACGATGAAGGAGCCCTGCGTGTAGGCCGTGAGCCTTCCTTCCTGATCCAGCATCTCGTAGGCGTCAAGCATCGGAGTATTGTAAAGGTCGGCCTTGTCGTTGATCATGGCCTCGTTATAGGCCGTATAGCCCAGGGAGGCATACTCCGCCTGCGCGCTCAGGATCGGCTCGATCATGTCTTCGGCCGTCACGACGGGGAGCGCCTTGAGAGGGAGCGTCGTGGCATTGTCGCGCAGGCAGCCGTTGGGGGTGCCGTCCTCGTATGTTTCAATGGTTCCGCCGGCCGGGGCGACGGTATCGGCCGTGATGCCGGCAAGCTCGAGCGCGGCCGTGTTGCACCAGACGCTGTGCCCGTCCGAGGAGGTGGCAATGATGGGCTTGTCCGTGTCGATCGCATCCAGGAGGTCCGCCGTCGGGCAGCCGTCTTCAAAAGAACTGCCGATCCAGCCGCTGGCCTTGTAGTACTCCCGGCCGGGATTGGCCGCGATAAAGTCCGCAATGATCTGAACGCATTCCTCCTGCGTGGCACCCAACGGGATCTGCGCGGCGCTGAGCTTGGCGTCCCAGCAGCTGGCAGCATGCGTGTGGGCGTCGATGAAGCCGGGGATGACCGTCTGCCCGTCTTCAAGGGCAAGGACCTCCGTTTCGGCGCCGACATAGGCCTGCACACCGTCTTCCTCGCCGGAATAGACGATCACGCCGTCCCGGATCGCGAGGGCCTCGACCGTCTGATCCGCCATCGTATAGATCTTGCCGGTGATGACACAGTCTGCCGCCTCTTCGGCAGACGCACCCGCTGCGCCGAGGCTGAGCGTGAGGGCAAGAGCCGCAGAAAGCGCCAGAGTTTTTCTCAATTTCATACGAATTTCCTCCGCTTCTGTTTTTCAATTTATTTGAGATTTTATCACTTTTCCGCCGGTGTGTAAAGAGCCGGCTGCACCTCCGACCAGGATCTGCAGGATGCCGTAGCCGTGCCGGCCGGTCCCGCTCCACATTTTCGCGATCACGCGCTGGATCGCGTCTCCCTTCTGTTCCAGCTCCAGACGATCCATCAGGCGGGAAGCGGTCGCCCCGGCCTCCCGGGTGGGCTGCCCGAGGTCCTCCTTGAGGTAGATCTGCAGCTGAAGCGCAGCGGGAACAAATTCCGCGGGTTCGGAAACATCCATTCCCTGCGCCTCCGCAAACGCCGCATCAACGAGATAACCCCAGCGGATCGGCCGATCCTGCTGCACCGGAAGGCCCAGGCTGCAGGCGGATTCCACGACGGGAAGCCACCGGTTCCAGTCCTCCAGGCGGCCGAGGACGCGGACGTCCTCCGTAAAGATGCTCCCCTCCGTATGGGGCAGAAACCAGGCCGCCCTCCCCTGCGTCAGGCGCCAGTTGAGCGGAGAGGAAAAGCATGTCCGGATCTCTTCCATTTCCCGGCTCCGCTGCAGCGTCGCCTGAAGGAAACGGATCTGCTGCTCCGTGTCCTTCTGCCGCGCCGCCTCCAGCGCCGTGAGCTCGTCCAGGCTCTCCGCATGCAGCGCATCAAAGACCTCGCCCGCGGAAAAGCCCTGGTTCTGCAGCTTCAAATACTCGATCACGGTCGCCGACTGGCGGAAGTCAAAAAAACGGTAGCCGTTCTCCTCCTGGACGGATTGGATCAGGCCCTTTTTTTCGCAGTACTTGAGCAATTCCGGTGTAACACCGAGTTTCCTGGCAAAATTTCCGATCTGATAAAAGCCGATTTTCCGCATAAGTGGTTTTCCTCCGTATTCGATGTGCTCTCTTTGCGGTTATTATAACATAAAATTCCTGTTCCGGGGGAATTTTTTTACGTTTCCGGTTTTCTCCTTGACTCGGTGCTGCATCGAATGTTAGCATTTTCCCGTTATATTAAAAACAAGAAGGAGAGATTTCTTATGGAAAACATTCCCCGCCGCAGCTTCCTTAAGGGCATCGCCGCCAGCGCAGCCGGCGTTGCCGCAGCAAGCCTCGCCCCCGCCTTTGCTTCCGCCGACGAGGCCGAAGTCAAAGAGGCCGTTGAAAAGCTGGAGTTCTCCTGGAAGGGCAGCGAACCCGATGTCCCTTATGAAAAGGTCGTCGCCGCCTATGACACGGAAGTCCTCGTTGTCGGTTCCGGTACCGCCGGCTGGCCGGCCTTCGCTTCCGCTCTGGAAAACGGCGCCAAGGCCATCCTTATCGAGCGTGGCCAGGCTCTGGGCGCTCCGAAAAACGACGTCGGCGTTATGAACTGCCGCCTGCAGCAGGAGTCCGTCAAGGAGTTCCCGTATCTGGCGATGGACAAGTTCGAAGTCGTCAAGGACATCGTGCGTTACTCTGCCAGCGACATCGACCAGCGCATCTGGATGAACTGGGCCGACGAGTCTGGCGAGCTGGGCGATTGGTACACGGATCTGCTCGAGAGCAGCGGCAAGTTCAAGATGTGGCATGAGGCCAGCGTAGGCAATTACGAGGGCGGCAACCGCGACAAGGCCTATGCCACCGGCCTGAGCCCCGAGACCATCGTGGAAGGCGCCACGACGACGGAAGTCCTGCAGGAGTACTGCGAGGGTCTGGGCGGACAGTGCATGACCGAGACGACGCTCGTCAAGCTCGTGAAGAACGACGACGGCCGCGTCATCGGCGCCATCTGCACGGATGCTGAAGGCCACTATATCCTCATCAACGCCTCCAAGGCCGTCATCCTCGCCACCGGCGGCTACCGCGGCAACACTGAGATGCTCATGGCCCGCCAGCCGGTCACAATGAAGCTCGCCTCCCGCGTCGGCAGCGCCGACAACGGCTCCGGCATCAAGGCCGCCCTCTGGGCCGGCGGACACATGCAGGACAGTGCCCTTTCCATGTTCTTCAACCGCACCGCGATCAAGCCGGATCAGGTCTCCGGCTACGACGCCGCCGGCAAGACTTTCTGGTTCGGCGAGCAGCCCTTCATGAAGGTCAACCTCCGCGGTGAGCGTTTCTGCAACGAGTCCGGCCTCTATGAGTATCTGACGCATTCCGTCGCCCTCCAGCCGGAGATGACCTATTGCGACATCTGGGACTCCACCTTTGCCGAGGACGTAGACCGTTTCGACATGGTCGGCTGCTGCCGCCTCGAGCCGTTCGACAACGGAGCTCCCTCCAACTGGACCTTTGAGCGTGCCTGGAGCGCCGTGGAAGGCCTTATCGATGAAGGCTATGTCATCAAGGCGGACACGCTGGAAGAGCTGGCCGAGAAGCTGGGTCTCCCGGTCGAGACCTTCCTCAAGACCGTCGAGCGCTACAACGAATTCGAAGCCCAGGGCCACGACGACGACTTTGGCAAGGTCGCTTACCGCCTCTCCCGCATCGACACGCCTCCTTACTACGGTGTCCGCACCTCCGCATGGCATCTGACCACGCTGGACGGCGTCATCGTTGACCCGGACAACCGCGTTCTCGACGACGACTGCAATCCGATCCCGGGTCTCTATGCCGCCGGCGACGTCACCGGAGGCCGCTTCGCTCATGTCTACCCCAACCTCTGCACGGGCCTTGCCTGCGGCCAGTCCATGACCTCCGGCCGCCATGCCGGCCGTCTGGCTGCCATGGAAGAAGCCGTTGAGATCCCCGAGGTCGAAATTGGCGGCGAGGCTGCCATCGAGACCGTTGAGGCCGGCGACGGAAACGGAACCTACTCCGCCGTTGCCACCGGCATGGGCACCGTCAAGGTCACCATCACGTTCGTTGACAGCACGGTCTCCGACGTGGAGATCGACTACCACGAAGAGACCGTCGGCATCGGCCAGGATGCCGCTCCCAAGCTCGCCGTTGCCATCAAGGAGCAGAACACGCCGGAGGTCGACGGAATTTCCGGAGCCTCCCTCACCTCTGCCGCCGTTGTCAAGGCCGCCAAGAGCTGCTTCGAGCAGGCCGGCGTCGCCTACTGAGAGATCTACGATCAGATCCGACCCCAAAGATGAAAAGGGGC
>R14__coassemble_327_pt1 | contig 36561 bp, 32 predicted proteins | sample R14__metabat2_low_PE_019 | metagenome-assembled genome bin R14 | reverse complement strand
TCATCATTCAAGCCGGCAACTGCCATGCCGAGGGCAAGAAACGCAAGCAACGCGGGCAAGCCGATCCTGCTGCTGACACGGCTGAGCAGAATTGCGATCAGCAGAATGACCGCCGCCAGAACGACGTTCACGCCCATGCCCATGCCCATGCGCCTCTCCCCTTTCTCTAATCAAATCCGATCCGGTTCACCGGAAAGCTTCTGTGCTCAGTCCTTGCTCGAGGAATTCTTTGCGACCTGTGCCTTTGCGAAAATCGAGAGCACGCGCAGCAGCAGCTCAAGCAGAGCCACGATCATGTTGTTGACGTATTCAATGTTATAAAGCTTAAAGAGCTTCTGCAGATCCTGCAGCTCGTCCTCGGTTGCAAGATTCGTCCGCCGCAGCTCGGCATAGGCAAGATTCTGTGCCTTGACCTCCGTCTTGAGGACGCTGAGGGACATGATGAAGGAGATTGCATACCCCACTACGCCGACGAGAATGCAGATCACGGCCACAACGCCGTTATAGTTAAAAAACAGGGCGTCCAGGATCACGCCGACGACGATCAGAGGAATGCAGAACATCGGCCCGAAGTAGATAAACGGCGTCAGACGGACACGCGTGCGCATATCCGGGTCATTCTGGCGGTCAAGAATGGCGAGGCAGGACTTCTGCGATGCCATTGCGAGCGAGGAAACGGATTCTTTTTTCCACGTGAGCCGGCGCAGACGGACCTTCTTGAAATAATGGCTGTATGAGTTGCCAAACAGGAAGGAGCCCGTGGCGGTAACGCCGATGTCCAAAAGGCCGTTATTGTCCAGCAGATAGCGCGCGATCTCGGCGCCCGTCATGCCGGCGGAGTTCTGCTTGCGGTTGTAGCGAATATAGGAAATGCTGAGATAGATGGAAATCACAATGGAGACCACGGCGCATATGGCAAGCAGCGCGATCACGAGGACTAGCACCGCTCCCAGCAGGGGTGACATCTTGTCCCAGTTATCAAAAAGATATTGCAGATCTACGTCTTCCATGGGGGACTCCTTTCATACATACAAATTCGATTTTATAGTATAACAGAAATTGCTTTGTGTTTCAACGTAAAAAATAAGGCAAATCCCATTTGAGATCTGCCTTAAGCTTTTAAACAGCGGTTCCGTCCCCGCCTGCGGCGGACGTCTCCTGCCGGATCTGTTCCATGCGCCGGTCCAGCTCGGCGCTGATCTCGGCACATTCCAGAAGTTCCGCTCCGATCCGATCCGTCAGAAGCTCGTTGGTCTTTTTATAGCGGATCTTATGCTCCAGCGAGGCCCAAAGATCCATGGCAAGCGTCCTCAGCTGCACCTCTACCTTCATCATGCGCTTGCTGTTGTGGAGGTAGATCGGCGTTGCAATGATGAGATGGAGGCTGCGGTATCCGTTCGGCTTGGGGTTTGCGATATAGTCCTTCTTCTGAACCAGGAATACGTCGTCCTGCTTGAGAAGCGCATCCGCCAGCATATAGATATCAGACACGCAGGAGCAGATGACCCGGACGCCGGCAATATCGTTGATGTTCTCCTCAATGCTTTGGAGAGAAAGCGAGTATCCGTTCCGAAGAAGCTTCTCCACGATGCTGTTCGGCGCCTTCAGCCGGCTCTTGATGGTCTCGATCGGGTTATTGTCGTCTCCCAGCGAAAATTCCTCGTTGAGCACGCGAAACTTCGTCTCGACCTCCATGATCGCACAGCGGTAGTAGCTTATAAGCTCCCGGTAAGGCAGCGAATTTTGCTCCACCCAGGCGCGCAGTCCGTCTCTTGACATATGCGCTGCCAGCGCTTTTTCAATCGCAACCAGCGCGCCGCTTTCCTTTTCCGTCATTTCGGTTCCTCCGTAAATTCCAAGGTGTTGAAACCGATTATACCCGATTGGGAGGCAAAAAAGATGAAAGAACTGTAAAGGATGCGATAGAAGTCACGGGAATCAGGTCGGCCGGCGCCGTTCCCGGAGCCGCTTCACCGCAATCGGCAGGAAGCAGCATACAAAGAGAACCACTCCAAGCAGCAGGAAAAATTGCCCCAAAGCTTCTGCCGCGCTTTTCTCCGGAGCCGGGCCCGACATGGGCTCATACCAAAAGCCGCCGGCATAAGCCGTCAGAAAAGCAACAAAATAATGCGTGATCAGGATGCTGATGGAGATATCGCCCAGATATCCCAGTGTCTTTTTTAGTGCCGGAACCTTCTTCAGGATATGGCAGAGAACGCCGAGCAGCGTAAGCAGCGCAAGGCCGAACAGCGTTCCCGTAAAAAAACTCCACGGTCCGAACGCGCCCCAGGTGCCGAAAGGAAAACGATAGGAATAATCGTCGGTCGCGATAAAAGCAAGGAGCATCCCAAAGCTGATCGCTGCCGCTGCCGCCAAACGCGGCGCCGGATAGGAATCGAAATCCAGATAGGAGATCGATTCCAGATAATCCCCCAACATCAGAAGCCCTACCTCACCCGGAATATTGGGCAGAACAAATGCGATCAGGAGCCGGCAAGAAAAGGGAGCTTCGTTCAGATCCTGAAGGTCTGCCCGGTAAAAGACGGCGGCAAGCGCCAGAAACGCCGCTGCCAGCACAAGCTTCCAGATATTCTTTTTTCCGTTGATGCAATGCAGGATCGGCACGAAGATCAGATCGGCCACCGTCATCTGGAAAAGGAACCAGCCGACGACGAGACCATAATACATCGGATGCAGCCCGGTTGCCGAAGGATCCAGCCAATGAAAAGCCTGAAACTGAAGGAGGATCCCGATCGCGCCGTCCATATACCAGCCGAAGCTTTTTCCCTCAATTCCCAGATAAATAAAGGCATAGACCGCCAGTATCACGGCGGCCGCAGCATAATAACACGCAAAGATATGCTTCAGGCGCTTTGAAAAATAAGCGCGGGGAGCGCAGGCCTTTCGGTCCGAATTCAGATAACCTGCTACAAGAAAGAAGAGGATCATCAGCGGGGCGATCAGCGAGAGCTCGATCTTTGTGCCTACGCCGCAAAAAGCCTTCAGGCCGGAGATCGACAGCAGATGCACGCATATCACCATGAGAATGCCGATCCCCTTGACCATGCTGATTTCAACGATTCTGTGTTTCATCCGCTCACCTCACAAGATCCGGTGTCATTTTCCGAACTTCTTTTTAAAAGCCTCGGTCTTGCTCTCCATGGCCTCCAGGCCTGCCTCGAGGCTGGCTTCCAGGTCCGCGCCCTTGGCAAGGATCTGGTGGAAGAAGTGCTGCTTGACGTTGCTCTCCATGCGCTTCTGCTGCAGGAGAGCTTTCAGATCCTCGTAGAGGACGACTACTTCATGATCATTGGCAAAGCGCTTGATGAGAGCGGCATCCGCAAAGGCGCCCCACATGTCGAGAATGAAAAAGCCGAAGAAAAGCCCGACGAAGAAGGCAAAGTCGAGATGCTGCGAAAACCAGAGCAGATTTTCCATAGATACGCGGTGAATGAAGAGATAATATACCGCCGCGATCGCCGTCCAGATCACGGAAAAGAGCGGGCAAATGAGGCCCATGACATTTCCCGGGCGGCTGCGATAGTCCCACAGGCGCATGTTCATGACCTTGAGCAGAAACAGCCCGCCGAGGAACTCAATCAGCACCATCGTCATGCCCATGACGAGAATGATGATGACCGTTCCCAATACGCTGGCGGCAATGGAGGGATCCAGAACGGAATAGACAAATTCCGACATCAGGCAAAGCACTGCAAGCCCGATGCCGTAGATCGGCAGCCACGGGCCCTTGCAGAAGCCGGGATTAATGAAAAATCTCCCCTTCGGGCCCTTGTGGCTGACGAGGTTGCGGAAGAAAAACTCCAGCACCCATCCGCCTACGGCTCCGATATAGAACAAAAAGGCCACCGCAAGCGGCCGATTCAGATGGCTCATACCACTTTCCTCCGATTTAAATGTTTTAACATTTAATCACGGATTCTGATTTTCGTCAATCTGCAGATAAAAATCAGGGCCCCGCTATTTACGGAAGCCCTGAAGGAAGAAATTTTTCTATTTACTTGCTGATTGCGATCGTTCCGGAGCTGCTGGCGGCAGTGGTGCCGGAGGAGTAGTTGTAGATGGAGATGGTAACCGTGAGATCGTCATCCCCGTTGTAGGGATACGGATAGGAGCAGATGACGGACTGGCCGTTGCTGACCTGGGCGTAGGAATTCATGAAATACGCATCGTCGCAGACGATGCCGTCCGGGGAGAGGCTGCGGCCATTCTGGGTGACGGTCTGGTTCGTTGCCTGCCAGAAGGCGGCAGATGCGGAGTTGTTGTTCGTGAACTTGTACTTCACCATAATGATGTCATTCCCGAGATAGTCCTTGGTCTTCTCGGCGGAAAGGACCTCAGCGGTATAGCCGTTGGCCGTGGCGGAAATGGTCTCCTGGGTCTGTTCCTGCGTCCGGGTCTTCCCGAAACCGATGGCACAGGCGGAGGGAACCGCGAGAGAGGTCAGCAGAGCGACAGCGAAGAGAAGGGCGATGAACTTTTTCATTCAGTATAGTCTCCTTTTAAATTAAAAATATATTACGATTGGATCGATGCGCCTCATTGCGCATCCGAAGCTAAGTACGCTCGGCAATGGAAGAACGCAACAGAATAAAACGTGAACTTTTTTTGAACGATTTCCCGATTGCATCCGTTTTCTTCTTTTGCTATAATGGAACCAAATTAAAAAAAGAAAGAAGGTAATCTCCTATGCCTATCCCCGGAACGAAAGGCGAACAGTACGTTCCCTATTCCGAGCGCACCGGAAATGAATCCATCGTCTACTTCACGCGCGACCTCTCTGCGGAAGGCCTGCAGAAGATCTATGAGCGCGTCAGCAGCAACCTCAGCGGCAAGATCGCCGTCAAGCTGCACACCGGCGAGCAGAACGGACCCAACATCATCCCCCGCTCCTGGGTCAAGAACCTTCTTGAGAAAGATCTGCCCGACGCCACGATCGTTGAGACGAACACCTATTACGTGGGAGACCGTTACACGACCGAGCAGCACCGCGAGACGCTGAAGGTCAACGGCTGGACCTTTGCTCCCGTCGATATTATGGACGAAAACGGTGTTGCCGAGCTGCCGGTCAACGGCGGCAAATGGTTCGACGTGATGCACGTCGGCAAGGATCTCCTCAACTATGACTCTCTCCTCGCTCTGACGCATTTCAAGGGCCACACCTGCGGCGGCTTCGGCGGCTCGAACAAGAACCTCGGCATCGGCTGCGCCGACGGCCGCATCGGCAAACGCGAAATCCACACCCCCGTCAGCGAGCCCGACAATCAGTGGGGCATCGTGCAGGAAGAGTTCATGGAGCGGATGACGGAGTCCACCAAGGCAACCGTAGATCACTTCGGCAAGAACATTTCCTTTGTCAACGTGATGCGCTGCATGTCCGTCAGCTGTGACTGCGAGGGTCTCGGCGCAGAGCCCGTTGTTACGCCGGACGTCGGCATTCTTGCCTCTCTCGATATTCTCGCCGTTGATCAGGCCTGCGTCGACATGATCTTTGCCATGAAGGGTGATGACCGCAAGGCAATGGAGGAGCGCATGACCTCCCGCCACGGCCTCCGCCAGCTCTCCTACATGAAGGAGCTCGGCATGGGCAACGACCGCTATGTCCTCATCGATATCGACAACGGTGACGTCCGCATCGGGGCGAAGGACGCCGTGAAGGACGTAAAGCCCTTCGTCCGCATCGAGATCAAGTAAAAAGCTTTCAGCGAAAACAAAAAAGATACGCAGTGTTTAAGCGCTGCGTATCTTTTTTGCTTTTATTCTTTTAACAGATATTCCCCAATTGCCTGGGCACAGCCGTCTTCGTCGTTGGAGCGGACCGTAACTTTGGCCGTCTGCTTGACGATCTCGAAGGCATTCCCCATTGCGATGCCGAGGCCGGCTGTGCGGAGGATATCAAGATCATTCTCCGCATCCCCAACGGCAATCGACTGCTCAAGCGGGATGCCGAGCCGGTCACAGAGAAGCTGCAGGGCGCTCCCCTTGGAAACGCCGGGAGGCGTAAATTCCAGGGAATGCGTCTCGGCATAGCAGTGCGTCAGCGGCAGGTCGGAAAGGCGCTCCTCCAGCCGGCTTCGCTGCGCATGCGTGCGGCAGTAAAAGTTCAGCTTGTTCACCACGGGATGCTGCTCGCGGTAAAACCGGCGGAGATCCTCCGGCTTTTCCGTCAGGCGGTCGAACATCTCCTGATAGACGCCCATGTTGTAGTCTGCCATATGGCACTCGAAGCCCTTTTCAACGATCGACCGCCGGGAAAGCAGATGAACCATCACGTCCTCCCCTTCGGAACGCCGCAGAAGCTCTTCGACGAGCTCCGGCTCGATCTCCTTTGAGAAGACCGGTATGCCGGAAGCCGTCTCGAAAACAGCGGCCCCGCTGATACATATGGTGTACTTCACATTTTTCAGCTGCTCCAGGTAAGCGGAGAACTCCGGAATACAGCGGCCGGTCGCGAGGACGACGGTCTTTCCGGCGGCGGCAGCCTTTTCGATGGCGGCCAAGCTCTCCGGCCGGATGCGCTTGGCGGAATCCAGCAGCGTCCCGTCCAGGTCAAAGGCAATGAGCTGATAAGGCATCGCGCCTTACTTTCCGGAATGGCGCTTTGCCCGCTTTTCCTCGCGCATCTGGAGGAATTCCTTCGGCTCGGCCTGAGCGAGCTTGGTCTGGCGGCGGTTCTTGACCTCCTCGGACATCGGCTGGATATCGCCGGCCTTCGTCAGCGCCCACTTGGTCATCAGCGGGCCGACCAGCTCATAGACAAGAACGGCAAAGAGCACAATGTTGCGGATGAGCGCGCCGTCGCCCGGCAACTCCTGCGCCGTGACGCACATGCCAAGCGCAACGCCGGCCTGCGGAAGCAGCGTAATGCCGAGATAATGCACGACATTCTCGCTGCAGCCCGTTGCCTTGGAGGAGAAGCGGGCGCCAAGATATTTGCCGGCAGAGCGCGTCAGGATATAGATCACGCCAATGAGGATCACAAGGCCGTTGGAGAAGACCTCCAGCTCCAGCTCTGCGCCGCTCAGCACGAAGAAGAGCACCAGCAGCGGAGCCGTCCAGCGGTCGGCCTTGCCCATCAGTTCCTCGGAGAGAGGGCAGATGTTGCAGAAAACGGTACCGAGCATCATGCACACAAGCAGAGAGCTGAAGCCCAGCGTGACGGGGCCGATCTCGATCTCCGCCATGGAGAGCGCCACCGTGAGGAAGACGAAAGTGATCGTCATGGCAAGGCGGTTCGTGTTGGAATGGAAGAGCGTTTCCAGCTTGGTGAGCACAAAGCCGGCGACGGCGCCGAGGACAAGAGAGCCCGTGATCTCAAGCAGCGGGTTCACGATGACGGAAACGGCATCAATGGAGCCGGAGTTGATGGCCTTGGCAATGCCGAAGGAAACGGCAAACAGCACGAGGCCGACGGCATCGTCCAGAGCGACGATCGGCAGGAGGAGGCTCGTGAGCTCGCCCTTCGCCTTATACTGGCGGACGACCATCAGAGTAGCTGCCGGGGCCGTGGCAGAGGCAATGGCGCCGAGCGTAATTGCCGCCGGGACAGAGATCACTTCGGGGAAAGCAAAGTGGAACGCAACGAGGGCAATGTCAACCAGCAGCGTTGCGGCGCAGGCCTGCAGGATGCCGATGATGAGCGCCTGACGGCCCGTCTTCTTCAGGGCGCTGAGACGGAATTCATTGCCGATGGAGAAGGCAATGAAGCCGAGGGCAACGTCCGAAAGGATGCCGAGGGAATCCAGCCCTTCGTAGGTGGCAAAGCCAATGCCGGGAATATGCAGCCGGCCGAGGAAGAATGGCCCGATCAGAAGGCCTGCGATCAGATAGGCCGTAACGTCCGGCAGATGGAAGCGGCTCATGATTCGCGTCATCATGAGGCCCGCAAAGAGTGCGAAAGCAATACTGAGCAGAAGTTCCATGATTATAACATCTTCTTTCTATTCTTCTCTGTTCAATGATTGGACCCATACGCGCGGAAAAATCGCCTGTGGAGCCCCACAGGCGACGTGAATTGTAGCACCGAAGATTTAAAAATACAAGAAATATTTTCAGATTAACAGCTTTGTCCGGAAACGGCGGAAAATCAGAAAAATCCGTTCGCTTCCACGTAATTTTTTGCGCATCGGAGAAGGATCTCCGCCATTTGCCCGCGCTCGGAAGCATTCTCCGCTCCGAGCAGGACGAGAACAAGATCGTGCGTCTCTCCGCCGGAGCTGACCGGCATCGAGGCCACGAGGCACTGCCCGGCCCGCACGGTGGAGCCCGTTTTAAGCCCTGTAACTCCCGGAAGGTTGAAGACAAGGGGGTTGGAGTTTGCCGTGGTATACGAAAGAGAAGGCATCGTGGCATAGGTCTGCGAGGTGATGTCCGTAATTTCCGGGAAGTGCTGCAGAACGTAGCTTGTGAGCCGGAAGAGATCCTCCGCGCTCATCCGGTTCTGCCGCTTGACCGGAATCGCGCTTTCCGCATAGACGGGCAAGCCATTCGGCGTGACGAACTCGGCCGAAGTCAGCCCCAGTTCCTGTGCGCGCTGATTCATCCGTGCGACAAAAGCCTCTTCCGAGCCGCAGAGATATTCCGCGAGCGCCACGGAGGACTCGTTGCTTGAGGCGACCAGCATCCCGCAGATCAGCTCCCGCATCGGCACGCTCCAGCCGCTCTCGAAATTGATGATCCCGTCCCCGCTCTTGGAAACGGCGACCGCATGCTCGGATAGCGGAACGGAAGCGTCAAAGGAGATCTCTCCCCTCTCCTCCGCCTCCGCAAGGAGCAGATACGTCATAAGCTTGCTCGTGCTCGCGATGGCAACGCTCTCCTGTGCGTTGCCTGCCCAGAGGATCCGCCCGGTCGCGGCATCTCCCACCACGTATCCGTTCAGAAAGTCAAAGTATCCCGCGGAAGCGAGAGCGGCATAATCGGCTGTAAAGCTCTCGCCGGGATAAAAGCAGACGGCATTCTCCCCCACCGTCTCGGCCCGGATATCCAGCATGAGCTGAATGTCTGTCAGGCTCATGTAGAGATCATATCCGCCCTCGCGGTAGGTATAATACTTCCGGTCCTCTCCGTTGACGAAGATCCGGTTTCGGCGAAAGACGAGCCAGACGTCCTCCCGTGCCGAAGGGTCCTCCTGCGTAATGCCCGTGCCCTGCGTAAGAGCCGGCTCGCCGATTTGGACGGTGTGAAACTCGCCGTCGTTCTGGGTCTTTCCGTAAGCAAAGCTGAACTGCTTCTCCGTGCCGTCCAACGCCCGGGAGAGATCCAGCAGGGAGAGATAGACATTGTTGTCATAGCTCGCATCGTAGGCGCGCACCCAGACGGCTTCTTTCCCGCCGTAGACGGCGAGAAGATACGGACGGACCTGGTGTGCGTCCTCCGCGAAGGCCGTTCCCGTAAGCGAAAGCAGCACCGCGGCGAGAAGCAGCAGGGCCGCAGTGCGGCGGAAAGGAAAAGAAATCCGCTTCATCGGCATCACTGCGTGAAGTGAATGTGCGAATTGATATGATCCTGGCAGAAGCAGTGATATCCCTCGCACTTGGAGCAGTAACGGAACTCGAGCTCCGGATAGTCCGTGTCCGTTCTCCCGCAGACGGCGCACTTGTGCCGGTAGAGATTCGAGGCCTGCTCGCGGCGGATCTTCTGCGAGGCCTTGCGGAAGTTGATGGTCGTGCGGCTCTTCTTTTCCAGATGGAGCAGAGCACGCAGATCGTCCCAGCAGAAAATGGCAAAGTTCAGCACCGCAACGACCGGCAGCAGATTCACCGGGAAACGCATGGAAAAGACGCTCATCACGAAGAAGGCAGCGTCCACCAAAGCCAGCCACTTCATTTTGATCGGAATAATGAAGAACAGCAGGACCTGCATGTCCGGAAACAGCGCCGCGAAGGACAGAAACATGGAGAGATAGATATACGAGGCGCTGAGGTCGACCGAAAGGCCGAAAATGAAATAGATCAGGAAGCCGTAAACGATCGTCAGTACAACGCCGGAGAAATAATAAAGGTTGAACCGCACAGTGCCCCATTCGCGCTCAAGCGTACTTCCTATAAAATAATATAGGTAGAACGCGATAACAGCCAGAAAGCCGGTGCTCGGCGGATAAAAGATAAAGGAGACGATGCGCCACACCTGCCCGTGCAGGATGAGATAAGGGTTGAACGTCGTATAGCTGAGAATGCGCGTATTCACCATGCTGAACAGCCACAGGACGACATTGGCAATGGTGATATACTTCATGAGATTCGGAATGCCGAAATTCGGATGCTTCCGGCAAAATTCATCGATCTTTCGCTGCATAGCCATCCTCCCGTATGTCGGAATTTTTTCTTTATCATACTATGAATCGGGCCGGATTTCTACAAAAATTTGTAAACATCCGAAATTTGCCCCTTTCAAAACCGCGAGGGTTATGGTAGTATTTCTGTTACTATGGAAAATAATGATTATAAAACTGAAAATACGGAAATAAAGAACGAGATCATCGAAGGCCGCAATGCCGTCATCGAGGCGCTCCGCGCCGACCGGGCGATCGACAAGATCTACCTGAATAAAGGAGAGGTAGACAAAACGCTCGGGCATATTGCGTCCAAGGCCAGAGAAAAGGGCATCGTCGTCGTGGAATGCGACCGCCGGAAGCTGGACTTCATGTCCGTCACCAAGGCGCACCAGGGCGTGATCGCAGTATGCGCCGTCCGCGGGTACTGCAGCGTGGAGGATATCTTCGCGCTGGCTGAAGAGCGCGGAGAAGCGCCTTTTCTCATTGTCTGCGACGAGATCTCCGATCCGCACAACCTTGGAGCGATCATCCGCTCAGCCGAATGTGCAGGCGCGCACGGAGTCATCATCCCGAAGCGCCGCAGCGCCGGGCTTACGGCCATTGTGGACAAATCCTCTGCCGGCGCAGCCGAGCACTCGCTGGTTGCCCGCGTGCCGAATATCCCCGCCGCACTCCAGGAGCTGAAGGACCGGGGCGTCTGGGTCTACGGGACGGCGGCCGACGGGGCTAACGACCTCTGGCATACCGATTTTTCCGGCCCCGTTGCTCTCGTCATCGGCTCGGAGGGAGACGGCATGGGCCGCCTCGTCAAGGAGAAGTGCGACTTTGTCGTCAGCCTGCCGATGAAGGGCAAGATCAGCTCTCTCAACGCCTCCGCTGCCGCCGCGATCACGATGTACGAGATCCTTCGCCAGCGGACGCTCGGCACAAAGTAATCCCCACTGACCGGGAGAAGATCCATGGACAATCCGAATTTTGAACAGATCAACGGCTCCGAATTTGACGAGATCTACGCTTCCGTTTTTGGGAGCGCCGAAGTTCCCGCTGCGGACGCCGTTTCCGAGGCATCCGCAGCAGCAGTCTCAGAGCCGGCTGCCGAGCCTCAACCCAAGCCAAAACCGAAAAAGAAAAAACGCCGTCCAGCGGCTTCCGCTGCAGAGGAGACCGCTCCGAAGAAGCCGAAGCACTCCAAGCCCTCCGAACCTCCCGAGCCTCCCTCGGCCGAGGAGATCGACTTTGACTCCCGCTTCAATATCGACCGGAGCTCTGACGGCAAGCCAAGAAGAGATTACTCCTATAACGGAGAGCGTGTCTCCACCTCGCAGGAGCTCGATTATGAGCCGAAGGCCTCCCCGGAATACAGCGAGCTGCGATCTTCCTATACCGGCTATGACGATTATGAGCATTTCTTCGGCGAGGACGGGCCGAAGGCGGACCCCGTGCAGAAGAAAAAGAAGCTTTCGCTGAAAAACGCTCTGCCCGGCAAAAAGAGCAAGCCGGAGGTTTCGGAACACGACCTCTCCGAATTTGTTGACTCCCCTGCCGCGGAAGAAGCCGAAGCCGAAGCTGCTGCCGGGGATGCCGGCACCGCAAAAAAACAGCGCAAGCTTCCGAAGCTCAAAAAGCCGAATGTGAAAAAGCTTCTGCATGCCGAGGAGCAGCCGGAGGAGGAAGAGCCGGAGGACAACACGCCGATCGTCCCGATTGACCGGGATCCGGACAGCTTTTTTGCCTCACTGCAAAAATATCTGCTCTCCCGTCTCGCCGCCCTCATGCTCCAGATCCGCGGCACGGCCCCGGCAGGCTCCGATTCCGCCACCATGCGGACGGAAGAGGAGGAGCTCGGCCCGGAGATGAAGCCGCTCGCCGCATCCAAATATTATGGCTCTGCGGTCTATTCTCTCCGCCTGCGCACACGCGTTGCCGCCATTTTGCTCGTGATCATGAGCTATATCTCCCTCGGATTCCCGATCCCAGGCATGCTGGGGAATCTCCGGGTCGGTACCGCCGCCGTGCTGGCTTTGCAGCTGACGATCCTTCTTCTCTCGCTGGACATCGTCACGACGGCGATCACCAACGCCTTCCGCCTGAAATTCGGGGCCGATTTTCTTGCAGTATTCTCCTGTCTTCTCACAACGCTGGACGCTGTTGCCGTTCTAAACGCTGAGAATGTTTATACCCACATGCCGCTCTGCGCCGTTTCCTCGCTTTCCCTGCTCGGGATCCTCTTCTCCTCGCTTCTGTCTGCGCGCGCTCTGCGGAAATCGCTCCGCGTCCCCGCCATTGGGAAGCAGGCCTACACCGTGACGGCAGAGGCCAACATAACGGAGAAGGAAAAGACCATCCTCAAGTCCGACCGCCCCATCCTCGGCTTTCTCCGCCGTCTGGAGGAGGCGCCGATCGATGAAACAGTCTTCTGCAAGGCCGGGCCTTTTCTCCTTGCCGTCTCCCTGCTGCTCTCGCTGATCGTGGCGATCGTAAAGCGCAGCCCGGTCAATATTCTCTATATTTTCTCCGCAATCTATGCTCCCGCCGTTCCCTTTACGGCGCTGCTCTGCTTTGCGCTTCCGTTCTTCATCGGGTCGCTCCGCATCTTCCCGAGCGGTGCGGCGCTCGCCGGCTGGTCCGGCGTCTATGACCTCGGCCACAGCCGGAACATCATCGTGACGGATCGGGATATCTTCCCGGCCGAATGCATCGAGATCGAAAATGTCCGCATTTTCGCCGACTATGACGCGGAAAAGGTGCTCTCCTATGCGGGCTCTCTGATCATTGCCTCCGGAAGCGGCCTTGCCCCGGCGTTCAGCGGTCTGCTTGCGGAAAACGAATGCAGCACGCTGCATGTGGACGGGCTGGAATTTCTCTCCGGCGGCGGGCTCAAGGGGCTGACGGAGGGGCATGTCATCGTCGTTGGAAGCATCGAGCTGATGCATCTGCTCAATGTCCGCATTCCCTACCGCCTCGTCTCCGGGACGAGTGTCCTCCTCGCAATCGACGGGATCCTTTACGGCATCTTCAACATCAAATATACCCCCGACCCGAAGGTCCGCCGGGCGCTTGTGAGCCTGATGCGCTCCAACCGCCACCCGGTCTTCGCCCTGCGGGACTTCAACATCACGCCGGACATGCTGCATGAGTGCTTTGATGTAGCGACAGACGGCTACGACTTTCCGCCGTACGCAGAGCGCTTCCCGATCTCGGAGGCCCGGCCTGCAGAAGACAGCCAGATCTCGGCCGTCGTGTGCAAGGAAGGCCTCGGCTCCGTGACCGACGTCGCCGATACCGGAAGGAGCGTCTACGTCGTCTCCCGGATGAATGTGGGCATTTCCCTCGCCTCCTCCCTGGTGGGAATGCTGGTCTCCTTCTTCAAGCTCATGATCCTCGGCTATTCCACCATCGGAGGCATCCTCACGCTGATGCTGCTCTTCTCCGTGCCGGTGCTCCTGCTCGGCTGCTTCACCACAGCCGTGAACTGAGCGCAAACGCCTCAAAAAGCGAAAAACACACAGGTTCATTTCGGCCTGTGTGTTTTCTTTTACTCCCGCGTCAGAACGATCTTATAGGAAAAGCCGCCGTCCGCATCCTTTACGCTTCCGGTCAGGCGGAGGACGTCGACCGGCTCGCTCTCCGGCGCTTCTTCCCCTTCTTCCGTGCTCTGATAGAAATGCCCGTATTCCCAGACGTCCGGGTGCATAATGATCGTATTCTCGATCTCCTCCGGCAGTTCCACCGTTCTCACCGCAGTCATCTCACCCGAGGCGACGGAATAGCTCATAAAGAGCCCTTCTTCCACCTGCAGCTGCCCGTCGGAGAAGTGCACCGGGAACTGCCCCATTGCGTACTCTTCGGAATAAAAATCATTGCGGAGCGTGAGCGTTCCGGCGCCCTCTGCGTCCAGGGAGATCTCGGCTGTCATGGCAAGCGTGCGCGTTTCATAGTCCGTCCACTCGCCGGAGGTATCGCTGTACCAGAGGCGGCCGGACCAGGTGCCGTTCCACTGCTGCTGCAGTTCGTTTTCCTCTGCAGCCGGAGTCGGAGCCGAGGTTTCCTCCGGGAGCGGCTCTCCGGAGAGCGTAAAAACATAGGTCAGGCCGAGCTCTCCGATCGTCAGCTCGGCTGCATCGTCCCGAAGCGTGCCCGAGGCCGTGAGCGACCCGACCGACAGCGAGATGCTCTCGCCGCTGCCCGCCCAGGTCGTCTCACAGCTTTTCCCGCCGAGCTGCAGGATCGCCGAGCCGGTGCTGCTGAGCGCAAGGCTGCCGCCTTCGGCATAATATTCCGAAAGCTCCAGGGGCTCGCCTTCGCAGAGAAGCTGAGCGAGGCGATACGTTCGTTCATAGGCGGTCTCTTTTTCAGCGCATCCCGCAAGCAGCAGGCAAAGCGTCAGCAGGGCGAAGATTGTTTTTCTCATTTTCATCCGTTAAAGCAGGAGGAAGCCGCACGGAACCGTACGGCTTCTCAAATCAGATTGTTCGAACAGGATCACACCGAGTAACCCATTGCAACCGGCAGGAAGGTCGTCAGCGTGGGCCATACGGAGATGGCGATCAGCGTGAGAACATTGCAGGTCACATACGGGGCGGCGCCGCGGAAAATGTCGATGATCGGCATGCGGTTGATCTTGTTGCAGGCATTGAGGCACATACCGACCGGCGGAGTTACGAGACCGATGGCAAGACCTGTGATCATCATGGCGCCGAACTGCAGAGCGCTGAAGCCGTAGGCCTCCATGACCGGGAGCAGGATCGGCGTGAGGAGCAGGATGGCCGGAGAGACATCGATGAACGTGCCGATGATGAGGATCAGGATGTCAAACACAATAGCGATGCCCCAGCGCGGCATATTAAGCCCCATGAAGAAGGCAGCGACCGTCTGCGGAACCTTGCCGAGCGTCAGCAGATAGGTAAAGATCTGCGTGAAACCGATGATAATCATGATGGAGGAGGAAGAGATCAGCGTCCGCTTGAGGGCGCCCCAGATATCCGCCAGCGTCAGCTCGCGATAGATCAGGAAACCGACAAGGATCGAATACAGAACGGCAACACCGGCCGATTCCGAAGCGGTGCAGACGCCGCCGGAAACGCAGACGATGATAAAGATCGGCATCAGAAGCGCCGGAATGCCGGCCAGCACTGCCTTCCAGAAGGCCTTGCTGTCAAACTTCTCGCGGGCGGGGTGCCAGCCGCGCTTTGCGGAAATGATATAAACGAGGACGAGCTGCGTAAGGCCAATGATAATGCCGGGGACGGCGCCTGCCATAAACAGCGCGCCGACAGACGCTCCGGATACCATGGAATAGACGACCATCGGCGTCGACGGCGGGATGATCATGCCCATCGTGGAGGAAGCGACCGTAATGCCGGCAGAGGCATCGGGAGGATAGCCCTCTTTTTCCATCGCGGGGATCAGGATCGAACCAAGAGCCGAGGTGTCGGCAACGGAGGAGCCGGAAATTCCGCCAAAAATCATGGAGGCAACAATGTTGACCTCGCCCAGACCGCCGCGAATCGGCTTCAGAATGGCCATGCAGAAGTTGATGATACGGGTGGTGATGCCGCCGGTATTCATCAGCTCGCCGGCCAGCATAAAGAGCGGCATTGCGATCATAAGCTCGCTGTAAACGCCGTTCCAGACACGCTGCGGCATCGTGGAGATGAAGCGGATCATCGTGGCGCTTGATTCCATATATGCAATGCAGGAGGCGCCAATGGCAAAAACCAGAGGCACACCCATAGCCGCAAATATGATCAGACCGAGCAGAAGAAATACTACGATCATTTGTCGTCTCCTTTCTTCGCCGCGTCATCGACAGACGCATAGGACGAAACAGGGGCTTTGATGCTGAGATAGAGCTTGACGAGGATGCATACGGCGGCAAGTGCCGTGCAGACCGGCATGATGCCGTACATATACTTCATGGGGATCTCCATGCCCTGGCTGATCTGAACGCCCATCTTCTGCGTATAAAGATAGGAATAGTAGCAGAACATGCAGTCGACGACCATGACAATGATCAGGTCGATGATCTTAAGGATCTTCTTGACAAGAGGAGGGAGAATATCGTAGAGCATATTGATGGAAACATGCTCATCCTTGAGGATATTCAGCCCGAGGCCCCAGAACGTTGTAAAGGCAAAGAGCGTGATATTGAATTCCGATACCTGCTTCCAGTTCAGGGAGAAGCAGTAACGCATGATAACAGTGAAGATCACCATCACGGCGAGAAGCCCCATTGCGACTGCGCCGATGGCTTCATAGACATCAATGATGATCTTGCCAACCGATTTTTTCTCGTTTTTCTGCGGCATGGCAGCCGTCACTCCTTTCTATTCCTAAAACAACAGAAAAGGCGGAGCCGGGACAAACCCGGCCCCGCCTTTGCATTCAGTTGATCGCGGATTACTTGGCGGCAGCGACGATTGCGAGCATCTCGTCGAGCTCTTCCTGCGTGCAGATACCTTCCTCAACGACCTGCTGGTAGACAGGCTGGCAGGCTTCCTGGAAAGCAGCAAGCTCTTCGGCGGTCGGAACGTAAACTTCTGCGCCGGAGTCAATGATGGTCTGCTTTGCAGCTTCGGAGTTGGCGTCGATCAGCTCGTCATTGTAGGTGCCCATGTCGGTGGCGCACTCGGAGATGATCTCACGGAACTCCTCGGGGAGGGAATTCCACCAGTCGGCGTTCACGTAGAACGGATCCGGATGGAACTGGTAGTTGACTTCCGTGAAGTACTTCTGGACTTCATAGAACTTCATGCCTTCGACGTTGACCCAGGGGTTCTCCTGGCCGTCGGCAACGCCGGTCTTGAGGCCCATGTAAAGGTCAGCATATGCAACCGTCGTGGTGGTGGCGCCGAGAGTCTGGAAGGTCATATCGATGGTCTTCATGCCGTTCGTGCGCATCTTGAGACCGACAAGGTCTTCCGGCTTGGTGATGGGGTGAACGTTGTTGGAGAACTGGCGATAGCCGCCTGCATCGCAGAGGTTGATGATGACAGTGCCGGTGGTCTCTTCTGCCTCAGCGCAGACCTTCTTGGCCAGGTCGCTGGAGAGGAGAGCGGTGACTTCCGCACGGGTGTTGGTCAGGAACGGAAGCGTGAACATAAGAAGACGCGGGCTGAAGTCAAACTGGCCGCCGCGCATGCCTTCGAGCGTGCCGTCAACGACCTGCTCGAGCATTTCCTTCTCGGTGCCGAGAACGCCGTTGCCCATAACTTCAACCGTTACGTGGCCGTTCGTCTTCTCAGCGACATCGTCGGCAAACTTCAGCAGGGAGATATTGCGGGGGTTGTTGTCCGGCTGGGCATGGCCAACCATCATCGTGTAGTTGCCGAGGTCTGCATACGGATCCTCGTCGGCAGCAGCACAGACGCTGAGGCAGCCGAGAACCATGATAGCAGCCAGGACAAGTGCCAGGGCTTTCTTCATAAGGGGTTCCTCCTGTAAAAATTTTGTGTTGGCATGTGCCAACCAATTAACATGATGATATCACAATTCACAAAAAAAAGCAACGGAAATGCATTCTGTTTTTCATGATTTTTCAGAAATTTCTCGGCAAGAATGAAGATCCGTGATATACTGCTGTTATTCAAGAAAAAGGACGGAGGCCGACTGCCATGGAACAGCGCCGAAAAAAATGGAATATTACGATCGATCACTGGTTCTTCTTTTCCCAATACGCCGGAGCCGTGCTGCTCGTGCTGGGTTACGCAAGGCTCCCCCTGCAGACCCGGCTGCTGCCCGGCGTGACCGGGAACCGGGCTTTTCTTCTCCTCTTGCCGGCAGCGCTCCTCGCGCTCGCCTACGGGCTCGACCGGCTCTATTTAAAGGCTCTAAAAAAAGATCTTTTTGAGAAAAAGCAGGGCGTAAAAAACGCCGCGCTCCACGTCCGCACGCTTGAGGCGCTCGCGGCCCCCGCGATGCTTCTGCTGGATGCCGGCGCGCTGCTTTGGTTTTTTCTCTCTATGAAAAGCTCCGGGATGCTGGAGGGAGACGAAGTGACCCGGCGTTCGCTTGCCCTGGCCTTCGGGATCACGCTCTGGATCTACGGGCGGGTCCTCCCGAAGATCCCCTACGGCAGCATCTGGGGCATCCGCACCTCCGCCGCCATGAAGAGCGTGACGGAATGGGGGCGGATCCATCTCAACGGTGTCCCGGTGCTCTGCATCGCAGGTGCCGCGGCCCTGCTCTGCGGAGCCTTTCTCCCCGCCAACGCCGCGCTGGTCTTCGCCGTCCTTGCCTTCGCCGCTGCCTTTCTGATCGTCTTTCAAAAGAAATAAAAAATGCGGACTGTACCTGTTTGGGCGGTACAGTCCGCACTCTTTTTCGCTCAGACTTCGGATGCCTCGTGCAGCCGCTCGGCCTCTTCCCGTTCGGCCTCTGCGAGCTCGGCCTCGTCGAGATATTTGTTCAGCAGCTCGCGATGCGTTTTGTTCTTTTTGTGCACGGCCTCGCTGATAAGCTGATAGATAAAGCCGAAGAGAGGCACGCCGATCAGCATTCCCGTCACGCCCATCAACCCGCCAAAGAACAGGACGGCAAAGAGCACCCAGAAGGAGCTAAGATTTGTCGTGCTGCCCAGGATCTTCGGGCCGATGATGTTTCCGTCCAGCTGCTGCAGGACGAAGATAAACACAACAAAGATCACACACATCTTCGGATTAATGATCAGGATCAGGACGGCGCAGGGCACAGCCCCGATAAACGGGCCAAAGAACGGGATAATGTTTGTAATGCCCACAACGACGCTCACGAGCAGCGCATAAGGCATGTTGACCGGAATGCAGAAGGCAGCACAGATGAGCCCGATGATGAGCGAGTCGAGGAGCTTTCCCTTCACGAAACCGCCAGTGAGATTGTTCAGGATCCGGATCTGCCGGAAGAGCCAGTCGGCAAACTGCTCCTCCGTGACGGGCCGGTCCCACTTGTACGGGAAGCAGGCAAGAACGACTTCCTTGAACTGCCGGCGGAAGGTCGTGTACCCGCTCATGATGTAGACGGCAATGATAATGCCGATGAAAAAGTCTTTAAACACGACGAGCGCATTGACGACGCCGGAGGAGAGATTGCCGAGCATGGCGTTGAGCCTCGGGAGGATATTGGTCGAGAGGACATTCTCTACCGCGGAAAAAGCCTCTTCGGCAGATGTTTGCGTCCACTCCTGGAGGATCGGATAGCGTTCCAGCAGATCCGCGATCAGCGTCTCCGCCGAGCGGATATAGCGGGGCATATTGTTCGCCAGCATCAATACGCTCTGATACAGCTCCGGCAGCAGCATGGCGCACAAACTGTAAAACACCAAAAACATGAGCACAAGGCTCAGGACCGTGCCTGCCGCGTCGCAGCGCTTTCTCGCCTTTTCTCCCTTTTTCCCGTTTCGGGGAATCTTCAGGCATTTTTGAAGGAGCCTTGAAACCATGCGCCGGACCGGAAAGAGCAGATATGCCATCACTGCGCCGAAAATAAACGGGCGGACGATCTTCATGATCACATACAGCGCGCCGCGGAAGCCCTGGAACCGGTCTACAAAAAAGTAGAACAGAATGCAGGCCGCCGCGATGGCAAATACCGTGATCCCCCGGACATACCAGGGCTTGCCGTTTTTCTTCATCTCAAATCTGCTCCGTCATATATATTTCAATTGCTTTTGATTATATTCTCTTTCGCAGAAAAGCGCAACGCTTTTTCCTTTCACATCAGAGGGGCCGCCGCCTTGATGAGCGGACCGACGAGCTTATAAAGGCTCTTCTCCTCGCGCATCGTCTCTTCCGTGACCGCGCGGCATTGGGCAAGCGTTGCCTGATAATCCGCCTCAATGTCGGCAATGCAGTCTGCCTGATAAAGGAAGGTGCCGCACTCAAAATGATGATAGAGGCTGCGGTAATCCAGGTTGATCGTACTGACGACGGCCTTGCAGTCATCGCTGACGAAGATCTTGGCATGCACGAAGCCGGGGGTATATTCATAGATCTTCACGCCTGCGCCGAGAAGCGAAGGATAATGGGATTTGGCAAGGGCATAGGCGAATTTCTTATCCGGCACGCCGGGCAGCAGGATCCGGACGTCCACGCCCCGCTGGGCGGCAAACTTCAGGGCCGTTTCCATTTCTCCGTCGAGGATCAGATAGGGCGTCATGATGTGAACGTAACGGTTGGCGCGGTTCAGGATGTCCATATAGACGCTCTCTGCCGCCTTGTAATCGTCGAGCGGGCATTCGCCGAACGGCATCACATAGCCGCTCGGATGCTCCGGCTCACAGACAGGGGCCGAGAGAAACGGCTCATATTCCGGCTGCTCCTCCCAGGTGTTCCACATCTGGAGAAACATCAGCGTAAAGCTCCGGACCGCGTCTCCCTTGAGCATGACGGCCGTATCCTTCCAGTGCCCGAAGGGATGGATATAGTTGATATACTCGTCCGCCAGATTCACGCCTCCGTTGAAGGCGACCCTTCCGTCGATGACGAGGATCTTGCGGTGGTCGCGGTTGTTGTAATGCGAGGAGACGATAGGGAGAAAGCGGGAAAAGGCCTTGGCCTTGATCCCGTATTTTGCGAGAAGCTCCGGGTAGTTGGAAGGAAGATACGTCAGCTCGCACATTCCGTCATACATGACGCGTACATCCACCCCGGCTGCGGCCTTTTCAATGAGGATCTTCAGGATTTCTCCCCACATGTAGCCCTCTCCGATAATGAAATACTCGATGAAGATGAACTTTTCCGCCTTTTTGAGCTCTTCCAACAGAGCCGCGAATTTATATTCACCCAGCGGGAAGAACTTCACTTCCGTCCGGTCATAGACCGGATAGCAGCCGCTCTCGCCGAGATAATGCGCGAGCGAGTCTACTCCGCCGCCGTCCCGCTCCAGTTTCTCCGTCACACGCGCGTCCTGCGGGATCGCCTGCTGTGTTGCGCGGATCTGCTCCAGCACACGCTCCGTCACCTTTCCGTGACGCTGGTTGGCGCGGACGTAGAACAGCAGGAAGGCCGTCGGCACAGGGAACGTTGCGAGCAGCAGAAGCCAGGTGAGCTTGGACGTCGCGTCGATGGTGCTGCAGAAGAGATAAATTCCCATGACGTAGGTGAAAAGCGTCACCGCTGCGGAAAAAAGCCGGAAATATTCATTCAGAAAGCCGTAAAGCCCGACAAAGATCAGAATCTGCAGCACCAGCAGCAGCACAACGATCGTGATCCGGCTGAAGAGGATCGGCAGCAGCCCCTTTCTCTTCGGCTTTGCAAGGCGAAAAATTTTTTCTTCCATCGTATATGTCTTCTCCTTTCGGCAATATCATTGTAACAAAAGAAAGTTCTCTCGTCAAATCCCGTCCGGGCAGAGCATTCGGTTTCTTGACTTCCTGCAGCGCAGGAAGTATAATCTCCCCGATTTTTAAAAATAAAGAAGGCGTAACGAATGAAGATCGTTTTTTACAATGTCCGCGAATTTGACGAGCTTCCGATGATGGAAAAGCTCAGCCGTCAGTACGGCATGGAATTTGTCTACACCACCGAAGCGCTCAGCGACGCCAACATCGGCCTTGCCGAGGGCTGCCAGGGCTTCTGCAGCACCCCCTGCAAGATGACGGAGGAATGGATCGACCGCCTCAACGCTTACGGCGTAAAGTACTTTTTCTGCCGCTCCATCGGCTTCGACCATCTTCCTTTGGAATATATGAAGAAATACGGCATGAAGGCGACCAACTCGCCCTACCCGCCCGAGTGCGTGGCGAACTATGCCATCATGCTGATCCTGATGGCAACGCGCCGTGTAAATGAAACGATGCGCCGTGCCGCGCTGATGGACTATACCCTGAAGGGCAAAATGGGCCGCGACCTCGGCGACCTCACCGTCGGCGTTATTGGGACGGGCAACATCGGCGCGACCGTCATCCGCCATCTCTCCGGCTTTGGCTGCCGCATTCTGGCACACAGCCGGCACGAAAATGAAGAGCTGAAAAAATACGCGGAATACACGGATCTTGACACGCTCTATGAGCAGAGCGACGTGATTACCCTGCACCTTGCCTCAAATTCGTCCACGGACCATTTCATCAACGCCGAAGCGATTGCGAAAATGAAAGACGGCGCCATCCTGGTCAACACCGCCCGCGGCACTCTGATCGACTCGCAGGCTCTGATCTCCGCTCTGAAGGCTGGGAAGCTCGGCGGCGCCGCGCTCGACGTCTTTGAAAACGAGGCTCCGCTCATTTACATCGACAACACGAACAACGTCATCGACAACGACGCCGTGACGATCCTCCGCTCGATGCCGAACGTGATCCTTACGCCGCACATGTCCTTCTATACGGAAACAACGGTCTACAACATGGTAGACAAGGCCTTCCTCTCCGCGAAATATTACGAAGAAGGGAAAGAGAGTCCTTTCCAGGTCAACTGAAATGCGCAAAGCTTCCGTAACGGAGATGACGAGCGGCTCGATCGGCTCCCTGCTGATCCGCTTTGCCGTTCCCCTCTTCGTCGGCAACCTGTTCCAGCAGCTCTACAGCACGATCGACGCGCTCATCGTCGGCAACCTGCTCGGAAACGAGGCGCTCGCCGCCGTCAGCTCCACCGGGGCCCTGATCTTTCTGCTGATTGGGCTGGTGGAGGGGATCTTTATCGGAGCGGGCGTTGCGGTCTCGCGCTACTTCGGCGCCCGCGACTATGAGCGGCTTTCCGCTGCCGTCCACACCGATCTCGCCTTTGCCCTGCTTGCCGGAGCCGTACTCACTTTGGCCGGAACCTGCTTTTCCGACGATATTCTCCGCGCCATGGGAACGCCGGAGGAGATTCTCCCGCTCTCGGCCGCCTATCTGCGCATCTACTTTTCCGGTGCCCTCGCAACGGTGCTCTATAACTGCTGCCGCGGGATCATGCAGGCCGTGGGAGACAGCCGGCATCCGCTTTATTACCTGATCTTTTCCTCCGTGGTCAACACGGTGCTCGACCTTGTCTTTATTGCCGTTCTGCACGGCGGCGTCGGCAGCGCCGCACTGGCCACCGTGATCTCTCAGAGTCTCAGCGCCGTTCTCTGCCTGTTCCGCCTGATGCGGACAAAAGGGCCGCACCGCGTCTCGCTCCGTGCAGTCGCTTTCCACGGCGAAATGCTCGGACGTATCCTGCGTTACGGGCTCCCGTCCGGGTTTCAGAACTCCGCCATTTCCATTGCAAACGTTCTGGTGCAGTCCAATATCAACGTCTTCGGCACGATGGCTGTGGCCGGGCTCGGCGCCTATTCCAAGATCGAAGGCTTCGTTTTCCTGCCGATCACAAGCTTCGTCCTCGCGCTCACGACGTTTATCGGTCAGAATCTGGGCGCGCAGCAGTATGACCGCGCCAAAAAGGGAGCGCGGTTCGGCCTCCTGTGCTCGATCGCCGTGGCCGAGGGCATCGGCGTGCTCGTCTATTTCTCCATGCCCCTTCTCGCCCGCGCCTTCACGGAAGAGCCGGAGGCGATCGCCTTCGCGATCCAGAAGGCCCGCAGCTGTGCGCTTTGGTTCTGCTGCCTCGCGGCAACGCATACGCTTGCCGGGATCCTCCGCGGGGCTGGAAAATCGATCTTCCCGATGCTGGTCTATCTCTCCGTCTGGGGCATTGGGCGCGTGGTCTATCTTTCTCTGCTTGTCCCGCGCTTCCCGAGCATTGACACCGTCAACCTGGTCTACCCCATTTCCTGGACGCTCAGCACGCTCATTCTTATTTTCTACTATCTCCGCACCGACTGGGTGCACGGCTTTGAGCAGGAGGCAGCTTTATGACCGAACAGGAACGAAATGAACGCATTGCCCGGGCGCGGAAGCTGATCCGTTTCCAAGCCGAGGAATACAAGACGGACCAGGAGATGCATCGCCCGCAGCCGCCCCTTGTCAAGCCGGCCGTGTCCGCTTCTCAGATCCCGCTCCCGAAGGACTTCCGCTCGCTTCCGCTGCAGGGCGATCTGCTGGATCTTCTGCTGCTCCGCCGAAGCCACCGCGTTTTCACGGAGGGAGACATCGACCTGCTGACGCTCTCCTTCCTTCTCTGGTCGATGCAGGGGGTCAAGAAGATCCGCGGCAAAGGCTATGCCACGCTGCGCACGGTCCCCAGCGGGGGCGGACGGCATGCATTTGAAACGTATCTTTACGTCCGCCATGTCGCCGGCCTTGCCCCCGGGCTTTACCATTATCTCCCAATGGAGCATGCTCTGGAGCTGCTCTCTTCCCTGCCGGAGGATCCGGCGCCGCTGGAAAGGCGGATCTCGGAGAGCCTCTGCGGCCAGCCCTGGACGCTGAAAGCAAGTGTGCTTTTCTTCTTCAGCATCACGCCTTACCGCGGCGAATGGCGCTACGGCTTCGACGCGCACCGCGTAATGATGATAGATGCCGGGCATGTCACGGAAAATCTCTATCTCGCTGCCGCCGCCTGCTCGCTCGGCACCTGTGCCATTGCAGCCGTGGACCCCGCTCTCGCCTCTCCTCTTTTCGGGCTGGATGGCGAGGAGGAATATATCTTCTACGCCGCGCCCGTCGGCACGATCAAGGATTCCAACGAATCGGCCGAGCAGGCCTTTTATGCGTTTCTGGAAAAGGACTAGGCAAAACCTCCCAGGCCGAAAATCGGTCCGGGAGGTTTACTGTTTTCAGACTTTTGTTCAAGCTGTGTTCTTATTAAGGTTTGAGTGCGCCTATAGGTACTACGATAACCCCGTCTGTCCTTCGATACGCAGTGTCTCCATTTGCAGTTAATACCATCAAAAAAGAAGGAGCTTTCATTTTATCGGTATCGATTTTTCCGGCAAGTTTTTTCAGAGATGCCGCCCCTTCCTCAATCAGTTTATCTCCTCCAAGTTTTATTTCAATCAACCCATAAGAACCATTTCTTCGATGAAGGACCGCATCACATTCGAGACCGCTTTTATCTCTGTAATGATAAACTGCAGCATCCAATGCATCCGCATACACGCGCAGATCTCGAACAGCCATCGTTTCAAACATCAATCCCATTGTTTCCAGATCATCCAGCAAATCCCCCGGACCGATCCCCAATGCTGCTGCCGCAATGGAAGGATCAACATAATAGCGAGTATCCGACGTCCGAATCGCTGTTTTGGATCTCAGATTGGGATTCCATGCTTCCATGTCCTCTATTACGAAAATTTTTTTCAGCGTCTTTATATAATTAGCTGCTGTTTTGCTGCAGGGATCCGATCCCTCGTTTTCGTTTAAATCGCTTACAATTGTATCAATAGAAACCTGTCCGCCTTGGTTTCTTGCATAGGATCTCATCAAACGCCTTACGTAGGTGTTATCCTTTCTAACTCCGTCAACACGGGAGATGTCTTCATTTACGACAGCGTCATAATAGTCAATCGCCTGTTGCAAAGCGATGTCTTCCGGTACATCAAGAGCCATTGGCCAACCGCCTCTGCAAATCAGAAATGCAACTTTTTTCAAGGACAAATCTGCAAAACCGCGCACTGGCGCATTCGAAGCAGAAAACAATTCGGACAGACTCACGTCTCCCGAAGATTCTCCGGATTCATACAAGCTCATTGGCCGCATTTTCAGCCAGCTGAATCTTCCTGTCCCTGTATGATGAATCTCTTCCATATTGCCAGGTACGGCCGAACCGGTTAAGATATAGAGGCCGAACTTTCTTTTATGATCTACGGAAAACCGAATCGTGTCCCACAATTTAGGCGCCAGCTGCCATTCATCGATCAGTCTTGGCGGTTCTCCTTCCAGCAAAGACTCCGGGTCGGTATCTGCTCTCATCAGATTTTGGCGGATCTTTCTCGGTTCATCCATATACAGAATACTGGCAGCTGCCTGTTCTGCTGTCGTCGTTTTTACGCACCAATTCGGTCCTTCTTTTAATAAAGAGCCTTTACTTTGAAGCTTTTTCTGCAGAAGACCATCTGCGATTCTTCTTCTATATTCACTCATTTCACATCCGGCTCCTTTCAAGGCAAAGTATAAATCAGATTCCACGTTTGGTCAACATCTGATTCCGCATTTGGCCAATATTTGATTCCGCATTTGGCTAAACTTAACTTCTAAAAAAATCCCGGGCCGAAATCGGTCCGGGAGTTTTGCAGCTTTTCGGGGTTTACTCGATCTCGAGTCTTCTCTGACCGGGAAGGGTCTTTTCCTTCTTCGGGAGCGTCAGGCTCAGGACGCCGTTTTCGTACTTGGCCTTGATGTTCTCCGTGTCGATGTCGGCAACGCCGAAGGCGCGGGAATACTTGCCATAGGAACGCTCGCAGCGGATGTAGCTGCCCTGCTTGTCCTTGTCCTCATGCTCGCTGTGGCGCTCGGCGGTGATAATGAGATCGTCGCCGTTGAGGTCAACATGGATATCCTCCTTGGCAAAGCCGGGGAGATCCGCCTCCAGGAGGAAGGCGTCGCCGCGGTCGGATATGTCTGTCTTAAATTCTGCCGGCTGCATGCCGTCGAAGAAGGCGGGGAAAGCGTCGCCGAAGAATTCTCTCTCAAACGGATCCATGCGGTGCATGGGGCGCATTGCGGTGTTTCTCTGATAAGGTGTAAGTCCGAACATAATCTATATACCTCCAATATTTTAATACGAATTTATAATTTTTCGTTCCCCCCTTGGGAACGACTGCAGTATAGCGTAAAATATCGGATAAATTATGAAGAAGATGTGGACAGAATATGAACTTTAGCACTCTCGATGTCCGAGTGCTAAAGTTTCTTTTTCCCTTGCTGTTTGCGATAATCCATAGGAGTCGATCCGGTGCTTCGTTTAAAGATCTTCGTAAAATAGCTGAAATCATGAAAACCGCAGGAGGCGGCGACCTCGCCGCATCTCATTTCCGTCGTAAGCAGCAGCTCCGAAGCCTTCCGGAGGCGGACGCTCTGCAGATATTGCATGGGGGACGTCTCCACGATCTGATGAAAGCTCCGCAGCAGGACGCTTTCGCTGCAGCAGCAAAGACGCATGAGATCCCCGTTGCCGAGCTCCTCCCGATAATGCTCCTCCATATAGGCGAGCGCCGTCTTGACTCTCTTCAGCGCCGGTGACCGGAAATCGTGCGCATTGTCTGCCCGCTCCGGGCGGTCGGCCAGAATACGCAGCGCTTTCGAGATATGATATCTCGCTTCGTTTTCGTAATCGTAGCTCTCGCTCTGCACCGCCGCCCAGGCAGCCATCATTTCATCCGCGATCGTATTTTGCCACGCTTCTCCGCCGCCAAGCAGGACGAACGACGGAGCATCCTCGCCGCTGAACGGCAGGATCAGCTGCTGCCAGAAGCAGCTCTCCGGGCTGCCTCCAGCAAATTTCGGCAGCATCACGACGGACCGGAGCACGCTCTCCTTCCCCTCCGAAGGGCGGACACAGTGCAGGCATCCGGAATTGATAAACACTGCTTCGCCTTCCTTCAGCAGGATCTCTTCTCCGTCAAGCACGACAGAAACCGTTCCCCGTACTGCGAGAATATATTCAAATTCGTCATGCCAGTGGATCGGGACGGCCATTTTCTGCATATCGTCCTCAAAAAAGGCGACAGGAAAAGCCGCGCTTCCGTAGGGGGTGGTGTCCTTTTCCGAAGGATTTGTATGCACATTGCAGACGCTGATTGCCATGATTGCCTCTTTCTGACGGTTTTGTCACATAAAAGAAAGGAATATTCTATTTACTTCCTGCATTTCGATGGTATTATTATAGCGTCATCACAAGGAGGATTCAATATGTTTCATCTTCTTTTAGCCATTATTTACCTTGCCTTTATCAGCCTCGGGCTGCCGGATGCGCTGCTCGGATCGGCATGGCCAAATATGGTGCCGGAATTCGGCGTGCCTCTCTCCTATGCCGGCATTATTTCCGCCATTATCGCCGCGGGGACGATCCTCTCCAGCCTGCAGAGCGACCGGCTGACGCTGAAGCTCGGCACCGGCAGGGTCACAGCCTTCAGCGTTGCGCTGACGGCGCTCGCGCTCTTCGGCTTCTCGATCTCCCACAGCTTCCGGATGCTCTGCCTCTGGGCCATTCCCTACGGGCTGGGCGCCGGCAGCGTGGACGCCTCGCTCAACAACTATGTCGCCCTCCACTACGAAAGCCGCCACATGAGCTGGCTGCACTGCATGTGGGGGATCGGAGCCTCGGTCGGCCCGATGTTCATGAGCTATGCTCTCACCGGCGGCTTTGGCTGGAATTACGGGTACCGTCTCATTGCTCTCATCCAGGTCGTCCTCACGGCGGGGCTCTTCCTTAGTCTCCCGCTTTGGAAACCTTCCAAGAACTCCTCCGACCCCGAGACCGGCAAGCCGCGCCAGCCGATGGCCCTGAAGGACGTGATCCGCGTCCGCGGCGTCAAAGAGGTGCTGCTCTGCTTCTTCTGCTACTGCGCCGTAGAGCAGACGGCCGGTCTCTGGGCCAGCTCCTATCTGAATCTTCACAAGGGCATCCCCGCCGACACGGCCGCCGGCTACGCCTCCATGTTCTATATCGGCATCACGGCCGGGCGTGCCGTCAGCGGATTTCTGACCATGAAGCTCAAGGACGAGGCGATGATCCGCCTTGGGCAGGGGATCATTGGGCTCGGGATCCTGATCCTGCTGCTTCCGTTCGGTGCCGGGCTCTCCCTCGCGGGGCTGATCCTCATTGGGCTCGGCTGCGCGCCGATCTACCCCTGCATCATTCATTCCACGCCCGCGCACTTCGGAGAGGATCGCTCGCAGGCCATTATCGGCGTGCAGATGGCCGCCGCCTATATCGGGACGCTCTCCATGCCTCCCCTTTTCGGCATCCTCGCCAATGCCGTGAACGTCTCTCTCCTGCCGCTTTATCTTCTGCTTATCCTGCTTCTGATGGTCACGATGCATGAAAAGCTCGTCCGGGCAACGAAAAAAGTTTGAACGGTCTGTAAAGCCCCGCGCTTTCGGCTTGACCGTCCGGCACTTTTGTGATAAAAAGAACTTATCAAAATCTTTGATCCGAAAGGAGCCGTCATGATCGATTTGAAAAACGCAGAAAGCACCGCTCGGGAGCTCTCCGACGAGGAGCTGGAAGCCGCCTCCGGCGGTCTCCAATTCGTCTCGCTTCACACCCCCACAAAAATCCTGGCTGATTTGCTCGGCCAGAAGGCCGGAGAAAAGCTCACCGGCAGCTCCGGCAGCAAAGAATAACGCTTTCCAAAAATACCGCGGCTTTTCGGCCGCGGTATTTTCAACTTTTTGGAATAACTATTGACAAACTGCTTCTGATATTTTATAAACTTAATTGGCACTGTCTCTGTTTTCACGGCAGTGACTAGAATCGAAAGGATCTGATCCCCTATGAACATTTCCAGAAGAGACTTTATCAAGGGCATGGCAGCAAGCGCTGTCAGCGCAGCGACCCTGGGCTCCCTCTCCGGTGCGGCTTTCGCTACGGACGAGTCGGCCGTTCTTCCTGCTTCCAATGAAGGCAGCAAGCCTTCCTTCTTTACCGATCCGTTCAACTATTCTGTTGCGGACGCGGAACAGGTCGTCACCTCCGAGGTCGTTATCGTCGGCGCAGGCAACTCCGGCTGCGCGGCGGCGGCCTCCTGTGCAGACAATGACGTTCAGGTCGTTGTCATCGAAGCCCAGAACATCATCCACGGCCAGGGCGGCGGCATCGGCATGTGCAATACCAAGTTCGTCCAGAGCCTCGTAGACGAGGGCAAGCTCCCCGAGCTGACGGATGTTGTCAAGCATCAGAACATCTGGATCCAGCGCTGCGGCAGCCGCGTCAAGGAATCCCTCGTTTCCCAGTGGTTCAACAACGGCCCGGCCACCGGCGAATGGCTGATCGACAAGTGTGCCGAGTACGGCGTAGAGCCCGCTTCCTTCCGCGCCTATGCTCCGAACGCCATCGTCCCCGAGTCTTATGACTACCACTGCTTCCGCAACGTCGGCGGCTACACCTGGGACGAGAAGTGCGGCTACTTCCAGGCTACCAACGTCTGCTACACCGATGCTCAGGCCGACAAGCACAGCAAGCCCGCCACCTTCTTCTTCAACACCAAGGCCCAGGAGCTCTGCGTGGAAGACGGCAAGGTCACCGGCGTGTTCGCCCGCCGCGAGGGCAAGCTCTGGCTCTTCCGCGCCACCAAGGGCGTCATTCTCGCCACCGGCGGCATCCACGAAGACAAGGAAATGACCGATTACTACTGCGATGATTATGTCAACCGTGTCCAGCGCTGCGAGCACGGTCCGGTCGGCTTCTCCACCGGCGACGGCCACAAGATGGGCCTTTGGGCCGGCGCCAAGATGCAGGACAACGGTCCCTTCCCGCTTATGCTCCATCCGCAGGCCAATGCCATGTTCCACGGCTGCTTCCCCTTCGTGAACCTCGAGGGCGAGCGCTTTATGGACGAGGGTACCTGGGTCCAGGGCAAGTCCATGAACGTCATGAACCAGACCGGCTACATTGCCTACTCCATCTTTGACAAGAACTACGGCCACTACAACCGCCTCTCCCTGGAAAACGGCGTCGGCGGCGGCATGTTCTGGGACACGATGAGCAATGCTGTCGGCGATCCGTTCACGGACGACGATATGACGGCCACCGTTGAGAGCGACATCAACAACGGCAACTGCCTCGTCGCCGACACGCTGGAAGAGCTGGCCGAGAAGATCGGCTGCCCGGTCGACACATTTGTCGCCACCATCAACCGCTACAACGAGATGGTCGCCCAGGGCTCCGACGACGACTTCCACAAGCCGGCCGACTTCCTGTACCCGGTCGAGGAAGGCCCCTTCTACGCAGCCAAGATCGGCGTTGCTCTGCTCGGCATCTGCGGCGGTCTTTCCATCAACAACGACCTCAACGTTCTTGACACCAACAAGCAGCCCATCCCCGGCCTCTATGCCACCGGCAACTGCTCCGGCGACATCTACGCCATCGACTACCCGATCAACATGGCCGGCAACTCCAACGGCCGCTGCTTCATCTGGGGCTACCTGCTCGGCGGCATCATGGCCCGTGCAGAAGCTTCCGGCGAAACGACCGACAGCCTTGAGACCATCCGCGAGCTGGCCGTTGACCACATCGAGAAGGTCGTCGACGAGACCGTCTACAACGACGGCGAGTACACCGGCTCCGGCACCGGCCGCAACGGCGAGATCAACGTGACCGTCACCATTACGGACGGCAAGATCTCCAACGTCGTTGTAAACAGCCACTCCGAGTCCGACAATATCGGCGGAGCCGCTCTGGACCGCCTGATCTCCAATGCCATCGAGATCAACAGCGCCAATGTCGACACCGCAGCCGGCGCCACGATGACGACGGAAGGCTTCCGCGAAGCCGTTGCCGCCGCTCTGGCTCAGGCAAAATAATTTTTCCCTTCCGACGCAGCAAGGGGGCAGGCTTTTCGCCTGCCCCCGTTTTTCAGCTCTTTGACCCGAGGCAGTGAAGCCCCTTCTCGAAGAGCACAAGATTGATCGCGTCGATGTCGTAAAAATGATTTCGGATATAGTAGGAAAGGATCACGTCCGTTCTGCTGCTGGGAGAAAGGCAGAAGCCGGCATACTGCAGCAGCTCGTCCGTCTCCTCCAGGTCCAGCCGCAGGGCGACGGCGCAGGCGAGCGCCGTATATTTCATCGGGCTGCTGTCCTTTTTGCGCATCCGGCTCATGACAGAGCGCGTAATATTCGAGCGGCGGTAAAACTCCGCGACGCTCATATTTTTTTCTTCCAGCAGCCGGTCGACGGCCTCTCCGAAGGAGATGCCGCATTGGACTTCGCCGGTATCCGGGTCAAAGTCGGCTTCCCGGAGGCATGCCATGGGTACCTCTTCCACTTTGGCCTTCGGCGCGAGCGCCGCATGCTCGTTGAAGGTCGCCCGCCTTTGCAGCGGCCGGTTCCGGCTTTGGCTGCTCCGGGGCGCGGCGTAATAAGCGATCAGATCCTCCTCGTTCCTCCGCCCGTAGTCGTCCGTAATGAATTCCTGCACGCTCTCCTCGACGGCTCTCGCGATCTCCGTCAGCTCGCGGCCGAACAGGACGAGGCGGATCTCCGTCTCCTCGTGCCACTCGAGATAGGCGCGGGACTCCTCGGCGGCGATCCGGTAGGCCTCGGCCTTCGGGTAGCCGTAGGCGCCAGAGGAGAGGATCGGCATGGCGATCGTGCAGCAGTCCTTTTCTCGGGCAAGCGCAAAGATCCGGCGGTAGCAGCGCCGCAGCAGCGCCTCTTCCCCGCTCTTTCCGTCCTCATAAGGAGGAGGCGCGGCGTGGATAATGTATTTGCAGCTGCGGATGCCGTAGGCCTCCGTCAGAACGGCGGAGCCGAGCTCGCAGGAGCCGATCTTTTGGAGCGCCTCGGCAAGCTCCGGGCCGGCCGCGGCATGGATGCTCGCGTCCACGCCGAGCCCGCCGCATTCCAGAGAAGAATTCGTCGAATTGACGATCGCGTCCGCGCGGACCTTGGTGATATCGCTGCGTATGATCTGAATCGGCATATCAGTGCCCTCCGTTTCGGTTTTTCTCTTCAGGCGATCTGCGAAAGCACGCTCTCCGCCCGGCGGAGGCAGTAGTCCCGGATCGCGTCGCATTCCGCGTCAAATTCCTGCATGGAATAATAATACGTGGGATCCTTTTCGAGATACGGGCGGATCATCTCCCGGCAGGCCTCGAACTCTTTCTCGAATTCGCCGGACGTGAAATAAGGCAGCACGTCCTCCTCCAGCACGCCGTGGTAGGCAGAAAGGGCGCTCCCGTCCTGCGCGATCCAGTACCACATGGGCCGGTCCTTCCCCGAGACGCCGTCAAAGCCCGGGTCGTCGATGTCCATCCGGATCACGGACTCAAGCGCGTTCTCTCCGTCCGCCCCGTTGGCGGGAACGCGGTCTGAGAAAGCGAGATTATAGTCCCACGGGAGCATGGAAAGAAGCCCGTCCTTTTCGTAAAGGCCGTAATTGTGCAGCATCTTCCAGGAATAGCTGTCCCAGCTGGCGATAAAATTATGCACGGCGAAATACCGCGTCACTTCCTCCGTATCGACGCCGTCCTCCGGCCGGCCCTCCGAAAGCGCCTTCAGCGCCGCAATGACGGCGTGGTCGTCCTCCTCCGTTGTTCCGGGCGCGGCATTGTCAAAAATGTCCGTGTAGGCGGAAGGGTCGTCTCCCCGGTATTTCAGGTCCGCCCCCAAAGTCTCGTAAAGCGGAGCAAAGGTCGGCACCTCCAGCTCGGGAAGGCCCTCTTCCGGCTCCATCGTTTTCGCTTTCTCGATCATTTGGCAGTAAAACTCGGACAGAGCGCCGGGCTCGGGCTCGTAATAGGCGCCTCCGCCGCCGAAGCAGCGTTCAAAGAAGCTCTCCTCCTCCGGCTCGACGGCGAGATACAGCCCCCGTACTTCTCCATTGACCGTGAGCTCGACAAAGCTCGTATACGGTGCCGGAACTCCGGCCCGGCGGAAGAGCAGATACGCCAGATCGTCCCGCATGCAGCTCGGGTCATAGAAGCTGCTGTTCAGAACCAGCCGGTCGAGCCCGTGGAAGCTCCCGCCGTTCTCTTCAGCGTTGAAATCCAGCCGATAGCTGTAGCGTTCGTTATAACCCGTGTACATGGCGACGGTATAAAGGCTGGACGCGCCCTTCGCAGAAAAGAGCACCCCGTCCACGCGTTCCCCGTCGATCGTGGCCGAGGCGGAATATTGCACCTTGTCAAGCGCGTGCTTCTGCAGTGCCTCCCAGTCTGCGGGATCCATCTCGACGGCGACGGTGTGAACACAGCTGCGGTCAAACAGCGCGGAAATATATTCCGGCTCCTCCTTCTCCACACAGCTGCCTTCTGCCAGAGCCGCCGCTCCAAGCCCGAGGAGCAGGCCGGGCAAAAGAAGCGCGCCGAGCCATCTTCTTGTCCTCTTTCTCATATTTCTCTCTTCCAAAACGCATTTTCTTTTATTTTACCACAACTTCCTTGCTCTGCACAGTCCGCCCGGGCGCCGTTTGGGAAAAAAAGATTGCAATTTTCGGCTTCTGTTATAAAATAGCAGACGAAAATCTTTTAAAATCGGAGGTCCTCATGAAAAAGCTTTTTGCGCTTCTCGCCGTTCTCTGCCTTTGTCTGAGCCTTTGCTCCTCCGCCTTTGCCGCCGAGGGCACGCAGCTTGGCGACACCATGCCCGCCTTTGAAGTGACGGACTGCCGCGGGGAGCTTGTTTCCCTCTCCGGCTTGCTGAAGGATCATCAGGCCGTCCTTGTCAACTTCTTTTATTGTGACTGCCACTGGTGCCGCACCGAGTTCCCGTGGCTGGAAAGCGCCTGGGAGAAGGTGCAGGATCAGGTTGCCGTGGTCGCGCTGACGCCCTATGACACCTCGGCCGAGGCGGCGGAGCTGGCCGACGAGCTCGGGCTGAAGTTCCACGTCTGCGAGGATACGATCGGCCTTGCCGAGCGCTTCCGCGTGGACGGCTTCCCGACCAGCCTCCTCATTGACCGCAGCGGCGTCATCTGCTTCGCAGAAGGCGGCTATCGGACGGAAGAGGAGTTTGACGCCCTGTTCGCCGCCTATATCGGGGACGACTATCAGGGGCCTGTTTTCTACGCTGACGAAGAAAAAATTACGCCCGCCGCAGACCCCGACGCTCTGAAAAAAGCGCTCGGCGGGGACAGCGCCTTCACCTTCACCAGCGGCGGCGACGACGATTATTCCGCCTTTGATATCGACGAAGAAAACGAGCAGGTCACCTTCGAGGCGTCCGCGGAAGAATATCGCTGCTCCATCGTCACGGCAGACTTTTCCGCCCGCGCCGGGCAGGAGGTCAGCTTCTATGCCGGCTTCCTCACGATGGACTATGAAGGCGCCGATTTCTATGCCGTCCTGCAGGACAGCAGCGGCTATGACATCGACGAAGCGATCATCGATGTCAGCGACTATATGGACGAATATGATCTCGAGATTCCCTATGACGGGACCTTCCGCATCGAGTTCACCTGCTGGTCCGATTTTACGGAGACCTACGCCGCCCTCTCCGACATCGTCCTCGAATAATTTGCCGCAGCTGCGCAAAAAAACCTTGAGCCCGTGAGCTCAAGGCTTTTTTGCTTTTGCGTTCACCCGGCTGAGGATCAGACTGAAGACCAGGATCCCAACACACGGGATGAGATTGATCGCCATTCCGCGGGACAGGCCGAACCGCTCCGCTACTGCGCCCACGAGGAACGGGCCCAGGATCTGCCCCATCCCCGCGATCGGGATCAGCACGCCGACGCTCGTCTCGTTCATCGCCTCTCCGATCCCCGCCATGCCGACGGGGTAAACGCCCGCCATGGAGAACGAGAAGAGGAACAGCGCCAGGACCGCGGGCACGGGTGCGGAGGCGCGCAGCAAGAAGAAATACATCACCGTGCATCCGACGCCCATAACGGCCGTTGCGCGGAAGGGATCGCGCACATGGAGCGCAAAGGCCAGCAGCAGCCGCGCCACCAGGGCCGCCCCCCACATGATCGTCACGGTATAGGTGCTGAGCGTGCCGCTTAAGATGCCGCTGTCCTTGTAATAGGTCACAAGCCAGCCGGTCACGGCCGTTTCGCCGGCGTTCTGGCAGAAGACCAAGGCGATCAGCAGCCAGAAATATCCGCTTTTTAAGAAAGAGAAGTTCGTCCGCGCGCCCCTCTTTCCGCCCGTCGGCTTCCGCTCGAGCGGCGCGAGAAAAAATACGAGCCACATGGCAAGCCCGCCGGCGGCAAGCCCCAGCATCGGCATCGTAGAATTTACGAGAAGAAGCGCGGACACCACGAACGGCCCCACCATGGCCCCGACGGCGTAACAGGCGTTCTGCAGGCTCATGCCCTTCGCCCGGTCTTTACAGTTGTTGCCGACAAGGACCGTGCAGCTGTTGCTGGCGCAGCCTTTGGCCGTGCCGACGAGGAAGAAGGCGCCTAGCAGGATGCCCGGCGAGCCGAAGAAGGCCGCCAGCAGATAGCCGAAGAAATAGCCGCAGCTGAGAATGGCAATGGCCTTCCTCTGCCCGAGCTTCCCCGGCAGGATCCCGGCCGCAAAGGCCGCGACCATATTCCCGACGCTCATGACCGAGAGCAGCGTGCCCGAAAGCTGATATCCAATGCCGTAGCGGTCCTGCAGCAGGCTCACGATGATGCCGGCCGAAATGGTGCAGAACCCGCTAAAGACAAACGCGAGATACCCCGCCCGCACGAGCCTTTTCCGGACACTCTCCGGCTTTTCCGTTCCGCCTGTTTGATTCATGATAGATTCCTTCTTTTGGCAAACATATTAAGAAAGCCTTGAACTACTTAAAGTTCAAGGCTTTTTGCAATGGTACGGCTGATGCGATTCGAACGCACGACCTT
>R14__coassemble_303_pt1 | contig 38513 bp, 31 predicted proteins | sample R14__metabat2_low_PE_019 | metagenome-assembled genome bin R14 | reverse complement strand
TTTTCAGGCTCTTCTTTTCTTATTTCTCCATATTCTTCTTTGCCGCGGAAAGCATTCGCCGGATGCGGGCATATCGCGCTACTAAATCATATCGATATCAAATACTTTCCCATGATCTTTGCAAGAACTTTCAGATCGATCGGCTTGGCGATATGCTCATTCATGCCGGCGGTCCTCGCTGCCTGAACATCCTCCGCGAAAGCATTGGCTGTCATGGCGACGATCGGTACGGTCTTTAAGTATTTCCGCTGCGAAGCGCGGATCGCTCTGGTCGCGTCGTAGCCGTTCATCTTCGGCATCTGAATGTCCATCAGGACGATATCATATTTGCCGTCTTCTGCCTGAAGCATGGTCTCTACTGCCTCGGTGCCGTCCCAGACGTGGTCGACCATGAGGCCGCTTTCCTCCAATATTTCGGTAGCGATCTCCGCGTTCAGCTCATTGTCCTCGACCAGCAGGCAGCGGTAAGCGGAAAGGTCCATCTCGTCAAAGGCCTGCAGCGGAGAATCGCTTTCGCTTTCCTCTTCACTGCCGCCCAGGACCTCTTCAAAGACGCGCTCCAGTCTGGACTTGAACAGCGGCTTGCTGATAAAGGCAGTTACTCCGGCCTGTCTGGCCTCCTCCTCGATATCCGCCCAGTCATAGGCGGAAAGAATGATGATCGGGATATCGTTTCCGACCTTGTACCGGATGGCTCTGGCTGTCTCCACGCCGTCCATGCCCGGCATCTTCCAGTCGAGGATCACGGCATTATAGTTGCGGCCTGCCGCGTGACGGTGGAGCACCCGGTCGAGCGCTGCCTCTCCGGAGAGGACCCCTTCCGCCTTCATGCCCAGCTCTTCGAGAATGCCGACGGCCGATTCCATGCTCGGCTCATCATCGTCCGCTACGAGAACGGACAGATTCGCAAAGCGCTCATCTGCCTTCCCGTCGGTATCCTGCAGCTTCAGGAAGATCGTGACGGTAAAGGTAGAGCCTTCGTTCGGCTTGCTTTCGATCTGAATGTCTCCGCCCATCATGCGGACGATGTTTCTCGTGATCGGCATGCCAAGGCCGGTGCCCTGGACCTTGCTGATACGGCCGTCCTCTGCGCGGGTAAACGGTTCAAAGATATGCTTGAGGAACTCCTCCGACATACCGATTCCGTTATCCTTAAACACGAACTCGTAGCAGCCCACTTTTTCCTGATTGCAGGGGATCTCGCGGATGCTGAGATCGATCTTCCCGCCGTTTGGCGTATATTTGATGGCATTGCTCATCAGGTTGACAAAGGCCTGCTGAATATGCAGGGAATCGCCAATGACAAGCTCATGCTCCACATCGCGGATATTGACCTTCAGCTCATGCCCGTGCTCCTCGACCTGCGGCCGGGTCATGGTGAGCAGATTGTCGATCAGGTCGGAAAGATTGAATTCTTCTTCGGCAAGCGATACCTTGCCGGACTCGATCTTGCTCATATCCAGAACTTCATTGATCAGCGCCAGCAGATGACGGCTGGCATGAGTGATCTTCTGCAGGCTGTCCTGTACGCGTTCTTTATCGTCAATGTGGGCGGCTGCGATGGCCGTCATGCCGATGATGCCGTTCATCGGCGTGCGGATATCGTGGGACATGGTCTGCAGGAAGTCGCTCTTGGCGCGGTTGGCGGCCTCGGCCGCGTCATAAGCCTCCTGAAGCGCATGCTGTGTCTCAAGTTCTTTTTGAATCGACGCAGTGATATCGCGGAAGCCCATGACAAAGTAACCTTTGCCGTTTTCATCCTTAAACCGCGCCACGTTCATCTGAAAATGTGTCAGGGCCCCGTCGACCATACGCCTGTAACCGGTGGAATAGATCCCTGTCTCCGGCACGACCTTGTCCATAGCAGAAAGGCGGCAGGCCTCATGCATCTTTTCCCGGTCTTCCGGGTAAACGAAATGATCTACGAAGTCGCTGAGTGCCTCTTCCGCGCAGTTCCTTTCCGCAATAACAGAAGCACCGACCTCGTTTGCACGGAGCGTGCGGAAGGTATTCTGTTCCTTATTGATAAGGTATACGGATACATATTCGGAACTGAGTGCGCTGACTACGCCCAGAAGCTCATGCTCCTGATGCAGCTTTTCCAGTCGCTCCGCTTCCTGGGCATCTATATTTTTAAATCCGAGAGCGAACTCATTTCTTTTTGCGTCCGGCCGGACCATCTGCATCTGCATGTAGTGGGTCTCCCCGCCATGTATCGCTCTGTATTCAAACGAATATTCCGAACGCTGTGAAAAAAATTCTCTGCACCTTTCGATCGTTATGATCGGTTCAAATCGATACCGGTCCTCCGGATGCACATAGGAGTCCACGTAAGCCTTCATGCTGTACGGTCTGTCGGGGAGAGCAAAATATCCTCCGCTGAGACTGCCGGCTACGCTGTCCATCTTAATGGTTCTTGATTTATTTTCTGCCATATCGACAAAAATAACGTCGACATAAACAGAACTTAAGGCCTCGATCAGGTTGGCCGACTTCGCTTCTTCATTCTGCCGGGCCCGGAGCTCTTCATCCACATCCAGGAAAATGCCATAGAACTTGATCGGAGAGCCGTCCTCTCTTCTGGTCAGACGGCCGATCGCCCGGAACCACCGCTTCCCCCGATTCTTTGTCAGGAGGCGATACTCAACATTGTATGTCTTCTGCCCGGAGCGGTCATTTACCACATCCCAGTAGTGATTCAGAACTCTTTCCTTATCCTCCGGATCCAGAAGGTTGGACCAGGACTCCAGCACATCCGGAAAATCCTGCAGGGATTCATAGCCCAGCATCTCGCGGAATTTCCGGCTCCAGGTGCAGACTGTCATGGCACCGTTCTCGTCAAAGTTCATTGACCAGTCGCCCGAGCCGAGGGCGAGATGGACTGCTTCCATCTCCTGCGTAGCTGATTCAGCGGCCACAAGCGCTTTTTGCAGAGTTTTCTGCTTTTCCAGTTCCTCCCGCATCATATCATCAATGTCGCGGTAGGCCAGAATAAAACCGTCGTCCGCATCCGCAAAAGCCATCTGATGGTAGGTCACATGGCCGGCGTCGTCTCTGCGGTGATAATTGACCGTATAGAGAGGCCTGTCCTTAATTTTTTCCAGGATCACGGAAGACTTGACAGCAGCTTCCACCCGCTCGCGGTCCTCTTCCACGACATAGGTATCGATATATTGCTTCAGCGCCTTATCCACATTGGCATTGCCGCGTCCCATGTTGACGGCCTTCTGAATGGTCGTCTTGCCGCTGGAACGGATAAAATGCATCGCAAGATCCGCCTTCATGATAAGCCATACGGTATGGTATTCGCCGGAGATCGCCTCAATGATGTGATTATAACGTGCAGTTTCTGCAATCTGGGTTTCCTGAATCTCGGCAGTGCGGCGCGCGGATTGCTCCAGCTCTTCTCTGTCGTGGATGGAACGCAGTTCGTGATAAGCAGCCGTGGCTGCAATCGACAGATAGAGCTTGTGATCCGTATTTTTTCTCGGATTGTCCACGCCCAGGAAACCGATCTCCCGGCCGGATTCCATCATGGGAGCTGCCATCAGGCACCGGATATTCTGGGGCTCCAGCACCTGATAAATAAGCGGTTCTTTCTTCGCATATTCATCGTCACAGTTCAGATAGAACGGGCCATGCTTCTGGAATTCATAAAGCCACGGATCCAGATTCTCTATGGGGACATCCTGCAGATTGTCCTTCTCCGGTACTATACCCGGAGCGCACCATTCATAGGTGTTCGCGATATATCGGCCGGTCGGATCCTCTTCAAAAATGTAACTGCGGTCTGCCTCATAATAGGCTCCGACGGTCTCCATAATAGCGATGATCAGTTCCCGGCCCCCCTTCTGAACAATGGTGTTCAGGATCTCCCGGATCGCATCCTCTTCCCGCGTCTTTAAGAGTTTCTCCCGCTCTCTTGAACCTTCTGCCATATTTTCACTCTCCAAAACTTTATCTGTAAGCATGCATGCTTTTCTCATGCGCAGAAAAAGATCCGGGGCTACGGGCAGCATTCGCCCCCGCTCCGAATCTTGTATCAGGCAATATAATATTTATCCTGCAAAAAGGGTACAGTACAGCTACGCTTGCTTGCTTGCTTGCTTGCTTGCTTGCTTGCTTGCTTGCTTGAGAATACACGGCCAAACATAACTTTGCAACCCCTTTCTGTGTTTATTTCTAAAAATGGGCATACCTCACCCATACATAAGATCTTAGTTATTTTAGCAGATAAGTCTTAACAAATCAACAATCATGTAGGCGATGCCGGGAACGTTTCCGTCACTGCTGATACAGATCATCCAATGTCAGCAGCGTAACCTCTCCCTGTTTTCCTGCCTCCAGCAATCCGGGAGTGAAGCCGCCTTTTGAGAAAATATAATAATGAAAAATACCGTCTTTACGGAAAACCGAAGCATAACTCCGAAGCAGTTCCAGTTCATCCATGCCAATTTTCTCATTGCGATATTTGCAGGAACCGATCAGATATTCGTTGCCCTCCACCGGTGTTCCGACGATGTCAATTTGAAGCTCTTTCCTGCTTTTTGGATCCGTTCCCCACCACTGTCCGACATCACGGAGCAGAACAGGCAGGTCTTTTGCATAACGCAGCAGATACTCCCGGCACATTTTTTCAAAAACGAGCCCCATATAATCCGGGTAAAACCGCTTTATTGCCTGCTCATACACAAGGCCCACACGTCCGCTGCTGATAGCAGACATATTGCCCGGCACGAAACGATACCAGAATCGGAAGAAATTGTCCTCGATCATGTAAATTGTTTTTTTCCCGGGTTTCTCTGCAACGGGCGTCTCTTTTTTCAGTATTCCCAAATTCAGCAATACTTTCAGGTATTTCGTGCAGATGCCGGATTCCAACCCGACCTTTGCGGATATTTCATTCAAGCGGCCGGCTCCGCCGACAATGGCAGAAATCACAGAATTATAAATCGCCGGCTCCCGCAATTCCTGCTTCAGCAGATTTTCCGGCTCTTCAAAAAGATAGGCGGAAGGGGTGAAGAAATTCTCCAAAAGAGCCGTATCCAGATCCTCCTCCACCTCCAGCTTATTGATATAGTGTGGAATACCGCCGGTCACACCATATAAAACGGCCTGATCCTGCAAGGACAGATTCGGATAGAACTGCGTCATTTCGCGGTAAGTCAGGGCCTGAATTTTGAACTGTGCCGTCCGGCGTCCATAAAGCGGGCTTTCATATCCCAGCACCTGGTACTCCATAAAGCTCATAGACGAACCACACAAAATCAGGTAAAGCTGTCCATCCTGCCATTGACGGTCAATGATATGCTGGAGACGGGAGGAAAAAGATTTCTCCGCTTTGGCAAGATAGGGATATTCATCAATAACAAAAACCAGTCTCTGCTGCTTTGCCATTGCCGTGATCTCGTCCAACGCGTCCTCATAACTGCGGTAAGTTGGAGCTGTCGCCGCCGTACGGTCGGGATTTTTGCATAAATAGATTGCCTTCGACAACGCCTCCAGATTTTCCTGTGAGGATGCACTTAAAGCCGGGAAATACACCGTAGGTTTTCCTTTGCAGAATTCATTGATCAGCGCCGTTTTTCCCACGCGGCGTCTGCCATATATAACAATAAATTCAAACCGGCCTTTTTCATATCGCCGGTTCATGATCTGCAGCTCTTCTTCTCGACAATAAAACATAGCCTTCTCCTTGCTTTTCGTAATTTACCGAATTACGAGTCGGTATATCATGAGTCTATTATATTCGGGTTTCCGGGAAAGTCAAGGTCACCCGAATCAAGAACTGCAAAAAGAAGAGCCCATTTTCGGACTCTTCTTTTCTTATTTCTCCATATTCTTCTTTGCCGCGGAAAGCATCAGCTTGATGCGGTTGAGCTGGTTGACTTCGCTGGCGCCGGGGTCATAGTCGACGGCGGCGATGTTGGCCTGGGGGTAGGCCTTCTTCAGCACCTTGATGACGCCCTTGCCGACGACGTGGTTCGGGAGGCAGGCGAAGGGCTGGATGCAGACGATGTTGTTGACGCCTTCCTTGATGAGCTCCACCATTTCGCCGGTGAGGAACCAGCCCTCGCCGTACTGGTTGCCGAGGGAGAGGAAGGGCTTGGCGTATTCGGCGATCTCCGCCATCGGGATCGGAGCTTCGAAGCGGCGGCTGGCCTTCAGGGCCTCCTCGGCCGGCTTGCGGAGCGTTTCCAGCACGTCGACGCCGAGCTTGGCGATGAGGCTCTGCGTCCAGCTCGTGCCGAGGTATTCATGGCGGTAATCCAGCTCGTAGATGCACATGCTGATAAAGTCGAGCAGGTCGGGCACAACGGCCTCCGCGCCTTCCCTTTCGAGCACATCGACGAGGAAGTTGTTGGCAAGCGGCATATACTTGACGAGGATCTCGCCGACGATCGCCACGCGCGGGCGGCGGACGGATTCGTCCAGCGGCAGCGCGTCAAAATCCTCCACGATGCCGCGGCAGAGCGCCTTGTAGCTCAGCTTCTGCGAGCGGTCCGTGAAATAGGCGATGCAGGCCTTTTTCCACTTCTCGTGGAGCTTCTCCGCCGTCCCGGGGACGGCTTCATAGGGGCGCGTGCGGTAGAGGCAGCGCATGATGAGGTCGCCCAGGATCAGGGCGCGGACACAGTCCTTGATCAGAGGGAGCGTCATGCGGAAGCCGGAATTGGTCTCCATGCCGTTGGCGTTGACGGAGATGACCGGAATGTAGCCGAGCCCCGCCTTGTTCAGCGCCTTGCGGATGAAGGCGACATAGTTGCTCGCGCGGCAGCAGCCGCCCGTCTGCGTCATGAGGACGGCGAGCTTGTGCGTGTCGTGCCGCCCGCTCAGCACCTCCTCCATGATCTGCCCGACGGAGAGGATTGAGGGATAGCAGGCGTCGTTGTTGACGTACTTGAGCCCGCAGTCGATTGCGCTGCGGCTCGGGTCTTTCATCACGACGACATTGTAGCCGTATTTCTTTACGATCGGCTCGAGAAGGTCGAAATGAATGGGGCTCATGTCGGGAGCGAGGAGCGTATAGCCGGCGTCCCGCATCTCTTTCGTGAACTCCACGCGCTCAAAGCGGACCGGGGAAGGCTTGGCGCAGATGTTCTGCCGCCGGCGCATCTCCATAGCCGCGAGAAGGCTCCGGATGCGGATGCGCGCCGCGCCGAGGTTGTTCACCTCGTCGATCTTCAGCACGGTATAGAGCTTGTTGCTGCCCTCAAGGATCTCGCAGACCTGATCCGTCGTCACGGCGTCCAGGCCGCAGCCGAAGGAATTGAGCTGGATCATCTCGAGGTCGTCCCGCGTGCGGATGAATTCCGCCGCGGAATAGAGCCGGGAGTGGAAGACCCACTGGTCCACCACGCGCACGGGGCGGGTCGGGTTGAAGTCGATGGGAAGGCTGTCCTCGGAGAAGACGGCGAGCCCGTAGCGGCTCACGAGCTCCGGGATGCCGTGATTGATCTCGGGGTCGATATGGTAGGGGCGGCCGGCGAGCACGATGCCGCTCTTGCCGTTTTCCTCCATCCAGCGGAGCACGCGCTCGCCCTCGGCGCGGATGTCTGCCTTGGCCTGGAGCTGCTCCTCCCAGGCGAGGTGCACCGCTTCGCGGACCTCCTTCTCCGGGACGTTCCACTCCTCGCGGCACACGCGCACCAGGCGGTCCGCCGCCGTCTTCTCGCTGGTGAAGGCGAGGAAGGGGCGGATATAACGGACCTTGCCCTCCGTCACGGCCTCGACGTTGTTCTTCAGATTCTCCGCATAGGAGACGACGATGGGGCAGTTGAAATGGTTGTTGGCATCGGGCGTCTCCTGATGCTCGAAGAAGACGCAGGGGTGGAAAATGGTCTTGACCCCGTGGTCAATGAGCCACTGGACATGCCCGTGGCTGAGCTTGGCGGGATAGCACTCGCTCTCGGAGGGGATCGATTCCATGCCGAGCTCATAAATGCTCCGCTTGGAGAGCGGAGAGAGCACCGTGCGGATGCCGATCCGGCGGAAGAACGTTGCCCAGAAGGGGTAATTCTCATACAGGTTCAGCACGCGGGGAATGCCGACCGTGCCGCGCGGCGCCTCGGATTCCGGGAGCGGCTCATAATCGAAGATGCGCTTGAGCTTATAGTCGATCACGTTCGGCCCCGGCTCGACGCCGGCGCTGTCGTGGATGCGCTTCTCGCAGCGGTTGCCGGTGATATACCGGCCGCCTCCGGAGAAGGTATTCACCGTCAGCATGCAGTTGTTCTCGCAGCCGCCGCAGTGCGCCGTCTTCGTGGTATATTGCAGGTTGTGGATCTCCTCAAAGGAGAGCATGCTGCCCGTCTGGCCGATGTAGCGGCTGCGGGCGATGAGCGCGGCGCCGAAGGCGCCCATGATGCCGGAGATGTCCGGGCAGATGGCCTCGACTCCCGCGATCCGCTCAAACGCGCGCAGAACGGCCTCGTTGTAAAACGTTCCGCCCTGGACGACGATGTGCGAGCCGAGCTCTCTGGCGTCCGCCAGCTTGATGACCTTGAAGAGCGCATTCTTGATGACGGAGTAGGCAAGGCCGGCGGAGATGTCCGAGACGGCGGCGCCCTCCTTCTGGGCCTGCTTGACATTGGAGTTCATAAACACCGTGCAGCGCGTGCCGAGGTCGACCGGGTTCTTCGCAAAAAGGGCCTCGCGGGCGAATTCCTGCGCCGTAAAGCCGAGCGAGACGGCAAAATTTTCAATAAACGAGCCGCAGCCGGAGGAGCAGGCCTCGTTGAGGAGGACCGTGTCGACGGTGTGGTTGCGCAGCTTGATGCACTTCATGTCCTGCCCGCCGATGTCGAGCACGCAGTCGACCTGCGGGTCAAAGAATTCCGCCGCCGTCGTGTGCGCAATGGTCTCGACCTCGCCGTGGTCCAGGTGGAAGGCCGCCTTGAGCAGGGCCTCTCCGTAGCCCGTGGAGCAGGAGCCGACGATCTGCGCCGTCGGCGGCAGGAGGGAGGCGATCTCGTCCACGGCCGTCATGGCGGCCTTGATGGGGCTGCCCTTGTTGTTGGAATACCAGGAATAGAGCAGCTCGCCCTCCTCGCCGATGACGGCGAGCTTCGTCGTCGTGCTGCCGGCGTCGATGCCGAGGAAGCAGTTGCCGGAATAATCCTTCAGCTCCGCTTTTTTCACGACGGCCTTCGCGTGCCGCGCGCGGAACTCCTGCAGCGCCGCTTCGTCCGCGAAGAGCGGCTCGAGGCGCTTGATCTCAAATTCCATCTTCACGCCGCTCTCGAGGCGCTCGATATAGCGGCTCACGGGGCAGAGCTCGTCCTCCGCCTCCACGGTCTCAAGCGCCGCGCCCATGGCGGCAAAGAGATGGGAATTGGCGGGGTCGACGATGTTCTCCTCCGTCAGCTTCAGCGTGCGGATAAAGGCTTTTTTCAGCTCCGGCAGGAAATGCAGCGGCCCGCCGAGGAAGGCCACGCAGCCGCGGATCGGCTTGCCGCAGGCAAGGCCGGAGATCGTCTGGTTGACGACGGCCTGAAAGATCGACGCCGCGAGATCCGCCTTCGTCGCGCCCTCGTTGATGAGAGGCTGGATGTCCGTCTTGGCAAAGACGCCGCAGCGGGCGGCGATCGGGTAGATCTCCTGATAGTGCTCGGCCTCCGCGTTGAGCCCGCCGGCATTGGTCTGCAAAAGGGCCGCCATCTGGTCGATGAACGAGCCGGTGCCGCCGGCGCAGACGCCGTTCATGCGCTCGTCGAGCCCGCCCTTGAAATAGATGATCTTGGCGTCCTCGCCGCCGAGCTCAATGGCGACATCCGTCTGCGGATAGCTCTTCTGCAGCGCCGTCGCCACGGCGACGACCTCCTGCACGAATCGGATCTGCAGCGCCTTGGCCAGATTGATGGCGCCGGAGCCCGTGATCCCGGCGCGCACGGAGAATTCGCCGAGCTTCTCCCGGGCGTGCCGCATCAGCTCCGCAAGGGCATTCTGCGTATGCGCCTGATGGCGGACGTATTCTCCGAAGACCATATTGTCGTTTTCATCGAGGATCACAAGCTTGACCGTCGTCGAGCCGATGTCGATCCCCGCGCGATAATTCTTCAATTCGGGTACCAACCTTTCGCTGCAGGATTCCATAGTAACATGTATGTATAGCTCAAATTCCCGAAAATTTCAAGCTCTTTTCTGTAAACATTTTGCGCTTTCTTATTGGCAAATCGTCTAAGATTTGGTATATTATATGTTACTCTATTTTTTCAGGGCGCAGCTATGAATACGGTTCTTCTTTATTTTCGACAACTGAATTTTGCCTCCATGGTGCTCCGCATCTTCCTTGCGATGCTGCTGGGCGGCTTTGTCGGGATGGAACGGGCGCGCAAGGGCCGGGCGGCCGGCTTTCGGACGTACATGTTCGTGGCGCTCGGCGCCTGCCTCACGATGCTCCTCAGCGAGTTTTACGCGGAAATGTTCCGGACGGACTGGAGCGCGGTCGCCGAGGAGATCGGCGTGAAGACGGACGTTGCCCGTTTCGGCGCGCAGGTCGTCAACGGGGTCGGCTTTCTCGGCGCCGGCACGGTGATCGTCACGGGGCGGCAGGAGGTCAAAGGGCTGACCACGGCGGCCGGGCTCTGGGCCTCCGCCTGCATCGGGCTTGCCATCGGCGCCGGGTTCTACGAGGGCGTGCTCGTGGCGTTTATTCTGCTGACGGTCTGCCTGCGCGTCCTGCCGACGGTGGAGGCCTATGTGCTTACGCTCACACGGGACATCAATGTATATCTCGAGCTGGATTCCGCGGAATCCCTCTCCTCCGTCATTTCCCTCGTCAAAAGCAACGGCGCCCACATCTATGACGTCGACGTCGGCAAGGACAAGCACGACAACGTCTCCCAGATCAACGCCCTTCTGAACCTTCGCCTTCCGGAGGGGCACAGCCATGAAGAGCTGCTCGCCGTCATTTCCACGGTCGACGGCGTGATCACCGTGGATGAAATTTAGGAGAATGCCATGCTGAACTTTATGAATTTTGTGCGGGATATGTCCTTTCTCTCGATCACGCTCCGCCTGTGCGCGGCCGTCTTCTGCGGCGGCATCATCGGGCTGGAGCGCACCATCAAGCGCCGCCCGGCCGGCTTCCGGACGCATATCCTCATCTGTCTCGGCGCCGCCCTCACCACGCTCACGAGCCAATATCTCCTCCTCGTGATGCATTACTATACCGACGTCGCCCGCCTCGGCGCGCAGGTCGTTGCCGGGATCGGCTTTATCGGCGCCGGAACGATCATTGTGACGAAGCGCCAGCGCGTCAAGGGCCTTACTACGGCGGCCGGGCTCTGGGCCGCCGCCGTCATCGGCCTCGTATGCGGCGCCGGCTATCTGGAATGCGCCCTCGTGGCCACGGCCATGATCCTGATCTCCGAGGTCTGGCTCATCAAGATCGAATACCGCTTTGCCCACCACGCCATCGACATCAATCTCCTCGTCAACTATGACCGGGCGGATGTCATCGAAAAGATCATCATCGTTGCCAAGGAATACCGCGTCCGCATCACCGACATGGAGATCACCCGCATCAAGGACAGCGAGGAGAACCAGCACTTCTGCGCGATTCTCTCCCTGCAGACGGCGAACTCCGCCCACGACGAGGAGTTCCCGAAGGTCCTCTCCGGCGTCAGCGGCATTCTCTCGGTCGAAACGCTCTGAACATCGAAAAACACAAGCGCCCGGCTTTTCTCGGCCGGGCGCTTCGTGTTTTTTATCGGATCTGTCCGTTTCCGCGGATCACATATTTGCTCGTGCAGAGCTCCTGCAGCCCCATCGGGCCGCGGGCGTGGAGCTTCTGCGTGGAGATGCCCATCTCGCAGCCGAGGCCGAATTCGCCTCCGTCCGTAAACCGGGTGGAGACATTCACATAGACGGCGGCGGAATCGATCTTCCGGACGAAGGCGGCGGCCGTCGGTTCGTTTTCCGTCACGATGCAGTCCGAGTGGCCGGTGGAGTGGCGGGAGATGTGCGCGATGGCCTCCTCCGCGCTTCCGACGACGCGCACCGCCATCACATAGTTGAGGAACTCCGTGTCGAAGTCCTGTGCCCCGGCCGGAACGCCGGGGATCATTGCCGCCGCTTCCTCGTCGAGCCGCAGCTCAACGGGGACGAGCCCCTTCTCCGCCCGCTCCGTCACCATGCGCCGATAGAACTGCGGCAGGAACTCTTTCGCGATGTCCCGATGGACCACGCACACCTCCGCCGCGTTGCAGACCGACGGGCGGCTGCACTTGGCGTTTTCCAGGATGTTCAGCGCTTTGCCGAAGTCCGCCTCCCGGTCGACGTAGATGTGGCAGATGCCCGTCCCCGTCCGGATGACGGGAACCGTCGCGTTCTCGACGACGGCCCGGATCAGCCCGGCGCCGCCGCGGGGCAGGAGGAGATCGACGAGGCCGTTGGCCGTCATCAGCTCCGCAGAGGAGGCGCGGGAGGTGTCCTCCACGAGCTGCAGGGCGTCGGGCGCAAGCCCCGCGCGCTCCATTCCCTTTTTCAGCGCGCATACGATCGCGGAGGCGGAGGCGTGCGCCTCCTTCCCGCAGCGAAGCACGCAGGCGCTGCCGGCCTTGAGGGCAAGCGCCGCCGCGTCGGAGGTCACGTTCGGGCGGGATTCATAGATAATGGCGATCACGCCCATCGGGACCGCGATCTTCTCGATCTGCATTCCGTTCGGGCGCGTGAAGGACTTCAGCACCTCCCCCACGGGGTCCGGCAGAAGGGCGACCTCCCGGATGCCCTCCGCCATGCCGGCAATGCGCTCCTCGCTCAGCGCCAGGCGGTCCATCATGACCGGGGTGATCTTCCCGTCGGCGGCCTTCCGGTCCGCCTCGTTTGCCGCAAGGATCGCGTCCGTATCCTCGATGAGGGCGTCCGCCATCGCGCGCAGAACGGCGTTTTTCTGTTCCGTCTCCAGCGCCGCCACGGCTTCCTTCGCGTCTTTTGCCCGGATGAGCAGCTCTTTTGTCGTCATACTTTTTTCCTCCCGATAAACCGCGTTCCCGCGTCGTTTCCTTCCGCGAGCTCATACAAGAGCTCGGGTCTTGCTCCGTTCAGGATCACCATGTCGCAGCCGTTGACCGTTACCATTTTGGCCGCCCGGATCTTCGTCACCATGCCGCCGGTGCCGCGCTCCGTGCCGGCGCTTCCGGCAAGCGCTTCGATCTCCGGTGTGATCTCCTCCACACGCGGGATCAGCACGGCGGACGGATCCTTCCGCGGGTCGGCCGTATAGAGGCCCTCGATGTCGCTCATCAGGACCAGGAGATCCGCGCCCGCGCAGCCCGCGACGATGGCCGCAAGCGTGTCGTTGTCGCCGACGTTGATCTCGGCCGTGGCGACCGTATCATTCTCGTTGATGACCGGGAGCACCTTCAGCTCGAGCAGGCGGGAGATCGTATTGTGGATGTTCTCCCGGCGCTTTTCGTCCTCCACGTCCTCTCCCGTGAGGAGGATCTGCGCCACGGTGTGGCTGTATTCCGCAAACATCTTGTCATAGGTATCCATCAGCTCGCACTGCCCGACGGCGGCGGCGGCCTGCTTGCCCGGCATGTCCGACGGCTTGCCCGGCAGATTCAGCTTGCCGACGCCCATGGCGATGGCGCCGGAGCTTACGAGGATCACCTCATGCCCGGCATTTTTGATGTCCGAAAGCACCTTCACGAGCTGCTCCACGCCCCGGATATTCAGCCTTCCGGCCTTGTGCGTCAGCGTGGAGGAGCCGACCTTGATCACGATTCTCATGATTCTGTTTCTCTTTTCTGTGTCTTGAATTTTTTTCGGAAAGTTTCCTGCCGCGAAGTCGGGTCCATGGCGTCCCGCAGCGCATCTCCGATGAAGTTGATCGCCACGACGAGCAGAAGGATCATCGCGCCGGGCGGGACCCAGAGCCAGGGGCGCGAGGTCAGGATGGTGAGATTCTGCGCATTGTTGAGCAGGTTGCCCAGGCTCGCCGTCGGCGGCTGAACGCCCATGCCGATAAAGGAGAGCGAGGCCTCGTCCAAAATGGAGAGGGCAAGCACGCTCGTCGCATAGACCAGGACGGGCGCCATCGTATTGGGGAGGATCTCTTTTAAAAGGATGTGCCTTTTCGGCATGCCGGCCAGGCGGCTGTTCCGGACGAAGTTCGTCTCCCGCAGCGTCAGCACATTGCCCCGCACGAGGCGGGCGATCCCCGGCCAGTCGACAAAGCCGAGAATGATAATGATGTTCCGCAGCCCCGGCTCAAATACGGCCGCCGCCACGAGCACCAGCAGGATGTACGGGAAGGACATGATGACGTCCGTCAGGCGCATGATCAGCATATCCACCCACCCTCCGAAAAAGCCGGAGAGCAGCCCGAGCGTCACGCCGATCGCGGTCGAGATCGCCGTTGCGAGCACGCCCACCAGCAAACTGATGCGGACGGCGACAAAGAGCCGCGTAAAGACGTCCCGCCCGACGGCGTCCGTTCCCAGCCAGTGCTCCGCAGAGGGCGGCTTGTTGAAGAGAGCGGAAGCCTGATCCGGGTCATATGGAGAGAGGATCGGGACAAAAATGGCCAGCAGGAGGATGCACGCCACGAGGACGGCTCCCGCCAGGGCGAGCCGGTGCCGGCGAAACCGGCGCCAGACCGTGTGCAGACCGCTTTCGTTTCTGTTTTTCTGATTCATTCCGCTGCCCTCAATGGTAGGAGATGGTTGGGTCGGCGAGGGCATAGAGAAGATCCGTGAGGAGATTGCCCAGGAGGACGACCACCGCGCTCATGAGACAGACGCCCATAATGACGGGGTAATCCCGGCTGTTGATGGCGCTCATGGTCATGAGCCCGAGCCCCGGCCAGTTGAACACCTGCTCGATGATCACCTCTCCGCCGAACAGCATCGGGATCTGCATGCCGAAGATCGTAATGACGGTGATGAGCGCATTCCGAAGCGCATGCTTGTTGATGACGCGGAAGCGCCCGATCCCCTTGGCCGTCGCCGTGCGCAGATATTCCTTCTGCAGGATCTCGAGCATCGCCGAGCGGATATAGCGGAGATTCGTGCCCGCCATGCCGACGGCAAGGACGGCCGCCGGCAGGATCATGTGCCGGAGCACATCCTTCGCGCCTCCCCCGACGCCGAGCGTGGTCATGCCGCTGCTCGGGAGCAGGTGCAGCTTCACCGTAAACACATAGACCAGGATCAGAGCGAGAAAGAAGCTCGGGATGCTCGTGCCGAAAAAGGAGAGCGTCACGATGGTATAGTCCCGCTTGGAGTACTGGTGCGTGGCGGAAAAAATGCCGGCCGGCAGCGCGATCAGAATGCCGAGCACAAAGGACGCGCCCATCAGAAGGAGCGTCGGGCCGATGTGGGAGGCGATCATGTCGGAGACGGCCTGGTAGGACTTGGTCGAGTAGCCGAGATTTCCGGAGAGCACCTGCTTCAGCCAGATAAAATACTGCACGATGACGGGCTTGTCGAGCCCGAGTTGGAGCTCCTTTGCCGCGACGGCGGCCTCCGAGATGCGCGGGCCGACCAGCATGTCGAGCGGGCTGCCCGCAAGGCTCGCGAGCGCAAAGTCGATCACCGTGATGCCGAAGAGGACGGGGACCGCGATCAGGAGGCGCTTGAGAATATACTTTGTCATGCCGGCGCTCCTCCTTCCGCAAAGCGGTGGCAGGCGACGGTGTGCCCGCCGCCGAGGGAGCGCTGCCGCGGCATTTCGCTCCGGCAGCGCTCCATGCACGCTCCGCAGCGGGGATGGAACCGGCAGCCCGCCGGAGGATCCGCGCTGCTGCCGACCTCGCCCTGCAGCAGCGCTCCGCCGAAGGAGTCCGCCGTCGGGTCGGCGACCGGGGCCGCCGCGATCAGCGCCCGGGTGTAAGGGTGCAGCGGGTCTCGGAACAGCTCCTCCGCCGGGGCGCTTTCCACAAGCTGCCCCATGTACATGACGGCGATCTCGTCGCTGATATATTTCACCGTGGCGAGCCCGTGCCCGATAAAGAGATAGGAGACTTTTTTCTCGCGTTGGATCTGCGCAAGCAGATTCAGGATCTGCGCCTGGATGGAGACGTCAAGCGCGCTCACGGGCTCGTCGCACACGATGAAGCGCGGATCCAGGGAAACCGCCTGAGCGATGCAGATGCGCTGGCGCTGCCCGCCGGAAAATTCATACGGATACCGCCCCTTGGCGCTTTTCGGCAGGCCGACCATGTCCAGCAGCCCGTCCACGCGCGCGTCCGCGGACGATGCGTCGCAAAGGCCGTGATAAAGCATCGGCGCGGCGAGAATGTCCCGGATCTGCCGGCGGGGATTGAGCGAGGAATAGGAATCCTGAAAGACCATCTGCAAGTGCGTGCGGACGGGGCGCAGCTCCCTTTCCTTTTTTCCGGAGATCTCCTCTCCGCGGTAGAAGACGGCTCCGGCATCGGGCTTTTCCAGCCCGACAAGCAGCCGCCCGACGGTGGACTTTCCGCAGCCGGACTCTCCGACGAGCCCGAGCGTCTTCCCCTCCTCCACGGAAAAGGACACGTGATCCACGGCCCGGACCTGCGCCGGGCGGGCAAACGGGACGGAGGACGGAGCCTTATAATATTTTACGAGATCCCGGACCTCAATCAGGGGTGTGCTCAAGCCTTTGCTTCCTCCTGCCTTTTCTCGCCGCCGGCATGCCGGCAGCGGACCGTGTGCTCCGCTCTGCCGCAGACCGGGCGCATTTCCTGTGCCTCCGCGCAGGCCGCCTCGGCCTCGCTGCAGCGGGAACAGAAGCGGCAGCCGGTCATGCTGCCGTAATCTTCCGGTACGTGGCCGGGGATGCTCTGCAGCACCCGGCTCTTCCCGTCCCGGATGTCCGGAACGCTTGCCATCAGCGCCCGGGTATACGGATGGGCCGGAGAAGCGAACAGCTCCTCCACGGACGCCGACTCCACGATCTGCCCCGCGTACATCACGAGCACGCGGTCCGCCATCTGGGCGATGAGCCCGATGTCGTGCGTGATCAGGATGACGCCCATGCCCGTCTCGCGCTGCAGGCTCTTGAGGAGCTGCATGATCTGCGCCTGGATGGTGACGTCGAGCGCCGTTGTGGGCTCGTCCGCGATCACAAGGCGGGCGCCGCAGCAAAGCGCCATCGCGATGACGACTCTCTGCCGCATGCCGCCGGAGAGCGTGTGCGGATATTTTTTCATGATCTTTTCGGGTTCCGGCAGCCCGACCTTCCGCAGCATTTCCACGGCGCGCTGCCGGGCCGCCGCTCCGCGAAGCGGCGTATGGGCGTGAATGCTCTCCAGGATCTGATTTCCCACCGTGAACACCGGGTTGAGGCTTGCGAGCGCGTCCTGAAAGATCATCGTCAGCTCGCTGCCGCGGATCCGGTCCAGCTCGCGGTCGCTCATTTCGGTGAGCTCCTGCCCGTCAAAGCGGACGCTGCCGCTGCTGATTTTTCCGCCCGGTCCCAGAAGGCGCATCACGGAGAGGCTCGTCACGCTCTTTCCGCAGCCGGATTCTCCCACGATGCCGAGGATCTCCCCCGCATCCACGGAGAAGCTGACCCGGTCGATCGCCGCGATGTGCCCGCTGTCGCTTTCAAATTCGGTCACGAGATCCGTGACCTCCAGAAGATGTGCCATTCGTTTTCTCCGCTACCGGCCGGTATTCTGCGCGGAAGCCGGGTCGGTGCCGGCAAGCGTATAGGCCCGGCGGCCCTTCCGTTTGGATTCATAGAGAGCCGCATCCGCCGCCCGATAGGCCTCGTTGAAGCTGAGCGTCCCGTTTGAGAGAAGCACGGCGCCGAGAGAAATCGTCGCGCTGTTTTCCCAGGCCTCGGTCACCGAGCAGACGGCCTCAAAGAGCGCCTTCACGGCCGGCTCGGCCGAAGCGGCGTCCTCGGGCAGATAGAGAAGCACGGCAAATTCGTCTCCCCCGATGCGCCCGGCAAAGCCGTTTTCTCCCGCGGCGCGCTGCAGCGCCCCTGCGATCACCATCAGCAGCCGGTCACCCTCCGGATGGCCGTAGGTGTCGTTATACTGCTTGAAGCGGTCCACATCGAGAACGGCAAGAAGCATCGGCCTCTTCTCCGTCATCAGCGCCTCTTCCGCATCGTTGAAGAAGCAGCGGTGATTCAGCGCGCCGGTAAGCGGATCGCGGCGGAGCTGCGTCTCCCAGCTTTCCTGCTGGCGCTGCAGGCTCTCCTTTGCCTTCCCGCGCTCCCGTTGGAGGGCGATGCTGTCCGAGGAATCGATCAAGCGCACGGAATATTTTGCGTTCCGGCGCTCCGAGAGATAACGGGTTGCGACGGAGGTGATGACAAAGCGGTAGGACCCGTCCTTTCTCCGCATGCGGTGTTCGATGATGGCGTAAGCCTTTGCGCCCATCTGCTGCCGGAAGGCCCTTTCATAGGCTGCCTTCTCCTCCGGGAAGAGGAGGTCGGCAAAACAGAGGCCGTAGCTCTCAATATCCTTCGGCGAATAGCCGGTGATCTCCTCAAAGCTCTTGTCCGAAGAGAGGATCCGGAAATCGGGATCCATCAGAAATTCCGCCGTCGTGACGGGAGCGACGAAGCGGCTCTCCTCCGGCTCCGCCTCCGGGGAAGCGGCCGGGGCCTTTTTCTCCGGCTCGGTTTCGAGGGGGGCGTTCTCCTCAAGCATCTGCAGAAATTCCGAAACGAGGTGCGGGTCGAGCTGCGTGCCGGCCACGCGCCGGAGCTCCGCGCGCGCCTCCGCCTCCGGAAGCGCCCGGCGGTAGGGCCGGTCGTTCACCATGGCGTCATAGGTGTCGACGACGGAGATAATGCGGGAGAGCAGCGGAATGCTCTCGCGGCTCAGCCCGTCCGGGTAGCCGCTCCCGTCCCAGGCCTCGTGATGGTGCAGGATATGATCCGCGATCGGGGCGAGCTCCGGAGAGGCCGCCGCGATCCGGTAGCCGCGGCTGACGTGGGAACGCATGATCTCCCACTCATACTTGGTCAGCGCGCCGGGCTTGTTGAGCAGCTCGGCCGGAATGCCGAGCTTGCCGATATCGTGTAAAAGGCAGAGCAGAGAAAGATTGCTCAGCTGAAGATCCGTCAGGTTCAGCCTCCGCCCCAGCTGTTCGCCCAGAACTCTCGTACGGGCGACGTGGGCCTCCGTCGTCGGGTCCGCCTCCTGCAGCATCTGCCGGATGGAATCCAGAAGCGAGGTATGCGCCGAGCTCCGGTCCATCAGCTTTCGGGAGCGCATGCTGAACATGGCCGAGGCGAGCGCCTGCTTCAGCGCATCCTTCCCCCCGCCCACTTCCATGACGGCCGACTGGAGATCGAAGGACACCTTTCCCTCCGGGCGGGCAGAGCATTCGCTGCGGATGCGCTCGACGCACTGCCGCATCTCCGCGTCCGTGACATGCTTCTGGAGCACGAGAAGGTTCGCGTCCTCCAATCGGACATAGGAAGCGTCCCGGCTGCAGTTTTGGCGGATGCTGTCCGCCAGGAAGCGGAGGCAGCTGTCCCCCTCGTTTGAGCCGTAGATGCGGTTGATCTCGGAGAGGCGGTTGATGTCAAGGATGGCAAGCGTGGCGCCTTGGAAGCTCTCCTGCCCGGCAAGCGCCTCGCGCTCGAACGCCTGGCGGGACCGGAAGCCCGTCAGCAGATCCACGCCGAGCGTATTGTCCGTGAACACGAGCATCCGCCCGATGATCTTTTCCCGTTCATCGCGGATCACGCAGGAGTCCACGCGGTACGTCGTGAGGACGCCGTTCTGCTCGTTTTCCCACTGGAAGGTGCGGTTCTCCGTCTCCTGCTCGATGGCGGGATCCAGCGCGCGTTCCTTCAGGAACCGATGCAGGGAATACGGCATTCCTTCTCTCCAGGCCGGAAGCAGCGCCTTTGCCGCCCGGTTGCAGGCGGCAAGCATGTTGTTTTCCCCGAAGAGGATCGCCGGATGGACCAGCTCGTCGATGATGACCTGATGGCTCAGCGTCTGCAGCCCGCGCTCGGAATTGTGGAAGATGTCCCAGTAAAGAATCAGCGCGAGGAGGCTGTAGGAGGCCTGGGAATAGTCCAGAAGGCCTTCATTCTGGAAATGGAGGCATACGCCGTTCACGGCGACGGCCGCAAGAAGCCCGAAGATGATCGCGTAATATTTTCTCCGGTAGACGCGCGAGGTCAGCACCACGCGGTAGCCGATATAGACGACAATACCTGCAATGATGGCATAGCACAGGGCCAGATGGATCTCATAGAGCAGCGTCGGGGCGAAATCATAGCCGAAGGAGTTCGTCTCGGAGCGGGCAAAGCCCATGACGGCGTCCGTGAAGGGATTCGTCAGCTCAAGGACAAGATCCGCCAGCGTCAGCACCCACATCCCTCCGACCAGCACGGAGCGGAACGCGCTGCGCCCGGCCCCGGTATACTCGAGGAAGTGCATCATCAGAAGCGCAAGCGAGATCGGAACGGCCGCATAAAAGGCGCCCATGAAGAGCTTCAGGTAGAACTCCTCCCGGGCAAAAAGCCCGGCCGTATAGAAGAGCTCCATTGCGGCGCAGCCGAGCGCGGCCAGGCCGAAGAAGATCACGTTCTGCCGGTCGGAGCGGATGGTCCGCACCGCCACGAACACGTCCATCGTGACGAGAAACAGCGCGAGGATCAGATACATCTGCTTTTCCGTCATGGTTCTTCCTCCCGGTCATTTTTTCGGCATATTGCGTTAATAATACAGTATATCACAACTTCTCCCTTCCCACAACAAAAAGAAAAGGCACAGATCCGAAGATCCATGCCTTTTTGTATGAAAATTCCGAAACGCGGCGGAGCTCAGTAGGCAAGCGTCCACTCGTTGACGTTGATGAACGAGCCGTACACGTCCGGCACGGCGTTCTGCAGGCGGTCCGAGCATACGCCCATGGCGCCGAGCACATAGATGCTGATCATGGCGGCGTCCTCCTGCATGGCCTCGTCGACGATGCGGTAGTCCGCGCGCGTCTGCTCGAGGTCGCTCGTCGCCTGGCTGTCGGCCAGAGCGGCGCTGACGGCTTCGTTATAATAGCCCGTCCAGCTTCCGTCTCCGCTGAGCAGCCAGTCCACATCGGGATAGGGATCGACCGGGCAGTAGGTGTACTGCACGGCAAACATGTCCACGTCCTCCGAGCCGGCCACGCTCATGAGCGTAGCAAGATCCACCGTGTGGATGCGGACGTTCAGACCGATCTCCTTGAGCTCGGAGACCATAAAGGCTGCGACATTCGTCATGGCGCCGTCGCCGGACCAGGTGTAGAACTCGATCGCCTCCGAGGTATCGCAGCCGTCGGCCGCGGCTTCCTTCACGAGAGCGGCCGCCCGCTCGGGGTCGTAGGGCGTTGCCGAGAGCGTGTCGTCATAGAAGGGGCTTGCGCTGGAGAGGAACCCGTCGACCACCTCGCCGTAGCCGCCGATAAAGCCCTCGACGATCGTCTCGCGGTCAATGCCGCAAAGGATCGCCTGGCGGATGCGGACGTCCGTGATGTTCTGCGTCTGGATAAAGAGGGACTGGTTCGTGATCATCTTGCCGATCGTGGCGGTGACGCCGCCGAGCGCCTCGATGTTTGCATAATCGTCAAAGGGTATGGACGCCAGCGTCTGCTGCACGAAGTCGATCTCGCCGGAGGCAATGGCGGCATAGAGCTGGCTTGCCTCCACGACGATGAGGTTGAGCACCGGGATCTGAGCCTCGCCCTTCCAGTAGCTCTCGTTGCGCGCATACGTGACGTAGTGATCCGTATCGTAGGCCGTGAGGCGGTAGGGGCCGCTGACGACGGCGGGAGAATCGAAATAGCGCGTCGTCATCAGCTCCTCGTCCGTATAAGAAGAGAGCTCGTGCGCCGGGAGCGTGTGGATATAGCGGCCGTAGGTGTTCTCAAAGGTCGTGAGCGGCATCGGATATTTTGCCGTAAAGAGGACCGTCTTCTCGTCGAGCTTCGCCACGCCGGTGAGATCCTCGGCCGCTGCGCCCTCGGCGGTAAAGCCGGTCTCGTCGTCGGTGCCCTCAAAGGCATAGAGGAGCGTCGTCGAGTTGGCGATGACGGGGCTTGTGAGCTTGAGCACCGTGAAGACCACGTCGTCCGCCGTGACGGGCTCTCCGTCGCTCCAGAAGGCGTTTTCATCAATGTGGACCGTGAAGTGGAGGTTGTCCTCCGTCGTGATGCTGTCGGAAAGCATGCCGACAAATTCCAGCTCGGAATTGAGCTCGCAGAGCGGGAGATACTGCAGGTCGATCGCGACCTTGGAAAACTCCGTCTGGTCGGCCACGAGCGGGTTGACGCTGCCGAGCGTCCCGGTCACGCCGATGTTGACGACATTTTGATCCGCCGACGCGGAGACCGCTCCGATCCCGAGCGAGGCAAGCAGAGAGAGGGCAAGGATCAGCGCCAGAAATTTTTTCATGTTGTTTTCCTTTCCAAAACCGATTTTGCGGCAGGCGCTCAGCCGTAGCTCTCGCCTGTTTTTTCAAAGAGGAGGCACTCGCGGATGCTCTCCTCCCCGAGATTGTAATAATCCCTGCCCGGGTCTTCCAGGCGGGAGAGGGGCACGATGCGGTTATACTCCATCGGATGATCTTCCACCGGCGTAATGTCCTTCCGGCGGAGCGGCTCATCGACATAATAAGGGTCGAAAAGATAGGCAAGCCCGTTTTCCTCATCGAGCCCGGTCAAAAGCACATAATGCCCGCACCCGAGCCAGCACAGGAGCACGGCGCATCCGCCTTTGCGGATGCATTTCACGACGGCGCTGCCTCTCCGGAAGTGGACCTTTTCCTCTTCGATATACTCGCAGCGGACCGGGAATTTCCGCTGCTCTCCGTAATGATTGAACCAGGCGGCAAGAAAACGCAGGCTGTCTCCGCTCGTGCCGGTCACGCCGCTGGCCCCGCGGTAATTGAAGCCGTCCAGGCAGTAGCGGTAGATGCCGGTGATAATGTCCGGGTGGATCTTCTTCCGGTCAAAGAGGAAGCTGACCGCGTTCATGACGGACGTCGGCCCGCAGTCATATTCCGAGATCTGGTAGCTGAGAGGTACGTTCATGCCCTGCCCTCCTGCAAAAATTGCTGAAATTATACCATATTTTGTGTGTTTGTAAAGTGCGCTTCGTGACGGCGGATTGATTTTTCGCCTCTGCTTTGCTAAGATAGGGCCATGAAAAACGACCTTTATTATTATCATATTCTTCCAAAAGAGGAGCAGCAGGCCTATCACGCCGTCTATGCGGGGCTCTCCTCCCTCACCTCCTCCTTTCCGGTGCCGCGGCTGCCGATGGGGCGGCTCTCGGAGCTCTTCTTTCTCGTCCGGCTCGACCACCCGGAGATCTTCTATGCCGTCAGCTTTTCCTGCCGCGCATCGGCGGACGCCTCCTCGTGGGAATTTCTGCCCGAATACATGTTCCCCAAAAAACAGATCCTGGAACAGCAGCAGATGATGGCCGCCCGCGTTGCCAAGCTCGCGCGGGGCGCGGAAAAGCTCGACGCGCTCGGGAGAGAGCAGTACGTGCATGATTTTCTCTGCTCCTCCGTCCGCTACGACAAGCTGAAGAAGCCCTACTCCCACGAGATCATCGGGGCGCTGGGGCACGGCGTGGCCGTCTGCGAGGGGATCGCCAAGAGCGCCAAGATCCTCTGCAACGCGCTCGAGCTGCCCTGCATCATCGCCGTATCCGATGCGGCGCCGGAAAAGGGCATCCGCTACCGGCACGCCTGGAACATCGTGACGCTCGGCGGAACGCCCTATCATCTTGACGCCACCTTTGACAACACGCTCTCTTCCCATTCTTCTCTCCGCTATGACTACTTCAACCTCAACGACGACCGGATCTATCGCGACCATGAGCCCGCCCTCTTTCCCGTCCCCTCCTGCCGGGACGGGCGGCATGACTGGTTCTCCGCCCAAAAGCTCGCCTTTTCCGACGAGGAGAAGCTCCGCCGCCGCATTGCGCAGGCGGCAAAGAAGAAGGCCGCCTTCGTCTTCCGCTATAACGGCGGCTATCTCACGCGCGAGGTGATCGAGCGGATCTTTGCTCTCGTCCGCGAGGAGGCGCTTGCCCGCTCGCTGCATCCGGCCCTCGCAATGAATCTGCCGCAGGCCGTCTTCCGCATCTCCTTCCCGGAAAATGCCTCAGCCGAGGGCCTCACCTATGAGCAGGCAGACCGGGCCGAGGCGGAGGCGGAGGACGCTTCCGGCAGTTGACACCGGGCCCGTTTCGTGGTATAAATATGAAAATTTGTGCTGCGGAAGGAGAAAAGCCATGAAACCGATGATCCAGCTCACTGCTCTCTCTCCGGAAGAGGCTTCTCTTTTGGGAGAGCTGTTTCCTCCCCGCATGGGCGATGTGTTTTCCGATTCTTCCAAATATGGTATTTTCCCCGGCTTTTGCGATGTGCATGTGCATTTTCGCGAGCCGGGTTTTTCTTATAAGGAGACCATTCGCTCGGGGTCGGAGGCCGCGGCCCGCGGGGGCTATACGGCCGTGTGCGCCATGCCGAACCTGAACCCCGTGCCGGACAGCATCGGGCATCTCAAGGCCGAGCAGGACCTCATTGACCGGGACGCCGTGATCGCCGTCTACCCCTACGGAGCCATTACCGTCGGGGAAAAGGGCGAGGAGCTCGCCGATCTTGAGGGCATGGCCCCCGGCGTCATCGCCTTTTCGGACGACGGGCACGGCGTTCAGCGCGACGGCATGATGCGCTCCGCCATGCTGTGCGCCAAAGCGCTCGGCAAGCTCATCGTCGCCCACTGCGAGGACAATTCCCTTCTCCGCGGCGGTTATATCCACGACGGGGCTTACGCCAGAGCGCACGGGCACCGCGGCATCTGCTCCGAGAGCGAATACGCGCAGATCGCGCGCGACCTCGACCTTGCCGCCGAGACCGGCTGCGCCTATCACGTCTGCCACATCTCTACGAAGGAAAGCGTAGCGCTGATCCGCGAGGCCAAGGCAAGCGGCGTCGACGTCACGTGCGAAACGGGCCCGCATTATCTTCTTCTGGACGAGAGCTTTCTGCAGGAGGACGGGCGCTTCAAGATGAACCCGCCGCTCCGCACGGCGGAGGACCGGCAGGCGCTCATCGAGGGTCTGCAGGACGGCACGATCGACTGCATTGCCACCGACCATGCCCCGCATTCCGCCGAGGAAAAATCCCGCGGGCTGGAGAAGAGCGCCATGGGCATCGTCGGCATCGAGACGGCCTTTCCGCTCCTCTATACCTATCTCGTCAAGCCCGGCGTCATCTCCATGGAGCGCCTGCTCGAAGCGCTCGTCTTCACGCCCTCCCGCCGCTTCGGCATCCCGCTCGGCACCGGCTTTTCCGTATGGGATCTGGAGGAGGAATATACCGTCGACCCTGCCGAGTTCCTCTCGCAGGGGAAGGCAACCCCCTTTGAGGGCTGGCGCGTCTGCGGGCGCAATCTGCTCACGGTCCGGCAGGGGAAGCCGGTCTACCGCTATCTTCCCAGAGGGCAGAAATGAAGCAGAGCCGTTTTGAGATCCTGGAGAATGCGCCTCTGACGGAGGACGTCCGTCTGCTCCGCCTCTCCGGAGACGCCTCGGCGATCCGCACGCCGGGCCAGTTTGCCACGCTGAAGGTGCCGGGCTTTTATCTGCGCCGCCCCTTCTCCGTGCACGATTTTTCCGAAAATGAATTTTCGATCGTCTACAAGCTTGCCGGGAACGGGACCGAAGAGCTCAGCCGCCTTCTCCCGGGAGAGACCCTTGAAGCGCTCACCGGGCTCGGCAACGGCTACGACACCTCCGTCTCTGGTCTGCGCCCGCTTCTCGTGGGCGGAGGGACGGGGCTTTCGCCCATGCTCTGCCTCACGCGGCGCCTGGCCGCCGAGGGCAAGCGCCCGCTCGTTCTCGCGGGCTTTGCCTCGAAGAAGGACGTTTTCGGCATTGAGGCGCTCACGGCCGCCGGCGCCGCCGTCACAGTCACGACGGCGGACGGCTCCTTCGGCACCCCCGGCCTGGTGACGGACGCCTTCCCCGCGGAATATTCGTATGTTTACGCCTGCGGCCCCGAGCCGATGCTCAAGGCCGTCTGCCGCCGGGCCGAGACCGGGGTTCAGCTCAGCCTGGAGGCCCGGATGGGCTGCGGGTTTGGCGCCTGCATGGGCTGCACCTGCGAGACCGTCACCGGCGGAAAGCGCATCTGCCGGGAGGGCCCGGTCTTTCGGAAGGAGGAGCTGTTATGGGAAGCATAAGCACGAAGGTCTCGCTCTGCGGCATCGAGCTGGACAACCCCGTCATTCCCTCCTCCGGCACCTTCGGCTACGGCTACGAATTTGCCGAGCTCTATGACATCAACTGCCTCGGCACCTTTTCCTTCAAGGGCACCACGCGCCTTCCGCGCCTCGGCAATCCCCTTCCCCGCATCGCCGAGTGCCCGAACGGGATGCTCAACTCCGTCGGGCTGCAGAACCCGGGGGTAGAAAAGGTCATCTCCGAGGAGCTGCCGAAGCTGAAGCAGTGCTTCCGCAAGAAGGTGATCGCGAATGTGTCCGGTTTCTCGGTCGAGGACTATGCCTGCACCTGCGCCCTTCTGGACCGGGAGGAGCAGGTCGGCTGGCTGGAGGTCAACATCTCCTGCCCCAACGTGCACGGAGGCGGTATGAGCTTCGGGACGGATCCCCAGGCGGCAGCCGAAGTGACGCGGGCCGTCAAGGCCGTGACGAAAAAGCCCGTTATCCTGAAGCTGACGCCGAATGTGACGGACATCTCTGTTATGGCGCGGGCCTGCGAGGACGCGGGCGCCGACGCCCTCTGCCTTATCAACACGCTCCTCGGCATGCGCATCGATCTCAAAACGCGAAAGCCCGTTCTTGCAAACGTGACGGGCGGCTATTCGGGCCCGGGCATCTTCCCCGTAGCGCTCCGGATGGTCTATCAGACGGCAAACGCCGTTTCGATCCCGATCGTCGGAGCGGGCGGCGTCTCTTCCGCGGAGGACGTGCTGGAAATGATGATGGCGGGAGCCGCGGCCGTGGAGGTCGGCGCCGCCAACATTGCCGATCCGTATGCCTGCCGGAACATCATCGAGGCGCTCCCCGCCGCCATGGAAAAATACGGCATTTCCGATCTTCAAAAAATCAGGGAGGTATCCTAAAAATGGGAAAAGATGTAATCATTGCCTGCGACTTTGACAGCGCAGAAAAAACGCTCGCCTTTCTTGACCGCTTCACCGGAAGCAAGCCCTTCGTCAAGATCGGCATGGAGCTCTACTATGCCGAAGGCCCGTCGATCGTCCGCGAGATCAAGGCGCGCGGGCACAAGATCTTTCTGGACCTGAAGCTGCACGACATCCCGAACACGGTGAAAAAAGCCATGTCCGTCCTCTCTCAGCTGGACGTCGACATGTGCAACGTCCACGCCGCCGGCACCTGCGCGATGATGAAGGCCGCGCTCGAGGGCCTCACGCGGGAGGACGGCTCCCGCCCGCTTCTCATTGCCGTCACGCAGCTGACGTCCACCGACGCCGCGGCGCTCAAAAACGAGCTGCTGATCGACGCCCCCATGGACGCGACCGTCATGCACTATGCCGAGAACGCCAAAGCCGCCGGGCTCGACGGCATCGTCTGCTCCCCGCTGGAAGCCGGCAAGGTCCACGAGCGCTGCGGCGCCGGCTTTGTCACCGTCACGCCGGGCGTCCGTTTTGCCGACGGGGACAAGGGCGACCAGAAGCGCGTCATGACGCCCGCCCAGGCGAAGGAGATCGGTTCGGACTATATCGTCGTCGGCCGTCCGATCACGCAGGCCGAGGATCCCGTTGCCGCCTACGAGCGCTGCTGCCGCGAATTCATCGGCTGATCCCGGCGTTTCTCTCCCGCTTTCTCCGAATTTGAATATAGAAAGGATCTTGTCTTATGGAAAATCTTGAAGTTCAGATCGCCCGCGACCTGCTCTCGATCCGCGCCGTGTTTTTCCGCCCGGAGGAGCCCTTCACCTGGGCCAGCGGCATCAAGAGCCCCGTCTACTGCGACAACCGCCTGACGCTCTCCGCCCCCGAGGTACGGACCGACGTGGAAAACGGGCTTGCCGCGCTCATCCGGGAACACTTCCCCGAGGCGGAAGTGCTGATGGGAACGTCGACGGCCGGCATTGCCCACGCCGCCATTACCGCGCATCTCATGGGCCTGCCGATGGGCTATGTCCGTTCCGGCGCCAAGGACCACGGCCGCAAGAATCAGATCGAGGGCAAGCTGGAAAAGGGCGACAAGGTCGTCGTCGTGGAAGACCTAATCTCGACGGGGGGCAGCGTGCTTGAGGTCGTCGAGATCCTGCGCGAGGCCGGGGCCGAAGTGCTCGGCGTCGTCTCCATCTTCACCTACGGCATGAAGAAGGGTCTGGAGCGTCTGGCGGAGGCCAACGTCACGAACTATTCGCTTTCGAACTTTGACGTGATCGCGCAGGTCGCCGCCGACACCGGCTATATCCGGCCGGAGGATGTCGAGCGCCTGCTGCAGTTCCGCAACGATCCCTCCGACGAGAGCTGGATCGCAGGAGGCAAGGCATGAGAAGCCTTCTGAACATCAACGATCTCACGCTCGAGGAGATCCGCGAGCTGATTGACCGGGCGCAGGATATCATTGCCCATCCCGCCAAGTACGCCGACGCCTGCCGCGGCAAGAAGCTTGCCACGCTCTTCTTCGAGCCCTCCACGCGCACGCGTCTGAGCTTTGAGGCCGCCATGTACGAGCTCGGCGGAAACGTCATCTCTGTGGCCGGGGCCGATTCCTCCTCCGCCGCCAAGGGCGAGAGCGTTGCCGACACGGCCAAGACCGTCTCCTGCTACGCCGACATCATCGCGATGCGCCACCCCAAGGAGGGCGCCCCGATGGTCGCCGCCATGAACGCCTCCATCCCCGTTATCAACGCCGGCGACGGCGGACACAACCACCCCACGCAGACGCTCGCCGACCTTCTCACGATCTATCGCGAGAAGGGCCGCTTCAACGACCTCACCATCGGCCTCTGCGGCGACCTCAAGTTCGGCCGCACCGTGCACTCCCTCATTGAAGCCATGAGCCGCTATCCCGGCGTGAAGTTCGTGCTCATCTCCCCGGAGGAGCTGAAGCTCCCGAGCTATGTCAAAAAGGACGTCCTTCAGGCAAACGGCATCGAGTATGTGCAGACGACGGATCTTCTCTCCGTCATGCCGGAGCTCGACATTCTCTACATGACCCGCGTGCAGCGCGAGCGCTTCTTCAACGAGGAGGATTACCTCCGCTTGAAGGACAGCTACATTCTCACGCCCGACAAGCTCGCGACGGCCAAAGCGGATCTCGCCATCATGCATCCGCTGCCCCGCGTCAACGAGATCTCCATCGCCATCGACGACGATCCCCGCGCCTGTTACTTCAAGCAGGTCCGCAACGGCAAATACATGCGCATGGCCCTGATCCTCAAGCTTCTGAACGTGGAGGTAACGGAATGAATATTGATTCGATTCAGAACGGCTACGTCATCGACCACATCACGGCCGGAAAATGCATGGAGATCTACCGCCTCCTCCAGCTCGACAAGCTGGACTGCTCCGTCGCCATCATCAAAAACGCCGTCAGCCGCAAGGCCGGCAAAAAGGACATCATCAAGATCGACGAGCTCATTGACATCGACTTTGACGTTCTCGGTTACGTCGACCCCGGCATCACCGTCGCCACGATCCGAAACGGCGTCAAGGTGGAAAAGCGCACGGCCGAGCTCCCCGAGGTGCTCACAAACGTCCTCACGTGCAAGAACCCTCGCTGCATCACCTCCACCGAGCAGGAGCTCAAGCAGGTCTTCCGCCTGACCGACCGCGCCAACCGCGTTTACCGCTGCCTCTACTGCGAAACGAAAAGCGACGCGAAGTTCGGGAAGAAGTAAAAAGTCTCTTCGCGAAAAAGACCGTTGCAGAGGGCCGCATTCCCCTCGAGAAATGTAACGCCAAGACATAAACCGGAGCCCTCTCACATGTGAGGCGGGCTCCGGTTCGTTTGTTATTCTGTGATCTGCACAATGCCGTCCGGGAGGACGGTGATCTTGTCGCCGGTCTTTACGGCTTCGAGGAAGTCCGGGCCAAGGCGGTCGATGACGGGCATCGGATGCTCCGTCCAGACCGCGCCCATAATGGCGCCGGAGGCGGCAAGGGAATCAATGCTCTCGGAAAAGAGCATACAGGCGGGAGCCTTGCCGAGGGAGAGGACCGTGAAGAGGATCATGCCGCCCGTTGTACTTCCAATCGTAATCGGAAGACAGAGCGCTTTGCCTTGCATCGGCTTTCCGTTGATCTCCGGGTTGTTTTGGTCTCCGCAAGGAACGCCTTTCTTGTTGAACTGGATCGCCATCTGGAAGGATGCAAGGGTATTGAACCCGGCATGCGACACGAGCGCCTCCGCAGAACACGTCCCCGGGACGACGACTCTGCCCTGAAATGTTTTCATAGCCGTCTCTCCTTTCCCGTTATGATCTCCAGGATCTCGGCTTCGGTATAATACCGCGCACTGGTGTAAGTGCGAAGCTTGTTGGAGCAGGTGATCACGTTCTTCATTTTGCACAGAGGATTGTTCATATACATCAGTGGACAGATATAGCTTAAAACAATGCCGAAGCTTCTCAGCCGCTCCGCGCCTCCCGACGCTTCAAAGGCCCGGATGACCGGGACGGACGCCGTAAAGACCGTCGGGACGGAGACCTTGCTGCGGCGGTGCAGGTTCAGGTTGTACATGATTTTATCCGTCCAGTCCTCCAGCTGCTCCAGGGTCAGGTGCGGGCAGCCGACAAAGCAGAGCTGCGGCTTTGCATGCGGCTTTTTCCAGATGACCGGGTATGCCGCCTTGACGCGGGCAAGCTCCTCATCGTCAATAACATAGGTCTCCACTTCGTCCTTGAGAAGGGCCTCGCCGAGCTCTTTGGCCTCCGGTGTCAGGTTCGCGATGTGATAGAGACCGACGGCACCGTTAGAGGCCGTCGCTGCGCCGAAGTCCTTGAGGTAGGCAGAGTTTTCCTCGTTCAGCTCTGTGCCAAGCCAGGGCTCCATGCCCTTTACATACGGAACGTCCTCCATCACCTTCATGCCGATGGCGCTGCCAAGCAGCTGCGCTTCCGGCCGTTTTTTGCACCGGACTTCCACGACCCAGGACGCCTTGCGCCCTTCGTCTGTCAGAAGGCCGAATTCCGGGACAAAGCCGGCGATGCTTCCCATCAGCTCCAGCATGCCCGAATTTCGGTTGCAGCGGGCGCCAAGGACGGAATTGGCATACACGACGGCAGAAGACTCCGCCCAGGAGAGGATGTCTCCTTTTTTCGGCGTATTGCCGACCTGCGGAAGATAGCAGGTGCAGGTATAAGAATCATCGTTTTGGATACCGAGGCGGCGCAGCTGTTCCTCGTAACGCTCCTGGTCCGTATACATGATCTTGCGGAAAACAAAGTCTTCCAGGAAATTCGTCGGCACATTCTCATCCAGAGGCCGCGGATCCGCCGTAAACGGCTGCCCGTCCGTCAGGCCGGCGTCAATGATCTCGTCGAACACATCGAGCACCGGGCCGAGAACCTTCAGGCCATAACTGATGACCGTGTGCCCGCAGGCACTCGTCACGGGCACGAGCCGCTCAGCGCCAAAGGTATCTCCGAACATGACCAGCGTCTTCATGATCTTTGCCATTGTCTCTCCCTGAGAGCCGTTCAGCATGGCTTCCTGCTGAGGGGTCAGGCGCATAAAGCATCACTCCTTTATAAATAATATCTTGCGGTTTCTTTAACATTATCATAGCACATTTCCCCGGAAAAGGGAACAGAGAAAATGCTCCCTATCGCAAAAGCCCTGCTGCCGGAAGTTTCGGCAACAGGGCTTTTGCTTTGCAGTTGTGCGCTCTTTCTTCACGCCACCTTGTCTCTCGTGATATTCCGCACCCAGAGATACTTCCGGTAGCGGAGGAAGACGGCGGGAAGCTTGATGATCTCGTCGAGATTGATGAGGATAAAAACGGGGATGACGCCGAGCTTCCACACGAAGGCCGCAAGGAAGCCGAGCGGAAGGGAGATGCACCACATGACGACGATATTGGTCACCATATCGAACTTTACATCGCCTCCGGCGGTAAAGACGCCGTCGAGCACCACGTGGTTGACGCTTTGGGCCATCAGCCAGACGCCGAGGAAGAGCATCATTGGCTGCAGATAGGCCTTGGCGCCGTCGGAGACGGTGGCCAGATGCGTGATAATGGGAGAGAGCAGCATCAGCGCAAGCCCCGTCCCAAGGCCGACGAAAACGGAGAGGCGCATAAAGCGGAAGCCGTATTCCTTCCCAAGCTTCAGGTCGCCCGAGCCGAGCACCTTGCCCACCATGATCCCGGCCGCTCCGCCGACGCCGCGGAGGACACAGCTGATGAGCTGCTTGGCAATGGAGGCGATGGAATTGGCCGCGACGGCGTCCGTCCCCATATGGCCGAGGACGACGGAATGCAGCGTAAAGGCCACGCCCCACACGAGCGAGGCTGCAAGGACAGGGTAGGTATAATGCACGAAATCGCGGATCAGCACGCGGTTGAAATGCGTGAAGTGCCAGAGGACGCGGACGTGATCCGGCCGGCGGCTCTCCAGGACGCACCAGATAAGCTCGATGACGCGCGTCAGGACCGTCGCGAGGGCGGCGCCGCGGATCCCCATCTTCGGCAGGCCAAGAAGCCCGAAGATCAGCAGCAGATTGCCGAAGATGTTCGTGAACATGGCCGTGGAGGTGATGATCGAGGCGATCTTCGCGTGCCCGGTATTTTTGAGCTCGGCAAGATAGACCTGGGAAATGCCCATCAGGAGATAGGAAAAAGCGACCGTATAGAGATATTCGCCGCCCGCGGCGACCAGATCCTCTTCATTTGTGAAGATCCGCATCAGCCCGCGCGGAAAAAAGAGCGCCGCCCCGGTAAAGAGCACGCCGATGGCAAGATTGCCGAGCAGCGCCGGGGAGATCACGGCCTCGATGGCGCGGAGGTCCTTTTTCCCCCAATACTGCGCCACCATCAGGCTCAGCCCTCCGGCAATGCCGGTGGCGAACAGAGAAAAGACGAACTGCACCTGTGTCGCAAGCGACACGGCGGAGAGAGACGTCTGGTCGACAAAGCCCAGCATCAGGGCATCGCTGACCGACACCAGCGCCGTCATCAGGAACTGAAACCCGATGGGGATCACCAGGGAAAAGAGCTCCCGTACAAAAGGATCGTCTCTGCGCTTCATATGTTTCTCCTGTTTTCTTCGAAGGTGCCGCTCTCTGTAATTACGGCGTCCATCCGGATATCGTTTTCGTCCCGTGGCACGCGGTCAAACAGCGTGCAGTCAAAGCAGAGGCAAAGCTTTTTCATTCTCTGCCCCTCGAGAAAGCGGTCATAATAGCCTCCGCCGTGCCCAAGGCGGGAGCCGTCTCTCCCCGCGGCAACACAGGGGACGACGGCAAAATCGATCTCTTCGGCCGGAAGAGCGCGCTCCGTATTCTCCGGCTCGAGGAGCCCCAGCGTTCCGGGCTTCAGCTCGTCCGGGCTGTCAACACGGCAGGCCGCCATGATGCCGGAAGAAAGGCATTTCGGCACGCAGACCGTTTTCCCTTCGGCCCGCGCCTGCGCGAGCAGGGCGGAGGTGTCCGGCTCCCGGGGCGTGCTCACATAGAGGAAGACGGTATGGCTCTCGCGCCAGGCCGGGCTTTGGAGGACCCGCTCCGCGATCGCCGCTCCGGCGCTACGGCGCGCCTCCTCCGGCATGGCGTTGACCCGCTCCCGGCAGAGACGGCGCAGCCGCTTCTTTTCTTCGTTCGGCATGCCGTTTTTTACATATTGGTCTGCACTTCGACGGCGTCATAGCCCTCGAGGCGCAGCGCCTCCATGATGTTTTTCTTGTGCTCGTGCCCGAAGGCCTCGACGGTCACCTTCAGCTCCACGCCGGCCTGGCGGTTGATGTTCACGAACTGGTTGTGCTCGAGCTTGATGATATTGGCGTTGGCCCCCGCAAGGATCCCGGCCACGCGCAGCAGCTCGCCCGGGCGGTCCGGCAGCCGGACGGAGAAGGAGAAGACACGCCCGCGGTAAATGAGCCCGTGCTGAATGAGGCTCGACATCGTGATCACGTCCATATTCCCGCCTGTGAGAATGCTTACGACGTTTTCTCCCTGGATGCCGCGCTCTTCCAGATGCGCCAGCGCCGCAACGGTCAGAAGGCCTGCCGTCTCCACGATCATCTTGTGCTTCTCGCTCATGTCGAGGAAACAGGAGACGAGCTCCTCGTCGTCGATCGTGATGATCTCGTCCACATTCTCCATGATATAGGGAAGGACCTTGTCGCCCGGGGTCTTGACGGCGACGCCGTCCGCGATCGTCTGCACCGGGATGGTCACAACGTGCCCGGCCTCGACGCTCGCTTTCATGCTCGCCGCCCCGGTCGGCTCCACACCGATGACCTTCACGCCCGGGTTGAGGAGCTTGGCATAGGTGGATACGCCGCTTGCCAGTCCGCCTCCTCCAATGGGGACGAGGATCACATTGACGTCCGGCAGGTCGGAGAAGATCTCATAGGCGATCGTCCCCTGCCCGGTGGCGACACGCAGATCGTTGAAAGGATGAATATACGTGTAGCCCAGCTCCTGAGAGAGGCGGTAGGCCTCCTCGGCCGCATCGTCAAACGTCAGCCCGTGGAGAACGACCTCCGCGCCGTAGCTACGGGTGTTGTTGACCTTGATGAGAGGCGTCGTCGTCGGCATGACGATCGTGGCGTGGACGCCGGCCGCCTTGGCCGCATAGGCCACGCCCTGGGCATGGTTGCCGGCGCTCGCCGTCACGAGCCCGACCGCCTTCTCCTCCTCGGAGAGGGTGGAGATCGTATAGTAGGCGCCGCGGATCTTGTAGGCCCCCGTCACCTGCATGTTCTCCGGCTTGAGATAGACATGGTTGCCGGAGAGATTGGAATAATAATCGCTGAAGATCAGATTCGTCGGGCGGGTAATGCCGCTGAGCGTGGCGCGGGCGGCCTTGAAGTCGTCTAAAGTCATCATATCGTGTCAGGTTCCTTTTTTGAATCAGAATAGAGAGTTGGTCTATTGTACACCATTTTATCCTTGAATACCACTGTTTTTTCGGATGACGGCGCTCCCGTGCAGGTCGCACACCGGCATCGGGAAGATCCCTCGCGCGCGGCAGAATTCCCGCACGGCCTTCCCCGCTCCGGTATACTGCAGCGAGTTCACATCGTGCACCATCAGCACGCCGCCCGGAGAGAGGCGGTCATAGAAGAGCGGCAGAGCGGCCGCCGTGGGCGCATAGAGATCTGCGTCGATGGAGACGAAGGCAAACTTCCGCTCCCCGCAGAGGGAAAAGCTCTCCGGGAACCAGCCTTTGTAAAACTCCGCCTGTTCCGGATGCGGCAGGCGCTCCCGCACGAGCTCCACGCCGGTGCCGGAAAAATCTCCAGCGGCGGCGCGGGAGAGCCGCTCCTCCCGCTCAACGGCTACATCCCGTTCGGCAAAGCCCTCGAAGGTGTCAAAAAGGCAGAGCCGGCGCTCGGGGAAGGCCGCATTGATCCACTGCGCAAAGTCCCCGCGGAAAACGCCGAGCTCCGCGGCGTCCCCCGGGATCTGCTCTTCGCGGAGCTGCTCGGCCAGCAGGCGCATCGTGGCAAGGCGGGCGTCAAAGAGCTCCAGCGCCGAGATGCGCAGGATCTCGCCGGTATACCCCAGCGCATGCAGCTGCCGCGTCATTGCCTCCGCCCGTTCCTCGTCGAGCACGCAGAGGCAGACGGCGTCCGGTTCTCTCCGCAGGGCCTCTTGGGGAGACACGACCGGGAGGCCGAGCAGCGTGCTGCCCCATTTTTTCTCCGCATTGTCCGCAAAGCAGAGCGCGGTGCAGCCCGCGCCCACCAGGCGGGCCGTCATGGCGCCCATTTGCCCGGCGCCGAAGAGGACGAGCCGCTTCCCTTTATTTCCCATTTCTTGCCGCCCGCAGTTCGATCATTTGCCCGGCAATGGAAATGGCGATCTCGGCCGGCGTCTCGGCGCGAATGGAAAGGCCGATCGGCGTCGTGATCCGTTCAAGCTCCTGCTCCGGGATCCCGAATTCCTCCACAAGCCGCTGGAAAACGCCCGCCTTCTTGTGCCGGCTTCCGATGACGCCGATATAGCACGCCGGCGTGCGCAGCAGCTGCGCCTGCACGACCGTGTCGAAGGAATGTCCGCGCGTCATTACGCAGCAATAATCCTCTTCCGTCACGGAAATAAAATCGCTCAGTCGCTCGAAATCGCAGAGGATCGTCCGCTCGGCCGCCGGGAAGAGCTCCGGAGCAGTGAATTCCTCCCGGTCATCCAAAACGACGCAGCGAAAGCCCACATGGCTGAGAACGGGCACCAGCTCCTGCGCCACGTGCCCTCCGCCGAAGACGTAGACCACCCCGCTTGAGCCGATCTGCTCGGCGTAAATATCCCGCCCGTCCTTTTCCAGGCGGACCGGATGACGGGTCAGATTCTCGGCGAGCCAGGCCGGTGCATCGAGGACAGAGAAAGCGCCCTCCTCCGGCGAGAAGAGCCCCAGCTTTCCCCCGTTTCCAAGATCGGAGATCAGCCAGAGATCCCGCCCCGCGGCGAACAGCTCCTCCGCCTTCCCGCATACGGCCAGCGTCTCCGCGTCGCCTCCCGCTATAAACTGGAAGAACACGCGCACAGCTCCACCGCAGATCATGCCGAGCTTCTGTACGTCGTCCTTCGTGAGCGTAAAATCCCGCTCGCCGGAGCTCTTTTCCTCCAGCACTTCCGCCGCGATGTGCTGGGAGCGATACTCGACGGCTCCACCGCCGATCGTGCCGGCCAGGCGGCCCTCCTTTCCGATCAGCATCCGGGAACCCGCGCCGCGCGGCGTGGAGCCGGAGGAAGCGACGACCGTAACGAGGACAAGATCTTCTCCTTCCTCCAGTTTTTTCTTCATCATGCGAAACATATTTCTCATTGGTTTCCCTCCCGGCCGCAAGGGGCCATTTTTATATTTTCATTCTTCGAAGTGTCCTGCGGCAGAACGGGCGTCACGCTGTCGGAAAAGCGTCCGTCCGCGGAAAGCGTCAGATCATAATAAGCGCCGCAGGGCAGCGCGTATTCTCTGCACCGCTCCGCCGGCTCCCCCTTGAGAGCCGTAAGGATCGCGCCGATCACGGTGCGGTGCGCCACCAGAATGACCGTGCCCTCCGTACTTTCCAGGATCTCTTTCAGGGCCCTCATTGCCCGGGCCTGCACGGCGGCATAGGGCTCCGCCTGCGGGATAGGGCAGGTCGGGTCTTTTCCCCGCGCCTCATATTCCCGCGGATATTTTTTTCGGATCTCGTCAAAGGAAAGCCCGTCCCACTCGCCGGTGTCCATTTCCTCCAGGCCCGGCTTCTCGCGGAAATCGGGAGAGATGGCGGACGCCGTCTCCTTCGCGCGTCTCAGCGGGCTTGCAAAGACCTCCGCGGAAAGCCCGCGCAGTGCCTCTCCGAGGAGCGCGGCCTGCCGGCGCCCTGCGGGACCGAGCGGAACATCCGTCCGCCCCAGGCAGTATTTTTTCCCCGGCGGGAGGTCCGGCTCGCCATGGCGGACCAGAAGGAGGCGACGCCCCGCTTCAGAAGACGTCATGGAAGTATTCCTCAAACAGCTCGCCCGCCGTCCGGCGGAGCGCCGCCGAATATTCGTCATAGCATTTCAGAAGCTTCTTTCCGTACTCCGTGAGGCGGCTCCGGCCGCCCGCCTTTCCGCCCTGTGAGCGTTCGATCAGCGGCTGTGAGAGCTGAGATTCGAGCGTGCGGATGATATTCCAGGCCGCGGAGTACGAGATGTGCATCCGCCCGCTCGCCTCGCGGACCGTGCCCGTCTCTTCCACGAGCGTCAGCAGCGTTGCCATGCGGGCATCGAAAAATTCTTTTTCCTTTGCGAGCGAAACGCCGATGCTCGGGCGGATCAGGCTTTCGTTGTGAAGCTTCAGAAGCGCGCGGTAGTCCTCCGGCGTATCGGCATCGTGAATAGTGCCCCGGTCGTCCACGGCGAGATAGGTCATCTCCGTGCCGCAGCTCTCCATGGCCCCCTTCAGCCCGCGGTCTCCGCTGTAGGCTGCGATCGCATCCACCAGAGAGGAGCGGATCAGGATCGGGTGCCCCGGCTTTCCTTCGCAGACCGGCGTGACGAGCGGCGCGCCGCATGCAAGCTCCGCCTCGACCGTCGCCGCCGTGAAGAGCGGAACGTCGATGGGCGTAAAAAAGATTGCGTCCACCTTGTCTTTCATATACTCCAGCCCGATGCGGACGGAGTCAAACATCTGCGTATGTTCATAATTCTCATTCCGGAGGAAAACGAGATTCTGGGAAGCGAGATGGTGCTCCAGCGTCTCTGCATTGAATCCGGTCACAACGGCAATGCGCGTGATCCCCGCCTGATGGAAGTTTGCGATCACGCGCTCGGCAATGGTGATCGAGCCGACATTCAGCATCGGCTTGAAGTCCCCCATCCGCGAGGACATCCCCGCCGCCACGATCACAGCTCCGATGGTCATAGGCATATGCTCCGTTTCTGCGTTTTCTTTGTATTTTAGCATATTTCT